>Ga0335075_10015827_pt1 | contig 11290 bp, 8 predicted proteins | sample Lox_Sample_24_FD_206723 | JGI IMG/M metagenome (GOLD analysis project Ga0335075, IMG submission 206723) | Soil microbial communities from Loxahatchee National Wildlife Refuge, Florida, United States - Lox_Sample_2.4 | ecosystem: Environmental > Terrestrial > Soil > Wetlands | place: USA: Florida... | reverse complement strand
GGCCGCTCCAAACCCCCAGAGTCGAGGGTGCCGAGTCACTCTGGGAAGCTCGAGCCGCGCCTGGCCGCTCCAAACTCCCAGAGTCGGGGGTGCCGAGTCACTCTGGGAAGCTCGAGCCGCACCTGGCCGCTCCAAACTCCCAGAGTCCCTGCGGCGGGGCGGACGGCGGCGGGAGGGGGGCCGAAAGAGGGGGATTTGGGAGGGATTGGGGGCCGATGTTGCCGGAGAAACCACCCGGGTTGCATCTGCCGATGGGGTGCGGTAGCGTTCCGGCCGCCGAAGCATGACAACGTTGTCATGACGTCGGCACAGGGCTTCCGATCCAGGCGGAGCCGCAGGGCAGGCGTGCGCACGGCGATCGTGCGCACGGGAGAGTCAAGGGAGAGTCGAATGACACGATCGAGCATCCTCGCTCGCGCCGCGGTGACCGCCGCGGTGGTGTCGGGAGGGGCGCTGATCTCGTTCAGTGCGTCCGCCGGCGCCGCAACCCGCCACGCCACCACCGGCGCCGGCTACGTGCAGGACCCGACGACGTTGGTCAACCCGTTCATCGGCACCACCAACGGCGGGGACACGTTCCCCGGAGCGGACATGCCGTTCGGCATGATCCAGTGGAGCCCGAACACGCCGAGCCGGCCCTCGGGCGGGAACTATTCCTACAGCGACAAGTCCATCATCGGCTACGCCCTGACGAACATGTCAGGCCCGGGATGTGCGTCTGAGGGCGACGTCCCGATCCTGCCGACCACCGGAGCGGTCTCGAGCGATCCGGCGAACGCGACGACACCGCTCAACCACAAGACCGAGCAGGCGAGCCCGGGCTTCTACCAGGAGACCTCGGCCGGCATCAAGACCCAGCTGGCCACGACGCTGCGCGCCGGCATCGGCCAGTTCACCTTCCCGAAGACCCAGAGCAGCGGCAACCTGCTGTTCAAGCTCTCCGACAGTGCGACGACCGACACGGCGACGAGCTGGCAGGTGGTCAGCCCGACCGAGGTCTCGGGCTCGGTGACCACCGGCGGGTTCTGCGGGGGCGGCGACGTCTACACGCTGCACTTCGACATGCAGTTCAACCGGCCGATGACCAGCTACGGCACGTGGACCAACGGGTCCTCAGCCGACGCGCGCAGCCGCTCTGAGTCAAGCCATCTGACCGCGGCGCAGACGGCCGCGGCGATCAAGCAGGAGAAGGCGGCCGCGCAGAGCTCACTGGCGAGCAAGGGCCTTCCGGGCTCGGCGAACTCCCGCAACGGCCGGATGCGCGCGGCCGGCACGACGTCGACGCCGAGCAGCTCGCAGACCGCGTCCCCGAACGCCGCGCCGGTGACCGGCGCCGACGGCGCGTACGTGAGCTTCAACACCGCGGGCAAGGGCAACAACACGGTCATCGCCAAGGTCGGCATCTCCTACGTGTCCAACGCCAACGCCTCGCAGAACCTCGGCGATGAGATCCCCGGCTGGGATTTCTCGACGGTGCAGGACGCCGCGCACGACGCGTGGGACTCGGCGCTGTCGAAGATCCAGATCGCGGGTGGGACGAACGCCCAGCAGGCGACGTTCTACACCGCGCTCTACCACTCGCTGCTGCACCCGAACGTCGACTCCGACGACAACGGACAGTACATGGGGTTCGACGGCCAGATTCACACCACGTCGAAGAACCACCCGATCTACGCCAACTACTCCGGCTGGGACATCTACCGCAGCCAGAGCCAGCTCGAGTCGATGCTGTTCCCGCAGACGATGTCGGACACCGTCAACTCGATGATCGACGACTACAACCAGACCGGGATGTTCCCCAAGTGGAACGCCAACAACGGCGAGACCTACGTGATGGTCGGTGACCCGTCGGATCCGATCATCGCCGACGCGTACGCGTTCGGGGCCAGGGGCTTCGACGCGAGCACCGCGCTCTCGGACATGGAGACCGAGGCGCAGACGACGAACAACATCCGGCCCGGTCTCAACTACTACCTGGACGACGGCTACCTGCCGATCGACGGGTCCTACGGCTGCTGCAACTTCTACGGCGCCGTCTCCACCCAGGAGGAGTATGACGCGGCTGACAACTCGATCTCCGAGCTCGCCTCGGCGCTCGGGAGCAGCTCCGACGCGCAGACGTTCGCGGCGCGTGCGAACAACTGGCAGAACGTGTTCAACCCCGCCAGCGGGTTCCTGCAGCCCAAGCTGATGGACGGCTCGTTCCAGTCCGGCTTCGCGCCCACCGGGTCGAACGGCTTCGTCGAGGCCGACGCCTACGTCTACCGCGCCGAGCTCCCGTTCGACGTGGCGGGCGCCGCGGCCGCCGAGGGCGGTGACAGCGCCTGGCAGACCGTCCTCAACGGCCTCACCAAGAGCGTCACCGCGATGAACGCGACCGAGGCGCAGCTGGGCAACGAGCCGAGCTTCGACATCCCGTGGGAGTACGACTACGTCGGCGCCCCGTACCAGGCCGAGAAGGTCGTGCGCGAGGTCCAGAACCAGCTGTACACCGACACCCCGCACGGCCTGGCCGGCAACGACGACCTCGGTGCGATGAGCTCGTGGCTCGTCTGGTCCGCGCTGGGCGCCTACCCGGAGACCCCGGGTTCGGCGGTGACCGCGCTCGGCAGCCCGGAGTTCAGCCAGATCGCGATCCACCTCGGCAACGGCAACACGATCACGGAGTCCGCTCCGGCGGCGGCGAAGAACGCGCCGTACGTGCAGTCGATGATGGTCAACGGCCAGGCGTGGAACAACGCCTACCTGCCCGCCAGCCTCTGGCGCCAGGGCGGGACGGTCGACTGGACCCTCGGCACCACCCCGAACACCTCGTTCGCCTCCGACGCCTCCACCGAGGCGCCGCCGTCGGACACCTCGGGGCTCGATCCGGCGCTCGGCAGCGTGGCCGGACCGGACGGCGCCAGCCAGGAGGTGCTGCAGCCCGGCTCCAGCACGACGCTCACGCTCGGCGCGCAATCGCTGAGCAGCACCAGCCAGACGGTGAACTGGACGGAGACCACGACCTCCGGGTCGGGGATCACCACCGGACCGACCAGCGGCTCGATCATCGTCGGTCCTGAGCAGAAGGCGACTCAGCAGGTCCAGGTGACCGTGCCGAAGTCGACCGCCGACGGCGATTATCAGGTGGTCTTCCACCTCACCACCGCCGATGGCACCGCTCTGCCGAACGTCGTCGAGGACATCGGCGTGGCCGCGGCCGGCGACCTGTCGCCGTACTTCAACAACGCGGGCATCTGCTCGGACGGCTCCTCCAGCGCGGCGGACTTCGACGGCGACGGCTACTGCTATTCCCAGCAGCAGCTCGCCGGACAGGGCGTCACGCTCGGCGGCACGGTCAACTCCAGCGACGGGATCACCTACTCGTTCCCGTCGGCGGCGGCCGGCCAGCCGGACAACGTCATCACCGGCGGGCAGACGATCAGCGTGCTGCCGGTGAGCGGAGCGACCAAAATCGGGTTCCTCGGTTCGGCAACCAACGGTCCCTCGACCGGCACCGCGACGATCAACTACACCGACGGCAGCTCGCAGAAGGTGACGCTCGAGTTCGGCGACTGGACGCTGAACGCGGGCGGGAGCTCGCCGCCGTCGGGCAACGTGGTGGTCGCCAAGACCGGGTATCGCGACACGAGCGGCGGCGGATCGCAGACGGTGGACACCTACCTGTTCTCCGCCGCGTTCCCGGTCGCATCGGGCAAGACGGTGCAGAGCATCACGCTGCCCTCCTCGACGAACACGGGTGAGCTGCACGTGTTCGCCGTCGGCTCGGACAAGGGGCCGCTCACGAACTAGAGCGTCCCCGGGGCCCCGCTCGCGCAACCGCGGGCGGGGTCTTCACCCCCTTCCGCCGAATCTCCTCCGGCGGAGCACGGCCGCGTCTCCCGCCTGCCCCCGCGGGGGGCGCGGCCGTTTCCTTTGGCGCGCCGGAGCGATCAGCCGCCGGACGAAGGACGTGCCTGGGCGCTGTACTCCTCGTTGGGGAGCATGTTCGTCGCCATCGCCATCCGGTTGGTGAGGTTGTACATGGCGGCGATCTCGGCGACGTCCCAGGCCTCTTCAAGGTCGAGGCCCGCGTCGAGCAGCGTCTGCAGGTCAGCGCGGGTGACCTCCCGCGGACTCACCGTGAGCTTCTCGGCGTAGGCGCAGATCGCATGCCGGCGCGGGTCCAGGCCGGCGCGACGCCAGTCATAGGAGATCCGCTCGCCGAGCACCGGATCGCCGAGCTCCTCGCGTAACGCCGCGCCGTGCGCGACCAGGCAGTAGAGGCATCCGTTGGCGGCACTCACGACGACCGCGATCATCTCCCGATCGGCCGCGTCGAGGTGGGCGGTCGGCTCGTGCAGCAGCCGGAAGTGGGAGAACCAGGCGCTCAGCCGCTCGGGGCGGAAGGCGTAGACCCGGAAGACATTCGGCACGAAGCCGAGCCGCTCTCGGGCCTTCGTGAACAGACCACGAAGACCGTCGGGCAGCTCGTCGTCTGCCGGCACCGGGAACCAGGAGCCGACCCTGTCGGCGTCGGGCGCACTCATGGCGTGCAGCCTACCCGCGGGAGGGGAACGCCCAGCCCTCCCGCGGGATTGTTGGCCGGTCAGTGCTTCTTCGACTTGCGCTTCGCGCCGGTGGTGGGGGACGCCGCCGCGGCCGTGGTGGACGTCTGCGCCGTCGCGGTACTGAGTGCCGCCGCGGGCGCGACGACCTTCGTCATCCTCGGGTGCAGCATCTGGCAGCGGGCAGTACCGGCGGGAACCTGCTGGAACCGCGGCACCGTGGTCGTGGTCACCGTGCCATTCGTCGTGGTCCAGGTCAGCGTCCGGGTCGGCGGGGCGGATGTCGTTCCGGTCGTGCCCGTTGTGGGCGTCGTTCCCGTCGTGCCCGTCGTGTCCGTCGTCGGCGTCGTCGCCCCGGACGTCGTGTTCCCCCCGCCGCCCCCTCCTCGAGCGATGAACCTGCAGCAGCGCACGACGACCGGCGGCGCGGCGCTCGTCGTGGTCCCGGTCGTCTGACCGGAGGTCGTCGTGGTCGCCCCGGTGGTGGCGGTCGCTGCCGCCGTCGTCGTGCCGCCGGTGGTGGCGGTCTCACCGGTCGTGGTGGTGTCGCCGGTGGTCGTGGTCGCGCCGGTCGTGTTGGTGGGCGGCGGAGCGCAGGGGCCCGGGGCGCCCGCCAGCGCCATCGGCCGGACCGTCGTCCAGAAGGCTCCGTTCGGCCCAGTGGCGACGCGGACGTGGTTGACGCACGACGGCACCTGGAAGCCGGGATGGGCCTTGCTGACGACGTCGCTCAACGAAACGTTCCCGTGCGCCCCGCGGCGCACCAGCAGGATGTGGATGCGAGCCGGTGTCTTGGCCGGGCGCACCACGGCCTGTCCGCGAACCGTCCAACTGACACCCCCGCGCGCGTGCAGAGACGCCGCCGCGAGCGCCGCGGGCGCCGGGCAGCCACCGGCGACGAGCACCGCCTGCGCCTGAACGTTCATCTGCTTCAGCCGCGCGTTGAGGCCCTTGATCGCTGAGGTCCTGCCCAGATAGATCCGGACCGAGCCGTCGTGGTTGCGGGTGACCGCGTAGGCCGGCGTCGGCGCCGAGATCGCGGAATAGGCGAGCACGCCGCCGGTGGCCGCCGCGGCGACCAGGACGGCGCCGCCGGCCGCGGCCCAGGGGCCGCGGGGGCGCCACGGAGGCGCCGGCGGGTGTTCACCCTCGGGCCCCTCTCCGTGCTTGTCGACGAGCTCCCGCCAGAGCTCGTCCTCATAGCGGCTGGGCATCAGGGAACTCCTTTCTGAGACGGGTGCGGGCCCGGAACAGCCGGACCCGCAAGGTGGCTGGGCTGATCGCGAGGGCCGACGCCGCCTCTCGCGGGGTGAGTCCGGCAAGGTCGACCAACTCGATCGCGGACCGGTCGAGCTCACTCATCTCCGCGCAGCGGACGAGCAGCTCCCGCCCGACCTTCTGCGCATCGATCCGCGCCTCGATCTCCTCCCGGACATCCTCAGCGAGCAGGGTCGCGATGCGCACCCGCTCCTCGAGCGCGCGTCCGCGCGTGACCTCCTCACAATGGCGCGCGAACCGGTGCCGGGCGATGCCGAACAGCCAGGCCCGGACCGTCCCGCGCCGGGGGTCGAACCCCGCGAAGTGACGGATCGCCTCCAGGAACGTCTCCGACGTGAGGTCGGCAACCTCCTGCGGCTCGTCGCACCGCCGCTCGAAATAGGCGCTGATCGCGGCGACGTTCGCCCGATAGACGCGCTCGAAGCTCGTCATCGTCGACGTCATCCGGGGAGGCACCTCAGTCGCGAGCTCGGTCATGTCCCTAGTTGCCGATCTGAGCGCCCAGCGTTACACCAGCACCTCAGCCCGCCAGCCCGAGCTCCGCCAGGAGTGTCGTCACCGACGGACCGCCATCTTCGAGATGATCGGGCACCTGAGCGCCGAGTGCCAGCAGTGTGCGCACCGTCGTCCGGTAGCGACCGAGCTCGACCTCGTCGATCGTGCCCATCGTCGGTCCGCCCTGCGGATCCTGGCAGTGGCGCGATCCGTGCAGCGCCGCTCCGATCGCGCTGCCGCCGCCCGGGAACTCGGTCGACGCGCCGTGCCTGACCAGCTCGGCCGCGACGTCGGCGTATCCGCGCCAGGCCGCGATTCCGAGCGGGGTGAACTCAGGCGACTCCTCGCCCTCCTCGACGGGCGAACCGGTGACACCCGCTCCGGCGTCGAGCAGCCGCCGCACCGTGCCGGCCTCTCCGCGGTCGACCGCCATCTCGAGCATCTGGTCAAGCGCGCGGCGCTGCTCGCGGGAGCTGTCGGGCGCAGCGCCGCCGTCGCCGTGGCTCAGCCACGCTCCGAGCGTCCGGTCGGCGGCAGTGACCCGGCCGGCGTCCGCCCCTCGAGCGCGAAGCAGCGCCGCGACGTCCTCGTCGCCCCAGCGCTCGGCCACCTGGAGCGGGCTCGGTTCTTCGCTGTCCGGATCACCATCGATCGGCGACCCCGCATCGAGCAGCAGCTCGACCGTCTCGACGCCGCGACGGCACCAGACCGCCTGTGTGAGATGGTGCGGGCCCGGGTCCGCGCCGTGCTCGCAGAACATCCGGATCATCGCCGTATTCGGGAAATTCAGCGCGCGTCCGAGGCAGTGGGTCACCGTCGCGGCATCGGTCCCGGCGTCGATCAGCAGCCGCGCGCACTCGGGGTCGGGTTGCTCGCAGGCGTGGTAGAGCGCCTCGCCCACACGGTGGACCGGCCCGCGGTCGTCGGGGTCGGCGCCTGCCTCCAGCAGCAGGGCGGTGAGCTCGGCGTCGCCGGCGATGCCCGCCGCGCCGTACAGCGTGCTCTGCACCCAGTCGTCATGCATGAACCGCGCGTCCGGGTCGGCCCCTGCGTCGAGCAGCACGCGCACCACCTCGCGCAGCGACGCGGCGCGCTCCGGGTCACCGCGCCCCAGCCGTGAGAAGCACGCGTACAGGATGGGCGCGCGTCCCAGCGGCCCGGTCGGTGCCGAGGCCTGCTGGGGCGCCGGCCCGACGAGACGCACGACGGTTGCGACGTCTCCGGTGACGCACGCGCACGCCAGGTCGTGCTCTGCGAGCCCCGGGTCGACCTCGAGCAGCGCCCGGGCGCGGCGAACGTTGCTCGAGCACGCCGAGCGGACGAGCCCCTCGGCGCGCTCCGCGCTGTCGAGAGTGAGCGCGTCGATGTGCAGCTTCAGCCGGGACCACGAGGCGAAGCCGTATTCGCGCGCAATCGCGAGTTGGGCGAGTGAGAGCGCCGGGAACTCGCCCTCCCGGCGGCGTCGCTTCGCCTCGTCGCGCAGGTGGCGCAGCGACGGGCGGTCAGGCAGTGATCGGCGATCGGACATCGTTGGCTCCCCTCGTCCCCGCGGGTCCGCTCGCCGGGGCCAGGAGTCGTTCGTCCGTCGGCCGGTGTCGATATCTCGTCACAGGTGGGCCTGTGGCCCTGTCCGCGGACCGGATGCGTCCTGCACGCGGTCCGTATCGTACCGCCGCTGATGGCGATCCTCCTCGCATTGGTGTCGGCCGTCAGCTATGGGAGCTCCGACTTTCTGGCGGGCCTGGCCAGCCGCCGGTATGCCGCCGAGCCGGCGACCGTGCTGATCCTCGCGATGGAGTTCCTCGGCTCCGCGCTGGCGGTGGTGATCGACCCGGGCCACGGGCCCAGCACCCGCGCGCTCGCGTGGGGAGCGGTCAGCGGGATCGGCGCCGGCACGGGCACGATGTTTCTCTACCGCGGCTTCGCCGCTGGAGCGATGACCGTCGTGGCCACCATCTCGGCGGTTCTGGCGGCGGTCCTACCGGTGATCGTGGGGCTCACACTCGGCAACCACCTCAGCGCGGGAGAGGCGGTCGGGATCATCATCGCGCTGCCGGCGATCGGACTCGTCTCCTGGCAGCCACATGCCGAGGACACCGCCGGAGCGCGTTCGGCCGCGATCTTCGGCGCGCTGGCCGGGTGCGGTTTCGCGCTGCTGTTCATCGGGCTGGACCGCGCCGGCACCCGCGCGGGGATGTGGCCGCTGCCCGCCAGCCAGGCGGTTGGGTTCTGTCTCGTCGTCGCGTTCGCAGCGCGCAAGCTCGCGCGCGCGGGCCGCCCGGAGCTCCGGGACCTCTCGTACGTGGTGAGCTCCGGAATCATCGCGGTCGCCGGGGCCCTGTTCTTCCTGCTGGCCACCGGTCACGGTGAGCTCTCGATCGTGGCGGTGGTCACCGCGCTCTATCCCGCGTTCACCGTGCTGCTGGCCCGGATCGTGCTCTCCGAGCGTTGGTCGCGGCTTCAGGTGATGGGCTTGCTCGTCGCGGCCGCGTCGGTCGCACTCGTGTCGCTGACCTGACCCGGTCAGCCAAGCCTCTCGCGCAGCGTGGCCCGGTCGATCACCTCGGCCTGACGCGGAAAGATCCGCTGCACCAGGAAGTCGTGGATGTCGGGCTCGGGATCGGCGCACAGGTCGGAGATGACGATCAGGCGGTAATCGCGGTCATGACCGTCACGGACCGTCGAGAGCACGACACCGCTGGTCGAGATCCCGGCCAGCAGGAGCGTGTCGACCCCACGCTCGCGCAGTTGCGTGTCGAGATCGGTGGTGAGGAACGGTCCGACGCGGGTCTTGCGGACCACGATGTCGTCGTCCTGGGGCGCGATGTCCTCGTGGACCTGCGTACCCGGTGCGTCGGCATGGAACGTCGTTCGTGCCGCCTCGCTGCCGATCCGGCTGCCCATCGTCCCGGTGGGCGCCTCGCCGTCGGCGAAACCGACCCGCACGTAGCCGATCTGCCCGCCCTTGCGGCGGATGAGATCGATCGTCTCCCGTGCGGCGGCCAGCAGCCCCTCGCCGTCGGAGACGCGACCCATGATCCCGTTCTGGTAGTCCATCACGAGCAGCGCGGTCCGGTCGAGATTGATGTCCGTGGTCATCGGGTCCTTTCGGTGGTGGGGGCTGTTCTGCCGCGGGCGAGTGAGGCGAGCGCGGCCAGTGCCGAGAGCCCGGCCGCCGTCGCGAAGACGACGACCAGGCCGTCGTGGAACGGCGCGGAGATGAGGTGCGGGAAGAAGGCGCGACCGGTGATCGCCTGGCGGCCGGTCGCCGAGAGCAGGTGCAGGTCAGAGTGGCTGGCGAGGAGGTGACGCAGCGGGTTGATCCCCAGCAGCGCGCCGAACAGGCTGGAGACCGGTGGCAGTCCGGCGAGCCGGTGGGCGATCTCGGCGGGCGCGCCGCCGCGGATCAGCCCCGCGCTGAGCGCGGACGGCAGGCTGCTCGCCACCCCGGCGATCACGAGGGTGAAGAACACGCCGATCGAGATCGCAGTCCCCGAGTTCTGGAACGTGGCCCGCATCCCGGAGGCGACGCCGCGCTCCCCCGGTGGCACGCTGCCCATGATCGAGGACGAGTTCGGCGAGGCGAACATTCCGGTGGCAGCGCCGATCAGCGCCAGCAACAGTGCGAACACGGGGTAGGAGAAGTCGACGGGCAGCACCATCAGCCCCAGGAACGCGGCGGCGGACAATGCGGCCCCAGCGGACGCGATCCCGCGCGACCCGATCCGGTCCGACAGCGTGCCGGAGATCGGGCCGGCGATGAGGAAGCCGACGGTGAGCGGCAGCATGTAGATCCCGGCCCACAGTGGCGTGCGCTCGAAGCTGTAGCCGTGCAGCGGCAGCCAGATGCCCTGCAGCCAGATGACGAGCATGAACTGCAGGCCGCCGCGGGCGAGCGAGATGGAGAACCCGGCGAGGTTGCCGGCGGCGAATGGCCGGATCCGGAAGAGGTCGAGGTTGACCATCGGGGCCGCCACCCGTCGCTCGATCACGACGAACGCGACGAGCAGCACGAGACCGCCTGCCAGACCCGCGATCACCCACGGATCGGTCCAGCCCATCGTGTGACCGCCGTAGGGCTGGATGCCATAGGTGGAAGCGATCAGGATCGCCGACAGCCCGAGCCCGAAGGTGAGGTTGCCCCACCAGTCGATCGGGGTGCGCCGGTGGCTGCCGGTCTCTCGCAACTTGAGGTACGCCCAGACGGTGCCGTAGATGCCGACCGGGACGTTGACCCAGAAGACCGCGCGCCAGTCGATCGCGGCGAGCACCCCGCCGGCGACCAGGCCGATGAACATCCCCGACAGCCCGGCCACCTGGTTGGTGCCGAGCGCGAAGCCGCGTTGCTCGGCCGGGAACGCGTCGGTGAGGATCGCGGCCGAGTTGGCCGTGAGCATCGAGCCGCCGACCGCCTGGGGGAGCCGCCAGCCGATCAGCCACAGAGCTCCGTGCGCGCCGCGGAACGGATCGAATGACAGCATCACCGAGGCGATCGTGAACACGGCGAAGCCGGTGTTGTAGATCCGGACCCGGCCCACCATGTCGCCGAGTCGCCCGACGGTGACGACGAGCACCGCCTGCACGAGCCGGTAGCCCATGATCATCCACAGCAGGTAGCCGATGTTCCCGGGCGCGAGCGGGTCGAGCCCGATCCCGACGAAGATCGCGGGCAGCGCGATCAACACGATCGAGCCGTCGAGCTGGCTCATGAACACCGCCGCCGTCGTGTTGGCGAGCGCGACCCACTTGTAGTTGTCCTGCCGCGCGGCCGTTGCGCCCATGGTCAGAGCTCTTGGGCCAGCCGGGCCAGTGCCGGCAGCGCGGCGATCAGCTGCTCGCGCTCCCCGGGATCGAGCGCCGCCAGCGCCTGGTGCAGTTGCTCGGCGCGCGCGGTGCGGCGGTGATCGATCGTGTCGTTCCCCGCCGCCGTGAGCGAGAGGATCAAGCGGCGTCCGTCGGCGGGGTCGGCG
>Ga0335075_10015826_pt1 | contig 11290 bp, 8 predicted proteins | sample Lox_Sample_24_FD_206723 | JGI IMG/M metagenome (GOLD analysis project Ga0335075, IMG submission 206723) | Soil microbial communities from Loxahatchee National Wildlife Refuge, Florida, United States - Lox_Sample_2.4 | ecosystem: Environmental > Terrestrial > Soil > Wetlands | place: USA: Florida... | reverse complement strand
ACTCGGGCACGAGCAGGTAGCCGAGACGCAGTCCGGCGAGGCCGAAGATCTTGGAGAAGGTGCGCAGGATCACGACGGGGCGGCCGGCCCGGAGGTCCGCCAACCGGTCGATCCGGTCGGCAGGGTCGATGTAGTCGCCGTATGCCTCGTCGGCGACCACCAGACAGCCGTCCGGCAGCGCGTCCAGAAAGTCGCTCCATTCCTTCGCCTCGAGCCTCAGCCCGGTGGGATTGTTGGGGTCGCAGATCCACACCAGCTTGGCCGAGGCCGACGTCGCGGCCGCGGCCACCGCCTCCAGGTCGAGGCCGAGCGACGGCGTCACGTCGACGCGGTGGACCTCGGCGCCCGCGACCGTGCAGGCCTGGGCATACAACCCGTACGTCGGGCGAGGCACCACCACGCGGTCGCCGGGCTCGACGAACCCGGAGACGAGCGTGATCGTCAGTGCCTGGATGCCATGGCCGAGCACGATCTGTCGGCGGTCGGCTCCGCTCCAGTCCGCGATCGCCGTCCGAAGCTCCTCATAGGCCTCTTCGGGGTACGCCCAGACCCCCGGCAGCGCGGCCGCCGTCTCCTCGACGACCCCGGGAAGCGGCCCCGCGAGGTTCTCGTTCCAGTTCAGGCGGACGAGGTCGTCGCGCCCGAGGCGTTGCCGGGTCTCGTGGGCGCTCGCGCCGGGAACGTACGGTCCTGCGCCGAGCACCGACTGGCGCAGGAGACTCGACAACGTCGTCATCCCGGCGCGTCCGCGTCCTGGTCGAGCTCGAGCTCCTCGCGGAGGTAGTCCTGGAACTGGACGATGAGCGCCTCGACGCCGCCGAGCGCCCAGCCGCGGTCGACCAGGCCGGTCGAGCTACCGCGCTGCACGGCCTCGACGAGCGCGGTGTCCTCCTGTCCGACCTGGTTGTCGAGCACGAACAGCTCCTCGATCCACTCGGCATCGGCGCTCTCGCCAAACCAGTAGTCAAGGTAGCCGGCGCAGGTCTCCGGACCCGTCGGCCACAACGGGCCGATCGAGAGGTTGGGATGCCCCGGGAGCACGTTGAATTTCAGCGTCGGGAACCACAGGTGGTTCTGTCCCTCGACCAGGCTTCCATGGGCATCGATCGGGCCGCGGCCATCGAGCGACTTGGGGTGGACGGGCGCATACATGCTCCCCCGCCGCCCGTACGGGTCGAGCACGAGCCGGCGCTCGTCGATCACCTCCACCAGCCCCGGATGGTTGACCTGGCAGTGGTAGCACTCCAGGTAATTCTCCAGCGCGATCTTCCAGTTCGCGCGGATCTCGTACCGGACCCGGCGATCGCATCGCAATGCTTCGATGTCGAGCCCGTGGGCGGCCACGACCTCGGGAAGATCCCCGAGCGCCTCCGCCAGCGGAGCGGCCGCGGGGTCGGGGTTGGCGAACACGAACGGTCCCCAGGTCCCGACCGAGACGGGGACGAGGCCGAGGCCGTCGGCGTCGAACGCCGGATCCTCACCGCTGCGCGGCGCCGCCCGCAGGCACCCGTCCAAGCCGTAGGTCCACGCGTGGTAGGGGCACTGCAGCGTGCTGCGGCGGCGTGCGTCGGTGGCCACGATCGCCCCGCGATGGCGGCAGACGTTGAGAAAGCCGCGCAGCACCCCATCGTTGTCGAGGGTCACCACGACCGGCACCGGGCCGGTCTCGGAGGCGAAGTAGCTGCCCGGTCCCTGCAGCTCGCCGAGGTGACCGGCGTACTGCCACGCACGACGGAAGATCCGCTCGTGCTCGCGCCGGAGGATCGCCGGGTCGGTGTACCACGACCACGGCGGAGTGCGGCGGCCGGGAACCTGAGTGACAGGCGCCGCCGACATCAGGCGCCGTCCCTCGGGAAGCGATGCGTGACCGCGCGGGCGTGGACACGCACGTCGTCCTCGTAGGCGTCCAGCGAGCTCGTGACCGTGAACGTGTCACGGTCACAGGTCATCGTGCTTCGAGCCTCGCCGCGGATCCGCCAGCCAGGTCGATCGAGGGTGACCGTCGTGCGGCAGGTGACGGTGGCCGACAGCGGATCGCCGTCGCGCAGGCGGTAGAGCGTCACGTTCTCCTCTCCCATCTCGGTTCCCGTGGACAGGATGCGAACCCGCGAGGGGTGCCAGTCGAATTCCACCTCGGTCGCGCCGTCGTCCAGATCGCGCCGGACCCGGCGGCCCCCGTCACGCAGCATGGTCGTCTCACTGGCGAGCGGCTCGCCGCTCTCCGGCGGGCCGAACGGCGGCGCCGCCAACTCGTCCCCACCGACCTGGCGCCGCGGCAGGGTCAGAACGCTCTCGGGCCCGCAGTGCACCGTGAGCACGCCGGCCTCGGGCGAGGGCCACGCCCACGGCCAGTAGGTGTTCGACACCGCGAGCCGTACGCGGTGCCCGGCGGGGATCGCATACCCGATCGACTGCAGCCGGACACGGACGTCGACCGGCTCGCCCACCGGCATCGGGACGCTGCGGTCGTGGCCCTCCCGGCGGCTGAGGTTGAGGAGCCCCCGCGCGACGAGCGTCGAGGTCCCGTCGGGCGCGATGTCGCACACGCGCACCGCGAGCAGCGCCTGCGGCCGGTCGACGCTTACGCGCAGCCTGGCCTCCCCGCAGCCGAGGATCTCCACCCGCTCAACCAGCGGCTCGCCGTCCCAGCACAACGACGCCCCGTCGTCGGGCCGCTGATCGAGCGGGAAGTCACCGCGGCTGCCGTCACCGCACCAGACACCGGCCTGCAGGCCGGTCGTCTGCAGCCCGCGCAACGTCCGCACCGCGGCGGTCCCCTGTCCGTCGGCGGTGTCGTGCAGGTCGCGTGAGCCGACGGTCAACGTCCACGGCGAGAGCGACGGCGACGGCCAGCACGGGTCGGCCACCCATCGACCCTCGCGTCGGGGATAGGAGCCCGCGGGGGAGACCGGCTCCTGCAGGTAGCTCACGAGCCGGGGCTCGTCGAAGAATCCGTTGTCCTCGTCGGCGAGCGTGGCCGCGAAGAACCGCACGCACTCCTGCAGGAAGCCGATCGCGGGACCCGGGGCACCCTCTTCGGGTCCGGTGTGCCCCCACGGGCCGATGATCCCGCGCACCGGTGCGCTCACATGCTCGACCACGCGCAGGACCATGTCGCGGTAGCCGTCGCCCCAGCCGCCGACGGCGAAGATCGGGCACCGGATCGCGGAGTAGTCCTCACACGCCGAACCCTGCTGCCAGTACTCGTCGCGACGCTGGTGACCCAGCCATGGCTCGATGAAGAAGGAGGTGCCCTCCAGACGCTCAAGCCACTGGCTGCGCCAGCGCGGTCCCACCACCCGCGGGTCGGGCGGCTGGCTGAGGTAGGCGAGCATCGAGTTCGCCCACTGCGTGATGTCCATCGCCGACACGCAGCCGCCGACGTAGTGGACGTCGTCGCTGTAGCGATCGTCGCTGGCGTGGATCGCCACCACGCCGCGCAGTGCCTCCGGGTGGCGCGCCGCCATCTGAAGTCCGGAGAAGCCACCCCATGAGATCCCGATCATGCCCACCGCGCCCGTGCACCAGGGCCGCCCTGACAGCCAGTCGATCACCTGCTCGGCGTCATCCTGCTCCTGGGGTGTGTACTCGTCCTCGATGATGCCCTCGGAGTCTCCGCTGCCGCGAATGTCGAGGCGCGCGTAGGCGAAGCCGTGCCGCGCGAAGTAGCTGCCCCAGGCGGCGTCGCCGATCGCGGTGCCGTCGCTGCGGCGGTACGGGACGGAGGTGAGGATCGCCGGCACGGGGTGCTCGCGCGAGTCCGCGGGCAGCCAGAGGCGCAGGGCTAGCCTGACGCCGTCGGGCATCTCGACCCACTCGTCCTGCACCACGTGGGCGGTGGCGTGCTCCCGCTCGGCAAGGGGCGCGGATGTTTGACGGGAGCTCATGTTGGCCCTAGATTAACCGCTACCGATATGCGAAAGCAAGTTTCGATGAGTGAGAATTCCGTCGGGACGCTGGCTCGTGGTCTCGACGTCCTGGAGCTGTTCGGGAGACTCGGCCCCGAGCTCTCGCAGAAGGAGATCTCAGAGTCGCTCGGCCTGCCGATGCCGACCGTGCACCGCCTCACCGCCGTGCTCACCGAGCGCGGATGGATCGACCGGGACCCCGCGACCCGGCGACTGAGGCTCGGGCTGGAGATGGCGCGGCTGATGCCGCCGCTGATGGCGGGCATGCGCCTGCCGGAGCTGGCGCGGCCACATCTCCTGCGCCTGGCGTCGAGCCTGCAGGAGACGGTCAACGCGGCGATCCTCCAGGGCTCGGAGATCCTCTATCTGCTCAGTGAATCCGGCGATCGCCTGCTCACCCCGCAGGTCACCGTCGGGATGCGGTTGCCCGCGCATTGCACGGCGCTCGGCAAGTGCCTGCTGGCGCAGCAGCCCGATGAGCTCGCTCGCCAGGCGCTGGGTGAGGAACCCTACGAGCGGCTCACCGCCAAGACGCTCACCAGCTGGGAGCAGATCGTTCCGCATCTTGCCGAGGTGCGGAGCTCGGGCGTCGCCGTCTCCGAGGAGGAGTACGAGATCGGCCTGGTGTCGATCGCGGTTCCGGTCACCTGGCCGGATGGTCCGGGCTCTGCCGCGATCAACGTCTCGCTGCCGTCGGCCCGCGCGACCGCGGCCTTCCGCCGCCAGCTCACTGACGGCCTGCTCGACACCGCGCGTGCGGTTGAGCGGTCGATGAACGTGTCCGGGGCGCACCGGTGACCACGGCCGACCCCGCCGCGCACGTGTCCGTCGACGCGCTGGCCGCCGACGCCGACCGTTTTGCGCAGGGGCTCGCTGCGGAGCTCGCCGCGGAGCCCGCGCTCCGCTTCCAGGGCATGCCCTCCGACGGCGACTCGCGCCGCGGCTACCGCGCGCTCGGGGAGGCGGGATGGATCGGGGTCCACTGGCCCGAGCGTCTCGGCGGGCGGGGGCTCACCGCGCTGCACACGGTCGCGTGCGAAGAGCGCTTCGGCTACCACTGGCTGCCCCTCTCGGGGTACCTGCTGTCGGTCAAGACGATCGGCAACGCGCTGCTGCGCTTCGGCAGTGATGCGCTCAAGGAGCGTCTGATCCCCGAGGTGGCGGCGGGCCGGGTGCTGTTCTGTCAGGGCTTCTCCGAGCCCGACGCGGGCTCCGACCTCGCCTCGCTGCGCACCCGGGCGCACCGTGACGGTGACCGCTTCGTGGTCAACGGCCGCAAGATCTGGACCTCGAGCGCGGACTACGCCGACTGGGTGTACCTCGCGGTGCGGACCGATCCCGAGCGCGAGCGCCATCGCGGCATCTCCGTGCTCGTCGCGCCGCTCGACACGCCCGGGATCACCGTCCACATGCATCCGACGCTCGGCGGCGGAGCGATCGGCGAGCTCGAGCTGGAGGACGTGGAGGTTCCGGCCGACGGGTTGGTCGGGGAGCTGCACGGCGGCTGGCGCGTGCTCATGGGCACGCTCGACTACGAGCGGGTGACGAGTGAGAAGGTGGGCACGATCTTCTGGCTGCTCGACGCGCTCACCCCGCTCGCGGAGGGGACCGACGCGCGCCGGCGTCTCCGCCGCCTCCGCGGCGCGGCGCTCGCCGCCCGTCAGCACGGTCGCCGGGCCGCCGCGCTGCTCCAGGACGAGCGGCCGGCGAGCGCGCAGAGCTCGATGGCGAAGCTGTCGATCGCCGAGCTCATGCAGGAGGTCGCGGAGTTCGCGCTGGAGCTGCTCGGTCCGGAGGGGCTGCTCGAGGAGGGCGTCGGCACGCTGCGCGGCCGGGTGGCCGCCTTCCAGCGGGCGTCGGTGGCGACAACGATCTCGGGCGGGGCGGCCGAGGTCCAGCGGACCGTCATCGCGCACCGGGAGCTGGGGCTCAGGAGATGAGCGCCGATGCCCTCCCGCTGAGCGGTGTGCGGGTGTTGGAATACGCGCAGTACGTCGCGGGACCGTTCGCCGGGATGCTCCTCGCCGACCTCGGAGCCGACGTGGTGAAGGTCGAGCCTCCGCACGGCGATGCCTGGCGCCATTATGAGCCGTTCGCCCCCGGCGAGAGTCGCTACTTCTACGCGCTGAACCGCAACAAGCGCTCGGTGGTCCTGAACCTCAAGGACCCGGAGGACCGCCGCGCCAGTCGTGACCTGATCCGTGAGGCAGACGTCGTCCTGCACAATCTCCCCGAGCCCCGGGCGACCGAGTTCGAGCTCGACCGCGAGAGCGTGCGGGAGGTCAATCCGGATGCGGTGTGGTGCTGCGTCTCGGCGCTCGGCAGCGACGGTCCGGACGCAAGCGCCACCGCGTTCGATCTCGTCGCCCAGTCGCTGTCGGGGCTGCTGCTCGCCAACGCCCATCCGGCCGATCCGGTCCCGCAGCGAGCCGGAGGAATCGCGATGGCCGACTTCACCGCCGGCCTGCTGGCCACGATCGCGGTGCTCGGCGGGCTCGTCGGCCGCGGCCGGGGAGCCGCGCCGGGGCTCGAGGTGTCGTTGCTGGGCGCGGCGCTCGCGGTGCAGGCGCAACGATTCGTGTCCGTCGCCGATGTCGATCCCGAGCCGCCGGTCGGTGCGCCGCGCCACGCCACCGCCGAGGACCTGGCGCGCCACGGACGGGAGGCGCGCGCCGCCCTGGCGCTCGAGCCCTACTACCGGGCCTACGCCGCGGCCGACGGCTTCTTCGCGCTGGCGTGCCTGCACGAGCGACAGCGCAGGGCCGCCGCCGCCGTCGTCGGCCTGGACGACCCGTGGGCCGCCAATCCACAGGCGCCGCCCGCCGATGAGGTCGAGCGCCGCCGGCGCCTGGAGATCGCCGGCGAGTTCGAGCGCCGGCTGGCGACGCGCTCAGTGCAGGAGTGGGTGGAGGCGTTCCGTACCGCGGGCGTGCCGGCGGCTCCGGTGCGCCTGCTCGCCGCTCAATACGAGGACGAGCAGGTCAACGCCAATGGTCTCGTGCAGACCGTCGAGCAGAAGGGAGTCGGCCCGGTGCGACTACTGGGATCGCCGTTCAAGGTGGACGGAGCGAGCGCTCCGGCGCGCTGGAGCGCGCCCGGGCTCGGGGAGCACACCGCGGAGGTGCTGGGAGTCGGTCTGGAGTCACGGGCGTGAGCGTGGGACTCGATGATGCGCGGGCGTTCGCCGAGAGCGTCGCCGGAGTCGTCGAACGGGCGACCCCTGCGCGCGCGCCCTGGACGCCTGGTGAGGCGGGCGAGTCGTGGCCCGCGCTGGATGACGCGCTGGTGGCGGTCGACTGGGCGGAGGTGGCCGGCGACGCCGAGCTCGTCCAGTTCGCGGCGCTCGGCGCGGTCGAGCTTGGCAGGCGCGCGGCGCCGCTCGGTGCGGTCGATGGGCTGCTCGGTGGGAGCCCGGTTTTCGGGGGTCTTGTCCGCTGTCTGGTGTCCGAACGAACGGCGGTGATGGTGGTCGACGGCCCGCTCGTGCTGCGCTGCGTCCTCGCCGCGGAGCGGATCCCGTCTGCCGACGGCCTGGATGTGCATCGCGTGCGCGAGCTCGGTCCGCCGGCGGAGATCGACCCATCCGTGTGGGAGACCGCTCGGCGAGCCTGGCTCGCGGCCGGGATCGGCTACCTGGCCGGAGTCGGACAGGCCGCGCTCGATCTGACCGTCGCCTACGTCCGCGACCGCGCCGCCTTCGGCACCACCCTCGGCGGCCTGGCTCCCGTCCAGCAGCTGCTGGCCGATGCGGCGACCGCGGTGCGCGGCGTGAGCCTCGTGGCGAGTGCCGATCCCGGCGCCGAGGCGCTTGCCCACGCGGGCCCGGCGATCGCCGGCGCGTGTGCGACCTGCCAGCAGGTGACCGGTGCGATCGGCTACACGCTCGAGTACCCGCTGCACCGGTTCACCCAGCGCGCGCGGGCGCTGAGCGTCTGGAACGAGCGCCTGCTCGATCAGTTTTAGGCGGCGACCACCGGGTCCGCCGAGCCGTTCGCGTCGACGTGGCGCTCGCTCGGCCGCGTCGCCGGGACCGCGTCCAGGAGCGCGCGCGTGTACGGGTGCTGGGGTGCGCTCGTGACCTCGGCCGCCGGTCCCGTCTCCACGACCTCGCCCTCACGGATGACGGCGATGCGATCGCTCATCCGGCGGACCACCTCCAGGTCGTGGGAGATGAACAGGTAGGCGAGATTCCGCTCGCGCTGGAGGGCGAGCAGGAGGTTGAGGATCTGCGCCTGGACCGACACGTCGAGGGCGGAGGTCGGTTCGTCGCAGACGATCAGGTCAGGCTCGAGGGCAAGTGCCCGGGCGATCCCGATCCTCTGCCGCTGCCCTCCCGAGTAGGTCGTCGGGTAGGAGTCGGGATCCGCGTTCTCCATGCCCACCGAGGTGAGAAGCTCAGCGATGCGGTCCCGGCCGGAGGGCAGCCCGTGCGTGCGCAGCGGCTCGTCGATGATCCGCCGCAGCGTGAACCGCGGGTCGAGCGAGTCGTAGGGGTCCTGAAAGACGATTCCGATCCGGCGCCTGATGGCGCGCAGGCTCCGCGCCGTGCGCGGGTAGGGCCGGCCGTCGAACCGCAGGCTGCCCGACGTCGGGCGCTCGAGACCGAGCACGATCCGTCCGACGGTGCTCTTGCCGGAGCCGGACTCGCCGACCATGCCGAGCGTCTCTCCCGGGCGGATCTCGACGGAGACGCCGCGCAGCGCGCGCACGCTCCGGTATTGCTTGTGGACGTCGGTGAGCTGGAGCAGGGGGTCGCCGGTGGTCATGGGCGTGCGCTCAGCAGGTGGCAGGCCGCGGAGTGCTCCGGGCCCCGCTCCAGCATCGGCGGCATCGTCTGCGCACACGGCCCGAGCGCATGCTCGCAGCGCGGATGGAACGGACAGCCCACCGGGAACTCGCCGAGCGGAGGTGATCCGGGGATCGCCTGGAAGGGAGCCTTGGGCAGGGCGTCGCGGCTCTGGCGCGGCGCGTGCACCAACGCTCTCGTGTACGGGTGCTCGGGGTGCTCGAAGATCGTCTCCACCGGTCCCTGCTCGACGATCCGGCCGCCGTACATGACCGCCACCGCGTCGGCGATCTCGGCCACCACCCCGATGTCGTGGGTGATCCACACCAGCGCCATCGCGTCCGCGCGGGTGAGGCGCCGCACGAGCGAGAGGATCCCCGCCTGGACGGTCACGTCGAGCGCGGTGGTCGGCTCGTCGGCGATCAGCACCCGGGGCCTTGCGGCGAGGGCGATGGCGAGCATCACACGCTGGCGCATCCCTCCCGAGAGCTCGTGGGGGTAGCGCCGGGCGACGCTCTCCGGCTCGTTGATCCCGACCTCGGCGAGCAGTGCCACCGCGCCGGCGGCCGCCTCGGAGCGGCTCGCGCCCTGCCGGAAGCTGAGAACCTCGGCGATCTGTCGGCGGGCCGACTGGACCGGGTTGAGCGCGGCCATCGCGTCCTGGGGCATGTAGGCGACGACACGGCCGCGAGCCTCCCGCAACGTCCGGCCGCGGGCGTCCACCAGGTCGAGGTCTCCGACCAGTGCCCGCCCCTCGATCGAGGCCCCCGGCGGGAGCAGTCGTGCGACCGCGAGCGCGGTCGAGGACTTGCCACAGCCCGACTCGCCCACGATGGCGAGCGTCTGCCCGGGCGCGACCGAGAACGACACCCCCTGCACGGCATGACGTTCGCCGTACCGGACATGCAGATCCTGCACTCTCAGACCGGACGCCGTCGGCGCCTCTGGGAGCGAGACGGTGCTCACTGCGTCTCCAGGCGGGTGCGCGGATCGATGGCCATACGGATCAGATCGATGGCGAGGGTCGCGACGACGACGAGCACCGCGGCCACGACGACCGTTCCCATCAACACCGGCCGGTCGACGTTGTAGAACGCCTGGGTCTGCAGCTGGCCGATCCCAGGCCAGCCGAACACGGTCTCCACGAACACGACGCCGGACAGCAGGATCGCGAAGTCCAGGCCGGCCATCGTCAGTGCGGGGGAGAAGGCGTTGCGCAGGACGTGGCGACGCAGCACGGCCCGGCGCGGCAGTCCCTTGGCGACCGCCGTGCGGGTGTACGGCGCGGCGAGCGTCTCCTGCATCGCGTCCCTCACGACGTTGGCGTAGTACGGCATCCCGAACAGTCCCAGCGTGAGCGCGGGCAGGACGATGCGCGTTCCGCCGGTGCCACCGTCGATCGGGAACAGCGAGAGCTTGTAGCCGAACAGCAGCAGCAGCACGAACGCGAGCGAGAACGCGGGCACGGAGAGCAAGCCGACGTTGACCACCGCGAGGATGCGGCTGCGGCGCGGGCGTATCCCATCCCACACCCCGAAGGCGCCGCCCAGGATGAGCTCGAGCGCGAGCCCGGCGAGACCCAGCTCGATCGTGGCCGGCAGGCGATCGATGATCAGCTGGGCCACGGGCTGGTCCTGCACGTAGGAGACCCCGAGGTCCCCATGGACGATCCCCGCCAGGTAGTGGCCCAGTTGGGCGAGCACCGACTGGTTGAGGTGCAGGTTCGCGCGCACGAGCGCAAGGATCTGCGGGGTGGCGCGCGGCCCGGCGATGGTGCGCGCCGGATCGCCCGGCACGACGAACATGAGCACGAACGTGAGCAGCACGACGCCGAACACGGTGAGCACGCCGAGACCGATGCGGGTGGCTAGATATCGAGCCATGATCTCCTCAGCGACACCGATCCACGGCGGGCGATGCCGTCACCGATGAGGACGAACGCGAGCACGGTGAGCACGATGCAGATGAGCGGCTCCACCACCTCGTGGGGGGCGTACTGCAGCGCGTTCTGACCGTCGTTGATCATCGCGCCCCACTCGGGGGTGGGTGGCTGGACCCCCGCTCCGAGATACGACAGTCCCGCGCCGATCGCCACCACCGCGGCGCCGTTGAGCGCGGCGATCACCAGCAGCAGCGAGGAGAGGTGGGGGACGATGTGGCGGCGCATGATCGTCGTGCTGGGAACGCCCTGGGCGACCGCCGCCTCCACGAACGTCCGCCGCCGCAGCGCGAGCGTCTCGCCGAACACCACCCTCGCCGTCCACGCCCAGTAGAGCGCGGTCACGACGACGATCACGCCGAACACCCCTTCACCGACGACGCTGGCCAGCGCCAGCCCCGAGATCACCGTGGGCACCGACAGGAAGATCTCGGTGATCCGCATCAGCACCATCTCTGTCCACCCGCGCAGGAAGCCGGCGGTCACTCCGACCACCGCGCCCAGGCCGATCGAGGTGACGTTGGAGATGAAGGTGAACTCGAGCGTCGTGCGCCCTCCGTAGGCAAGCCGGGCGAGCATGTCGCGGCCGATGCTGTCGGTGCCGAACAGATGCCCGGCGGAGCCGAACGGGAGCGGCAAGCCGTGCGGCGAGATGCC
>Ga0335075_10015825_pt1 | contig 11291 bp, 7 predicted proteins | sample Lox_Sample_24_FD_206723 | JGI IMG/M metagenome (GOLD analysis project Ga0335075, IMG submission 206723) | Soil microbial communities from Loxahatchee National Wildlife Refuge, Florida, United States - Lox_Sample_2.4 | ecosystem: Environmental > Terrestrial > Soil > Wetlands | place: USA: Florida... | reverse complement strand
CTGAATCTACTGGGCCGCTTCACCGTGGCGATGGGAGACAACTGGCAGGAAACAACCACTGCGTCTCTTTTCCGCAGCGAGTCCGAGCAGGTCGACCCGTACCCGAACACCGGTGGACTGCTGGGCGTTCCACCCGGCAGTCCAATCGAGTACCCGGTCTACGGACCGGGTTTACCGACCTACGTGTCCAATCCCGTGACGCTCACCATGCCGAACGGAACCTACCCGGTGGCCACACTGTTCGAATTCGGTCAGCAAACCAACCAGTTCGTGACCAGCACCTATCGCGCATTCTTCGATTTCACCGGCAAGGCAGGCGGCTGGGACATCAACGCCAATGCCGGCATGATGTACGCGCTGACTGACGAGCACCATTATGGGTACGTCAATTACACGGCGCTTCAGACCGCACTGACCAATGGTTACGTTCTCGGGTCGGGAGGACCGCTGGTGGCCAACGTCGCGCCAAATATTGAAAGCGATGTATCCAATTCGTTGCAGGTGGTGGACGTTCGCGCTACCCGCAACCTGATCACGCTGCCCGGCGGGCCGCTGGCACTGGGTATAGGGGCCGGGTATTTCCATCGTTATCTCGACGACACGCCCTCGCCCGCGGTCGAAAGCGGTGACTTCCCGACGCTCACCCTCGCTTATGCCTATGGCGGCCAGACCGACATCAACTCCTATGTGGAGCTGAATGCACCCATCATCAGGGGCCTTGAGATCGATGCCGCGGAGCGCGCCGACCACTATGCCACCGCTGGTGGCGTGTTCGTGCCGAAGTTCGGTGTCAAATATTCACCGATCGATCAGATCACGTTCCGCGGCACGTACAGCCAGGGCTTCCGGGCACCAACGCCCGCGGAGTCGGGACACTCGGGAGACCTCTATTTCACGGGGTTTGATGCGGATGGAGAGCTGTGCCCAAGTCAGGCCACGCCCGCCAACTACAGCGGCACGTCCAGTCTTTATCGACCCGGCCCGCCTGCCGCAGGGGATGTACCCTACTACTGCGCCTATCCGGCTGCCCAGCTGCAGGTTGGCAATCCGAATCTGCGGCCCCAGCGCTCGAGCGACTACACCTATGGCGTCCTGTTCCAGCCGATACGGCAGACAGATCTGTCCATCGACTTTTGGCGCATCGTCATCACCGACCCGATCATCGACAATCTCGAGTTCCCGGCGCTGAACCCCTTTCTGCCTTCCACGACCGGCAGTGCGGCGCGCACGGGCCCAGTGACATTGCCGGTGCTGCAATCCGATGGCAGCTACGCCGCCACGTACTTTCCCGAGGGCGAGCCGATCTATACCGAGGCAACGTATGTCAACGCCGGCAAGATCAGCGTCGACGGGATCGACCTGGATCTGACGGCGCACTTCGACCTGGGGGCCTTTGGCCACCTCAGCCCCGAGCTGCATTGGTCGCATCAAATGGTATGGAATGTGGGCAGCTGCTATGCGGGCGCCTGTGAGACCTTGCATCTGGCAGGCACGCACGGACCGTCTGGCATCTCCGGCGACACCGGCAACCCAAGAGATAAAGCCGTCCTGACGTTGGCCTGGGATCGCGGTCCGCTGAACGTGACGGCGACCGTCAATTACACCGGACCCTACTCGAACACGGATCCTACTTATGGGATTTATACCTGCAATGTGATGCTCGACGACGTTTACGCGTACTTCAAGCTGGCAAACGGTTACGTTCCGACGAAGTCCTGTGTGGTCAGTGAGTTCACCGACGTGAACCTCTACGGCAGCTACTCCCTGGGCAGCCATCTGCTCGTGTTCGCCTCGATCCGCAACCTGTTCAATTCGCCGCCTCCGGTCGATCTGGGCACCTACGCCAGCAACACCTCCTACAATCCCTCTCTGGCCCAGGAGGGTGCCATCGGCATGTTTTTCGATGCTGGCGTCAGGTACGGGCTCTGATGGATGGCTCTCCGACCTGGGCGCCAACGGACGACGGTCAAGGCACCGGGTGGGTCAAATCAATCACTTACATCGCTTGCACCTCATCGGCGGCGACGAGCTTCATCGCGACACTTCCATTTCCGAATGTAAGGACGTAAATCAGGCATAGCATCGCCGTCAGGGCGGACGCGGACAGGATGGGCTCGACCATGGCTGATGCGTGCAGGGCTGACAGCGGAAAAATGAGTCGTCGGCAGGTTTTGAGACTTGCCGTCGCTGCCATGGCGACCTTCGGCACCGATGCGATTGCCACCGAAGCGCCGCCCAACACCGGGCGACCCAGTCGACCCCTGCGCATCCTGATTCTCGGCGGCACGGGGTTCATCGGACCACAGCAGGTGCTCTACGCTTTATCGCGCGGACACACGGTCACGCTGTTCAACCGCGGTCAACAGAAGCGCCACTGGCCCGGCAAGGTCGAGGAGTTGATCGGTGATCGCGACCGCGGCGATCTCAAGTCGCTCCGAGGTCGCACCTGGGATGTCTGCATCGACAACCCCACCACCCTGCCCGTCTGGGTGAGGGATGTGGGTGCGGCCCTGCATGGCCAGATCAAGCAATACCTCTTCATTTCGACCGTATCCGTCTACGCGGACAACGCGACCCCGGATGCCGACGAATCCGCACCGCTGGCTGTCTATCGCGGCGCCAATCCCCTGGCCGAGACCCAGCAGAGCCTGCGGGCCAGTGGCGGGGAGCTCTACGGCCCCCTCAAGGCCGCGAGCGAGCATGAAGCGCTGCGACAATTCCCCGGCATCACGACCATCGTGCGCCCCGGGCTCATTGCCGGGCCAGGCGATGAGAGTGATCGTTTCACCTATTGGCCGGTGCGCCTTTCGCGCGGCGGCGAAGTACTCGCACCCGGTGATGGTTCCGACCCGGTGCAACTGATCGATGTGCGCGATCTTGCGCAATGGACCATTCGCCTGGCCGAGTCCCGCACTCTGGGAGTCTTCAATGCCACCGGGCCGGCACACCCTCTGCGCATGCGCATGATGCTCGCGGGCATTGCCGGCGCGCTGCGGCTGCAGCCGGCTATCACCTGGGTCCCGGCGAGATTTTTGGATGAGCAGCATGTCGAAGCATGGACCGATCTTCCGGTCTGGGTCCCGGCCGCAGGATCGGATCCTGGCTTTGCCCGCAGAAACATCACCAGGGCGCTCAAAGCCGGGCTGACGTTCCGATCGCTGGCAAGTACTTCACTTGATACGCTGGCGTGGTGGCATCAGCAACCGCCGGAGCGACGGGCAAGAATGAAAGCCGGTCTCACGAGCGAACGCGAACAAGCAGTGCTGATCGCCTGGAAGAGATCGGTGCAGATCGGAACGTATCCAGGTAGGCCCAAGGCTCGCGGCGCTTGATTAAATCCCTTGTGGACCGGACTGTATTCCCTCGATAGCTATACCGGCCCTCTTCTATGATAGCGGCGCCAGGCCATCACCGGCGCCACTGCATCAGGCGGCCGATCGCGGCAAATACGCGTTATCCTCCGTGAGCGATCGGAAAGGGGGGGAGAACAATGAAGACCTCACTGATGCTGCTGCTCGGCGTCCTGGCGATACCGCCTGCGTGGGCCCTGGACGCGAACGAGGTACGCGGTGGCTGGGAGACCACCGTCAACGGCACCCAGCGCATCTATGACTTCGAGATCCGCGGCGATCGGGTTACCGGGGTCTACTGCACCGATTGCGCCGATACCACCACGCTGGCGTTCGTGGAAGGCACGCTGCTCTCGGACCAGATGCGCTTCATCGTCCGGCACGTGCGGGACGACGGCAGCACCGCCTACCAGGATCAGGTGACGGCACGGATCGAGGACGGGCATCTGGTCGTGAGCGGCCGGGCTGGCGGCCCCGGCGGGGGCATCAGTTTTCATTGGGTCATGCACAAGGATCCGCGCGGACCGGCGGGTGCGGGCTCCACTGTGTCGCCCGTGCTGCCGCAGCCGAGCGCGCCAGCGCGAAACGCGGCCGCGTACGGCGTGCGTTCCCAGCGGCCACGCGCGGCCCGGGCCGCGGGCAATGGCGCCAACTTCCTCAATCCAGCCTATCAGCAGCCCGGTCCATGGGAGCCGATCACTGCCGCCAGGCTCGTCGGCGTGTGGTACTGGGCCAGCGGCACCGCTCGTCAGCAGTTCGTCATCCGCAAGGTTGGCGATCAGCTGCTCGGGATGGTATGCGGTCCCTGCGACAATCCCTATACGATGGCTCCATTGGACGACTTCATCATCCATGGGGATACCCTGACGTTCAGGATTCGTCACCAGGATTGGGGCGCAGGGCCCCTGCCGTATGACCATGTGATCACCGCTCACATGACTCCGAATGAGCTGCGAATCGTCAGCGCCATTGCGGACAATCAACCGCCGCAGCAACAGCCGTTCGCCCATCTGGCGTTCTCGTTGACGGGCCCGGTAGCGCCCGAGGCAACCTCCCCGCATTGACCGGTACCGACACGCCGCCGAAGGTGGCGGCAGTCCGTGGCGCGCTGGAGTTTGCAACACCGCATCCGGGATTCATCCCGGGCTCGTAAGACTTATCTGCTTGCGTTGCGCAGGAATTGCACCTAGTAATGAGCCAGGAGCTTCCGAAGTTTTGGTGGCAGGAGAGCATCCGATATGTCGATCATCGTCAATGGTTCTCCGGTGCAGGCCCCAGAGGACAGCCGGGTCTCCTTGCTCGACTTGCTGCGTGAGCGGCTGCACTTGTCGGGCGTGAAGAAAGGGTGCAACCAGGGTGCCTGCGGTGCCTGTACCGTGCTCGTCGATGGTGAGCGCATTCTCTCGTGTCTGGCGCTTGCCGTTCAGTACGAGGGACGCTCGATCACTTCGATCGAAGGCCTGAGTCGTGAGGGTGAGCTGCATGCGCTGCAGCGTGCCTTCATCGAACACGACGGCTTTCAATGCGGCTATTGCACGCCGGGCCAGATCTGCTCGGCGATTGGCATGTCCGCGGAACTCGATCGGGGCGTACCGAGCTACGTCACCGCCGATCTGGCGAGCGAGCACATCCAGGCGAGCCGCGATGAGCTGACCGAGCGCATGAGCGGGAACCTGTGCCGCTGCGGTGCCTACAACGGTATCGTCGAGGCAATTCAGGAGACTTGCACAGGAGGCGCCCGATGAACCCCTTCGCCTACGCCCGCGCGATAGATGCTGGCGATGCCGTCCGGCGAGGCGCTGCGCAGGGCGCACGCTATCTGGGCGGCGGCACCAATCTTGTCGATCTGATGCGCGAAACCATCGAGCGTCCGTCCTCGCTGATCGATGTGACGGGACTTTCGAGCGCGATCGAGGAGCGGCCCGACGGCGCCATCCTCATTGGCGCTGCAGCGCGTAACACTGCGGTGGCCGAGCACCGCGCCGTGCGTACCCGTTATCCCCTGCTGTCGCGGGCGATCGTCGCGGGGGCATCGGCGCAGATCCGGAACATGGCCACGGTCGGCGGCAACCTCCTGCAGCGTACCCGCTGCGTCTATTTTTATGACGACGACGGCTCACGCTGTAACAAACGTTCCCCAGGACAAGGCTGCGATGCCATCGAGGGCTTCAACCGGATGCATGCGATCCTCGGCGCTTCTGCGTCGTGCGTGGCGACACATCCATCCGACATGTGCGTGGCGCTCGCTGCGCTGGAGGCAGTGGTGCATCTGCGCGGCGCAGGCGGCGAGCGAAGCCTGCGGCTGACCGAGCTGCATCGGCTGCCCGGGGCTCAGCCGCAGCTCGAAACCACGCTCGAAGCGGGCGAGCTGATCACCGCCGTCGAACTGCCGCCGCTGGGGTTCGCTACCCGATCGACGTATCGCAAAGTGCGCGACCGGTCGAGCTACGCGTTCGCCCTCGTGTCGGTCGCGGCAGCCATCGAGCTCGAGGGGGACACGGTGCGTGACGTGCGGCTGGCCCTGGGGGGCGTCGCACCCAAGCCCTGGCGGGCACGCAAGGCCGAGCAGGCGCTGAAGGGTCGGGCGGCGACCCAAGAGAGCTTCCGCGCTGCCGCCGATGCCGAGCTGGCGGATGCTGCCCCGCTGGTGCACAACGCATTCAAGGTCGAGCTCACCAGACGAACGATCGCCGCGGTGCTGACCGAGCTGGTCGAGGAGAAACACTGATGAGCGTCATCAAGAGCGCCGCCCAGGCGCTGATGAAAAAAGCCGTCGAGCATGCGCCCGACGCCTGGCTGCCGGGCGGGGAGGCCGACCCGTTGATCGCCCGCAGGCACGGACTCATCGGTGCGCCGCTGTCGCGTCTTGACGGGCCACTGAAGGTGCAGGGTAAGGCGCCCTATGCCGCCGATTTTCCGATGCCAGGGTTGGCCTATGCGGCGCTGGTCTACAGCACCATCCCCAAGGGGCGGATCACGAGCCTCGACACCGCGAGTGCCGAGGCCGCATCCGGCGTCATCCTCGTGATGACGTATCGTAACGCGCCACGCCTGAACCCGACTCCGCTCTTCATGACCAAGGGCAAGGCCGTTGGCGGAGACGATCTTCCGGTCATGCAGGATGATCGCATCCACTGGAATGGCGAACCGATTGCCCTGGTACTCGCCGAGACGCAGGAGCAGGCGGATTACGCCAAGTCGCTGATCCGCGCAACCTATGAGGCCGAGTCTGCGGTCACGTCTTTCGCGGCGGCGAAGGCGCATGGCACCAAGCCCGGCGTTTTTCACGGTGAACCCCTGAAGCTGGAGATCGGCGACGCTGAGGCAGCGCTCTGCGCTGTCCCGCATAAGGTGGACGCCATCTATCGCACGCCGCGGCACAATCACAACCCGATCGAGCTGCACGGGGTGACGCTGGCATGGACGGGCGAGGAGCTCTCGATCCATGACGCATCGCAGGCGGTGGCGCACATGGCGTGGTCGATCGCCGAGATCTTCGGAATCAAGGAGGAGCAGGTGCATGTCACCTCGCCCTTCGTCGGCGGCGGGTTCGGCAGCAAGACACTCTGGCGGCATCACATCCTGGCCGCAGCGGCCTCGAAGCTCACCGGGCGCCCGGTCAGGCTCGTGCTGTCACGCGAGGGCGTCTATCGCACCGTCGGGGGTAGAACCTGCACCGAGCAGCGCGTCGCCATTGGGGCGCAGGCCGACGGCCGCTTCGACGCCCTGATCCACACCGGCACTGTCGCGATGAGCCCCCACAACAACATGCCGGAACCTTTCATCCTGCCCGCGCGCAGCGCCTATGCGGCTCGCAGTTTCAAGCTCGATGTCGAGACCGCGACCATCGATATGCTGGCGAACACCTTCATGCGGGCGCCCGGCGAGTCGGTCGGCACATTCGGACTCGAGTCGGCGATCGACGAGCTGGCGTACGAGCTCGGCATGGACCCGGTTGAGCTGCGCCTGCGCAACGAGCCCGAGCGCGACCCCACGACAGGACTGCCATTCTCGGCGCGGCACATCGTCGAAGCCTACCGCGCCGGCGCCGAGCGCTTCGGATGGAACCGACGCTCCCCCCAGCCGGGCTCGCAGCGCGATGGCGAGTGGTGGGTCGGGGTGGGCTGCGCGACCGCAACCTATCCATACTACCGCATGCCCGGTGGAGCGGCCCGTCTGACCCTGCGCAAAGACGGCCACGTCACGGTGGAAATCGCCGCCCACGAGATGGGGATGGGGACCGCCACAGCCCAGACGCAAGTGACGGCCGAGCGCCTCGGCCTGCCACTCGAGCAGGTGCATTTCCTCCACGGCGATTCGCGCTTCCCGGGTCTGGTGCTCGCCGGCGGCTCCCAGCAGTCGGCATCGATTGGCAGTTCCGTCCGGGCTGCGGAACGCGAGCTCGTGAAGGAACTCCTCAAACTGGTGAGCAGCGAGTCGCCGCTCCACGGACTGCACGCGGATGAGGTGGAAGGTCGAGAGAGGGGTCTGTGCAAGATCGGGGATCCGGCGCGCCGCGAGAGCTATGTCTCGATCCTGGCGCACGCCGGACGTGAGGAGCTGAAGATAGAGGCCAGCGCGCCCCCGCCGCTCGAAACACAGCACTGGTCGATGCATTCGCACGGAGCGCTGTTCTGCGAAATCCGCGTCAACGCGATCACCGGCGAGCCTCGCGTCGGCCGCTTTCTGGGCTCGTTCGACTGCGGCCGCATCCTCAATGCCAAGACCGCCGCCAGTCAGTTACGCGGGGGCATCATCATGGGACTCGGCCTCGCCTTGATGGAAGAGACCCAATTTGACGAACGCAACGGCCGCATCATGAATCCGAGCCTCGCGGAATACCATGTGCCCGTGCACCAGGACGTTCCAGAGATCGAGATCCTGTACACCGATATTCCCGACCCGCGGGCGCCCGCGGGAGCGCGCGGGTTGGGCGAGATTGGCATCACCGGCGTCGGCGCCGCCGTCGCCAACGCGGTGTACCACGCAACCGGAAGGCGCATACGCGACCTGCCGATCACCCTCGATAAGTTGCTGTAGCGGAAACACACCGCCGCTTTTGAATTTGAACAAGCTTCAATATCGCGAACGATTTGGCGTATCGTTCGGTGGAACATGCGTCTCGAAGCAGAGAGCACTTTCATGCGCACGACGGAGCTTCTTTCTGCCGCCTTGCTGGCCCTCGCCGTCATTTTCAACCCCACCTATGCAGCGCCGGCAGCGGGGTCGGCTCCTCTGTCCAAGCGGCAGGCAGATATCGGTGCCCTGGCTCCGCCCGGAGCCACGAAGATTGACGTACGAGAGCATGGTTTGTACGCCGAGTTCTATGTCCCTGCTCACACAGGGCCGTTGCCTGCCCTGATCGCAATCGGCGGGGCTGAGGGCGGCCTTGACACTGTGAGCAATCTGGCCGCGACATTCGTTCCCTCTGGCTATGCGGTGCTGGCCCTCGCGTACTTCGGAGAACCCGGGCTGCCGAATACGCTGGAAGGAGTGCCACTGGAGTACTTCCGTAGCGCGGTTGAGTGGCTTACAGGACGAGCGGAGGTTGATCCCAGGCGAGTGGCGGTAATCGGTTGGTCTCGGGGAGCAGAGGCGGCACTCCTGATTGCCACTGACGAGCCCAAGATTCATGCCGTAATCGCCGTTGCGCCCAGCAGCTATGTCTGGGTTGGTCAGAATTTCAAGCGAACACCCGGGCCCGCCTGGACGCTCGGCGGCAAACCGATTCCATATGTAGCGCCGCATCCGCCCAAGGACTTCCGGCCAGGGATGCCGATCAAGCGCCTGTTGGCATCGTTTCTTGCCCAAGCACAGTCCCACCCGGACGCCGCGATCCCTGTCGAAAGGATCAACGGATCCATTCTTCTTCTCTCTGGAGACGATGACCATCTGTGGCCCTCCGCGCAGATGGCCAAGCAGATAGTCGCACGCCTGAAGGCAGCTCATTTCCCGCATATCTACCGCGCTCTCTCGTACGCGGGCGCCGGTCACGTTGCGTTCGTCGGAAATCCGGCGCTGCTGACGAGACCAGCCGAGCAGCTCACGGTGAGCCCGATGCTCGGAGGCTCGCTTCAGGCCAATAGGGCCGCATGGAGGAACGACTGGCCGAGAGCGCTGCGATTTCTATCCGAGTCTCTTGGTCGAAAATGACGTCCCTACCTGAAGGCTCTCCTGGCAACTCGCCAAGCCTCAGCATTGCGTGATGAGATGAGCCTCATGTGTGCCGATCGGTAAGCGATACCTATAGGGGGCATCGGCAGATGCGGATCGGGATCGATTTGGGAGGCACGAAGACCGAAATCATTGTCCTGGATGATCAGGGAGCTGTTCTTTTTCGCCGTCGCGAGGCCACGCCGGCGACCGACTATGGCGCAATTCTGGAGAGGATCGCCGGTCTCGTTTCATGCGCGGAGAATTCGGTGGGACCGGCGCACAGCGTTGGTATTGCGACGCCTGGAGTCATTTCCCTCAGAACCGGCCTGATGAAGAACTCCAATACGATTGTTCTCAATGGCAAGCCACTGGACCGGGACCTGGCCAATCGTCTGGACCGCCCGGTACGGCTGCAGAATGATGCCAATTGTTTTGCGCTGTCCGAGTCCATTGACGGCGCAGCGGCAACTGCCAAAGTGGTCTTCGGGGTCATTCTCGGTACCGGCGTCGGCGGGAGCATAGTCGTCGACAAGCAACTCCTGGTTGGGCACAACGCGGTGGCAGGAGAATGGGGCCACAATCCTCTGCCGTGGGCGCGCGAGGAGGATCCGCCCGAAACCTGCTACTGCGGCAAGGTTGGCTGCATCGAGACGTACCTATCGGGCGCCGGTTTATCGCGCGACTTTCGCCATCGTACTGGAAGGGAATGCACAGCTCTGGAAATCAGCGGCGCAGCGGCGTTGGGGGATGATGCGGCACGTGGCAGTATCGAGCTCTATCAGGATCGCCTCGCCCGCAGTCTCGCCTCGGTGGTCAATCTCATCGATCCCGAGGCCATTGTATTGGGTGGAGGCCTCTCCAATATCGCGCAGTTGTACGATGAGTTGCCGCAACTCATTGCAGATTACGCGTTCTCCGATGGCTTGGACACCGTCGTTTTGCGTGCGCTGTATGGTGACTCGAGCGGCGTGCGCGGAGCAGCTCGTCTATGGGGTTGAGATGCGATACCCGGAACCTCTGCAGCGCATGATCGAGCGTTGAGCGGTCAACGGCAGCTGCCCGCCCGACGGTAGCCGTCAGTCTGTCGTACCGCCCGGTCCGCGCAGAGGGTATTTGCCTGGACCGCCGCAGGCGCGGTCCGGGAACGTCTGGTATTTCAGCTCGTTCTGGCAGGAGGCAGGTCTTCGATATTCGTTCCGCAGCACCTTACGAAATGCGGGATACATCGACGCCGCCCCCGCCAGCTCAGCAGAAAACGGAATGCCGTACGTTTCCGGAACGACGTTCCGCAGCGGATTTTGCCCAGGCAGATAAAAGGGCACCGCATCGGGCGCGACGCCTTCGTATGCCATGACGCAAGGCTCTCCGACTGCGTTCTGCGGAGCGGATACGTAGTGCAGGAACACGCGCGTCAACAGGAACGGCTGGCTCAGATACACCGGATCCACGATACGTGCCAATACCGTCAACGTCTCGCCATGACGGCTGAACCACAGAGTCATGGTGGCCCGATCGCTCAGCGGCGCTCCATTGCGCTTTGCAATCCCGGCCGGCATGTGCGAGACGTGGGCGATGAGCATGCCGTTGACCCACTCGCCGGTGGCGAAACCGTTCCTCGGATGCGGCGCATACGCCGATGGCTCGGCACGCCCGTCCATCCAGATGGTGATCGGGCCCCGGTCCACCCAGCCGCCGATGCGCCACGCGACTGTCGTGCCGTTGTTGTTCTCCGTCAGGTTCGAAATCCGCAGGCCAAAGGGTCCGAGCATCATGTAGACGGGTGGA
>Ga0335075_10015823_pt1 | contig 11292 bp, 10 predicted proteins | sample Lox_Sample_24_FD_206723 | JGI IMG/M metagenome (GOLD analysis project Ga0335075, IMG submission 206723) | Soil microbial communities from Loxahatchee National Wildlife Refuge, Florida, United States - Lox_Sample_2.4 | ecosystem: Environmental > Terrestrial > Soil > Wetlands | place: USA... | reverse complement strand
CGGGCGGCTCGCGCAGCCCCGAGGAGCTCGGCGCGATGGTCGGCATCGACCTCGCGGATCCCGGGTTCTGGGACTCCGGGCTGGACATCATCGAGTCGATGCTGCGCTCCGCCGAGGAGCTCGTGGCAACGCGCGCGGCCAGCCGCTGACGCTCGGCTCCGGCCAGGCGATGAACGCCCCGCTCGGCTCCGGCCGGGCGATGAACGCTCCGCTCAGTGGGCGCGCGCCCGGCGCGTGCGCGAGCGCTCTTCCTGGCGCTCCACGACCTGCGTGATCAGCCGCAGGAACTGATCGATTCCGGTCGCCTTGGCGTCGCCGTGCTCAAAGGCGGCCCGCCAGTCGGCGATGTGACCGCGGCTGGCGAGCTCGTTGAACGTCGCGCGGTGGATCTCCAGGCGCACCTGCGAGTCGGCGGCGATGTCCTTGGTCACGACCGGCCCGGGCATCTGCACCCGGTACATCTGGACGTCGCCGCGCCCGCGCAGCTCGACGCCCGCGATCAGCTTCAGCGGTGCCAGCGCGGGCACCTCCTGCAGAAACCGCGTGACCGCGGTCTCGATCAGCGCCTTGGTGTCTGACGGCGAGGACAGGGCGCGCAGTCTACGCGGGGGCCGCGCGATCCGGTAGTCGCATCAGATCGGATAGTGCCGGGCCTCCTCGGACACCGTGACCCACTGCGTCGCAGTGAACTCGTGCAGGACCTGGCCCGAGCCGAACCGCCCCCAGCCCGACCCCTTCACGCCGCCGAACGGCGCAGTCGCCTCGTCGTGGACGGTTGCTCCGTTGACGTGACAGATGCCCGACTCGATGCGGCCCGCGACCTGGAGCGCCCGGTCGACGTCCCGGCCGAACACCGCCGCGGACAGGCCGTATTCAGTGTCGTTGGCCAGTCGCACTGCGTCGTCGGTGTCCTCGGCCGTGACCACGGCGACGACCGGGCCGAACGACTCCTCGGCGTAGATCCGCATCTCGGATGTCACTCCGTCGACGACCGTCGGCCGGTACACCGTTCCCTCATGCCCGCCGCCGTGGATCGTCGCCCCATGTGCCCGGGCATCCTCGAGCAGCTCCGCCAGATGACTTCCGGCAGCCTCGCCGACCAATGGCCCAACCATCGTTCCGGGCTCGAACGGGCTCCCGGCGGTGAGTCCGTCTGCGCGCTCGACCAGCCGAGCGACAAACGGCTCGTGCACCGACCGATCCACCACGATGCGCTCGGTCGACATGCAGATCTGCCCAGAGTTCATGAACGCGCCGAAGTTCGCCGCAGCTGCCGCGGCGTCGAGATCGGCGTCGCCGAGCACGACGAGTGGCGCCTTGCCACCGAGCTCGAGCAGCGTGCGCTTGAGCAGCGGCGCCGCCTGACCCGCGATCAGCCGGCCCACGCGCGTCGACCCTGTGAAGTTGATGTGCGCGCTGTCAGGGTGCTCGATCAGGGCTCCCACGACCTCTGGCGCGTCGGCCGGATCGTTGGTGATGAATCCGATGACCCCGGCCGGCGCACCGGCTTCCACCAGCGCCTCGGCGATTGCCGCGTGGACGCGCGGCGACTGCTCCGATCCCTTGAGGATGACCGTGTTGCCGAGGGCGAGCGGCCACACCACCGCGCGGGTGGCGAGGATCACGGGCGCGTTCCAGGGGGCGATCCCGACGCACACACCGAGCGGACGGCGGACCGCGCGGGACCGCAGACCGGGGACGACGCTGTCGACCTCCGCGTCCGTCGGCTCCAGCGCGAGCTCGCCCGCCGCGCGGAACATCGATGCGGCCAGGCCGACGTTGAACATGCCCCAGCCGAACGTGCCGGATGTCTCCTGTGACATCGTGCCGGCGATCTGCTCCGCACGACCCTCGAGCGCGTCGCCGGCCGCCGCGAGCAGGTCGCGACGTTCCTCCGGCGTCGCCTGCGACCAGGACGCGAATGCCCGCGCACCGGCGTCGACCGCGTCCGCGACGTCGGCGGTCCGCGCCGCCGCCTGGCGCGTGACCACCTCGCCGGTGTATCCGTTGCGAACCTCGTGGGTCGCACCGGCACGGGCAGCGCGCCAGTCTCCGTCAATCAGCAGCTGCTGCTCCTGCGGGACCATGATCTCTCCATTCGTTCGCGGACCGCCGTACGGTCTCATAGCGGCGTCACCGCCGCGTCCCGGCTCAGATCTTGTGGCGCTCGAGCAGCTTGCGGCCGATGACCATCCGCTGGATCTCACTGGTGCCCTCGCCGATCAACAGCAGCGGGGCGTCGCGGTAGATCCGCTCGATCTCGTACTCCTTGGAGTAGCCGTAGCCGCCGTGGATCCGCAGCGCCTCCTCTGCGCAGAAGCGCGCGGCCTCCGAGGCGAACAGCTTGGCCATCCCGGCCTCGATGTCCGAACGCGCGCCGGCGTCCTTCATCCGGGCCGCGCGCCGGGTCAAAAGCCGGGCGGCATCGACCTGGGTGGCCATGTCGGCGAGCTTGAACTGGATCGCCTGGTGCTGGCTGATCGGCTTGCCGAACGCGGAGCGCTGCTGGCTGTAGATGAGCGCCAGCTCCAGTGCGCGCTGGGCCAGCCCGACCCCGCGGGCGGCGACGTTGACGCGCCCGAGCTCCAGCGCGTCCATCATCTGGGAGAAGCCCCGGTTCAGGCCCTCCTGCTCACCGCCCAGGATGCTGTCGGCGGGCGTCCGGTATCCGTCGAAGACCAGCTCGGTGGACTCCACGCCCTTGTAGCCCATCTTCTTGATCTGCGGCGGGACGGTCAGCCCGGGGTTCTCCGAGGCGCCGGGCTCCTTCTCGCAGATGAAGCACGTCATCCCCCGGTAGCGCGGCTCGGCGGTCGGGTCGGTCCTGACCAGCGTAAACACCAGCCCGGCACGCAGGCCGTTCGTCACCCACATCTTCTGGCCGTTGATCTCGTAGTCGCCCGAGTCGAGCTTCTTCGCGCTGGTCTTGATCGCCTGCACATCCGAGCCCAGCTCGGGCTCGGAGAGGCTGAACGCCGCACGGATCTCCCCCGTCGCCATCTTCGGCAGGTAGCGCTGCTTCTGCTCCTCGGTGCCGAACTTCATCAGCAGGTAGGACCCGATGAAGTGCGTGTTGACGATCCCGCTGATCGAGATCCAGCCGCGCGAGAGCTCCTCCACGATCATCGCGTAGGTCAGAAGGTCAAGCCCCATCCCCTCGTACTCCTCGGGGATCGTCACCCCGAAGAGCCCGAGCTCCTTCATCTGCTCCACGATCGGCTCCGGGAACGCGTCCTCGTGGTCGTAGTGCTCGGCGCTCGGGATGATCTGCTCGTCGGCGAACTGGCGCACCATCTCGCAGATCGCGCGCTGCTCCTCGGTCAGATCCTCAGGCGGGGTATCGACGGCCATCGCTCTGCATTCCTCCTCGGATTCGGTCCCGCCCCGACCCGCCACCATACCGGCGCATGAGCCGCCGAACTGTGACGTGGGCCGCCTGAGCGTCCGGACCTGAGCGACTCAGGCCGGGTGCGGCAGCGTGACGATCTGCGACCAGTACTCGGCGAGGCGATCGAGCATCACCTCGAGCTTGGAGCCGGTCACCGGCTTGGTGATGTAGGAGTTGGCGCCGAGGTCGTAGGCGCGCCGCACGTCGACCTCGTCGCTCGAGGTGGTGAGCACGACCACCGGAATGTGGCGCAGCTCCTCGTCCCCCTTGATCTCCGCGAGCGCCTCGCGACCGTCCTTGCGCGGCATGTTGAGGTCGAGCAGGATGAGCGAGGGCTGTGGCCGCTCGGCCGGCGCGTCGGGCGAGCCGTATTGACCGTCGCCGCGCAGGTAGTCGACGAGCTCCTGGCCGTCGGCGACGAACTGCATCTGCTCGACGCACTCGGCGCGCTCCAGGGCGTCGCGCGTCAGGTCCCGATCGTCTTCGTCGTCATCCGCCATCAGGATGGTGATCGGCCGTCCGGACCGCTCTGACTGGCTCTGCATCGGGCCTCCTCGTAGGTACTGCTCGCGGATCTCGGGTTGCGGAACGTGACGATCGGTGCGCCCCTGCCGCGCCCCCATCCCGGCCATCTCGTCCCGGACTGCACGTCCGCTGACCAGCGCCGTCTGTGCACATTGTGATACCCAAGCGGCTCGGTGTCCAACCCGGTCCACGCGACCCCGCCCGGGTCGGCTTGCGAGACTCCCGGCGATGAACTTCGCCCGTGACGTCGTCGATGCGGCCCCCGCCGGCGCGCGGGCGATGGTCGAGATCGCGCGGGACGGCCGGCGCCGCGAGTTCACGTTCGGCGAGGTCGCAGACGCCTCGGCGCGGCTCGCCGGCACGCTGGCGGGGCACGGCGTCGGCCGCGGCGACGTCGTGCTCACCTTGATCGGGAACCGGCCACAGTGGGTGCTCGCGATGGTGGCGTGCTTTCGGCTCGGGGCCGTCGTCCTGCCCTGCAACGAACAGCTGCGCGCGGCGGACCTGCGTGCCCGCCTGGACGCGGCCGCACCACGCCTGGTGATCGCCGACGAGCGCAACTCCGCGGAGCTCTCGGCTGCCGGCGTCGACTGCGAGGTGCTGCTCATCCCCGACCCCTCGCTGCTCGCCTCCGATCCCGCTGCGGCGGTGGAGCTCTCACCGGAGGATCCGTGCCTGATCACGTTCACCAGCGGCACCAGCGGCGAGGCAAAGGGGATCGTCCACGGGCAGCGGTACCTCTCCGGCCAGCGGCTGCAGGCCGGGACCTGGCTCGATGCGCGAGCCGGCGATCTGGTCTGGTGCACGGCGGCCAGCGGCTGGTCGAAGTCGGCGCGCAACGTGTTCATCGCCCCGTGGCTGCGGGGCGCGGCGGCGCTGCTGCACGATGCCCGCTTTGACCCGGCCGAGCGTCTGGCGATCTGCGCCTCCGAGCGCGTTGATGTCCTCTGCATGGCACCGACCGAGTACCGGGTGATCGCCAAGCGTGCCGAGCTCTCCCCCATCCCGTCGCTGCGCGGCCTGGTCGCCGCCGGCGAGGCGCTCAACCCCGAGGTGCTCGCCGCCTTCCGGGACGGGCTCGGCCTGGAGATCCGCGACGGCTACGGCCAGACCGAGACCGGCCAGCTCACGGGCGTGCCGGCCGGCGGCGAGGTTCGCCCCGGCTCGATGGGCAGGCCGCTGCCCGGCATCGACCTTGCCGTGAAGGACGGGGAGCTCGTGCTGCGCGACCCGCGAACCGATCCGACGTTCTTCGTCGGCTATCTGGACGGCACGCCGGCACCGGCGAGCGAGCCGTGGCGGACCGGCGACCGAGTCCGCCACGATGAGGACGGCTACCTCTACTTCGAATCGCGCGTCGACGACGTGATCATCTCCGCGGGCTACCGCATCGGTCCGTTCGAGGTTGAGTCGGCGCTGGTCGCGCACGAGGCGGTCACGGAGGCCGCGGTGGTCGCCGCCCCCGACGACGAGCGCGGCTCGATCGTGCGCGCGGTGGTCGTGCTCCGACCCGGATACGAGCCCGGCGAGGCGCTCGCCCGGGAGCTGCAGGACCACGTCAAGGCGCGCACCGCGCCGTACAAGTACCCGCGGCTGGTCGAGTTCGCCGGCGAATTGCCCAAGACGGCGAGCGGGAAGGTGCGCCGGGCGTTGCTACGAGAGCGCGGAACCGCACGTTAGATTGAGGCCCGTGACCACGCCGCGACCCGCGATCGGGATCCTCACGCCGTTCACGCCTGCCACCTGGGGCGTGTGGTCGATGGACGCGGCCCTGCTCCCGGGCCTCTACGTCGCCGCGGTCAACGCGGCCGGCGGCCTGGCCCTGCTGGCCGCGCCCGATCCCGCCCTCACCGAGGACCCCGACGAGCTGCTCGACCGCATCGACGGTCTGATCCTCACCGGTGGCACCGATCTCGACCCTGATCTCTACGGCGAGCAACCCCATGCCGAGACCCAGGCCTACCAACGCGACCGCGACGACTTCGAGATCGCGCTCTCGCTGCGCGCGATCGAGCGCGACATGCCGGTGCTCGGGATCTGCCGCGGCATGCAGGTCCTGAACGTCGCTCACGGCGGCTCGCTGCTACAGCACCTGCCCGAGTCCCATGGGCACGAGGACCACCGTCGCGTGCCCGGAAGCTTCGACGGCGCCGACCACGACGTGCGACTGGTCGCCGACTCCGTCGCGGCGCAAGCCGCCGGCGAGCTGTTGCATCCGACGAAGTCCCACCACCATCAGGGCGTCGGCCGGATCGGCGAACCGCTGGTGGTCAGCGGCATCTCCGTGCTCGATGACCTGCCCGAGGCACTCGAGCGCACCGATCGCACCTTCGTCCTCGGCGTGCAGTGGCATCCCGAGGCCGACCCCCACAGTCGCGTGATCGGGACGCTGGTGGAGGCGGCGGCCGGGTATCGCGCGCGGCGCGAGCTCGGCGCCGCGGCATGAGCATCGACCTGAGCGGCCGCACCGCGCTCGTCACCGGCGCCTCCCGCGGAATCGGGGCCGGCATCGCTCGGGCGCTGGACGGTGCCGGGGCTCGCGTGGCGCTGTGCGCTCGCACGGTGAAGGCGCTGGACCCGGTCGCCTCCGAGCTCACCGGAGACCCCGTGCTCGTCGCCGGCGACCTCGCGCTCGCCACCGAGCCCGCCCGCATCGCGGCGGACGCGACGCGGAAGCTCGGCGGCGCAGTCGATGTGCTCGTCTGCAACGCGGCAGTCGGGGCGCGCCCGGCGCTCGAGCTGATCGATGCCGAGCTCATCGACCGCCTCTACGCGGTCAACGTGCGCGCGCCGCTGCTGCTCATCCAAGCGCTCGTCCCGGGGATGATCGAGCGCGGTGGCGGCTCGATCGTGTCGCTGTCATCCGTCTCGGGCGTCGTCGGGACGCCACGCCGCTCCGCCTATGCCGCGACCAAGGGCGCGGTCGACGCGATGACCCGCTCGCTGGCGGCCGAGCTCGGGCCCCAGGGGATCCGGCTCAACACCGTCGCCCCGGGCGTCGTGGACACCGACATGTGGGCGCAGAACAAGGCGATCCCAGGAGTGATCGAGGAGGTCAATGCGCTCACGCCGCTGCGCCGCTGGGGCCAGCCGGCCGACATCGCCGACGTGGTCGCCTTCCTCGCCTCCGACGCGGCGCGCTTCGTCACCGGCGAGACGATCTGCGTCGATGGGGGCATGGCCCGGACGATCGACCTGTACTCCGGAGCGGGCTGAGCCGCATGGATCTCCAGCTTGAGGGCAAGCGTGCGGTGGTCACCGGCGCATCGCGGGGGATCGGACTGGCCGCGGCCCGAGCACTCGCCACCGAGGGTGTGCGAGTCGCGCTGGTCGCCCGTGACGAGGAGGCGCTGCGACGGGCCGCCGACGTCGTGACGGGCGCGCCGGTGATCGCTGCATGCGATACCGGGGAGCCGCAGTCGGTCGCGGCGATGGCCCGCCTCGTGACCGACGAGCTCGGCGGGGTCGACATCCTCGTCAACTGCGCGGCTCGTGCCAACACCGGCCCGATGAGCGATGACGAGCTCGCCGAGCAGATCAACGTCAAGGTCGCCGGCTACCTGCGCTGCGCTCGTGCATTCGCGCCGCAGATGGTGCACCGGGGGTGGGGACGGATCATCAGCGTGAGCGGACTCGCCGCGCGGTCGACCGGATCGGTGGTCGGATCGGTCCGCAACGTCGCCGTCTCGGCGATGACCAAGAACCTCGCCGACCAGTACGGCGCCGGCGGCGTGAACGTCACCGTCGTCCATCCCGGAATGACGGTCACCGAGCGCTTCGGCGACACGCTCGCCGCGATGGCGCAGGCGCGGGACACGACGCCCGTCGAGGTCGAGGCCTCGCTGGCGAAAGCCACGTCGATCGGGCGCGTCGTCACCGCCGAGGAGGTAGCGGATGTGATCGCGTTCCTGACCAGCCCGCGGAGCGTCGCGGTGACCGGCGACGCGATCGCCGCGGGCGGCGGAAGCCGCGGCGCGATCTACTACTGACCGCGCCGATGCCCCGGCGCCCGCGCTCGGCCTGGGTCAGGTCAGCCGAAGAAGTGCGTCGTCGGCCGAGGCTGCTCGACGCCGTCGATGAAGACATCGACCTGCTCGTCGTAGAACGCCACCAGACCGGCGATCGGGAGCAACTGCCGGGTCGGGAAGTCGTAGGACCAGGCGAGATCCGGATACTCGGCCTCCCCGATCCGCACCGACCAGTAGCCGGTGGTCCGGCCCTTGTACGGGCAGGCGGTGACGGTCGAGCTCGGCACCAGCTGCGAGAAGTCGACGGCGCTGCGATCGACGTAGTAGCGCGTCGGCAGCCCGGTCTCGAACACCATCACCGGCGCCGGGGAGTCCGCCAGCACGACGCCGTCCTTCTCGACCCGCACCCGGCGTGAGGAGCGCAGCGCATCGACCCGCACGTACGGATTGCGCGGATGGACGAAGACCTGCTCATCCTCCTCGAACCATGCGTCAAGCGCGTTCCAGTCGAAACGGATGTGTCCGACCAACTCCGGGATCCGCGACTCCTCGTAGCGCCGGCCGGCGGGCATCCGCTCGAGCTCGCCGATCCTCAGTCCCACATCGCTCACCGTGCCGCGGCTCAGCCGGTGCGTCGCCTCGCTCTCGACCAGCGCGCCTGGATCCACGTCGGCGGAGGGGATCAGGTACTGCGGGTAATACGGCCACTCCCACAGGTACAGCGCTCGGAGCGTGTCGAGCACCACCTGGCCTCCCAGTTCGGCGCGCACCCGCCGAGGGGCGGGTTCGACGTGATCGGCGCCGCTGACCGGCGCCGGATACCAGGGTCGCGTCGTCTGCTCTGTCATGGCATGACACTACAGCGCGACGATCGCGTCCATCTCGACCCGCGCGCCCTTGGGCAGCGCAGCGACGCCGATGGCGACGCGCGCCGGCGGGCTGGCCTCGAAGAACGAGCCGTACACCTCATTGACCGACTGGAAGTCGCCCATGTCGGTGAGGTAGATCGTCACCTTGACCGCCGAGCCGAGTCCGGTCCCGGCCGCGGCGCACACCGCGGCGAGGTTCTCCAGGCAGCGGCCGGCCTGATCGGCGGCGGTGGCGCCGGTGATCTCCCCGGTCCGGGGGTCGAGCGGGATCTGGCCCGAGCAGAACAGCAGGTCGCCGGCGCGGATCGCGTGGACGTAGGGGCCGATCGCCTCAGGGGCGCCGGAGGCGGTCACCGGCTCTCGGTTGGCGGGCATCTGTCAGGGTCCTCTCGTTGTCGGTTCAGGTTCGGGGTCACGTCGGCTTCGAGCCTACGCGACCGCCCCCGAGCACGCGGGTAGCCTCGAACCGATGTCCAACCGGCTCGCCGAGGAGACCTCGCCCTACCTGCTCCAGCATGCGGAGAACCCGGTCGACTGGTACCCGTGGGGCGAGGAGGCGCTGCAGCGCGCCCGCGCCGAGGATCGCCCGCTGCTCGTCTCGATCGGCTATTCCGCCTGCCACTGGTGCCACGTGATGGCCCACGAGTCCTTCGAGGACCCGGCCGTCGCGGCGCTCATGAACGACCGCTTCGTGTGCGTGAAGGTCGACCGAGAGGAGCGCCCGGACGTCGATGCGGTCTGCATGGAGGCCTGCCAGACGATGACCGGCCAGGGCGGCTGGCCGCTGAACTGCTTCCTCACGCCCGACCAGGTGCCGTTCTTCGCTGGGACCTACTTCCCGCCCCAGAACCGGCCGGGGATGCCGAGCTGGACGGCGATCGTCGAGGCGGTCGGGGAGGCCTGGAGCGCGCGCCGCGCCGAGGTGGTCGACCAGGGGCGGCGGCTCGCCGCGTCGCTGGGCGGGATCTCCAATCTTCCGGGCGACGATGAGGCGGTGGCGCCTGCGGTGCTCGACGCCGCGGTCGAGGGCCTGCGCGGCAGCTACGACACGCTGCGTGGCGGCTTCGGCGGCGCGCCGAAGTTCCCGCAGGCGTCACTGATCGAGTTCCTGCTCGCGCGCGGCGAGCGTGAGATGTCGCTGGGGACGCTGCGGGCGATGGCTCGCGGCGGCATCTATGACCAGGTCGGCGGCGGATTCGCCCGCTACGCGGTCGACGCCACCTGGACCGTCCCCCACTTCGAGAAGATGCTCTACGACAACGCCCTGCTCGCCCCGGCCTACCTGCACGGTTGGCAGGTGAGCGGCGACCCCCTGCTGCGCCGCGTCTGCGAGGAGACCCTGGAGTGGACGCTGCGGGAGATGCGCGGCCCGGAGGGAGGATTCTTCTCGGCGCTCGACGCCGACTCCGAGGGCGTCGAGGGCCGCTACTACGTGTGGACCGAGCCGCAGCTGCGCGAGGCGCTCGGCTCGGCGACGCTGGCCGATCCCGCGGTCGACTTCTTCGGGGTCAGCGAGCGCGGCAACTTCGAGGGGGCGAACGTCCTTGAGGGGCGGGGCCCCGAGCCGGCGTCGCTGGCGGAGATCCAGGCGCGGCTCTACGAGGCCCGCGAGCGGCGCGTGCGCCCCGGCACCGACGACAAGCGGCTGTGTTCCTGGAACGCGCTCATGATCTCGGCGCTCGCCGAGGCCGGCGCCGTGCTCGGCCGCGCCGACTGGATCTCGGCGGCCGTGGAGTGCGCGGAGTTCATCGAGCGCGAGCTGCGCGCGGACGGTGAGGGCAGCGGACCGCTGCTGCGCACCTATAAGGACGGCCGTGCGCACATCGAGGCCTACCTCGAGGACTACGCGTACCTGATGGAGGCGCTGTTGACGCTGTATGAGGCGAGCGGGCAGACGCGCTGGTACGCGCGGGCGGTCGAGCTCGCCGACGAGCTGATCGACCGCTTCGCCGATCCCGAGCGCGGCGGCTTTCTCACCACCGCCGCCGATGGCGGCTCGGGCTTCGCGCGGCGCAAGGATCTTGACGACTCCCCGATCCCGTCGGGCAACTCGGCGGCTGCGTTCGGGCTGCTCCGGCTCGCGCGTCTCTCCGGCGAGTCCCGCTACGAGCAGCAGGCGCTCGGCGTGCTGCGTGTGGTCGCGCCGATCGTCGCCCGCCACCCGCTCGGCTTCGGCCACGCGCTGCGCGCGCTCGACTTCGAGCTCGCGCGGGTGCACGAGGTCGCGATCGTCGGCTCCGGCCCGGACGCGGAGGCGCTGCTCGATGCGGTGCGCGGCGCCTACCGGCCGCATCTGGTGCTCGCGGGCGGCGGGGGCGCTGCGGGCGACGCGGGCGGTGCGGGCGGCGGGGGCGACGCGGGCGACGCGGGCGACGCGGGCGACGCGGGCGACGCGGGCGACGCGGGCGACGATGCCGGCGACGGAGAGCCGGCGGTGCCGCTGCTGCGCGACCGGCCGCTGGTCGACGGCCGGGCCGCGGCCTACGTGTGCGAGGGGTTTGTCTGCCGAGCGCCGGTCACCGAGCCCGCCGAGCTCGCCGCC
>Ga0335075_10015820_pt1 | contig 11294 bp, 7 predicted proteins | sample Lox_Sample_24_FD_206723 | JGI IMG/M metagenome (GOLD analysis project Ga0335075, IMG submission 206723) | Soil microbial communities from Loxahatchee National Wildlife Refuge, Florida, United States - Lox_Sample_2.4 | ecosystem: Environmental > Terrestrial > Soil > Wetlands | place: USA: Florida... | reverse complement strand
CCAGGCGAGGACTCTCGCCGTCTGGTGCCAGAAGACCGCTACCACCTACGAGCTGACCAGTGGTCGGCCCAGTGTGGTGAGCACCGCGATGGCCCAGCAACTGGCTGGCGGCTCTCCGCTCCCGGGCGGCATGGTCTGGCCTGCCCGTCATCCCCGCGATTACGACCTGTGCATTGCTCTCGCACATATCGACGTCAGCTCCACGCCCGTGCCGCGGCCGGGACAGCCTGACAGGCAGATTGCCCTGGTGCCCATCGTCTACCACCGGGTCACTTTCCTGATCTTCATCACGGACAGTCCCGGCCAGCAGCCGCTGCCGCTGCCGATAGACCGTTGGTCGCTGCTCTGGCCGGTACGGGGGTCAGTCGAGTACCCGCCGCCTGTCACGATCAGCGGCAACGAGTTGATCACGACGATGGTCGCGCATGGTCACTGGCTCCCACCGGTGCAGGTCACGACGATCCGTCGGTCACCTCTCCCGCCGCAGGTCCGGCACCGCAACTGATAAGTGGCAGTGCTTCCTTGAAGGAAGCGCAGCCCGTCTCGCGGGATCTGCAAGAACGTAGACTCGTCCGCCACCGAGCCTGTTGAGCACGCCGATCGGGAACCCTCGACCGAAGCGGACACCGACGGCACCCGGCTCCTCGAACAGCAAGCGCACCCGTACGCACGAATGCGATGGCGGGGTTGGAACCTGCACAACCGACTGAGGCAGAGGCTCGTTGGCTGGCCGGAGGTAGGTACACGGGATCAGTAGACCGGCGCCCTCGCTCCAGCCCCGTTCTGGCCGGTCTCGCCACTCGACTATGACGACGCGCTCGATGCCACGGGTCTCGGCGCGCTCCTTGGTCATGGCAATGCGCCACTTCCAGTCGTTGTGATGAGTGACCTTCCAGTCCCGTCCCGTGACGGACTCGCAGAGGTAGACGTCGTCGACCTTCTTGCCGGTCCACGCGAGCCAGATGGCCGACCGATGACCTGTCGACGGGTCGACCACGGCGAAGCGAAGCCGCCTGCCCAGCGCCAACGGCGTGGGCCATATCCCCGACTGCTCCGCCTGGATCATCCTGACAGTATCGTCGCATCGGCCTAGCGCCGAGCTGGTCAGCACATGCTTGTAGACGTGGTAGAAGAATCTCGCTGCCGCTGTCTGCCCGCACGAGTTCTGGCAGCCCTTCGGACCGCTATCCTTAAAGACGCCCAGGAATTTAATTCGGCCGCGCTCATCCGTCATGCAATGCTCACAGAGGATAAGGGAGCGGCAGATCAGCAGAGACATTCTCGGATTACGTTCTTAGCATTCACTACCCATATAGTATGAAACGGCAGATTGGGTGCCGTATAGAGTTCAGATCGGGGCCGAGGCGCTTTGTGCGCTGGTGATCCGTTCTTCAATCCGATCGAGCATCCGCATCAGCAAACTGGCCGTCATAACCGCCTCTGACGCCTCGGCCACATCGTCGAAGGTCACCTCCCGGTGACCGGAGGGGTTGCGCAGGACGGCGTAGGCACCGCGAAACAGCATCATGGTGCCGTCGACCTCGCCGGCAGGCGCTTCTGGATCAGCCAGCGGGCCGCCAGCCTTGAAGGCTCTCGTCATCATGTCTGTGCCGATCATCTCGTCGCCGTAGCCGGCTAGCATCCTGACCCTGACCTCGACCGCTTTCATGGCCACGAAGATGGCCTGTTCGTACTCACCCAGTAGGAACTGCCGCCGGACTCGTTGCCCGATCAAGGGGTGGAGGTTGTCCTGGATGCGGTCGATGGCCCGTATGGCTGGCAGACTCGTGGCCAGCGCCTCGTGGCCCCACCGAGTGACGAAGATGGCGTTTGCCTCAAGGTTCTCGGTCTTGCGGGCGATCATGCCATGCGAACGGAGCCAGCCGATCGCCTCGCTAATCGCATCTCGGGCGGCAGCATTGGCACTGTAACCGCCTTTAACGTCCTGCCGGAGTCGGTTCCCGTAGTTGTACTCATTCCATTCCTTGCTAGCGACGAGATCAGCAAGGACAAGCAAGCCAAGCTCGTCCACCGGGAGCTGAACGGCTTCTTGAGGTGAGATGGTGAGATGGTCAGCATTGCGGCTTCCCTTTGACCGGTGGTTCAGGCTGCGGTCTCGGCGCCCAGCAGCGAGCGGACGAACGGGGCTAGCGGAGCAACCGGCCGCATGTAGACGTAGTGGTAAGCGATCCGCACCCGGAGGGTGTTGTACCGGTCTACCTCGCCCGTCGTTGCCTCCCTGGACAGGTGGTCGTGGCTGAGAACAGCGACGTGATGCGGTGTTAGCGGCAGGACAATCTCATCGGCGTTGCCCACACCGACTCCGTCAAAGATGCCGAGGCCGCCGTGGCCGTCGCGCAGGGCTAGCACCGGAACGTCGCCAATCAAGAATTCCCGGTCAGGGGCGGTCAGTATCTTGAGCCCGAAGGAGCGGAAGCCGACCCGCAGGCGCTCGAAACGGTCCTCCAGGCTGACACGGAAGATGGCGCCACTAGCGATGAGGTTCTCCATCGGCTTGTAGAACTCATCAACGGCCAGCTCCAGCCGAGCGGGATCATCGGTCCACCAGCCGAAGGCGTTGACGTGGAACCACTGGAGCATCTCCGGGCGGCCACGCCACTGCTGCCGGGCGGCTTCCCGGTGGTCATTCCACGTCACCTGGTGCAGCGCGGCGGTCGGGATGCTGCGAACGAAGTGCAGGGCTATAGCGTCGCGGATGATCGCTTCATGGGACGGGTCGGTCAGGCGGTTGTCCCGCTTGATGGCTTCTAGCGGCTCATGTAGCCGAGTCTCGGTAGCGCCCCAGAGATCCTCGGCCGAGCTTGAGGCGAAACGCAGATAGTTGGGGATCTTGCCGAATCTCGCCGGCCCGCCTCGGACGATCTTCCGTTCTGGATGCCTGACGTTGAGACTGGCTAGCAGCAGCTCGCCCTTGGTGCCCCACGGCTCAGCGAACTGCTTGAGGATGACCTTGGAGACGACGTGCTGGTCCGGCTCGTTCTGCCCGGCCTCGGGCGCGAGTTCCTGGACACGCCGCAGGATTTCACGGTTGGAGGGCATCTGCCCGAACGGCGCTGCGCCTACAGCCACAGTTTCACCTACCGGTCTACATTGGGGTGTTGAGCGGCCCTCTACGAGGTCTCGCCTCGTGAGCGGCTCGCGGCGTGGAGCAGACCGCCGACGATGAGGAGGGCTGCGTAGGCGTGCTGGCGGAGCGTCTCGTCGGCCTGCGGGTGGGCGCCCAGGTCACAGAGGAACTTGGCCGCCTGACGGACGTGTTCTAGCCGCGCCTCGTAGCCAACCTGGCCGTTCCACGACTCCTTGCGCAGTGCCTTCAGGGCCTCCGAGACCTCGGCCTCAGACTCCTCCTCGTCGGCCTTCCTGCCGACCAGCGAGGCCAGGGACTGCCGGAGGCTCTCGACGGCCGACCGCCACTCGCCATCCTGGTAGCGCCGCTGGGCCTGAGCGTAGTAGCGGATCGACTCCGCAAGGAATGGATGGGCCTGCGGGTCCGGGGCTTCAAGCTCCAGAAGCAGGAATCGCCGGTAGCCGACTCGCTGCAGAAGGGCCAGCCAGTCGCTCTGGCCGATCTGATGGCTGACCTGCGCATCGCTGACCTGGGCGTACTGGCCGTCTTGGACCACGTACCCCGACAGGTAGATCTCTAGCCGCAGGTCACCTCCCGTTCGCCCCTCTTCGATCAGCTCCAGCTGATGCTGACTTACCTCCACGGCCAGCTGGAGCGTCTGCTCCGTACCGAGCGGCGGCAGGATGACGGGCTGAAGCTGTGGCAGGAAGGTGCCGAGATAGGGCGTGACACGGCCAGGCTCTTGCTGGACCTCAAGCCGACCACCCAGCCAGAGCGGACTACCAGCAACAGGCTGCTGCTTGGTGGTCAGCTCAAAGGTGAATATCCAGCGCCCGACATCAAGGCCGCGCCGGACGTTGATGTTCTTGATGACAGCCTTGACGGCTCCCTTAGTCGAGCCGACAGTCAGCCAGATCTCGCTCACGGGCGGTTTCCCCCGGACAGATAGGTCAGGACGGGTGCACGAGACGTGAGGCTCGCGCGTCCCTTCCCCCGCAGGTCGTCCGAGGTCTCGCAACGAAGAAGGGTATCCACCGCCGACGCGTTACGGCTGGAGGCTGCACGGCGTGTCGCCAACCGCTAGTTGAAACGGACCGGCAAAGCTGGCGACCAACTCAAGGTTCACCAGGGTCCAAAACGCGAGACCAGGTCGAGGGGCTGGGCAGTCTGTTGACCGGCGAGGGTGGCCTCGCGCAGGTCACTCGGCTGGGCTGGGTAGGTGTTGGCTCCACGGCGGACGTAGAACTCCGGCTTATCCCGTGTGTCCGGGCTGGTGATGAGCCCGTAGGGAGGGCTCTGGCCCGCTTCAACGTCCAAGACGAGGATGAGCTTGCTGTCGACGGTGTAGGGCGTCACCGTGACCTGGGGCATGGGGATCACCGCGGCGCGGACGAGATTGACCAGCTGGTCACGAAGGCTGTTGGTGTCTCCGGTCAGACCGGTGACCGTCGTCTCGTCACGGTTGATCCCGAAGATGATCGTCCCGCCGGCGCCGTTAGCGAAGGCAGGCACGCCCTTGAGCAGCTTCCGGTCCCGCGGACCGGCCGGGAGCCGTTCCTTGAACTCCAGTTGTGGTCCTTCGCCGGACGCGATCAGGGCTTCGATGTTGGCCTGGAAATCGACTGGCTGCTCGATCTCGACGGGGGCTCGGCTCTGAGCGACCGTCCAGCCTGACCCTGGGTCGATCGGCCGGTAGTCGAGCCACTGCATTCCCCGCTTCAGCCACAGCCAGGCCGAGGCGGGCAGTCCGTCGTTAAGCAGGTAGGTGACCGTTCCAGGCCCATCGAGCCGCCGCTGGCTACGGTCAGCTAGGCCGAAGAGCTCAAGTTCGGCGCCTGCCACGGCGGTTCCCTGGACCTCGGCACTGAGCTGGGTGGCCGTAACGTGGACGCTGCCGATCCAGGCTCCGGTCTCAGCCATACGGATCTGGGCCAACTCGTGGGGCGGCTGGCTGGCACCGGAGAGTGAGTAGTCGCCCTCGGCGAAGGCTCGCCAAGCACTGTGGGGTTCCGGAAACGAGGGGCAGTTCTCGCCGGCCAGCATCTGATGCGGCAGCTGTCGGTTGGGATCGGCTGCGGCGATCTGGTAGTCGGTCACCGGGACCGGCAACGGCACCCGATCATGGGCTGCATAGCTCGGCCGCCTCGTCCAGTTAGCCGGCCCGATCGGCTGCCGGACGACTGCCTCCATCTGGCCGAGCGCGATCACGGTGCCAGCCTCGGTCGAACAGACCGCGGCCAGGCTGGCGACCGGTACCCGGCAGGCGACGAAGCAGAGCTGCTCGTAGCGCCAGGTCGTCTCCTGCCAGTCGGGCGGCTCAGCTCCGACGAGCGCCCAGAGGTGATGGAGCGTCAAACCGTCGTCGGTCGTCAGCAGCAATGCCCGGACATACGCCTCTCCTTCGTGCTCCTGAAGCTGGCGTGCGAAGTCGTCCAGGCCGGTCTGTCCCGAGTCCACGGCTCATAGTGTGGCCGACTGCACCGACAGTCCGGCCGAGGACAGCGAGGCAAGGCGGCGTGTCCCTGACCACCAGTTCAAGCGCGGGAAGATCATCCAGCTAGCCTGCGCCTGTCGGACCTGGTTCGTATCATCGAGTCTGTCTACCGGGCCGGATCGTGCCCGCCTGCCGAAGGATGCCCGTTATGCCTGAGCTGATCTGGGATAGTAAGTACGATGACGCCGACCGGAAGGTGGCGCCACCGCGGATCGTCTTGCCCTTCCAGTCCGTCGAGACGGTCAACGAGTCCGCCCAGGAGCGGCAGCGCACTCTGGATTTCTTCGCCAGCGAACGACCAGCCGAGTGGCGCAACCGTCTCATCTGGGGCGACAAGAAGTACGTCCTGCCGTCGCTTTTGGGAGAGTTCGCCGGTGAAGTTGATCTAATTTACATAGATCCGCCATTTGCGACTGGCCAAGATTTCTCTTTTCCTGTTCAGGTTGAAGGAATGGAATTTGAGAAAGAGCCATCCATGCTTGAAGTAAAGGCATACCGAGATACTTGGAGCAGCGGGCTAAATAGCTACCTTGAATGGTTCTACTCCATGACCATCGATCTGCATCAGCTACTCAAACCTACTGGGGCGATCTATGTTCACCTGGATCAAGGGGTTGCTCACTACATCAAACTGATACTTGACGAGGTTTTTGGTATTGCTCAATTTCGGAATGATATTACATGGAAACGCAAAGCGGGTCGGGGTGAGACGAACAGCGCCGCTATCCGGTTCGGTGTTACTGCAGACTCTATTCTGTTTTATGCATGTACACAGGCTACGCCATTCAGGCGTCAATACCGACCCAGCAATGAGGCGTACATAGAATCGAAGTTCACGCATGTAGAGGCAGACGGACGACGGTACCGGCTCGATAACATTACTAGCCCATCTTACCGGCCAAACTTGGTATATGAATATAAAGGCTACTCGCCACCTGCAAAGGGCTGGGCAGTCTCGATCGAGCGAATGAAGGAGATGGACGCTGAAGGACGACTCTACTTCCCGGCCAATAAGAGTCAAAGAATTCAGCGAAAACGATACCTGGACGAGTTGGAGGGCGAGACAGTAGATTCGCTTTGGGACGATATCCCACCCGCAAACTCTCAGGCCAAGGAGCGAGTGGGTTACCCAACACAAAAGCCCGAAGCGCTACTACGTCGTATCATCGAGACTTCAACAAGAGAAGGAGATCTTGTTCTTGACTGTGTCTGCGGATCGGGCACTACGGCAGCAGTAGCGGAGAAACTGGGACGACGCTGGATTGCCTCGGACTTCGGGAGGTTCGCAATCCACACGACTCGAAAGCGCCTATTGGCGGTAGAGGGCGTCCAGCCATTCGTCGTCCAGAACCTCGGCAAGTACGAACGGCAGGTCTGGCAGACGGCCGAGTTCGGCGAGTCGGCTGCGGCCCGAACGGCCAAGTACCGTAACTTCATCCTGGACCTCTATCACGCAGTGCCCGTTGCCGGATATGTCTGGCTGCACGGACTCAAGCAGGGCCGGATGGTACACGTCGGAACGGTCGATGCGCCGGTTACCGTCGGCGACATCAAGCAGATCGTGGCCGAGTTCCGCAAGGCGGTCGGAACCGGCGAGGAGGCTCCGAAAGAACAGAGCGTCGACATCCTTGGCTGGGACTTCGCCTTCGAATTGAATGAGGTCGCTCGGCAGGACGCCGAGCGGGCCGGCATCAAGTTGCGGCTGGTCCGCATTCCGCGGGAGGTGCTCGACAAGCGGGCCGTCGAACAGGGCGATGTCCGCTTCTTCGAGCTAGCCGCTCTCGATGTCAAGGTGAGTCAGGAGGGCCGGACAGTCAAGCTGGCTATCGAGGACTTCGTCATCCCGCTCGATGACGTCCCCGCCGACATCCAGAAAGCGGTCACCCACTGGTCCCAGTGGATCGACTACTGGGCTGTTGACTGGGACAACAAGGACGACACGTTCCACAATGAATGGCAGACCTACCGTACCCGCGAGTCGAAGGATCTGGCCCTCAAAGCCGCTCACGAGTACGAGACGTCCGGTGACTACCGGGTCGTCGTCAAGGTGATCGACATCCTCGGCAACGACACCACCAAGACGCTCCAGGTGAAGGCGGGCAAGTAATGCCGCCGCGTAGGAAGCGCCAGCCTCAGGGCGAGCAGCTGGACATACTCCAAGCTAAAGTGACGACCGCCGCGTGCGTTCCAGCCATCCGCACGGCCGTGGCTGAGTGGCGCGACCGGAAGTATGAGGGCACTACCGCCACCACCAAGACCCTGCTCAACTACTGGTTCGAGACCGACCACCGGCCGCCCGGTGGCCGACCGTTCCGCTACTACCACGCCCAGCAGGAGGCGATCGAGACCCTCGTCTGGCTGTACGAAGTTCAGGGGATTCGCCGGCACCGGGACCTCATCGAGCGGTTCGCCAAGGTACCGGGCATTCATGTGCTGCAGTACGACGACTTCGCCCGCTATGCCGTCAAGATGGCCACCGGCAGCGGCAAGACGAAGGTCATGGCCCTGGCCATCGCCTGGCAGTACTTCAACGCGGTGGCTGAGGGCCGCGACGATTACGCCAAGACCTTCCTGGTCCTGGCCCCGAACGTCATCGTCTTCGAGCGGCTGCGGACAGACTTCGGCGGCGGCCGGGTCTTTAGAACCGATCCGATCATCCCGCCCGAGCTGCGTATCTTCTGGGACATGGACTTCTACATGCGCGGTGACCCGGAGCGGGCCGCATCGCAGGGAGCCCTCTACCTCACCAACATCCAGCAGTTCTACGAGCGAGCCGGGATAACTGCGCCGAACGAGCCGGACGTCATGACAGACGTCCTCGGCTCGGCTCCGTCTGCAACTACGGCTTCGGTCGAAGACTTCGACGACCGAATCGCCGCCCGCGGGATGTCGGCCATGGTCATTAACGACGAAGGCCATCACGTTCATGACGAGGACAACGAGTGGAGCCGGGTCGTCCGCCGTCTGCATAGTAGGTTCGAAGTCGGCCTGGCCGCCCAGCTGGACTTCTCAGCGACGCCCCGCTACCAGAAGGGTGGCCTCTTTACCTGGACGGTCTACGACTATCCGCTCAAGCAGGCGATTATCGATGGGGTCGTCAAGAAGCCGATGAAGGGCATCACGGTCGGCCTGAACGAAGCCCGGTCCGATGTCGCCAGCGTCAAATACGAGGGCTACCTGACAGCCGGGGTCGAGCGCTGGAAGGAGTACCGGGAGCAGCTCAAGCCGCTCAACAAGAAGCCGGTCTTGTTTGTCATGCTCAACAGCACCGCTGAAGCTGACGATGTTGGCGACTACCTCCGGGTCAAATATCCGGCCGAGTTCGGGGCGACTGACGACGGGAAGCAGCGGCTGCTGGTCATCCACACCGATCGCAGCGGCGAGGTATCTAAGCGGGACCTCGACGCTGCTCGGTCGGTCGCGCGCCGGGTCGATGAAGGTGACAGCCCGGTCAACGCTATCGTCAGCGTCCTGATGCTTCGCGAAGGCTGGGACGTCCAGAACGTGACCGTCGTCGTCGGCCTGCGCCCCTTCAATGCTAAGGCCAACATCCTGCCCGAGCAGGCCATCGGCCGGGGCCTACGCCTGATGTTCGGCGCCGACTACACCTCCTATGTCGAGCGAGTCGATGTCATCGGGAACCCGGCCTTCCTGAAGTTCGTCGAGCAGCTCGAAAAGGACGAGGACATCACCCTCGACTCCTTCGATCTCAAGGAGCCGGTGGTCATCACGACCATCGCCCCGGACGAGGACAAGCTCGACCACGACATCACCGTCCCTGTCCTCAGCCCGATCCTGGCCCGCAAGAAGACCCTGGCCGAAGAGATCGCCGCCATCGATGTGTCGAAGCTGGTCTGCCCGCGGCTGCCCAAGAAAGAAGGAGACGCCGCCGCTCAGCAGTTCCACTACGAGGGTGTTGACATCATCAGCCTGCAGAAGCTGGTCGAGCGTGACTACACCATCCCTGAGCCGCAGACGGCCGAGGAGGTCATCTCCTACTACGCCAAGCGGATCGCTCAGGATGTCAAGCTGCCGTCGCAGTTCGCGGCGCTCGTTCCGAAGGTCCGGGAGTTCCTGCGCGATCGGGCGTTCGGCGAGACGGTCGACCTCACTGAGAGGGCGATCATCCGGGCCATCGCCACCAGCGTCGCCCAGTACGTCACAGTCAAGACCTTCGCCACGGTTCTGCGAGCCTTGGTGGTGGAAGAACTGGCGCCGACCCTGGAGGACCCCGGCCGGCCACTCTCTGAGACCGAGCCTTTCCCCTTCTCCCGGCCGACGTTCGAGGCCACCAAGACCGTCTTCAACCTGGTGGCGGCCGACAACGAGTTTGAACGGCAATTCGCCCAGTTCTTGCAGGACGCCTACGACGTGAAGTCGTTCGCCAAGCTGCCCCGGCGCTTCGGCTTCGCCATCGAGTACACCGACAGCGCCACCAACCTGCGCTACTACGAGCCGGACTTCGTGGCGGTTGACCAGGATGGCCGCCATTACGTGATCGAGACCAAGGGCCAGGAGAACATCGACGTGGCCTACAAGGATCGGGCGGCAACGATCTGGTGCGAAAACGCCACCCTCCTGACCGACGTGCAGTGGTCCTATATGAAGGTGCCGCAAGTCGAGTTCGGAAAGCTTGAGCCGGGAGTTCTGTCCGACGCCGTCGTCGCGTTCGGGGCAATTGAGCCATAGGGTCCGCGGTAAGTCGGACCGTAGGCGGGACGGTTTGCGGACACTCTCCCCGGTCTCACCACTACGACCACTTCACCCCATATTGGAGCCGCTTATGGAGACCAGGTCTGGCTGAGGAGCTGCTGCAGTCGGCCATAGCGGCGGCCCACGCAACTGACTGGCTGCTGTTCAAGGAGCGGGCACACGAGCGGTCGATCGTCTTTCACATTGCTCGGCGCCTCGCCGATGAGGTCGACAAGCAGCTGCCCGGCTGGGTTCGTCGACGTCGAGTACGACCACTGGCACCGCCAGGATCTCGACGATATTTAAGAAGCGGATGCGTGCGGCTCTTCTTCTCCAGTCGGCGCCCTTAGATGCCATGCCACAGCTTGCCGCGGACGCCTGCGGCCACTACCGCTGCGTTGCCCACGGTGAGAAGTAGACGAAGAGGATCATCAGTCTCCGTGGATCGTCGCCCACAGCACGGCGGCACCGCCTGTGAGTGCGCTGTTCTGGGTGAGGTACACCGTGCTCCCTGGCTCGCAGATGGCTACGGCGGGGGTTACGGGGTGCCCTCCGGCACTTGACCCTCCGCTGCTGATGGTCGAGGCTGCCGAGCTTCCGTTCGGGGCGGTGAACGATATCCCGAAGGCCCCGCCGGTTTCCGTGGAGGTGACGTCCAGTGTGACGGATATGACTGCAGTGTGTATGTTCCCGTCGTTCGGCACGGTCCAGCTGAGGATCGTGCCCGTGCCGTCGATCAGCGTGTAGCCTTCGGTACCGGTGGATTCCTGGAGGGTGAGCGCGGTTCCGCCGCCGGAGCCGCTGGATGCCGCCGTAACCCGGCCGTCCGCGCCGACAGTAATGTCCGCGCTCGTATAGGAGCCTGCGGTCACGCCGCTGGCCGGTATATCCCTGTTCTGGATCGTGCCCCATGCAGGCGCTGCCGAATTAGTGCCGTTGCCGGTCTGGGTCAGGAAGTTCTTCGTGCTCGTCGTGTTCCCGGCCAGTCGGGCGGGTGCGCCGGATGTCGTGCCGTACACC
>Ga0335075_10015819_pt1 | contig 11294 bp, 10 predicted proteins | sample Lox_Sample_24_FD_206723 | JGI IMG/M metagenome (GOLD analysis project Ga0335075, IMG submission 206723) | Soil microbial communities from Loxahatchee National Wildlife Refuge, Florida, United States - Lox_Sample_2.4 | ecosystem: Environmental > Terrestrial > Soil > Wetlands | place: USA... | reverse complement strand
GATGGTGGCTTCCTTGGTCAGCAGCTCGCGCTCCCTGCGGCGCAGCTCGGTGACGTCCCTGACGAGGACCAGCGCGCCGGTCCGCTTGCCCGCCACCACCAGCGGGATGGAGCGCAGCTGGACGACCGCGCCGTTGCCGTCGATCTCCGTCTCCTTGGGCGCCCGGCCCCTGGCGACGAGCATCAGCGACTCGTCGACGGGTTCCCCCGCGGCACCGAGCTGCACGGTCGCAGCGGCGAGCTCCGTGCCGATCAGGTCCGCGGCGAGCCCTAGCCTGCGGTACGCCGACTGCGCGTTGGGGCTCGCGTAGGTGACGCGGCCCGCGCTGTCCAGCCGCAGCAGGCCGTCACCCACCCGCGGCGAGCGGACCAGGGTCGTCTCGTGCCCGGGGTACGGGAACGTCCCCTCGGCCACCATGCGCGCCAGGTCGTCGGCGCCCTGCAGGTAGGTGAGCTCGAGACGGCTCGGCGTGCGCGCGGAGTTCAGGTTCGTCGACCGCTCAATGACGGCGATTACTTCGCCGCTCCTGGTCACCGGGATGGCTTCGGCGCGCACCGGCACCCCGCTCGTCCAGTCCGGGTCGCTCTCCCGCCAGATGCGCCGCTCGAGGCGTGCGGTGTCGAGCAGCGGCCGCTGCCCAGGGCCGATCTGGGTCCCCACCACGTCATCGGGGAAGGAGGTGGGCCCTGTCGTCGGCCGCATCTGCGCGACCGCCACCCAGCCAGCGCCGTCCGCGCCGTCCGCACCCGCGGGCACCCGCATCGGCACCCACAGGATCAGGTCGGCGAACGACAGGTCGGCGAGCAGCTGCCAGTCGGACACCAGCGAGTGCAGCCATTCCACGTCGGCGGCGGACAGCGTGGTGTAGTTCCTGGCGAGGTCTGTAAGCGTGGGCACCGTTCCATTTTGACACGCTCCGGCCAGGTGAAATTTCCTCGCCAGAGTATGACCTGGCATTATTCGCCCATGCACGGCTCCGCTCACCCCACGTTCGATCCGCTCACCGGGCTGCGCGCCGCGTGCCTGGGGGACCGGGCCACCGGGTCCCGGCTGGTGACCGGCAGCACAGCGCTGCACGCCGAGCTCGAAGCGAGCTGGCCGCGTTCACCGGCGCGGCCGCCGCCCTGGTGTTCTCGTCCGGCTACCTGGCCAACCTCGCCATCGTGACCGCGCTGACCGCTGCGCTGAGCGGCGGCGGGGGCGGCGGGGACGGCGGGGGCGCTGGGGTGCTCATCGTGTCCGACGAGCGAAACCACGCGTCGCTCGTCGACGCCTGCCGGCTGGCGCGCCGCCCTGGCGTCCGCGTGCTGGTGACCCCGCACGGCGACGCGGCGGCGGTCGAGGCGGCGCTCGCGCGCCGCGAGGAACGCGCCGCCATCGTCGTCACCGACGCGGTGTTCTCGGTAGCCGGCGACGTGGCGCCAGTCGCCGCGCTGCACGCGGCCGCGCGCCGGCACGGGCGCTGCTCGTGGTCGACGAGGCGCACTCGTTCGGCGTGCTCGGCGATGGGGCCGCGGCGCGTGCTGGGACACGGGCATCGCGGCGGCGCCTGACCTGGTGCGTACCGTCACGCTGTCGAAGTCGCTGGCCGGCCAGGGGGGCGCCGTGCTCGCCGCGGCCGAGGTGACGCAGACCCTGGTGGACACCGGGCGCGGGTTCACCTTCGATACCGGGCTGGCGCCGCCCGCGACGGGCGCGGCCCTCGCCGCGCTGCGGGTGCTCGAGGCCGGCCCTGGGCTGCCCCGCCGGGCGCGGCAGGCCGCCGCCCGGCTGGCCGCTGCGGCCGCGGAGCTTGGCCTGACGGTCACCGCGCCGGCCGCCGCTGTCACGGCGGTGGTGCTCGGCGATCCGCGGGGCGCTGACCGCGCAGCGCGGCTGCGCGGAGTCCGGCGTCCGGGCCGGCTGCTTCCGGCCGCCGTCGGTTCCCCATGGCGAGGCGTGCTTGCGGCTGACCGGACGCGCCTCCCGGACGGAAAAGGACATCGCCGCCGCGTCGCGCGCACTGGCCGTTGCGCGAGATCGCTGCCATCATTGCCGGAATACCGCACAAGCGGGAAGGAACACCCCATGACCGTGTCTCCGATGCCGGCCGAAGACCGCGCCCGCGGCCGTGGCGCCTCCGGCGCCCCTGGCGTCCCGGGCGTCCCAAGGGCCCCGGAGGCCGCAGAAACCCCGGAGGCCGCCAGCACCCCGGGCGTTCCCGTCGGCTCGTCGCCGACCGTGCTGCGGCTGCCAAAGTACTACCAGGTGAAGAGACAGCTGCTCGAGTTCACCTCGGCGATGTCGCCGGGCAGCCCGGTGCCGCCCGAGCGCGAGCTCGCCCGGCTGTACGGGACTTCCCGCACCACCGTGCGGCAGGCGCTGGCTGAGCTGGTGGTCGAGGGGCGGCTGCTGCGTATGCAGGGTAAGGGCACCTTCGTCGCCAAGCCGAAGGTGGCGCAGGCCCTGGAGCTGGCCAGCTACACCGAGGGCATGCGGCAGCATGGCCTGCACCCGCTGACCAAGATCCTCGAAATCGGCTACGTCACCGCGGACGACCAGCTCTCCGGGCTGCTCGGCATCCGGCCTGGCGGCCGGGTGCTGCGCATCCACCGGCTGCGGCTCGCCGACGGCGAGCCCATGTCCATCGACACCTCCCACCTGCCCGCCCGCCGGTTCCCCGGCCTGCGCAGGCAGCTGGAACGGCACGCGTCGCTGTACGAGACGCTGCGCACTGGGTACGGCATCCAGCTCGCCGAGGCCGAAGAGACGATCGAGACCGTGCTCGCCGACCCGCACGACGCCAGGCTGCTCGGCGTGGACCCGGGCATCCCGCTGCTGCTGCTGTCCAGGCACGCGGTCGACTCGACAGGCCAGCCCGTGGAGTGGGCGCAGTCCTGGTACCGCGGCGACCGGTACAAGTTCGTCACCCGGCTGCGGCGGACATCCGGCTAGTGTCCCGCGTCCTCGTCGTCTCAGGCACCGGCACCGGCGTCGGCAAGACTGTGGTCACGGCGGCCATCGCCGCGCTGGCGATCGCCCGCGGCGACCGCGTGGCCGTCGTCAAGCCCGCCCAGACGGGCGTCGTCGCTGGCGACATCCCCGACACCGACGCCGTCCGGCGGCTCACCGGCCTCACCGACACCCATGAGCTTTCCAGGTTCCCCGACCCGCTCTCCCCCGCGGCGGCCGCCCGGGTCGCCGGCCTGCCGCCGCTGGACCTGCGCGTCGCAGCGGACCGCGTGGCGAAGCTCGCCGAGTCCCGCGACCTGGTTCTCGTGGAAGGGACAGGCGGTCTGCTAGTGCGCTATCACCCCGACGGCGGCACGATCGCGGACCTGGCGGCCGCGCTGGACGCTCCCGTCGCTGTCGTCGTGGCCGCCGGGCTCGGCACGCTCAATCACACCGCGCTCACCCTCGAGGCGCTGAGCGCGCGGAAGCTGGCGAACGCGGGTGTGGTGATTGGCAGCTGGCCGCGGCGGCCAGGCATCGCCGAGCTGGCCAACCTGACCGACCTCGAGGTCATCGCCCGTGGCCCGCTAGCGGGCGTCATGCCCGAAGGCGCGGGCGGCCTGGACCCGGCCGCGTTCCTCGCCACCGCGACAGCCGGGCTCGCCGGGTCCCTCGGCGGCAGCCGGGCCACCTCATTGAACGGGCTCTAATCAGCGATTACACCTAATCGCAGTGCGCAAAGCATTGCGTAATTCGCTACGAGGGTTCAACATAGTTGAAATTGCGTGACCTTTGTCACATCCAAACGGTCTAGTACGCCGAGAGGACCCGATGACTGAGCCCACAGCAACCCCAGGCGCTCCAGGAGACCCGCAACACGCTGCGGAAACACGGCGGGTGAACCCGGTGGCCGCCCACCCAATCACGTCCCTTGTTATCTTCGTGCTCGTCGCCGCAGCGATCCTGGGCACGCTGATAGTCCCCATCTACGACAGTGAGACGCCGAAGCTCGGCGATTTCCCCTTCTTCTACTGGTACCAGCTGGTCTACATGCCGGCGGTGGCGGTGGTGCTCTGGATCGCGATGCTGCTGCAGCGCAGGCTGCGGCGGCCGGCCGACACGCAGATCGCGGGCAGCGACGGTGGCCCGGTACCGGGAGGCGCGCGATGAGCCACGTCAACACCGTCGTCTTCACCATCGTCGTCGTCCTGTTCGTCTTCGTCACCTGCATCGGCTTCGCCGCGGCCCGCTGGCGCAGGGCCGACGACATGCTGCACCTCAACGAGTGGGGGCTGGGCGGACGCGGCTTCGGCACGTTCATCGGCTGGTTCCTGCTCGGCGGCGACCTGTACACCGCGTACACGTTCATCGCCGTGCCCGCGCTGGTGTTCGCCTCCGGCGCGATCGGCTTCTTCGCGGTCTCCTACACGATCATGGTGTTCCCGATCGCGTTCATCTTCCTGCCCAGGCTGTGGTCGGTCTGCCGGGTGCACAACTACGTCACGCCCGCCGACTTCATCAGGGGCCGGTACGGATCCCGCGGCCTGTCGCTGGCGGCGGCTTTCACCGGGATCCTGTCGCTCATGCCGTACATCGCGCTCCAGCTCGTCGGCATCCAGGCGGTGCTGACCGTGATGGGCGTGGCGACCGGCTCATCAAACACGTACGTCAAGGACACGCCGCTGTTCGTCGCCTTCATCGTGCTGGCCGTCTACACGTACGTGTCAGGGCTGCGCGCGCCTGCGGCGATCTCCTTCGTCAAGGACACGCTGATCTACCTGTTCGTGATCGTGGCGGTCTTCTACATCCCGACCAGGCTGGGCGGCTGGGACCACATATTCGGCGCCGCGCAGACGCACCTGGCGGCGATCAACCCCGAGACCAAAAAGCCGAACGGCGCGTTCATCCCCACCACGAAGTCCACCGGCAGCACTGAGCTCGACTTCGCCACGCTGGCGCTCGGCTCCGCGCTCGCGCTGTTCATCTACCCGCACACGATTACCGGCGCGCTGGCCACGAAGCGGCGCGATGTGGTCAAGCGGAACATGGCGCTGCTGCCCGCCTATTCGGTCCTGCTCGCCTGCATCGCCCTGTTCGGCTACATGGCGGTCGCCGACAAGACCACCGCCGCGGAGGTCAAGAAGGCGGGCAACACGCAGCTCGCGGTGCCGTACCTGCTCCAGCACATGTTCCCGAGCTGGTTCACCGGGATCGCGTTCTCCGCGATCATCATCGGCGCCCTGGTGCCCGCCGCGATCATGGCGATCGCCGCGGCCAACTTGTTCACCCGGAACATCTTCAAGGAGTACTTCAAGCCGGACGCCTCTCCCCGGCTGGAGACGCGGACATCCCAGTGGGCATCGCTCGTGATCAAGTTCGGCGCGCTGGCGTTCGCCGTCTGGCTGCCGCACACGTTCGCGATCAACCTCCAGCTGCTCGGCGGCGTGTGGATCCTGCAGGTCTTCCCGATGCTGGTGGCCGGCCTGTACACCCGCTGGTTCCACCGCTGGGCGCTGGTGCTTGGCTGGGCGGCGGGCATGATCTACGGCACGATCGCCGCGTACAACGTGCACAGCCCGACCAGCTCGCACTGGGCGAACTCGTCGGACATCGTGTTCGGGCACACCGTCTACATCGGGTTCACCGCGTTCATCATCAACCTCGTCCTGTCGGTAGTGCTGACGCCTGTCTTCAAGGCACTCAAGGCCCCCGCGGGCACCGACGAGACGCTGCCGCACCAGTACACCGCCGACCCCGTGGAGGCACCGGCACCAGAGCCCGCTGGCGTCGGCCTCACCGCCACGTCCGACTGACCAGGCAGCGGGGCGTTCCCCGGTGATAACGTCAGCCGGGTGACGCTGATATCGGGACATGGCGGCACGCAGGCCGTCGCGGTCGCGCGACGGTACGGCGTGACCGCCATGTTCACTCTCTCCGGCGGCCACGTCTTCCCGCTGTACGACGGCGCCGTCAAGGCGGACCCGCCGCTACGGCTGGTGGACGTGCGGCACGAACAGACCGCGGTCTTCGCCGCCGAGGCCACCGCCCGGCTGACCCGCGCGCCGGGGCTCGCCGTGGTCACGGCCGGGCCAGGGGTGACCAACAGCGTCAGCGCGGTGACCACCGCCTGGTTCAACGGCGCGCCGCTGGTGCTGCTCGGCGGGCGGGCGCCCGACTACCTGTGGGGCAGGGGCGCACTCCAGGAGATGGACCACGTGCCGCTGCTCGCGCCGGTCACCAAGCGCGCGTGGACCGTGCACGACAAGCTGTCCGTCACGGCGTCGGTAGACGAGGCGTTCCGGCTGGCGCTGACGCCGCACCGCGGGCCGGTGTTCTGCGATTTCCCGCTCGAGACGATCTACGACCAGGCCGAGGTGGCGCTGCCTGACGGCCCGCTGCCAGCGCCAGCCGGCCCCGACACGGATGACGTGGCCCGCGTCGCGGGGCTGCTCGCCGCGGCGCGCCGCCCGGTGCTGGTGCTCGGCTCCGACGTGTGGCTCGGCGGCGCGGACGTGGCGGCCCGCGCCGCCGCGGAGACGCTGCGGCTGCCGGTCATCACCAACGGCCAGGCCCGCGGCGTGCTGCCCCGCGGGCACGAGCTGCTGGTGACCAGGGCGCGGTCCGTTGCGTTCGCCGAGGCGGACCTGGTGATCGTGGCCGGCGTGCCGCTGGACTTCCGGCTCAGGTACGGGTCGTTCGGGCCCAAGGAGGCGCCCGCGCGCGTGGTGCACGTCGCCGACTCCCCGGAGGGGATCGCGACGCACGCGCCGCTGGCGGCGTCGGCCGCCGGCGACCTGGCAGCGTTCTTCACGCTGCTCACCGAGGCCGCGCGGCCGGGCGGCGACCCGGGCTGGCCGGGCAGGCTGCAGGCCGCCGCCCGCGCGTCGCTCGCCGCGGACGCTGGCCTGCTCGCCAGCGACGCCACGCCGGTGCACCCGATGCGGGTGTACGGCGAGCTGCTCAAGACGCTTGACGACGACGCGGTGGTCATCGGCGACGGCGGGGACTTCGTCTCGTTCGCCGGCCGCCTGGTGGAACCGGCCAGGCCGGGCCGCTGGCTGGACCCCGGCCCGTTCGGCTGCCTCGGCACCGGGCTCGGCTACTCGATGGCCGCGCGGCTCGCGCACCCGTCGTCCCAGGTCGTGCTGCTGCTCGGCGACGGCGCGGCGGGCCTGTCGCTGATGGACGCCGACACTCTGGCGCGGCACAACCTGCCGGTGGTGATCATCGTCGGCAACAACGGCGCGTGGGGCCTGGAGAAGGGCCCGATGCGCGCCGTCTACGGCTACGACGTGGCCGCCGACCTGCGGCCGGGCACCCGCTACGACGAGGTGGTCCGCGCGCTGGGCGGCGCCGGGGAACTGATCACCTCCCCGGCCGGGATTGCCCCGGCGCTGCGCCGCGCCTTCGCCTCAGGCGTCCCCTACCTGCTCAACGTCATCACCGACGTAGACGCCGAATACCCCCGCACCACGACCGGGGTCTAACGTCGGGAGGACGTCGCCTTACGATTGAAGCGACGTAAGGGGGCAACCCAGTGGTCAAGGAACTGAGCGATCTTCCCCCGGGAGTTGTCGGGTTCGAGGCAGCCGGCACCCTCAAAGCCGAGGACTACCGCGACGTCGTCCTGCCGGCGCTGGAGCGAGCCTTCACCAGCGGCGAGGTCAGATTCGTCATCATCATCCCCGAGTTCCATGGCATGTCCGGCGGTGCCGTGTGGCAGGACCTCAAGACGGGCGTCGAGCACTTCCGGGCGTGGAAGCGCATCGCCCTGGTCACCGACATCGAGTGGATGAACGTCATGACCTCGTTGTTCGGCTGGATGACACCGGGCGAGGTCAGGCACTTCCCGCTCGCGCAACGCGATGCGGCAATCGCCTGGGCCGCAGCCTCGAACTAGCGGTGACAAAACCGGAGCGGCCGGGCCTGTGGCGCGGGATGAATGTGACAGCGAGCCGGTTATAGGCGGCTGAATGTCACATTCATCCGCCCGGTTGAGCCCCCCGTAAGCCGCGGCTAGCCGATCTCCGCGATCAACTCGTTCTCCTGGACGACGTCGCCCTCGGCGACGTGGAGCTTGGTGACGGTGCCCGCGCTCTCCGCGAGGACGGGGATCTCCATCTTCATCGACTCGAGGATCACCAGCGTGTCGCCGTCCTCGACCTGGTCGCCCTCGGAGACGAGCACCTTCCACACGTTCGCGACCATCTCCGCGCGGATTTCCGCCACAGCAAGCTCCTTTAACGGTCTGGTGAGAGGAGAGTACTAGAACCGGGTCACGACTGACGCATGCGGCTCACCAGACCGGTGTCGTAGTCGCCGCTGACGAACTCGGGGTTGTCCAGGAGCTCGGCGTGGAAGGGCAGATTCGTCTTCAGGCCGGCCACCCGGAAGTCCGCCACCGCGCCGCGGGCGAGGGACAGCGCCTCGGCCCTGGTTGACCCGTACACGCACAGCTTGGCGAGCAGCGGGTCGTAGAACGGGGTGACCGTGGTGCCCGCCGCGTACCCGCCGTCCACCCGGATCCCCGGGCCCGACGGCTCCGACCACTCCGTGATCGGCCCGGGGCTCGGCAGGAACCGCTTCGGGTCCTCCGCGTAGACGCGCAGCTCGAGCGCGTGCCCGGACGGCACCGCCGGCACGGACGCGTCGAACGACACCGGCTCGCCCGCGGCGATCAGGAACTGCTGCTCCACCAGGTCGATGCCGGTGACCAGCTCGGTGACCGGGTGCTCGACCTGCAGCCTGGTGTTCATCTCCAGGAACACGAAGTCACCGGTCTCGGTGTCCACCAGGCACTCGACCGTGCCCGCGCCGCGGTACCCGACCGCCTCGCCGGCCCGCACGGCCGCGGACAGCATCCGGGAGCGCAGCGGCGGAGTGACGCCAGGGGACGGCGTCTCCTCGGCCACCTTCTGGTGGCGGCGCTGCACGGAGCAGTCGCGCTCGCCGAGCGCGAGCACCCGGCCGTCCGCCAGGCCGAGGATCTGCACCTCCACGTGCCTGGCGTGCGGCAGGAAGCGCTCGAGCAGGATCTCCGGCGAGCCGAAGAACCGCTCGGCACGGGACCGCGCCGTGTCGAACGCCGAACGCAGCGCCGCGGCGTCGAACGCCGCGCTCATCCCGATGCCGCCGCCGCCGGCGGCGGCCTTCACCATCACGGGGTACCCGATGCGCGACGCCTCCTCGACGGCCGCGTCCGCGTCGGCCACCGGCGCGGCCGACCCGGGTGCCACCGGCACCCCGGCCGCGGCCATCAGGTTCCGCGCGCGGATCTTGTCCCCCATCTGCTCGATCGACGACGGGTCAGGCCCGACCCAGGTCAGGCCGGCGTTGATCACGGCCTGCGCGAACCCGGGGCTCTCGGCGAGGAACCCGTAGCCGGGGTGGACCGCCGCGGCGCCTGCCTTCCGCGCGGCGTCGATCAGCAGGGCGCTGTCCAGGTAGCTCTGCGCGGGCGCCGACTCGCCGATGTAGATGGCCTCGTCGGCCTCGCGGACGTACGGCAGCGACTGGTCCGCGTCGGTGTAGACGGCGATGGCCTTGATACCCATCCGGCGGGCGGTACGGATGACCCGGCGGGCGATCTCGCCGCGATTCGCGATCAGCACAGAAGAAAACACGCGCAGCAGCCTACGGGACCTGGGTCACGGGCCGAGCACCGACCGCCTGCTGACCAGCCTGCTCAGCGCCTCGACCACCCGCGGGTCGTACTCGGCCGCCGTGTCCAGCCGCAGCCGCTGGACGGCGGCCGCCGCCCTGCTGGGCTCGACCGAGCTGCCCACCAGGTCGTCGAACGCGTTGGCCGCCCGGATGATGCGGCTGCTGAGCGGCGGCTCCTGGCCGCGCCCCGCGGGCCTGCACGGGTCGCTCTGCCGCCGGACGATGTCGGCGACCGCGTCCAGCACGCCGGCCTGCTCGATGACCTCGGCGCCGTATTCGGCGATCCGGCGCTGCTCCTCCCTGACCACGAGCACCGTGGCGCCGCCGGGTATCGGGTCGCGCAGCGACAGCTGCCCGATGTCGTGCATGAGCGCCGCGTACTCGAGCTCGAGCAGCTGCGGCTCCGGCATGCCGAGCTCGCGCCCGATCGCGACCGCCAGCCGGCTCACCCGCGCCGAATGCCCGGCCTCCACGTACCCGCCGATCTCGGTGACCCGGGCCAGCGCGCGGACCGTCTGCAGGTAGGTCGCCCTGATCCCGGCGTACCGGCGCAGCGCCACCTGGGTGACGAGCAGCGGGGCGGTGAGCACGGCCACGGCCCAGAGCCCCATGATCTCGGCGGCGAACGCGATGAGGATCGCCGACGCGCCCACCGCCGCGCCGAGCGGCAGCTGCACGCGCAGTTCGTCGAGCAGCGCCACGCCGAACCTGGCCCGCAGCACGTCCGTCCTGATCAGCGCCGCGATCACGGCTTCGACCAGCCAGGCCACGATCACCAGCGCGACCATCACGGGCAGCGCCGACCACCAGTGGCTGCCGATCAGCGAGGCGTTCGCCAGCGGCCGGAAGACGGCCGCGACGACCGCCACCGCGAGCAGCCGCGCCGCCATGGCGGCCAGCCGGGCCGGCCGGCCCACCGCCAGATGCGGCAGCGCCCCGATGATCATCCCGACCGCGGTCACCGCGATGACCTGCTGGGGGCTGGTCAGCGCCTGGTTGTTTCCGATCTTCAGCAGCAGCGCGTAGGCCAGCGCGCCCGCCGCGGCGATGGGGGCCGTTTCCCTGTCGCCTGGCATGGTGAGCCGCAGCAGCTCGCCGAACGCGATCAGCGCGCCGAACGCGACCGCCGCGCGGACGTCCTTGACGCCGGCCACCGCCGTCTGCGCGACCGCCGCGACCATCAGCAGCCCGGCGAAGATGACGAGCAGCGACTGGCCGGAGTCGAGGACCTGGCGGGGGAAACCGCGTGGCTCGTACCGTCGCGCGGCCACGGACGTCAGAGGCTCTCGATGGCCCGCAGCGGCTCCGCGGGATCAGGCCCGGAATCCTCGAGTCCGGCCGCCAGCGCCTCGTCGGCGATGCTCGCGGCGGCCAGGCCGGTGGCGTCGCCTGCCACGCTCTCCTGGCCCTTCCAGCCGTCCCGTTCGATCGCCGTGACGAAGGCGTCGACGAACGCGGGGTCGAACTGGGCGCCCGCCCACTTGCGCAGCTCGGTGACCCCTTCGGGCACGGACCGGGCGCCGCGGTAGGACCGGTTGGACGTCATCGCGTCGAACGCGTCGGCCACCGCGAGCACCCGCGCGAACTCGGGGATCTCGTCGCCCGCCAGGCCCATCGGGTAGCCCTTGCCGTCGATCCGCTCGTGATGGTGCATGATGCCGGCCAGCGCCTCGTCGAGGAACCCGATCTCCCGCACGATG
>Ga0335075_10015817_pt1 | contig 11294 bp, 13 predicted proteins | sample Lox_Sample_24_FD_206723 | JGI IMG/M metagenome (GOLD analysis project Ga0335075, IMG submission 206723) | Soil microbial communities from Loxahatchee National Wildlife Refuge, Florida, United States - Lox_Sample_2.4 | ecosystem: Environmental > Terrestrial > Soil > Wetlands | place: USA... | reverse complement strand
TAGGCGGCGAGGGTGCCGTAGGCGAGGTCGATGCCGGCGTGCGAACCTGCGTGGACGACCGTGGCCAGGTCGGTTCCAGGCACGTCGAGCGGGGCGACCCGGCCCATCGGCCGCGGCTGGGACTGGCTAGGCAGGAAGATCGTCGCCTCGCCGCGTTCCTCGGTGAACAGCTCTGCCTGGTAGATCCCGCCACCGGGGCCGACAGCGGCGATGCCCTGGGCAGCCAGGGTTGCATGCAGTTCACCCAGCGCTCCCTGAAACCAGGCCAGGGCATCGTCGCAGTGGACGACCTCGCTGATCGCCGCGGCCGAGACGGCGGGGGCATGGCGATGCCGGACTGGCGCGGTGGCCGACGTGCGCTCCAGCAGGCCGCGGAGCGTGGCCACGGCCTCCTGGGTGCGCGCGAGGCTGGCCTCCAGACGGGCGAGGTGAGCCGAGATCAGCTGGCTGCGCGCCTGGGAATCGGGGGCAGCAAGGACCGCCTGGATCTGGTCCAGAGGCATGTCGAGGTTGCGGAACCGGCGGATTACCTGCGCAGTGGCGATCTGCCCGGTGCTGTAGCGCCGGTAGCCAGTGCCAGCGTCGACACCGGCAGGCTCAAGCAGGCCAATGTCGTGGTAGTGGCGGAGCATTTTCACGCTCAGGTGCGTCGCGCGGGAGAAATCCCCGATGGTCAGCGTCGGTTCCACCGGCTAAGTCTCATCCCTCCCATCGTGGGAGGGTCAAGCCGCCCCCGTGTCCTTGACTCTCCCACGATGGGAACGCCGAGGCTGGAGCCAGTGGCCGGGACCGCCGGCCGGCCACATCACCTAGGCAAGGGAGTCACGCCGATGACCAGCAATCCAGCCGCCGCACTGCCGCCAGTCGTGGCCGAGCACATCGACGCGGTCAACGCCTTCGACACCGACCGGATCGTCAGCACGTTCGCCCCTGACGCTTACGTGAACGACAACCGCCGCGAGATCTGGGGCGCCGAGGCAATCCGGAAGTTCATGGACAAGGAGTTCGTCGGCGACCACGTCACCATGGAGGTCCGCGAGGTCATCGACCACTACGGCGAGATCATCGTCAGGGCGAAGTACGACGGCACCTACGACAAGACCAGCCTGCCCGACGAGCTGGTCCTGACCAGCTACTTCGCTCTCCGTGATGGCAAGATCACCAGCTTGACGGTGATCTTCAACCAGCCCTCCCCGTACTAAGGAGCCGCCGCCTGAGCCATGACGCCGAGAAACCGGATGGCCCCGGGGTATTGGGAGATGTTAACGTCCTGCGCCATGGCGAGGCTCAGTCTCGAAAGCGCATTACTCGTCGAGGTTCCCGAGGCCGAACCAGCCGTGGCCGTGCACCGGGAACTTCTTGATCCCAATGCCGCGCTCGGTATCCCGGCTCATATCACGGTGCTGACGCCGTTCATGTCACCAGAGACGATCGGTCCGGCCGCGCTCGGTAACCTCGAGCGCCTGTTCGCCGGCGTCCGCCGGTTCCGCTTTGAGCTGGCGCACACCGACTGGTTCGGCGATGAGGTGCTGTGGCTCGCCCCGCTAGACCCTGCACCCTTCCGGGCCCTGACCCAGTGTGTCTACGAAGCGTTCCCGGCCTTCCCCCCGTTCGAAGGACGACATGATGATGTCAAGCCGCACCTGACGGTTGGTATCGGACATCCGGTGAAGGACATGCGCGCCGCCGAGCAATCTGTTCAGGAGCACCTGCCAGTCAAGGCAGCTGCGGTCGCGGTCACCTTGATGACCGAGCAGTCCGCTGGAGGGCAGTGGGCCAGGGCCGCCCGCTTCAGCCTGGCGTGAACACCGCATAAGCCCAGCGGCTTACCGCCAGCCGAGTGCGGGCGCCACATGGGTGAGGACGCTGTCGATGACATGGGCGTTGTAGTCGACACCGAGCTGGTTAGGCACCGTGAGCAGCAGCGTGTCGGCGGCCGCGATCGCCTCGTCCTCCTTGAGCTGCTGGATCAGCGCATCCGGCTCGGCCGCGTACGTCCGGCCAAAGATCGCCTCGGTGGTCGGGTCGATCAACCCGACCTCGTCGGAGTCCTGGTTGCGACGGCCAAAGTACGCCCGGTCCTGGTCATCGACCAGGGCGAAGATGCTCCGGCTCACTGACACCCGCGGCTCGCGCTCGTGACGAGCCTTCTGCCATGCCTCGCGGAATACCTGGATCTGCTCCGCCTGCTGCACGTGGAACGGTTTGTCAGACTCGTTGGTGATCAGGGTCGAACTCTGCATGTTCATGCCTAGCTCGGCTGCCCATGCGGCGGTTCGCTGTGACGCGGCGCCCCACCAGATGCGGTCGCGCAGGCCTGGTGAGTGCGGCTCCACACGCAGCAGCCCGGGCGGGTTCGGGAACATAGGCCGGGGGCTGGGCTGCGCGAAGCCCTTCCCGCGCAGCACCTCGAGCAGCACCTCGGCGTGCCCGCGGGCCATGTCGGCGTCGGTCTCGCCCTCCGGCGGCTGGTAGCCGAAGTACCGCCAGCCGTCGATCACCTGCTCTGGTGAGCCGCGGCTGATCCCGAGCTGGAGGCGGCCGCCGGCGATGAGATCGGCTGCGCCGGCGTCCTCAGCCATGTAGAGCGGGTTCTCGTAGCGCATATCGATAACCGCGGTGCCGATCTCGATCCGGCTGGTGCGCGCGCCGACGGCGGCCAGCAGCGGGAACGGCGATCCCAGCTGCCTCGCGAAGTGGTGCACGCGGAAGTACGCCCCGTCCGCTCCCAGCTCTTCGGCGGCCACCGCCAGCTCGATCGACTGCAGCAGCGCGTCCGACGCCGACCTGGTCTGCGACCCGGGAGACGGCGACCAGTGCCCGAATGAGAGGAAACCAATCTTCTTCACCCGCACAGGAACACGAGCCGCCCAGGCCGCATTCCTGCCGGTGAATCCGGCCGCTGTCTCGCTGGTCACGCCCCGCGGCAAAGCAGTATTCAGATCTGGAAGAGCCCACCGGAGACGAAGAGGTCGTTGCCGATCATGTAGCTACTGTCATCGCAGCTCAGGAACAGGATCCCGGTCGCGATCTCTTCCGCGTGACCAAGCCGGCCGATCGGGATCGTCTCGACGAATCGCTCGCGGAGGGCGTCGGCCTCTTCCTCGCCTGAGACCTGGCCGTCGATCATCGGGGTGTCGGTCACGCCCGGGCTGAGCACGTTGACCCGGATCCCGCGCTCCTTGAGACTGGCAGCCAAGGTCCGGCCAAAGGAACGCACCGCGGCCTTGGTGGCCGCGTACGTCACGTATTCCGGGATGCCGTTGGCTGTGGCAGCGGAGGACACGAGCACGACACGCGACCCCTCCCGAAGCAGCGGCAGGGCCTTCTGCACCGTGAAGAGCGTTCCGCGGGCGTTGATGTTGAATGTCTTGTCGAAGTGCTCGGGCGTGACCTGCTCGATCGGTACGAGCTCCACGTGGGCCGCGTTGGCCACCAGCACATCGACACGCCCATGCCGCTCGCCGACGGCCTCGAAGATCCGGTCGAGGTCGTCGAGTTCGGCCACATCACCCTGCGCCGCGGAGGCTTTCGGGCCGATCCGCTCCACCGCCTCGTCCAGTGCGGCCTGGTGACGACCGGTGATCACGACCTCCGCTCCTTCTTTTGCGAATAGCTGCGCCGTGGCCAGGCCTATGCCGCTGCTTCCGCCAGTAATGACCGCAACTTGGCCATCAAGCTTTCCCATTGAAGCCCCCGTCGTCCTGTCCGAGCTCTATACCCGGTGGAGGCGCCGATGAATTCTGGCCGGCCGCAGCGTCTGCCCTCGGGGCGGATAGCGGCCCGTGCGTTGCCGGACGAGAAGAGAGCGGGCGCCGGAGGAGTCCCGGGTCCCCCGCGACCGACCGGCACCGCACCCTAGCCCGGCGGCCCGGCGGCCGGGTCGGCGGGGTAGCTAGCGATCTCGATCAGGTTACCGTCGGGATCGCGGATGTAGATGCTGGTGATGGGGCCAAGAGCGCCCGTGCGGGGTACCGGGCCGTCCTCCACGGGCACGCGCTGCGCGCTCAGGTGAGCAAGCACCTGTCCGGGCGGGGCCGTGGTGATCAGGCACAGGTCCGCGCTGCCCGGGACGGGACGGGAGGCGTGCGGGGTGATCTCCTGCCCGGCCTGATGCAGATTGATCTTGCTGGTCCCGAATTCCAGGGCGCGGCGCCCGGCGCCGAAGGTAACCGGCCGCATGCCCAGCACCCGCTGGTAGAACCCGGAGGTCTCGTCCAGATCGGCGACGGTCAGCACCAGGTGGTCCAGCCTGGAGATGGCGACCGGCGGCACCGGGGTGCCCTTGATGTCCGGCGATTCATGGCTCACGTCACGAGTTATAGTCGTGACGTGACTCTCTCCGCAACCCCCCACGGCGGGCTGCCGGAAGAACTGCGGTTCATCTTCCGGTCGGGCCGGTTGTGCCTGGCCTTCTGCGCGACCGTCGGCGAGCGGTGGCGCCGCGGCTTCGAGCGGCTTCCCTCCCCTGCCGCCCTGGCCCGCTGGTATGCCGAGGCCGGCGTCGCCGACGCCCTGGTCCCGGTGACCGGCGCGGACCTAGACCATGCGCGGTCGGTTCGCGAGGCGATCTACCGGGCCGCCAAAGCCTTCATCGACGGTCAGCCGACCGCCGGCGACGACGAGCACATCATCAACCGCGCGGCCGCGGCACCGCCGCCGGTGCCCCGCATGAACCGGGGCGCGGTGACGCTGGCCGCGGCCGGCCCGGATCCAGCGGCCAGCGCCCTGAGCGCGGTAGCGCGGGATGCCATCGCCCTGTTCACCACCTCCGACGCCGGACGGCTGCGCGAGTGCGCAAGCGCTGAGTGCGGCCTGCTGTTCCTGGACGTTAGCCGCCCCGGGCACCGCCGCTGGTGTTCCAGCAGCGCCTGCGGCGGCAAGGCCCGCGCCGCCGCCTACCGTCAGCGCCGGACCAGCGCACCAGCAGACTAAGAGGGATTCCGCATGGCCGCACTGCCAGGCCCGGTCGTCGCGGGCCCCCGCGTCAGCTGGGAAGCCCTCCCCGCACCCGGCTGCGCGCCACCGTCACCTGCGGCACCTGGACTGCCCTGGTCATCGACGACGTGGACGGCCGCCAGCCGGCGACGCCCTGGCGGACACCCGACATTGACCGCGTGCTGACCACGCTCGATCACCTCGCCGACGCCCTGACCCCAGTGCCCATCCCGGCCCCGGCCATAACCGACCTGTACGCCGACGCGTTCACCGGCTGGCGGATCCTCGCCCGTCAGCCCGCCACCAGCCGACTCGACCCGTGGACCCGCGCCCGCCTCGGCCAGCTCGCCAGTCTGGAAAAGGCCTGGGCAGCAAACGCCGCCGGGCACACCCTGCTGCACACCGACCTGCGCGCCGACAACCTTCTCCTCACCGGCGACCGCGTCATGGTCATCGACTGGCCCCACGCCTGCCGCGGCGCCGCGTTCATCGATCCTGTCCTGCTCGCCGCCAGCATCGCCGCCCATGGCGGACCACCCCCAGACCAGGTCGTGGCACGCTCCCGGGCGGCCCGGGCGCCGCCACCGGGCGTGCCGGCTGCACGCGCCCACCAGGCCGCACAAGGCCAGGCCACCCGCCAGTGGCTCGCGCAGCTCATCGACTGACCCGCCCCGTCCATGACCCGGCCATAGCGAGAACGAAAACGCCAAGAGGGATTCGCGTCATGACGCGCGACTGGGTCAAGCTGGAACTGGACGTGGGGACCCACCACCCGGCGAACACCGCGGCCATCGAAATGAACCGGCGACTCGGATACGTCGACGCCGAGTGGGACACCTGAGCAGCCTCGGCCCGGTCAGAACCGGCGCAGCCGCACCCGGGTGACCGCATGGTCGGCCCCCTTGTGCAGGACCAGACTGGCTCTGGCCCGCGTGGGCTGGATGTTCTCGATGAGGTTGACCTCGTTGATGGTCTTCCAGATCTGGGTGCCGAAGGCGTCCGCATCCTCCAAGCTGACGTGGGCGAGTCGGCGGAAGGGAGACTGCGGCTCGGTGAAGGCGGTGCGCCGCAGCGCGTGCAGCCGGCGCAGGAACCAGCGCTGGATGTCGTCGGGCCTCGCGTCCACGTAGATCGAGAAGTCCACGAAGTCGGCGACCGCAAGCGCCCCGGGCGGTGCCGGCTGCAGCACGTTGATGCCCTCGAGGATGAGGACGTCGGGCCGTGACACGGACTGCCGCTGCCCAGGCAGGATGTCATAGGCCAGATGCGAGTAGACCGGCGCGGTCACTTCCGGCACACCGGCTTTGACCTGCTGGACGAAGCGCAGCAGGGCGCGCCGGTCGTAAGACTCGGGGAAGCCCTTCCGGTCGGCCAGGCCGCGCCGTTCCAGCACGGCGTTCGGGTACAGGAAGTTGTCGGTGGTGACCAGCTCGGCCTGCGGCCGCTGCGGCCAGCGCGTGATCAGGGTCCGGAGCACCCGGGCCGCCGTGGACTTCCCGACGGCGACGCTGCCTGCGACCGCGATGATGAACGGCGTCGGGCGGATCGGCTCGCCCAGGAACGCCCCGACCGTCTCGCGCAGCCCGCCACTCGCCTGGTAGTACAGGCGCAGCAGCCGGCTCAGCGGCAGGTACACGTCCTCGACCTCGCTGAGCTGAATCGGATCGGCAAGTCCGCGCAGCTCATCCAGTTCCCCGCTGGTCAGCGACATCGGAGTGCTGGCGCGCAGGCCGATCCACGCGCCACGGCCCAGATTCAGATAAGGACCCTCGCCATTACGACCAGGCACCGTCCTAACCTATGACCGGGCCTGCTCGCGATGGCACACTGGGCGGCGCAGGACGAGAGGCGTTGCAACGGGTGTTTCCCGCCACGCTCGTCCTGATCCTCAGCTGACAAGGACGCCTCCGATCGAGGAGGTGCTCGTGAAGGCCGTCGGTCTGCCCGCACATGGTGGTTCATCAGGTTCCAGGACGTTCCCGAAGATCGAGCTGCACGTCCACCTGGAGGGCACCGTCCGGGCCCGGACCCTGCTGCAGATCGCCAAGCGCAACGGCGTCCCGCTGCCCGCGGACTCGGTGGAAGGACTCGCCGGGCTCTACAAGTTCCGGGACTTCGCCCATTTCATAGAGGTATGGCAGCTGACCACCGGGGCGCTGCGCACCGAGCAGGACTTCCGCCAGGTCGTGGTGGACTACGCGGCCGAGGCGGCCAGCCACGGCGCGGCCTACATCGAGGGGATCTTCACCCCCGCCGAGCCGGCCGGGCGCGGATGCGCCTGGGATGAGGTATTCGCAGGCTACTGCGACGGCGCCCAGCAGGCCGCCGAGCAGCATGGCGTCCAAGTCCGGCTGACGCCGGATATCCCGCGCGGGTACCCGCTGGAGATGGCCGAGCTGACCGCCCGGCATGCGGTGGCCTACGGTGACCGCGGCGTGGTCGCCGTCGGCGTAGGCGGCCCGGAGGCTGAATACCCGCCCGAAGCGTTTGCGCGGGCGTTCGAGATCGCCAGGGACGGCGGGCTCGGATCGGTGCCGCACGCTGGCGAGGCGGCGGGCCCGGAGTCGGTCCGCGGCGCGCTGGACAGTTTGCGCGCGGACCGGATCCGGCACGGCATCCGGGCCGCCGAAGACCCTGGCCTGCTGCGGGAACTGGCCGCGCGAGGCGTGGTGCTGGACGTGTGCCCGATCTCGAACTTGCGCACCGGTGTGGTCGGCTCGCTGGCTGAGCACCCGTTGCCGGTGCTGGCCGCGGCCGGTATCGGCTGCTCGGTGTCCACCGACGATCCGGCGATGTTCGGGACGGACCTGGCCACTGACTACGCAGCCGCAATAGAACTGGGAGTAACTGCGCGGGACTGCTACCTGGCCGGGCAGCGCGGCGCGCTGTGCGACGCGCGGACCAAGAACGAACTGCAGCAGGCCGGCGACGCCTTCGACTGGGCCGCGGTCGGCCCATGACTCAGCAGTCGGCGTACGCCTGCTAATCGCGCCACGGTTTCTCCCAGGCTGCCATCTCCTGGCGCAGGGGACGGAGTGCGGCGGCGTAGTGCACCAGTTCCCGGAGCAGGTAGGGCAGGACCTGCGCGACGACCTTGGCGAAGCGGGACTCCGCGGCCAGGCTGCCGTCGGGGCCGAGCAACTGCTCGGCGTGCGGGAGGGGAACGGTCATGGGCAGTGGGAGCATCCCCAGCTTGTTGACGACGAGACGGAACTCGTGCCCGGCGGTGACGCCCCCGTTGAACGTGTCCGAGTAGGTGAGGATCGATGCCGGCTTTGCGTCTGCCTCGTGGGCCAGGAGGTCCAGGGCGTTCTTGACGACGGCCGGCACCGCGAGGTTGTACTCGGGCACGACGAACAGGTAGCCATCGGCCGAGGCCATGTCCCCCAGCCAGCGCGCCACGTTCGGCGCGGGATGACGGTCCGGGTTGTCCCACGGCGCGATGGCTTCGTCGAAGAAAGGGAGCTGATAGCAGGCCAGGTCGAACAGGGCGAAGTCGGCTTCGGGTACCTCCTTGGCCCTGGTGAGCACCCACCGGATGACCCGCTCTCCGAGCCTCTGCCCCCGGCTGCTGCCGAGCACCACACCGATCCTGGTCGTCGTTGTAAGACTCACCGCCGCTGCACCTCTCCTTACCTAACGGTCGGTAGGTACGTTGCCCAGTGAGCTTAACACGCCGCCGACCGAACGGTAGGTAAGCGGCGGATCGGCACTAGTATGGTCGCGTGGCGCAGGCAGACACAGCAGTCGCGACCGCGGGCCCATCGGGCCGGGATGATCACCCCGGGCGCGGCCCGGGCAACGGCGACCAGGCTGGCGCCTCCACGCGCGAAAGGATCCTCGGCGTCGCCCTGGACCTGTTCACCGACCAGGGCTTCGACGGCACCTCCATGCGCGAGATCGCGGAACGGCTCCGCATCACCAAGCCGTCGATCTACTACCACTTCGCTTCCAAGGAAGAAATCCTGCTCGCGCTGCACATGCGCCAGCACGAGTTCGCCAAGGCGGCGCTCGCCCGTCTGGCCGGCCAGGCCATCACACCCGAGATCTGGGGTTCGGCGCTCAGTGAACTGGTGGATCAGATGGGGGCTCAGCGCAGGCTGTTCCTGATGCACGAGCGCAACCACGCGGCCCTGGAGAAACTCCACCGCAAGAACCACGACGACGAGCACGACGACATCCAGCAGCGCTTTCAGCAGGCGCTCGCCGATCCGTCGCTGTCCCTGCGCGACCGGGTCCGGATGGCGTGTTCCCTGGGCGCGATCGGGGGACTGTTCCTGGCCGGAGATGCGTTCGACAACGTCCCCAGCGCCGAACTCGGCGCCCTGGTCCAGGACGCGGTCCGCGACCTCCTGACCGGCCGCAGCGCCTGACCCAGGCCCGGGGCAGCGCCGCACCGCGGCCGGGACGGCGCACCGGAGCTCACCGTCCTGGCCCTGGCCGGGGTGGTCATCGCGGTCGCCGGGCGCATCGGCCCTGCACGCCGAGTAGCCGTCCTTATGCGTCCCTGAACCGAAGCACGCTCCCGCCGGCCAGCAGGGCCACCCCGGCCCAGATGGCCAGGACTCCCAGCCCGCCCCAGGGGCTGATCGGCAGGCCGCGCAGACCGGTGGTCGCCTCAATGTTCAGCCCGGCGACCGTCGGCGTCCAGCGCTCGAGCCGGTGCTGCCAGGTCGCGTTGGTGACAAAGGCCAGGATGATCGGGAACAGGTAGAGCACGCCCAGTGCCGCCCCGATCGACACCGCGGAGTCGCGGATCATGGCCGCGATGCCGAGACTGAGCAGCGCTATCAGGCCCAGGTACAGCGCCGAGCCGACCACGGCGCGCAGCGTGGGCCCGTAGGACAGCGACACGACGTGAAAGCCGCGCGCCGCGGTGAAGCCATGGCCGGGCAGGATGAGGTACCCGGCGAGCACCGATCCTCCCGCGGCCAGGGCCCCGGCCACCAGCACCAGGCCGGTGACCACGATCGCCTTGGCGGCGAAGACCAGTTCCCGGCGTGGCATCGCCGTGAGCGTCACCCGGATCATCCCGGTGCTGTACTCGTTGCAGATCGTCAGCACGGCCAGGACCGCGACCACCGCCTGGCCGAACTGGATCCCGGTCAGGCTGAGCTTGGTCGGGTCGACGGCGCACTGCGCGCCCGCCGGGCAGTGGGTGGCCCCCACGGCCGCGACGCTGAGGCCGATCGTCAGCGCCACGACCCCGAGGAGCAGCCAGCCCGGCCCGGAGACCGTGCGCAGCTTGGTCCACTCGGCGTGCAGGGCGTCGATCAGCCCGGTTCCGGTTATCCGCGGCGCGGCCCGGCTGGCCGCCTGGTCCGCCCGGCTGGCCTGCACCGTCGCGCTCATGCGTCCCTCCGGCGCAGCACGTAGAAGGCCAGGGCCAGGCCGGCGGCCGCCCAGGCGCAGAGCACGGCGAATCCGGCCAGCGGCGGCAGCGGGTAGTAGCCGTCGGCCGGGTTGATCACCGATGTGACCTGGGGGTAGTTCGGGATGCTCTGCTCGATGGCCAGGCCGGCCGCTGGCGTCAGCCGGAGCAGCCAGTCCCCCACCCCGGACGGGAGTACGTTCAGCGCGGAAAGCAGGAACGGCAGCACCACCGTCACGATGGCGATCGTGACCGCTGCCGCGCTGCGGCGCAGTACGGCGCCCAGGGCGACTGCGAATGCGGCAGCGACGGCCAGCATGGCCGCGGTGCCGGCCACCACCCGGATCTCCGTCAGCACGGACACCGGCAGCACGACCTGGCCGTTGCTGGTTTCCAGCTGGACTCCGACGGCTATCGCCACCGTGCTGGCCACCAGGCCGACGACGAACGCGACCCCGCCGGCCACGATGGCCTTGGCCGCCAGGACCGCGCCGCGGCTGGGGGTAGCGGCCAGCGTCGTGCGGATCAGGCCACGGCGGTACTCGGCCGTGACGAACATCGCCGCCACCACGACGATCGCGATGAGGCCGATGAACGCGCCCGCCAGGCTCTGCTCAATGGTCGCGGTCGGGTAATTGCTGCCCGGCCCGGGCGTGGCCGGCGCGATGTCCCCCGAGCCGGTCAGCGTGTACGTGCTGCCCGCCTCGGTGAACCCGGACGATCCGCTGCCGGCTGACCCACTGCCCGCCGGGCCCCCGCCGGCCGCACCGCCGCCGATCGGGCCGCCGCCGCCGACCGCGACTTCGGCCCACTTGCCGCCCGCAGGCGCGCCGGACACCGTGAGGTCGTCGAACACGCCAGTGGCCTGGCTGGGACCGCTGTCGTTACTGTTCCCGCCGAAGGACGTGTTCGTGACCGTGTACGTCGGCGAGGTTGCGAACAGCCCGGCCTGCACGGTCGCGGGCAATCCGGTCAGCGTTACCGC
>Ga0335075_10015816_pt1 | contig 11295 bp, 11 predicted proteins | sample Lox_Sample_24_FD_206723 | JGI IMG/M metagenome (GOLD analysis project Ga0335075, IMG submission 206723) | Soil microbial communities from Loxahatchee National Wildlife Refuge, Florida, United States - Lox_Sample_2.4 | ecosystem: Environmental > Terrestrial > Soil > Wetlands | place: USA... | reverse complement strand
GCCATCAAGCAATTCGTCGCTATGGGCAACGGCGTTGCCCTGATACCGGAGATCAGCGCCGAGACGGAAGTGGCGCGTGGCGAACTGGTGAGAATTCCGGTGCGGGAACTGCGAGTGCAACGCAAGCTGCGCTTGATCTATCGCAAGGAGGCGGGGCTTTCCCATGCGGCGCGAGCTTTCTTGAAAGTTGCGGAAGCGGTGGCTCAGGAGCGCGGCGGCCGTTACCGGTTTCAACGGGAACGCTAGAATCGGCGCGCAGGGCTGCGATTGTCTACCACGCTGCAATTGTCCAAGCTATCGAAAGCGCTCGCGATTAACAATCGGCACAGGCTTCTTCGGGTTGAAAAGCCGCCAGCGCTGCCCCCAAGCTCGGATGAATTTCGATGACCGAATCCACATTGGTGAGGTCGAGCAACTCGCGTACCAACGGACTAGGGCTGGCGCATTTCAAGTCGGCGTTTTGCGATAAAGCGCGGGTATGGAGAAGAACCAGCTCTCCGATGCCGGCGCTGTCGATGGAATGCACGCCGCTGAGATCGAGAATAACTTTGCCGCGATCCTGCAACATTTCACTCACAACTTGCGAAAGGGCGCTCGCCTCATCGCGGTAAATAATACGGCCGTGGCAATGAACGATAATGACATCGCCGCTACTTCGGGTTTCTAAACTGAGCTTCAACGTCGACTCCTTATATTGTGTTATGAAAGGTAGAACGTTTTTCTTTCGCAGTCTTAGGTTACGAATTTGCGGTTTACGAATGCGTGCGTTTGTCGATGAGACGCAATCGGATGCTAGTAGATAGACGGTCCGGGAGCAGCTTCGGAATCATGAAAAGACTGTAATTTTTTGCCAAAAAGTGCCAGTTCTGCATTGGTGCAATTTTGGTTTGGGCGGGACATCCCAGCCCTCCGTTACACTGCATCTAACGAATTTCACGCAATCAGGTAGAATTTGCTGCTGGCTTAAAGCTGGGGAGGACTCATTTTCGTGTCGAAAACCGCAGCCGTGGTTTTGGCTCTCTTGGGTTTAATGTTATTTCCGAGTATTTCGAAGGCTCAACTGATTTCCGGTGGGAATGTTTATGCCGGGGTTGGCTATGCCGATTCTGTCGATGTAGTCAACCGGTTAACCTTTCGCGGCTGGGAAGGCTCCGCCGAAGTTTTTCCGTTCAAGAGTCACGCCTACCTTGGAGTCGTATTGGATGGCAGCGGCTTCTACCGCAAGGGCGTCGAGCAATATAACCTGGTTCTGGGGCCGCGCGTTTCTCGAAATTATGGGGACTGGCGGCTGTTTGTGCACGCTACCGGCGGAATCCAACAAACCAATTCGAGCGGCGCCACGTTTCATCCGGTGATCGTCGATGTGGGAGGCGGCGCGGACCGCAAACTTCACTTCAAAAGCTTTTCCTGGCGATTTCAATTCGATTACATTCATAGCCACTTGCTGAGCGCAAATCAAAACGATTACCGCGGATCGACTGGCGTCGTCTGGCGATTCTGAGCACAATCCGGCGTAATTTTCAAACTGGCCACTACCCGCTCGAGCGCTGTCTTGGCGTACAGATATCGCCCCGTTGAAGACCCGCGCCCCGTGTGGAAGACGAACCTTGCCGGAAACCCAGGGTTTTCCGCGCGCATCCAACCTTCATATTTCCAGAAAGGCAGGATTATCATGCGCAAGATTGCTCTTATCGGTCTGGCAGCATTGGCGCTCGCAGGTGTTGCTTGTGCACAGGCTCCCACCAGCGGCAACGTATTCTTCGGTTACTCTTACTACAACACCGACTTGTCGAACATCGATCGCGCCAATACCAATGGATGGGAGGCTTCGTTCGAAGGCAAGGTTATCCCGTTTCTCGGAATCGTTGCCGATTTCGACAGTCATTACGGCTCACAAAATTTCCTAGGCGGATGCGTAACCAGTCTCAATGGAACTTCCTGTGGAACGGTGAACGCGAGCGTAACTGAGCACAATTTTTTGTTTGGCCCGCGTGTTTCTTTTTCTGTCGGCAGGTTTCGGCCGTTTGCGGAAGCCTTGTTCGGAGGCGCTCACGTAAGCGCGAATAACGGGATTAGCTCGGATACTTCGTTTGCGACGGCGCTTGGCGGAGGTCTTGACTACAGGATCTTTCGCCCGGTCGCATGGCGTTTCCAGGGAGATTACGTGCAGACCCGTTTCTTCGATACCACGCAAAACAATATCCGGCTCTCGACCGGAATTGTTTTTCGTTTCTGATCAAAGCTCTGAAACGAAATGGAACAGGATCCGGCTGGTTGGCTGGATCCTGTTTTTGTGGCCACCAAGAAACATCTTTTGGAACGGCCTGGATGTAGCGCCCAGGCTAAGTTGACCAATATTTGTGATCGCGGAGAAAGTAGTTTTCGTTCCAGTAGTTCATCGCGGTCTTCAGGAAAAGCCAGCCCACGCGCAGATGCCCCATTTTCTGAAAGCGGCGGTTGGTGGTATACACGCCACCGCGGACGATGCCGAAGCGCTTACGCTCGACCTGCTGGCTCAATAAATAATCCTCGGCAAATAGAACTTGTTCATGAAATCCGCGAAGCTCACGGAATTTCCTCACATCGAACAGCATGAACATTCCCGTTGCGAAGGGATGGTGCAGATAGGATAAATACTGAAACAAATCGTTGCCGGCGTAAAACAATTTGTCGATCCAATTTCCGTCGCGGCAAAGAATGTTTGTAGTCACACAGTGAAGATGCTTGCGTTGGGCCAGTTCCACCGCGCGGCGAATTACGGATGGATGAGCCAGTTCGATATCGGCGTCGAGAAACAGAACGTACGTGCTTTCAGCCTGGGCCGCGCCCAGATTTCGGCCTACAGATGGCACTCCGCCGCGAATCACCGCGACGTTCAGGCGACCGCGGAAACTCATCACAATCTCCCGGGTGCCATCAGTCGAGTTCGCGTCAGCTACTAATATTCTCGTACTCGACATCTTCGAGTAGTCCTGATTCATCAGCGAAGTCAGCAAACGAGGAATCAGCTTCGCCTCGTTCTTGGCTGGAATCACAATTGTCAGTTCGCTCGTTGTATTCATGTTCGTTGTACTCATGAATTTGAACCCCCTGTTCGTCAACGGTGAGATAGGTCATGCGGGAATCGACCCAACCGCCCGCGTTGTAATAGTGAATTCCGTCCACTTGGGCATGCAGGGCTTCGTGCGTGTGCCCGCAAAAAATGCGATCGGCATTGTGCTGCCGCGCATATTGCAAGGCTCCTGCCGAGACTTTCGATGACATCCGAAGCCAGCGAGTATTCAAGCGGTCAATCAGCCGCACGATCGGTTTGTTCTTGAAATCGAGCTTTTGCAACTTCAGGTAAAGAGAAGTTCCCAGTTTGCTGAGGCGGACGTTGTTTACCTGGAAGCCATCGAATTGATGACCATGGATCGCAAGATGCCGGCGTCCGTCATAGTGCCAGGCGTAATCCTGGTAAACCCTTACGCCGACAAGGTGCGACATGATATCGGTAAGTCCATTGTCATGATTGCCTTCGACCCAAATGACCTCGATCCGGCGCTTGGGATTCGAGAGCTTGCGAATATGCCCAAGAAACTTCCAATGTTCTTTGGTAAGGCGGGCAAAGTTGAGGTCGGCAAAAATATCGCCCAGCAGAATGAGCCGCTGAAACCGGTTTCCCTTCAGTACCCGCGTCGCTTCGCGCGCATGACTCGTCTCCGCTCCCAGGTGCAGGTCGGAAAGGATCAGCGTGTTGTAGCTGTGCAGATCCACAATTTAGTTGTAGCAGGCGAATGTTACGGAGCGATGAAATGTGCATCAAAATCGGTGCATGGTAACCTCAAAGTAATCTGCGGGCAAACAAAGAAGTTAGGCGCTTTCATGCCTGAAATGTTTCAGTCCCGTGAACGTCGGTCAGGCTTTTCACGTAGACTAAATTTCCTTTGAAAACCCTCGGACACATCCTGGCCCGCTACACGGCATGGATTTGGATGCTCCTGCAGCACCTTGGAATTTGGGGCGTGTTCGTGATCGCATTTGCGGATTCGGCTCTGCTCGGCATGCCGGTGGACGCGATAGTAGCCACGTATGTTTACCATGATCGCAAGCGGCTGCTTTTCTATGTCGTGATGGCTTCGCTGGGTTCGGCGCTGGGCAGCATTCCGCTCTACATCATTGGATATCTGGGCGGAGAAAATATATTGCGCAAGCGGATATCCGTGGAGCGCTTTCAGCGTATCCATCGCTCTTTCGAGCAGCACGAATTCTGGGCCCTGATGTTTCCGGGAATGCTCCCGCCGCCAATGCCCTTCAAGATATTTGTTCTTGGGGCGGCGGTCTTCGAGATGCGATTCCGCGATTTCCTGGCGGCCGTATTTGCCGGCAGGTTTGTTCGCTTCTTCATACTCTCTTTGTTGACGTTATGGTTCGGTCCGGAAATTGTTGGATTGATGGGCGATCTGGTTCGACGGCACTTTGCGTGGCTGATCGGAGCAATTGCGGGCGGAGTGCTGGTGTGGTTGCTGATGCGAAGAAGTCGAGCGCGAAAGAAGAATCGTCCTGCTGCGCCGCATGGGCGAGATTGACCGTGGACCAATAGCGGACGCGCCAGTGTTGGTCCAAGAGTGGACTAGTTGCTTAGGCGGCAGCTACGCGGTCGCTCGCACTTTTATTCACCAACCTCGAAAGTGCTGCGAGGAAGACGGGGGTTCCAAAAAATGCGACGGAAAAGAACAAGTCGCTCTCAACCGTGCCCCGAAAGAAAGGCAAGCCAGCAGCATAAGACATCATGAGCCCAGTGAAATTCTTAGGATACATCTCCCACGCGGCCCACACTGCAAAATTACTGAGCAGAAAAAACGAAATGGAACTGGCGAGAGCCGCCCCGATTACGCGCATCGGCCCGGATTTCTCGCGCAGGTTCGTCCCTAGCCACAAAATTGCCGCATACCACGCCCAGGTAACCAGATGATCCCAGGACAGTGTGTACGAGTAAACGAATTTGGTCAGCACGACGTCGGCTGCCACGAATAATGCCATAGGAATCCACATCTGCCGCCGCGATCCGCGAGCGCCAAAAAATAGCAGCGATGCCGCTACCGGGGTGAAATGCCACGCGTGAGGAAGGATGTTTAACGGGCCCATGAAGGGCAGAAACCGGACGGCAATTGCTAACAAGATGAATAGATAGGGCAGCATGAGCACCTCGGAGAAGCAAAATACTATTCTGGGCGCGGCAGGGCGGTACGTCAAGCCCCTGCTAGAAGCCATTGCAGAAAAGCTTCGCTGCGCGAAGCGGAGAGCCGGAGGCGGCTACCCACAAGAACTGGAAGAAGCCAGTAGATTAACGTGGTTCCGAGTAGAGAACCTGCTTCGTGCCCGAGCCATACACATCGCCCACAATGCGCAGGTTTTTATCGAGTTTAACTCCAGCGCCCAAAGCTCTGCGGGTATCGCCCCGGCGCCCTAGCAGACTCGGCAATTGCACAAAACGCAAATCCTGAAAGTCCACAGTGTATCCGCCGGCGGGAGGCGGAAGGGCTTCGGCCTCAGTAATCGGATACTGCGCCCAATCCAGGTAAACGCGCCCAAGGTAAGATTTTTTTGCTGCCAGCGTGACCGCAGTTTCTTCCGGCTTGTAGCGAATCTTCAGTTTGCCGTCGGGATCAACTTCGCCAGCCAAAGTGTTGACCGGAGCCAGCGCGAAAAATTCGGGAGTTTCCACCACTCCGTACCATTGAAATGGATCCGTGAGCGCGGGATACGCGGATACACGAATCGGTTCCGCGTTCTGATAGGTGCGGGCAGCGAGGGCATTGACTGCGCGGCGATGTTCGAAATCGCGCACGCCCCACATCAGCACGACTCCACATAAAGCCAGAGTAGCGGCAATTCGCCCCCTGGGTTGAAAATTGCGTGCTCCAACTTCTTTGTCGATGAGCGAAAAAAGTGCGGGAACAATTAATCCCAGAAGCAGGATGCTGAACATGATGGGCTCGAAAATGAAAACGATATCCCACGAATACCATTTCTCGGAAAACGGCCAGAATGGACGCACGCCATAATTATTCGTGAAGTCGAGCAGAATGTGGCTCAGGCCCGCGAGGCAGGCATAGAAGAATAACAATCCCCAGCGCGGCGGAAGATTTGGATCTTTCAGTTTTCGGCCGCGCAAAAGCCAAATCAGGTAAACGAAGCCGAGCACGACCGCGGCATCAATTGGAACTCCGAGAAAAGAGTGCGTGAATCCGCGATGGTGAGCGAATCCGAATGCCGGCCCTCGAAAGCGGCTGAGTATATCGAGGTCCGGAGCCTCTGCTGCCAGCGTCAGTACTACAGTGGCGAGCGCGGTCTTACGATTGAGTCCGGCGCGGCCCATGCATGCGCCCGTCAGGAAATGAGTGATAGGTTCCAAGATGTTGGAAGGATACTATGGGGGCGAGTCGTCTTTATTTTCCTGGTGATGGTGAAACGTGAAGGCGATTTTTAGATGCGAGGTGCAAGCAAGGTAATCGCATTGGACACGACGGTAATCTCGGCGGGCAGCGTGCCCACGAGTTCACCGTCAGTTTCTACATAAATCTTCGGCTGCGCAGAATCGACAGGCTGCGCCTGGGCGCCGATATACTGGCACGCAATGCGTTCGCTATGCGCCAGTTCAATTCCCTTCACGTTCCAGTTACGCCGGAGCAATCCGCGCGTCACGTAGAGCAGATATGCGAAGCGGCTAGCTGTGCGGCAGGAAACCAGTCTCAGGTCGTTGCGATCGAGTGATGCGCCGGGCGCGAGTTCTTGCAGCACTCCTCCGAAATTGCGAATGCGGATGGCCATCAATTCGGTCACTTCGTTGCGCTGCGATTTGCCGGATCCGCTGTCGGCAAATTCGGCCTGAAAACGCGTCATCGGATAGGTGAACCAAAGGTGCCAGGCCTTGGCGTAATACGCTGCCATGCCGATGCGATGTTTTGTTCCCGCGTGGAGCTTGTAAAAAAGGTGTGCATCCACCCCGGCCCCGGCCGCGACAATGAAGAACCGCGAACCGGGACTACCTTTCAGGTCGAGATATTCAATGCGACCCAGCGCAACTCGTCTGGGTTTGCCTTGGAGAGCGGCCCGCGCCGCTGCTGCCGCATTCATCGGAAGGCCAAGATCGTGAGCCAGAGCGTTAGCGGTGCCCATGGGCAAGATTGCAAGTGCGACGTCAGTATTTGCCAGCACCTGAATCACGTTGTGAATTGTCCCGTCTCCGCCGCATGCGAAAATCGTATCGCAACCGGCGGCGACTGCTTGCCGTGCCTGCTCTTTGGCATGAGCGCGTGAATCAGTCAGCACCAGTGCGGCTTCGACGTTTGCGCTATGCAGCACGCTCAGCGCAGATTCCAATTCATTCCGGCGCCGCGCGCGGCGGCCTCCGGAGTCAGGATTGTAGAGCAAGGCCGCTTTGCGCATGGCGGATCGAAACTGGATTCTACCTTACGACTTCCTACGAAGCGGTAGTTGAGGAAGGGGTCAGGAAGAGCACCGGCCGTTGCCTCCGCCTATAATCTTTGCGATGCCCGCCGCTGCGAAGGATATCGAAAAGAAAATCGAGTCGCTCCGCGACCAGATTCGCCACCACGAATATTTGTATTACGTTCTCGACCGGCCGGAGATCGGCGACGAGGAGTTCGACAAGTTGATGAGGCAGTTGAAGGACCTGGAAGCGAAGCATCCGGCGCTGGTCACGGCCGATTCTCCGACGCAACGCGTAGGCGGCAAGCCGCGCGAAGGCTTCGTCAAAGTGCCGCACTCCTCTCCGATGTTGTCGCTGGACAATACTTACAATGAAGAAGAACTGCGGGCCTGGGAACGTCGCGTGCACGAACTTAGCGGGCGCAGCGAAGTCGAATATGTTTGCGAACTGAAGCTCGATGGCATGTCGCTTGCTCTTATTTACGAAGATGGAAAACTGATTCGGGGCGTCACGCGTGGAGATGGAAGTGTCGGCGAAGACGTAACGCTCAATATCCGCACGGTGCGATCGATCCCACTCTCGATTTCCGAAGAGAAGCTGAATCAAGCTGGCGTCCCCGTCGATTTCGAAGTCCGTGGCGAACTGCTCATGCCGACAGCTGCCTTCAAAAAGGTGAACGAGGAACGCGAGCGCAAAGGGCTCGCGACCTTTGCCAATCCTCGTAATTTCACGGCGGGTACAGTGCGACAGTTGGATGCGAAAGTTACGGCTGAACGCCGCATGGACTTCTTCCCTTATATTTTGCTGAAGAACGGGCGCACCCATTTTGATCGCCATTGGAAAACGCTGGACGCGCTCGAAAAGGCAGGCTTCAAGGTCAACGAAAACCGAAAGCTTGTCCGCAATATGGACGAGGTTTGGGAGTTCATCCGGCAATGGGCGGCCAAACGCGATTCTCTGGCCTATGAGATCGACGGCATTGTGGTGAAAGTGGATCGCACCTCTTTGCAGGATGAGCTTGGATTTACCGGCAAGGCTCCGCGCTGGGCTATTGCCTATAAATACGCGGCGCGCGCAGGCATCACGAAACTCGAAGACATTCGTGTGCAGGTTGGACGGACGGGGAAACTTACGCCAGTTGCGATGTTGTCGCCTGTTCTTATCGGCGGGACGACTGTGCGGAATGCCACGCTACACAACATGGATGAGATCGAGCGGCTCGGCGTAAAGATTGGCGATTGGGTGCAGGTGGAGCGCGGCGGCGATGTGATTCCGAAGATCGCCAAAGTTGTCGATCACAAGGATCATCCTCGGCCACATGAGCTGAAAGATTTTGAAATGCCAACAAAATGCCCGGTGTGTGGAACGAAAATCGTGCGCACCGAAGGCGAAGTGGATTACCGCTGCGTCAACGCAAATTGTCCGGCAAAACTGCGGGAGACCATTCTGCACTTCGCTTCGCGCGGAGTGATGAACATTGATGGCATGGGCGAGGCGTTAGTGAATCAGCTTACAGATCGTGGCCTGGTGAAAAACGTCGCCGATATCTACAAACTGACGAAGGCCGATCTGCTCAGCCTCGAACGCATGGGCGATAAGTCGACGCAGAATATTCTCGACGAAATCGAGAATTCAAAGAAGATGCCGCTGGAGCGGGTGATCTATGGCCTGGGCATTCGCATGGTTGGAGAACGAACCGCGCAGTTCCTGGCCGAACATTTCGGCTCCATGGAAGAACTGGAAAAAGCCGGCGTGGAAGAACTTCAAAACGTAAATGAGGTTGGACCGCGGATCGCGGAAAGCATCGTGGAATTCTTTGGCATAGCGGCCAACCGGAAATTAATCGAGCGTCTCCGCGAGGCTGGGCTCACTTTAACCGGCAAGAGAAAGGAGCGCGGAACAAAGCTTGCGGGCAAGACTTTTGTGTTGACTGGAACCTTGGCGCATTTCACTCGCGACGAGGCCAAGAAGATGATCGAAGATGCGGGCGGAAAAGTGACAGGCTCCGTCAGCAAGAAAACCGATTACGTTGTGGCGGGCACGGATGCGGGATCGAAGCTGGACAAGGCGAAGGAGTTGGGAGTGAAGGTAGTAGACGAAAGCGAAATGCAAAACATACTTGGCGCTGGCTGAAGGGTTATGTTTTCAGCACTGCCGTCATTCTCTTCCACGTTTCTTCCAGCGTCTCCGGCAAAACCCGCGTCTCGCTGACCACCGACAGAAAGTTCGCATCGGCGACCCAGCGCGGCAGAACGTGCATATGAATGTGTCCGGCAATCCCTGCTCCGGCAGCCTTTCCGATATTCATACCGAGATTGATTCCGTCGGGACGGTAGAGTTCCCGCAGCACCGACTCCATGCGTTGCGATAGTGCCATCATTTCCTGGGCCGCTTCCGATGGCAGTTTACGAAGTTCATCCAAGTGTTCGTAGGGAACGATCATCACATGGCCAGGCGTGTAGGGGAACGCATTCAAAATCACGAAGCAGTGTTGCCCGCGATAAACAATCAGCGTCTTGGCGTCATCCCCAGCGTTAGCGGCATTGCAGAAGACGCATCCCACCGCTTTTTCCGCGGTGGAGACATACGCGTAACGCCAGGGCGTCCATAAATAATCCATAGCCAAGGGCAGGGTAGCAGATGGCTTCGGAGTTTGAAATCGAAACTCTGAAACACTCCTGTAACACGCGCTGAATTTGGGTTTGACACTGTTTGCGAGGCGTTGCTATAGTCGAGGAGTTCCCTTTGGACGCGGGTTTCTGTAAAACGTCCGGCAGCTGGGATTGTCCAAGCTCACTCGCCAGGGTGAGCCCACCACAACCAAACGACTCATCCAGCAGTCCGCAGGCAGACCCCGTATCCTCCCCGCACCGAGTGCGAGGTCCATCAGAGAGGCATGACTTTGTCCGACGATACCGCCAGCCATAACTCCGATTCCACCATTGCCGTCGCAACCGAAGCAGAACCGATGGCAGCCGAACATACCTCGACCGGGCAAGATCACGCTTTGGCCGCCTCGAATTCAACCTCCTTCGACGACACTCCTCAGACCGGCGCAGCCGATGACAAGCACGCCAGCGAAGATTTCGCTTCCGCGCTCGAGAACTTCACCACCGAGACTGAAGAGTCTGTTGGCGAAGACCGCGTCATCAAGGGCACGGTATTGAAGCTGACCGCGACTCATGTGGTGGTAGACATCGGCACCAAGTCGGAAGGCATGTTGCCGCTTTCGGAAGTGCTCGATCATGAGGGCAAGCCGAAGTTCAAGCCCGGCGACGAAATCGAGGTCATGCGGGAGAAGGGGCAGACCGAGGAAGGCTACGTCAACCTTTCGCACCAGAAGGCGGCACGCCTGCATGCCTGGGATGAAGTGGAAAAGGCCCATCAGGAGAAGCGACCGGTTAAGGCTGTCGTCATCGAACGAACCAAAGGCGGGTTGACCGTCGATGTTCTTGGCGCACGCGCTTTCCTGCCCGGTTCGCAGGTCGATCTGCGGCCCATTCGCAATCTCGATGGAATGAAAGGTCAGACCCTCGAAGTTACCGTCATCAAAGTCAACAAAAAGCGCGGCAACATCGTGGTGTCGCGCAAGGAATTGCTGGAAGGCGAGCAGAACGAGAAGCGCAGCAAAACTCTGGAACATCTTGAGGAAGGCTCGGTTCTCACGGGCGTCGTCAAGAATTTGACGGAGTACGGAGCCTTCGTCGATCTAGGCGGACTCGACGGCTTGCTGCACATCACCGACATGTCGTGGGGCAGGCTTACTCATCCGCGCGACCTGGTCAACGTTGGCGACCAGATTCAGGTGAAGGTTCTGAAGTACGACAAAGAAAAGCAACGCGTTTCCCTTGGATTCAAGC
>Ga0335075_10015815_pt1 | contig 11295 bp, 9 predicted proteins | sample Lox_Sample_24_FD_206723 | JGI IMG/M metagenome (GOLD analysis project Ga0335075, IMG submission 206723) | Soil microbial communities from Loxahatchee National Wildlife Refuge, Florida, United States - Lox_Sample_2.4 | ecosystem: Environmental > Terrestrial > Soil > Wetlands | place: USA: Florida... | reverse complement strand
GCGGCCATATTCTCGCCTACTACCTGATGGAGAACCTGTTGATCGCAACCGTAGGTACGACCATGGGTGTCGGATTCGCCTTGGTTGTGAATCTGTGGCTCATGAAAGTGTTCGCGATCCAGCAGCTGGACTGGCGATACGTGCTCGGCGGGGGGATAGCGGTACTGGCGATGGGACAACTCTCCTCTTTCTGGCCTGCCTATCGCGCCGCCTCGATTCCTCCTGCCCTCGCGGCACGTGCCCGCTGAAGGTGTGTCCATGCGTACCGTTCTGGTCATCGACGATGTGCCCGCGGTGGCTACCGCGCTCACCGTCATGCTCTCGCTGCACGATATCCACACGCTGACGGCGAGCGGCCCGGAGGAGGGGCTCGCGATGCTCGAGAAGCATCACGTGGGCCTGGTGATATCGGACATGAATTTCGAGGCCGATACCACCTCGGGCGAGGAGGGTACGGCCCTCTTCCGCAGGATCCGAGACCTCTATCCCGACCTGCCGGTGATCCTTCTGACCGGATGGGCCAGCCTCGAATCGGCCGTGCAGCTCGTCAAGGCAGGGGCCGCCGACTACATCGCCAAGCCCTGGGACGATGCCAAACTTCTGGCGACGGTCGAGAACCTCCTGGAGCTCGCGGAATCCTCCCGCTCTCAGGCCCGGATCCAGCGCGAGCGGCAACGCCGGCGCGGTGCCCTCACCTCACGGTACGACCTGCGCGGCATCGTCTTCGCATCCGACGCCATGGAGCGGACCATCGAGATGGCCTGCCGGGTCGCAAAGGCCGACGTGCCGGTGCTGATCACCGGACCGAATGGTGCCGGCAAGGAACGCATTGCCGAAATCGTGCATGCGAACTCTGCCGTGAGCGCTGGACCGTTCGTGGCGCTGAATTGCGGTGCCGTTCCCGCTGATCTGCTGGAGGCGGAACTGTTCGGGGCCGAGGCCGGCGCCTACACCGGCGCCAACCGGGCGCGCGCCGGCCGCTTCGAGCTGGCGGACGGTGGCACTCTCTTCTTCGACGAAATCGGCAATCTGTCCCTGAACGGCCAGATGAAGCTGCTGCGGGTTCTGGAGACAGGTCAGTACCAGCGCCTGGGATCCAGCCATTCGCTGCGTTCCAGGGTCCGGGTAATCAGTGCCACGAACTCCGATCTACCCCTGATGATCCGCGACGGGCGATTTCGGCAGGACCTGTTCTATCGGCTGAACGTGATAGAAATTCCGCTGCCACCTCTCGTGGACCGTCCCGAGGACATCCCAGCCCTCGCCGAACATTTTCTAGGGGAGGCACGCCTGGCCGATGATGCCGTAGCCGCATTGCTCGCCCACGACTGGCCGGGAAACGTTCGCGAGTTGCGCAATTCCATCGAACGGGCACGACTGATGGCGGGCGGTGCTCTCATCCGAGCCGCGGACTTGAACCTGCCACCGCCGGCGCGCGCGGCTGCCGACATGGATGATCCCGGACGGGACGCCATCGAAAAGGCTCTCGATCGCTACGGCCGCAACGTCACCCGCGCGGCGCAGTCATTGGGTCTTTCGCGCCAGGCACTCTACCGCCGCATCGAACGCCTCGGCCTGGACGTCTGAAGTGCGGGTAACCCTCGAAGGCAGGCTCCTTGGATTGCTCGGCTGCACGCTGACTGCGGGCGCGTTGCTTGGTGCGTGGTTTGCGTTGCGGGTCGGATCAATTCCAGCTGGTGTCGTGTTCGCAGTGTTGGTCGGCATATTTCCAGTGTTGTGGGCCGTAAGGCAGGCTTCGGCGCCGGCGCGCGCACTCGCGCGTGCGCTGGTGGGCATGGTGGCCAGCTACCGCGATGGCGACTTCAGCTTTTCCATTCGCCTGGATCGTAGCGACGAGTTGGGCGATCTCGTGAGGCTGCACAACGAGCTCGGCTCGGCGCTGCGTGACCAGCGCCAGCAACTGGCGCAACGGGAACTGCTCCTGGAAACCATTACCCAGCAGTCTCCCTCGGCATTGCTGCTGGTGGATGCACATGATCACGTCGTCTATTCGAATCTCGCTGCGCGGCACCTCCTGGGAAACGGCTGCAGCCTGCAGGGCCGCGACTTCGGGACCGTGCTCGCCGAATGCCCGGCGGCGCTCCGTGACGCCGTAGACGCTCAACAGGACAACCTCTTCCCCATCGAGGTGGAAGGTGTGGATGAGATGTATCATCTGTCACAGCGACACCTGCTTCTGCGTGGACGACCCCATCGGCTGCTGATCCTCAAGTGCCTCACGCGCGAGCTATCCCGCCAGGAAGTCGCTGCCTGGAAGAAGCTGATCCGGGTGCTGAGTCACGAACTCAATAACTCCCTCGGTCCGATTACCTCGCTGGTGACTTCCGCCGAGGAGCTGGTTCGTCGCAAGGACATGGCCGTCCTGCCTCCGGTGCTGGCAACGATCGGCGAGCGCGCGGCGCATCTGCATCAGTTTGTCGCCAGCTACGCGGCATTCGCCCGGTTGCCCGCCCCTCGCCCGGAGAACGTTCACTGGTCCGAACTCGTGGCGAACCTGCGCCGCCAGGCGGAGTTCAAGGTAACCGAGGTGCTGCCAAAGGCTCCCCTCTGGGCCGACCGGATTCAGCTCGAGCAGCTGCTGATAAACCTGCTCAAGAATGCCCGCGAATCCGGCAGTAACCCTGGGGAAATCGAGCTGCTGGTCAGCATCGCCGATGACCGGCAGCAGATCATCGTACGCGACCGTGGCTGCGGGATGACCGAGGCCGTCCTCGCGCACGCGCTTCTACCGTTCTACTCGACCAAGCGCAACGGATCCGGGCTGGGGCTCGCGCTGGCGAGGGAGATCGCCGAAGCGCATGACGGCCAGATTCGGCTCACCAATAGGCACGAGGGCGGTCTCGAGGTCTGCGTCACCTTGCCTCAGCATCGGGAAGTCTGCCGGGCGATATCCGCTGGCGATGCGGCGGCCGGAGCGTGACTCGGGTGATTCCGCGGGAGGACCGTAAGGTTCTACTGTGAATGGGGTTGAGCGTAGCTACGACTGGTCCGTGACCAGCCAGGCTTGCGGGACCGGGTCTCCAACAGCCTACGGCGCTCTCTCGACGAGAGTTGGAGCGACCCCCTATGCGCGCGGTCACGGATCATTATTCGCAGCTGCTGGCTCCCGTCTACCTGTGGATGGCGGGCGGATCGCAAAAGGCCCTGCCGCAGGGCGCCGAGGATCTCGTCAGGCTGCAACTCGTGCCTTCCCGAAACGCCGCCGCTATCGATCTGGGTGCGGGCTTCGGCATGCATTCGATTCCGCTGGCTCGGCTGGGCTTTGCGGTGACGGCTATCGACACGTCCGCGATATTGCTGGCGGAGCTGCGGCGATTGGGAGCGGACCTGCCCATCCGCGCGATCGAGGACGACCTCCTCAACTTCACCGCTCACATGGCGACTATTCCCGGTCTTATTCTTTGCATGGGCGACACGATCACGCATTTGCCGACCCCCGATGCCGTGGCGCTCCTGTGCGGCCGCGTCGCGCATTCCCTGGCGCCGGGAGGGCGATGCCCGCTTCATCCCGGTTCGCAGCGATGCTGATCGCATCCATACCTGCTTCCTGGAAGAGGAACCGGCTCACGTGCTCGTTCATGACACCGTGCATGAACGCCAGGGAACCACGTGGACCCTGCGCCTCGGCCATTACCCGAAACTACGGTTGAGTCCCGAGTTCGTCGTGCATTGCCTCCAGGCCCGCGGTCTTGAAGTCGTGCGGACCCAGGCTCCGCGCGGCATGGTACAAATCGCTGCGGAGCGCAATGGCTGAGACGCCATGCCACGTATTGCTGAGGCCCTTCTTGCCCAGCGACGGCCACTCCCACATTTCGGCCTCAACCAGACCTCAAACTTCCCTGCCGAGACTCCACTACGCTCCACCCGGGGTTCGGGGTCCGTGGTGTGGCAGTCAAGGCCACCCATCCGCCCCATCCGCCAAACTTGCCACAACCAATGGGAGATGGAATATGAATCATTTTCGTTTCAGTGGCTTAGAGGTGCCGGGACCGGTCTCCTCAGGTCACAGGCCGTTCATTTCTTCGCGGCAGCTGGTGGCCCTGGGCTGTCTCGCCGTTGCCTCCTTGATGATCACGGTCCCGGCCAGGGCCGGCTGCATGAATCCAAGATCGGCCGCCGCCCAGCGCTTTGTCGGGCCGCATGGCAAATGGGGCAGTGGGCACGCCTTGGTGCACACCATCGTGGGGACCTGGCATGTCACCTATTCACTGCAGGGTGCGCCGTTCGCCGAGGCGTTCATCCAGTGGCACAGCGACGGCACGGAATGGGAGAACATCAATCTGCCGATTCTCGATGGTACCCTGTGCCTGGGATCGTGGAACGAGAGCGGCAAGGATCAGTTCACGCGCAACCACTACGGTTGGCTGTACGATGGTGCGGGCAACCTGACCGGCTACTTCCAGGAGACCGAGACGGACCTGCTGTCGAAAGACGGTAGCTCGTACTCCGGCACGTTCGATCAGACGAGCTACGACCTTGACGGCAACGTGATCGCCGGAAGCGAAGCCACGGGCACCGCGTCTGCTGATCGGCTTGGGCCATAGCTGCAAGAGCGGACATCCGTCGTCCGTTTCAAGGCGGCGGATGTCTTGGGTAGGACGGGAAGACTCACCAGGGCGGATTCATGATGCCAAATGTCACGGCGATCCTTCGCAAGGAAATCAGAGGAGCGGTAGTCGAAGCCGGCGATCCGCAATACGCTCAAGCGCGTTCGGTCTGGAACGCGGCAATCGATCGCCGGCCCACGGCCATCATCCGGTGCGCCGATGTGGAAGACGTCGTGCGGGCCGTGCGCATCGCCAGCGACCACGGGGCCAAGTTGACGGTGCGGGGCGGCGGCCACAACGTCGCCGGACGGTCCATCGCAGATGGAACGCTGATGCTCGACCTGTCGGCCCTGCGCGCCGTGCGTGTGAATGCGTCCGCACGACGGGCATCGGTGCAGGGCGGCGCACTGTGGTCGGATATCGATGCGGCCACCGCGGCGGCCGGGCTTGCGACGACCGGCGGGTTCGTATCGACCACGGGCGTCGGCGGCCTCACGCTCGGCGGTGGCGTGGGGTGGCTGATGCGACGGTACGGTCTGGCCAGTGACAACCTGCGGCGTGCGAATGTCGTGCTTCCCGGCGGGAGGTTCGTGCGTGTCAGCCCCGATGAACACGCCGACCTGTTCTGGGGCCTCCGAGGGGGTGCCGGAGGCCTGGGAGTGGTGACCGAGTTCGAGTTTGCGCTGCATCCGGTGCGGGATGTACTGGCCGGTATCACCATCTTTGCCGCCGGCGACATGCTGCGCGTCCTGCAGGCATTCCGGGCCTATGCGCCCGAAGCCCCGGACGAGTTCTGCGGCATCTGCGTCGTGTGTCAGGCGCCGCCGCTGCCGTTCCTCGAACCAGGACACCACGGTCGACCGGTGCTGGCGGTCGCCGTCTGCTGGTGCGGCGATGCCGCGCGTGGCGAGGCGGAAATCACCAAGTCGTGCGGAGGCGCAGAGTCCATTGGGGCGCACCTGGGCGTCATGCCCTACGTGCAATGGCAGAAAATGCAGGATGCGGGCGCCCCGGCCGGCGTCTACAACTACTGGAAAACCGTCAATTTCGACTCACTCACCGATACGACGCTCGAGCGGATCGCGCAGGCAGCACAGGAGCTCCCGAGCGCCGCCACCGAGATCCACTTGCAGCATATAGGCGGTGCCGTCGCACGCGCGGACGCTGGCAGCTCGGCCTTCGCGAGCAGGCAGGCGCCGTTCTTTGCGAATCTCATCGGCCGCTCGGCGGACCCGGCCGGCTTTGAAGCGGTCCGGTCGTTCGTGCGCAGGCTGCATGGAATCCTGTCTCCCGCAGGGACGGGCACCATCCAACCGAACTTCTCGGACCAGGACGACTTGGATCCATCCCGGCGCTTTGGCACCGACGGTGCGTCGCGGCTCGCGGAACTGCGGGGCCGCTACGACCCGGAACGCGTCTTTTCGCTATGATGGGCCCGGGGGCTTCCCCTCGAGCACCTGCTTCAGGATCATGCCCGCCGCTTCGATTGCGCGTTCGAAGTGCGTACCGGCACCGCGCGCCACCGCGGCTTCATAGTCCGCAGTGCCCAGGGTGGCGCGAAGCGCCTCCTCAACGTCGGCATGGATCTGGCGCCAGAAACGCAGCAGCGGCATGCCGGATGCTTCACGCATACTCCGGGCCGCGCCCAGAAGCTGGGCTGCGGCAACGTGCTCTCCGGACAGGTGGGCCAGATACGCGGAGCCTTCGGTGAGGCCGGCATTTCCCCGCAAACTGCGGTGCGCCGCGGCCACCTGGAAGCCCTCGGCAAACACCGTTGCGGCCGAGGCGAGCTGGCCCAACCGGTAGTGCGCGAGTCCGACATAGCCGTGCAGCATGATCACGTTGAATCCGGAGGAACCTTCCCGGCGGCTGGGATCCATGATGCGAATGCATTCCTCGAGTGCGCCCCTCGAGAAGCAGACCCATCCTTCCGCCAGGACCAGGAGCCGACGTACAGTGGCATCCCCCAGTTTCTCGGCGATGGCAGCGACCGTGAGAAGCAGCTCGATGGCGGCCGCCATGTCATCGGCGATGATGAGCGACAGAGTCCGATATGCGGCCGCGAACGCCTCGGTCCACATATCACCGCTCTCATGGGCCAGGCTCTGCGCCTCGAGCAACATGTCATGAGGATCACCTGCGGCCGATCCCAATCGCAGTACGCCATACGAGAGCAGGAAGCGTGCGCGGGTCGCGCCACCCACGCAGGACGATCCTTGCGCGGCCATCCTGCACCAATCCAGCCCGGGATTCGAAAGCGACCGGTCCCCCATGTACAGCACGAGATCCGCGACGATCCTCTGCCCGAGTTCGGCGTCACGGCCGCCGGTGCAGGCATGGTCCAGCGCGGCTCCGACGTTCCCGTGTTCCTCCGCGAGCTGGTCTATGTGGGCCAGCAGTTGGCCGTTGCGCATCTTGTGGAAGGCGGTCTGCGTGAGGGCCTCGATGGCGTGCATGTGCCCGTCCCGTGCCAGACCCATTTCGCCCGTTTGCGTGAGGATCGCCAGAGCGAACTCCCGGACGCTCTCCAGCAGCCGGTACCTTGGCGGGCTGCGACCGAGGTCCACCGCGACCAGCGACTTGTCGACCAGTCCGTTCATCACGTCGATGACCGATTCAGGTGAATAACCTGCGTGCGCCGCGAGGGCGACTGCGCTCGCGGCGGTCCATCCCTGCACGAATACGCTCAACCATGCGAGCAGGCGCTGTTCGCTGGCCCCGAGCAGCGCATACGCCCAGGACAGGACGGCCTGGAGGTTGCGATGGCGGCTATCGCGTCCTGCGGCGCTGCTGACCAGGAAATCGAAGCGCTGCTGCAGGCGCTCGAGCACCTGTTCCGGGGAGAGCATTGCATAGCGGGGGGCCGCGAATTCGAGGGCAAGCGGCATGGCATCCAGGCGCGCGCAAAGTTCGATCAGCGCCGGAGCGTTCCCCAGCCTGATTTCGAAGGCGGGGTCGGCGGCCTGGATGCGCCGCACCAGCAGGGCGATCGCAGAGGCGCGTGCCACTTCGGCCAGTTCGGCATCGTTCGCCGGGTGCGTGATGACCGGCAGTTCCAGCGGCGGCAGCCGGAACAATCGCTCACCCAGGTAGTTCAAGGGCCGTTGGGACGTGGCCAGGACGCGAACCTGTTCACAATGACGGAGCACGTCGAGCACCAGGGCGCCCAGCTCGGGCGCAATCCGTTCGCAGTTGTCGAGTACCAGCAGCAGGTTCCGGTCCGAGAGATACCGCAGAACGTCCCGTCGCGTCTGCTCGATACCGGTGAGACGGATGGAGAGTGCCATTCCCAGAGATTCGAACCACTCGTCCGCGACCTGCACCTGGGCCAGATCGAAGAGCCAGACGCCGTCGGGATGGAAATCGCCGGCACGTCGGGCGCACTCGTAGGCACACTGCGTTTTGCCCATCCCGCCCGGGCCCAGAATGGTGACACCGCGGAACTCGCCCAGGAGGGCCGCGATGCGGCCCAGATCCGCCTCCCTGCCGATGAGTTCCTCGAGTCGCGCGGGTATCCGGTGCACCGGTGGTGGCTCGAACTGCAGTCGGGTTACCGTTTCGGGAGGCGTGAGTTCCTCGATCGGGCCGACGTAGCGGTAGCCGGCGCCCCGAACTGTCTGGATGTAGTGAGGGCTCTCGGTGCCATCTCCGAAGGCGCGTCGCGCCAGGATGATTACGCGGCTGACGGTCGAATCGGTTACGTACCGATGACCCCAGACTGCATCCAGCAGCTCGTTACGCGATACCAGCCCTGGCGCATGGGCGAGCAATTCGACGATGACCGCGAACACTCGCGGTTCAAGCGCGATCTCCGCGGAGCCACGGAGGAAGCGCCGATTCAACGGGTCCACCACGCACTCACCACACCGGTAGATCATCGGTTGCGACCTTCACATAGGAACGCCGACGCACTGATCAGGATCATATCTGCACGGTGAAGTTATGTCCGCGTGGTTATGACAAGCACGCCCGCGCACCGCACATCTGCCGGAAATTGCGGGCCAGAACGCGAGCGCGATCACGGTGTCGCTTCACGGAGACTGTCACCCTAGCATCATTACCGGGGTGTCCTTACTTGCCGAATACTCAACAGAATGCCGTGCTGCGCCCGGAGACCGAGGCGCCCGGCGAAACCGCAGAATCTCTCGGCGCACAGGTGCTGGCGCTGCTGCCGGCGGTGCGGATGCATTCCGTCTCGCTGTTCGATGCCAAGGGCGATGTCCAGTGGCTGAGCGAGGGCGCGCTCGGCCCCGACGAACAAAGCGTGGTCGAGGAGGCTCTGGGCACGCTGACCTCGGCAACCACCCGCGCGCACTTCGAAGGCACGCTCGCGGACGGCCGTGCCGCGCTGTTCCTCGCGGTGCGGACCCCGCGCGCGGAACTCGCCGGGCTGGTGATGGTGCTCATGGACGCCAAGACCCTGAGCTCCGGCAACCTCGCGGCGCGCATCCTCACCACCAGCATGCGCGCGGTGCTGCAGAAGGTCGCGATGTTCCTGGTGCCGCCCCCGGCGCCGGGCACGACCGGCATCAGCTCGGGCATCCGGCCCGCCATCAGCGCCACGGCGTCCGTGGAAGTGCCGGCGATGCCCGACACCCGTACCCGGGACAGCGGCAACACGCTGCCCGGCGGCGATGTGCTGCAGCTTCTCGAGACCCCGGCCGTGGGTGTGGTCGCGGACAATGACGTACTCGCCTGGAGCCCGCCGGCCGAAGGGGCCACCACCGGCAATACCAATCTCGCGGGCGCCCAGGGCCTGCGGCTGCGGGAACTGATCCGGCTGCGACCGGGCGGTCGCACGCGTCGCTTCCAGGTCGTGCCCGTCACCGAGCAGCAGCGCGGCGATCCGCTGGCAACGCTCGGGCAGCTGCTGGCGTGGCTCGGGGCAAACCCGACGGTACTGCAGGGCGAGCCGCTGAGTTTCACGCTGGGTATTGCGACGCCGGCGCTGGCCGATGCGGGATTGCCGGCCGCCCTGGCACAGGCCATCGCCGCCTCCGGCATCGACCCCGGCATGATCGGATTCGAGCTGCGCGAAGTCGCCTGCGTCACGCACCGCGCGCAGGCCGAGCGGCTCGCGGCGCAATGCGAACAGTCGCGCTGCTACGTGGTGATCGACGACTTCACGTTCCACAGCGGCGCGCTGGACATCCTGCGCTCCGGCGCGGTGCGTCTGCTGAAAGTCGAGAGCCGGCTCACCGCTGCGGCGATGCGCGACAAGCTGTCGCAGGCCCGGGTCATCGCCATCGCCCAGGCGGCGAAGGTACTGGGCACGCACTGCGCGGCGAAGTACGTGGATTCGGCGGCGGGCCGCAAATGGCTGACGGCCGTGGGCTTCGATTTCACGCAGTCCTCGACGGTCGAGGCCCTGGATCGCCTCGCCGGAACGCGCTCAGCCTCGGCCTGAAGAGAGTTTCGCGAACGCCGGATTGCCGGGATCGAAGACCCCGGTCGTCACGTAGTCCTGGTCCCGGTCGAGGAACGTGAACTGGTTGCGTCCGGCCCGTTTCGCGGCATACAGGCCGCGGTCGGCCAGCAGGATCGCGCCCTGCGGAGTGCGGTCCGCGTTGGGACGGATGAAGGCAACCCCGGTGCTCACCGTCACGAGCGGTGAGGCGGCGGAGCGGGGATGGACGATGCGCAGCTGCTCGACCCGGTGCTGGATGCGCGCGGCCGCCTCGACGACGTACTCGCGGGTCACATCGAAAAGGATCACCGCCAGCTCCTCGCCCCCGTAGCGCGCCGACAGGTCCAGCGGCCGCCGTGAACTTTCGGCCACGACCTCGGCGATGCGCTGCAGGGCGGCATCGCCGGCCTGGTGCCCGCGGCTGTCGTTGAACGCCTTGAAGAAGTCCACGTCGATGAGCAGCACGCCCAGCGCGCGCCGCTCGCGCAGTGCCAGCTGCCATACCCGCCGCAGATGCTCGTCGAACGCGCGCCGGTTCTTGAGGCCCGTCAGGCCATCGCGGGAGGCCATCTCGCCGATGCGCCGGTTCTCCAGGTATAGGGCCCGCACCGAGCGCTCGAGGGTGATGCCGATGAGGCTCGCCATCAGCATCGCCAGGACGATGTGCCCGATGACCGACATCACTTCGCTCAGCGGCAGCGCCTGGTGGCAGGCATAGTCGACGAGCACGCACAGGGCGGCCGCATTGACCCACAGAGAGTGCCGGATCGGCAACCCGGTGAGGAAGCTTGCGCCGAAGGCATAGACGGCGACGGCAGCGAAGAACTGCGGGTGCGGGCCGAAGATCTCGCCCCCGAACAGGGCGTTCACGCAGGCGTGCCCGAGTATGGCCAGGGAAAATGCCCATTTGCCGTACAGGGTGGAATAGTCCGGCCGCCAGCAAAGCAGGCACAGGGCCGCCCGGCTGCCGACGGCCAGCAGGATCAGCACCAGGCTGCGGGGATCGAGCAGCGCCGTGGACAGAGGCAGTGTCAGTAGCCGCGGACTTCCCAGCAGATTGGCCGCCGTGCATGCCAGCAGGGCGACCAGGGCGAGGGCCAGGGCAGCCGTGTGCCAGGCGCGGATGCCCGGCAGGAACACACGCAGGCTGAACTCGTGGTACTCGGCCTCCATCGACTCGGGGAAGCGCCGCGTCAGGAACAGCCCGGCGGAGGCCTTGTGCATCGATTCGGAAAGTCCAGCCATGAAGCATCAATCAAACATCAGCACCGGGACCCACGCTAGCAGACTCGCTGCGCTGCAGCTGTGACCTGTGCATCT
>Ga0335075_10015814_pt1 | contig 11295 bp, 10 predicted proteins | sample Lox_Sample_24_FD_206723 | JGI IMG/M metagenome (GOLD analysis project Ga0335075, IMG submission 206723) | Soil microbial communities from Loxahatchee National Wildlife Refuge, Florida, United States - Lox_Sample_2.4 | ecosystem: Environmental > Terrestrial > Soil > Wetlands | place: USA... | reverse complement strand
GTCGAACACGTCCGGAGCCTGCTCGTCGCCACCGCCGGCCCGGTCGAGCACGTGGGTCGCCCCCAGTGAGCGGAGGCGCTTCCCGCGTTCGGGGGACGAGGTGGTGACGCCCACCGCTCCGGCTCCGGCGCGTGCTGCGAGCTCGACGGCCGCGATGCCGATGCTCCCCGCCGCGCCGCGCACCAGCACGGTCTCGCTTGCGCGCAGGTGTGCGTGCTCGTACGCGAAGTGCGCGACCGGTGCCGCGCTGCCGAGTGTGACGGCGTCGGCCGTGGACAGGTCCCCCGGAAGTTCCACGACGTCGTCGAACCGGGCGACTGCTTCCTCGACGTACCCGCCGCCGGTGCCCGTGAACGCCCAGACCCGGCGGCCGATCCAGGCACCGTCCACACCCTCGCCGGTCGCGGTGATGATCCCGGCGACCTCGCTGCCCGGGATCATCCCTTCCGGGAATCCGTGTCCGCCGAGGGTGCCGCGGCGGATCACCGCGTCGACGCCACCGACGCCGATCGCCTGCGTGCGGATCACCACCTCGCCGGGTGCCGGGGCAGGCGAGGACCGGTCGACCACGTCCATGCCGTCGGGGTCGCCGAAGACGCGGATGATCACTGCGCGCATGCCTTTTCTCCCGATCGTCAGCCGCGGGCCGTTGCCCCGGGGCCTGAGGCTAGTGGACGCCCCCGTCCACTTGGCTAAAGTGAGAGGAATGACCGGGACATTGCCTCACGTGCTCCGCTCCGATGCACAGGACAACCGTGATCGCGTCCTCGAAGCAGCCCGGGAGCTATTCGCCGAATCAGGACTCGGCGTCACCATGCGCCAGGTCGCACGGCGCGCCGGAGTCGGGCCTGCGACCCTCTACCGGCGGTTCCCGACGAAGCAGGACCTCGTGCTGGAAGCGTTCATGGACGAGCTTGGTGCCTGCAGTGCGATCGTCCGCGAGGCCAGCGCGGATCCCGACCCGTGGCGCGGGTTCTGCGGCATCATCGAGCGAGTCGCCGTGCTCAACGCCCGCAACCAGGGCTTCACCGACGCATTCTTGGCCGAGTACCCGGGCGCGGTCGACTTCGCCGCGCACCGTGCCGCGCTGACCCAGGAGATCGCCGCGATCAGCCGCAGAGCCATCGCGGCCGGGGAACTCCGGGCTGACTTCGTACTTGATGACTTCATGCTCGTGCTGCTGGCCGGGCGGGGGCTTACGACCGTCCCCGGCCGATACCGGGTCGCGGCAGCGCGCCGGTTCGCGGCCCTGGCCATCGAGGGGCTCCGGGCCGGGGACGCGAACTACCCGCTGCCGGAATCGCCTCGCCTCGCATCAAGGATCATCAGCGCGGGCCCGCTCAGCTCCCGGTGCGGCTGACCGGCCCGGCCAGCCGCACCGGGCAGGCCCGCCTATGGGAGCCCTGCGGTTGGTGCTGCAGCAGAGGCTCCGGCCGGTACTCATCTACTGCGGCGTCGATGCGCCGAGTAGCGCGGCCTTGGCAGCGGGGTCGATCTGCCGCGAGTCGTACACCGAGGTGACGGCGGTGATCAGGCCGTCGCTATCAAGCTCGAGCGCTGTGATGCCGGCGAGCGGGATGGCCCGGGACCCCGCGGTCCACTCGAAGCCGCCGCCATCTCGTCCCCCGACGACGTGACGGAGGTGGCTGGAGTGGCCGTAGGGAACCTGCTCGAGAACACGTTCCAGGTAGCGGACGGTCTCGATCCGGCCGATCACCTGGGTGCGCAATGCCATGTCGACGAGGACAACGTCGGTATGCATGAGCTCGCCCGCGGCTGATGCATCCGCCGATGTGAATGCCCGTTGCAGCGCCGTGGCCACGTTGACCAGTTCGGGCGTCGCTCGCGTCGGGACCCGCGCGTCCTTCAGGTCCCTCGGGAAATCCTTGGCTGGCGTGCGGAACTGGGTGTACAGGCCGGAGTCGAACGCCGAGCTGTCCCAGTAATCGACCCACCGCACGATCTTGCCGTCGGCGAAGTCGACCGCCGTGAGAAACCGGATCTCGCCGCCGAAGAGTTCAGGTGTGTCGACCATGTGCACGAGCGCGCTGTCCTGGCCTGCGAGGATCTTCGAGGCGTAGGAGCGGGCGGGAGGCGCCCAGCCGGGCATATATTTCTCAAAGACGCTCCTCAGCGCCCCGTAGCTGTCGAAATCCCAGCCCAGCGTGGCATCGATGTAAGACGCCATGTCCGGGGCGAAGTAGGACATCGTTCCGTCGATGTCGCCTGCGGTCTTCGTCGCGAAGAACTGGTCAAGCAGCGCTGGCAGTGGCGATGCCGGTGCCGTTTCGGTATGGGGAGCCATGTGTCCTGTCTTTCGTCGTGACGATGCGATGGCTGCCAGCAAAACCCGGTCGCTCCGGCAGGCGCCATCCCAGGAACCTGGGGAGCGCTGCCGGGACATCCCAGATTTCTGGGGTTGCGCCGCAGCGTCAGATCGCCGACACTCCGGTATGTCCATTGCAGAGGTGCTGCGTTCGACCCACCGTGAGTTGCGCGCGCTCGCCCACCCCGGGCTGGACTCGTTCTCCTACCGGGAGCAGGCCATCCGTGAGCTGCGCAGGGTAGTGCTGTTCGACGCGGCATGGTGGTGGACCACGGACCCCGCCACTCATTTCTTCACCAGTGGCGTGTTCGAGCCGAGCCCTGAGGACCACAAAGTCTGCGGCGGCCTGCACGCCAACGAGTTCGGTGACACCGACTACAACAAGTTCCGTGTTCTTGCCCGCCGCCCCGGGCAAGTAGGGGTGCTGAGCGCCGCAACCGGCGGCCAGCTAGAGCGCAGCGACCGCTATCAGCACATGCTGGCACCACTGGGCTACGAGCACGAGCTGCGTCTGGCGCTGAGTGACGATTCGGCCCTGTGGGGAGCACTCGCGCTGATGCGTGCGCCCGGCGCTCCCGACTTCTCCCCGTCCGAGGCTCGCCGCGTCGCGTCATTGGGACAGACCCTCACCGAAGCGCTGCGTATCGGGCTGGTGCTGGGCGCGGTCTCGGTCGACAGCACGCCGAACGGCCCCGGCGTGCTGATTGTCGACGACGATCTTGAGATCCTGACCATGACGTCGAACGCTGAGCGCTGGCTCGCGGAACTCAGCGACGGATGCCCCGGCTTGCCGGACGCGGTCAGGTCAGTCGTCGGCTACGCCAAGCTCGACCACGACCGCGATCGCCCGGAGCAGGGGACTCCCCGTGCGCGCGTCCGCGGGGCATCCGGCCGCTGGCTGACGATCTACGCCTCCCGGACCCGTGAGTCGGGCTTCACGGCCGCCAACATCGCGGTGATCATCGAGGAAGCCAAGCCGTCGGAGATCGCGCCGCTCATCGTTCACGCCTACGGCCTGTCGCCGAACGAAGCGCGCGTGACGCGCATGGTCCTGCAGGGCCTGTCCACCAAGGAGATCGCCGCCAAGATCCATCTGTCGCCGTACACCGTCCAAGACCACCTCAAGGTGATCTTCGAGAAGGTCGGCGTGCGGTCGCGAAGAGAACTCGTCGCCCGAATCTTCGACCAGTACCACTGGCCACGATTCGGCCTGGGCGGAAACCCGCCAGAGGCCGATGGCTCACTCAGCGCGAGGCTCCCCCGATAGCGTGACCCGCGCACCAGGCTCGGCCCCCGCCACCACGTACCACGGAAATCCGGAGACGCTGGCGGTCTGGGACTGGCTGATCGGTGAGCTTGAGCGCTTCGGCGAGCCGGCTGACGTCCTCGGGCACGACTGGGGAGGCGTATTCGTGATCCTGGAACGTGGCGTGGTTGAGCGTGTGCACGATAGTTGCGCCTTTGGTCGATTCAGTGAAGCCCGAGTGATCCGCGTGCGCTCTTGAGCTCGCGCGCTGGGGTCAGGAGCGAAGGGTGCGCAGGCCGGCGCGGATTTCGCTGACCAGGATCTGGGGCTGTTCCAGGGCCGCGAAGTGCCCGCCTTGGGCGGCTTCGCCGTAGTGGATCAGATTGCTGTAGGTGTCTTCGATCCAGCTTCGTGGCAGGCGTGGGATGTCTTTGGGGAAGACGGTCACCGCGACCGGGAGGGTCAGCTTCGGGCCGGCGAACGTGGCCGATTTGTTCTCCCAGTAGATGCGGGCGGAGGACGCTGCGCTGTTGGTGAACCAGTACAGGGATATCACGTCGAGCATGTCGTCGATGCTGAGGGCGTCCTCGGCGAGCCCGTGGTTGTCGGTCTTGGACTGGAACTTGTCGTAGATCCAGGCTGCCTGGCCAGCGGGAGAGTCGGCCAGGGCGAAGCCGGCCGTCTCCGGCTTGGTGGCCTGAAGGTGGTTCGCCCCGCCGAGATCGCCGGTGTACTGGGCCAGTGTGTCCACGGCGTAACGCTGGTCGGGTGACAAGGTGGCGGGTATCTGGGCGGGAAAGGCGTACGGGGTGTTCAGGTGAATTCCGGCAAGCCCCTCGGGTTGCATGGCCCCGAGGGCGGTGGTGACGACCGCACCCCAATCGCCGCCTTGCGCGGCCCATCGGGTGTAGCCCAGACGCCTCATCAGCTCCACCCACGCGCTTGCGATGCGCGATACCGTCCACCCGGTCTGCGTGGGCTTGCCGGAGAACCCGAACCCGGGCAGCGACGGGACGACGACGTCGAAGGAATCGGCGGCGTCTGCGCCGGACGAAACCGGATCGCTCAGCGGGCCGATCAGCTTCAGGAAATCGACGACCGAGCCCGGCCATCCGTGCGTGAGTATCAGCGGCATCGCGCCGGGATTGCTGGACCTGACGTGGATGAAGTGGATGTCCAGCCCATCAATCTCGGTCAGGAACTGGGGGAAGCGATTGAGCCCGGACTCAAAACGCCGCCAGTTGTAGCCGCGCTCCCAGTAGCCGGCCAAAGACCTGGCGTTCTCGACGCGAACCCCTTGCGACCAGTCGTCCACCGTTTCCGGATCCGGCCACCGGGTTCTGGCCAGCCGCTGCTTCAGGTCGTCGATCTGCGAATCGGGGATCGAGACGGTGAACGGGCGGACGAGGGCCGAGGCCGGCGGCGTCGGTGCGGTCATTGCCTTCTTCCTTCGGTCACGGTGGGATGGCTGGCGTTCGTCATGCCGACGACCCCGGCTGCGCAACCACAGCCTTCCTTCGCCAGCATGTTGTGCACCTCTATTACTAGCGCTCGCCTGGGTGAGCGAGGGTCACCCAGATGAGGGGCTTTGGGCCGGCTACCCGCCGGCAGGCGAGGATCCTCAGCCGCCGGGTCACCGAGGCAAGGTATTGAACCAGCATTGCCGTCGCAGGTCCTGCAAGACCGTGTCAAGATCATTACTACTTTTCGGGCAAATCTCGAATCACCGGGATCGATCCGATGACCTGCTGTGTACAAGTTCGCGGAGAGCGGCAGGTAGGCGCAGCTGGCGTGCTGTTCGCGGTGGCCGTCATGGTGTATCGCCGTCAGCCCCTCAGACGGCGTGGAGTTCCAGGCCGGAATAGCCGGCGCCGACGGGATAGGTCTTGCCGCGGCGCCAGCCTGAGGCGGCGAACATCGCGTCGTACTCCGCGAGGTCCCGTTCGATGCCGCCGGTCACGCACAACATCCCCATGTCTGACAGGACGGCGAAGTCGGGCTCGCCGATTTCCCCGACCACGGCCTCCACGACCAGCGTGCGCCCGCCGTCGGGCGCGGCGGCCCGGCAGTTGCGCAAGATGGTGAGCGCCCGCTCGTCGTCCCAATCGTGCAGGACCGTCTTCAGCAGGTACAGGTCCGCCGTGGGAACCTTCTCGAAGAAGTCGCCGGCGACGGCGGAAAACCGCGCCGACAGGCCGCGCTTGTCGGCCTCCTGGCGGGCGGCCTCGACGGCGTGCGGCAGGTCAAGCACCTGGCCCCGCATTCCGGGGTTGGCCGTGAGCAGTTCGAGGACGAACTGCCCGTCCGCGCCGCCCACGTCTACCACGGTGGACACGCCCGTCATGTCGGCCGCGGCCACCGCGCCCGCGATCTGCAGGCTGGACAGGCCTGCCATCGCCTCGCTGAACTGCCCGGCCTCCTCGGCGTGCTCGGGCTGCGCCAGGTAGTCGAAGATGTCCACGCCCAGCGCGGCCTTCGCCTGGCTGGTGCCCTGGCGCACCGCGTCGGGGAGCATTCCCATGGCCGGCCACTGCGCGGGCCCGGCCTGCACGAGCACGAATGAGCGGAGCGAACCGGGGACACCGGCACGCAGCAAGTGGCCGCGCGCGGTCAGGCCGAAGCGCCGGTTCCCCTCGTAGCTCAGCACGCCGAGGGAGGCGGCCGCGCGCATGAGCCGGTAAGTGGCCCGCGGCTGGCTGCCCGCGCGCTCGGCCACCTCCTCCGCCGTCCGGGCGCCGTCGGCCAGGTGGTCAGCGACCTGGAGCGCTGCGATGCCGTGCAGGACCTGAACCCGTACCAGGCCCAGGATTACATCCATCAGGGCCGCGGCGTCCGCCGGGCCGGGCACTTCACCGCTGGCTTGTGTGGCCTCAGTCACCATGACCGGGTGATCCCTTCTTCCCTGGCCTATCGTCTTCCCTGGCCTATCGTCGGATACCGTAGGGCGGGCGGTGCCACGGGAGCGTGTATCCCCGCGCCACCTTGGTGAACGGGCGCGCCACGTTGGGAAGCTGGCCACGATGAGCACCGGATCGACGACCGGCCGGGTTAGGACGTTCTCCGCTGACGTCACCGCTGCGCAGACCGCGCGGGACGGCTTCGAGGCCTTCAAGCGGGAGCGGGAAGAGCAGACGGGCGCGCCCTGGCCGCTGGCCGGCCCTTCCGCGCGCAGCACCACCGCGCGGGCCAGGACCGCCGAGCGCCCGGCGTCGTCCGGCGGCAGCACCGGGCCGAGCAGCGCCAGGCGTCACCAAGATCAGTCTCAAACTCGTGGCATTTCCTCGGCCGCAGCCGCTGGCCAACCTAACTTGGGTTTTCTCGACGTCCACGTCGGTGATGATGCCCAGGCCTCAGCCTTCAACGGCGCGGGTTCGGGCGGCTCGTCGTATGCTGGGACTGGCAGCCACGCCTGCCTGATCCGAGCTGCGCCAGCCCGGCGCTGGAAGTAGCGGACGAGGACAAGAGCGGCGCAGCCCTTGCGTGGATGATCTGTTTCCTTCCATCGTGATCACCCTGCGGTGGCCAGGCGCCGGGACAGGGCCACCGGGTTGATGGGCCACGATGCCGAACGACAAAATCCGGGCAGCCGCCCGGAAGCGCATGGCTAAGACAGGCGAGCCATATACGGCGGCTCGCCGCGCGGTCGTCGCAGAGCAGCAGGCCGCTTATACCAACAGCCCAGCTCCAGGCGCGGGCTACACACTGCGGATGTCGGGCGAGATTCACGACTGGCTGGGCGGCCTTCGTAGCAGCAACCAGTCGGCGGCCCTGCGCGTGATAAAGGCCCTGGTCAGGCTGATGACAGAAGGCGCCAGCCTCGCGGATCCCTTGGTGATCTCCACGGCCGACTCGTGGCCCTGGGCGTTGGCCGAGGCTCTCGATCGGTCTTACCGCGAGCGGCTCGAACGGCTCCAAGGCATGCGCCGGCGAGGAGCAGACGCTGTCGTCTTGGTCAGGGACATCGAGGATCACCTCAGGGAACTGGAGACCGAACAGGCGAGGCTGGAGGACATGGAACGTCGGGCGCTAGACGCGGATAGTCCGCAGGAGGCAACGCGGAAACTGGCCGACGTCCAGCGGCAGGCAGCCGAGCTCCGCCTGCTGCTTCCCAGGATGATCGAGGCCAGAAACCGGCTGGTCGGGCACGAGCGTCGACTCCTAGCACAGGTTGATGCCTTCCGGGCCCGCAGGGAAGTGCTGAAGGCCAGGCATGCCGCCCTTCGCGGCAGCCTTCGAGCCCGCGAGGCCATGGCAGCCCTGGACCTGGCCGATGAGGACGGCGGCCAATACCTGGGCGCCGGTGCCGAGGCGATCCGCGCGGAGGAAGCCGAGCTGGCGGATGTTACCGCCCAGATGGAAAAGGAAATAGGCCAGGAAACTCGGCCGGATGGCCTGATGGAGCTATGGCCCGGAGCACCGTGGCACGGCGACATCCAGATTTTGTTTGCTGTCGAGCCTCCCGGCACTGCGCTGCTGATCGCGGTGCTGGAGGGGGCCGAGGCGGTGGAGGAACGGTACTCCGAGGCAGTCATGGCGTCCGCGGACATGCTTCATCTGGTGAAGGCTGGCCAAGTACCCGAAGCGGCTGCCCATTCCTACGACGACCCGCGGTCATTCCTAGAAGAGTTCTACCCCGGCGCCGCCGACGCCGACGCCGACCAAACCACGCGACGCGCCGGGGATCGGCGACTGAGGGGGCAGCAGAAATAGGAGCGCCGACGTGTCCCACGAAAATGTTGTATACGTCATCCGTACGACTTTCACTGTGAGATTACGTCACTCGACGTGAGACCCTACAACGTGTAGGGTCTCAGTTCGCGTGACATGTTGATCTTGATTGACCTGCGAGTTCTCGGTTGTCTCACGGCGGCGTCACCAAGATCAGCCTCAAACTCGTGGCATTTCCTCGCCGGACTTCAATCTCGGTCCTGCCGAGTGTCCGCCGAATAGCGACGCTCGCGGGCTGCAGCGACGCCGTCACCCTGCACAGCTCGCCCGGCCAGGTCTTTTACGTGATGCTCCCGGCCCGATGACGCCTTCGAGGCCGCCTACCGCAAGCACGCGACGCCCAGCCCCCGGTCGTTCATCGCCTAGCATCGGCTCGGCGTGCAGTAGTTCACGAACGGGCGTTCTTGCTGCGCAGGTCCGGTTCTGGTTTGTTCGCGCGGGCGTATTCGGCTGGCGTTAGCGGGTACCTGTCCTTGAATGCGCGGGTGAAGTGGCTGCTGTCGGCGAACTGCCAGCGGGCGGCGACCTCTGAGATGCTTGGGCGGCCTTTCAGGAGAGGTGACGGCTGAGCCGCCGGAAACAGTACCCGGCCAGGACCAGGGCGAGGGCGAGGTAGATGCCTGTCTCGGTCGCCTGGAAGCGCCAGTAGCGGCTGGCGGGCTGGTAGGTGATGGTCTCCCGGATGCTGTGACTGGCCAGGCAGCCGACGAAGGAGGGTGCACCCGGCACCGGTCCGTTCGAGCTCTCCTTCCCGCCCACGCCGGAGCCTGCGGTTCCTACCGATGTGCACGCGGCCGGGGTGCTGCTAGTCGCCTGTCCGGCGGCGTTGACGGGGCCGCTGGACAGGAGCCAGGCGCCGGGCTGGCCGGGGACGCTGAGGGCGGTAAGCGTGAAGCTGGTACCGCCCGGTCCGGACTGTGCCTCCGCGACGCCCCCCAGCGAGGCGACCGAGAGGACTGTGTGATCGGCCGGGGCGAGGTTGGGACGGATCCACAGAGGCATGGCGACCTGGAGGGCGGCGAAGATGGCCAGGGTGACGGCCATCGCCGGGATGGTGCGCCGGATCACCGCCCCGGCGGTGACGCCGAGAGTGAACGCGAACGCGGCGTAGCCGAGCGGGGTGACGCCGTGGGTGTCGAAGACCAGCTGGGTGAAGCGGCCCTGGGCGAGGACGGTGCCGGAGGCGCCGTCGCCGACGGCCCGGCCGATCGGCGCCGCCCACCAGGACTGCATGAGGCACAGCGCTTCGGTAACGGCCATAGCCGTCACAACGCCGGTGGTGAGCTTGACCGCCAGCCACCGGGTCCGGGTGACGGACTGGTTCCAGGCCAGGGCGTCAGTCCCGGTCTCCAGCTCGCGGGCGATCAGCGGCGCGCCCCAGAACAGGCCGATGACCGCGGGCGCGAGGAGGATGATCCCGACGCTGAGCAGGTACAGCACCAGGTAGGGAGTGCGGATCAACGACCCGGTGAAGTAGTCGGCCGCTGCGCCGCCGTGGCAGCCGCCGTGGCAGCCGACCCCGTCCGCGGTGTACATGCTGGCCAGGTGCGGGCCGGTGGCCGCCAGCACGGCCGCGTACACCACCATCGTGATGACGGCGCTAACAACCTGGGCGCGGAACTGAAGCAGGCTGAGCCGGATCATGACACCACCCCCAACTGGGGCCGGGCGGTCGGCGTCTGAGAGGCGGCCCGGCTCATGTAGGCCAGCACCAGGTCCTCCAGGCTGACCGGCTTGACGGTCCAGGCCGGGTCGAGGACCGGCCCGTCCGTGCGGACCAGCAGGTTGCTCTGCTTGTCGGTATGACTTTCGGTGATGACTTCCTGGCCCGCTGGCATGGTGCCGGGCGCGCGGCGCGGCCCGGACAGGCGGTGATGCGAGGCCAGCAGCTCGCCGGCATCCCCGGCGACCCGGACCTGGGAGGCGACGAGCACGATCAGGTAGTCGCAGACCCGTTCCAGGTCGGCGACCAGATGCGAGGACAGCACGACGCTGAGGCCGTGCCCAGCGACCGCCTCCATCAGGCCCTGCAGGAACTCCCGCCGGGCGAGCGGGTCCAGGGCGGCGACCGGCTCATCCAGGATGAGCAGCTCGGGCCGCTTGGCCAGCGCCAGGGTGAGGGCGAGCTGAGCCCGCTGCCCGCCGGACAGCGACCCGGCCCGCTGCTTCGGGTCCAGGCCGAGCTGTCCGATCCGCTGCCGCGCGAGGGTACCGTCCCAGCCAGGGTTGAGCCAGGCGCCGAGGCGCAGGTGATCGGCGACCGTCATCCGGGCGTATACGGGGGTGTCCTGGGCGACGAAGCCGACCCTGGCCAGCTGCGCCGGCCCGGCCGCCGGGCGCGCGCCGAGGACGGTGATCGTGCCGCGAGTCGGCGTGAGCATCCCGGTGGCCAGGCGCAGCAAGGTGGTCTTGCCCGCGCCATTGGGACCGACGAGCCCGATGACGTGACCGTCGGGGATGGTCAGCGTGCAGTCGCGCAGCGCCCAGGTTCGCCGGTACCGCTTGCCCAGCCCGCTGGCAGTGATCACGGCGTTCACGCGACCCCCTCGGCGAAGCAGTCCCGGAACGCGGTGCGGTAGATCGCCTCGATGTCGTCGGGACCCAGGCCGGCCGCGCGCGCCGCGCGGAGCCAGCCGGTCAGCTCAGCCAGGAACCGGGCCTGCGCGGCCGGGTCGGTCCCGGCCGGCACTCGAGTGATGAACGTGCCGAGACCAGGGCGGGCACGCACCAGCCCTTCCCGCTCCAGTTCCCGGTAGGCCTTGTGCACCGTGTTCGGGTTGATGGCCAGGCTGGCGACAACCTGCTGCGCTGTCGGCAGCCGGTCCCCCGGCTCCAGCATCCCCATGCGCAGCGCCTGGTGCACCTGCTGCACCAGCTGCAGGTAGGTAGCAACGCCCGACGTCTCGTCGAGCTGGAACTCGATCATCGAATCTCTCATTCCACTAATAGCTTAGTGGAATGAGAGTAACGGTACCGGCCGGCCGATGCAAGAACC
>Ga0335075_10015813_pt1 | contig 11295 bp, 11 predicted proteins | sample Lox_Sample_24_FD_206723 | JGI IMG/M metagenome (GOLD analysis project Ga0335075, IMG submission 206723) | Soil microbial communities from Loxahatchee National Wildlife Refuge, Florida, United States - Lox_Sample_2.4 | ecosystem: Environmental > Terrestrial > Soil > Wetlands | place: USA... | reverse complement strand
GGCGGCACCGCTGGCACTTGACCTGGTGCTCTTCACGGACCTGGCCCAGCGCGCGGGCCTGGCCGGCGTGCAGGAGTGGCTGTCGTTCTACTTCAAGAACCCGCAGCGTGCTCCCGGCGCCCATGCCGAGCACGACCTGTTCACCCAGTGGGCCAAGCTGCAGGACACGCTTCGCCGGCTGATGGGTGAGGAGCCCCGGCCCTAGCTCTTGCGGCCCACGCCGGCCAGGGTCCAGCTGCCGGCGGCATCGAACTGTGCGTCCGAGGGCTCATCCCGCCACCGCGTGACGGTCGTCAGCCCGGGCTCGACGAGGTCGAGCCCGGCGAAGAACCGCAGGATCTCGTCGCGGCTGCGGTACTTCATCGGCGTGGCGGACTTCGCGAAGACCTCTTCCTTCTTCGCGACGATGCCGGCGGGATGGCCCTCGCGGGTGAGATGAGACAAGATCACGTAGCTGCCCGGCGCCAGCCGCCGCACGTACTGGGCGACGATGCCGGCCGGGTCGCCGTCGTCCGGGATCCCGTGCAGCACGGCCACGAGCAAGACGGCAGCGGGCTGCGAGAAGTCGATCAGCCGCCGTGTCTGCGGGTGCTCGAGGACCTGCCCGGTATCCCGGATGTCCTCGCCGATGACCGCGAGGCCGGAGTCATTCCCGACGAGCAGCGCCCGCGCATGGGTGAGCACGACCGGGTCGGAGTCGACGTAGACGACGTGCGCGCCGGGCTGCTCCACCCGGGCCACCTCGTGCGTGCTGCCCTGGCTGGGCAGGCCGGCGCCGAGGTCAAGGAACTGCCGGATGCCCTGCTCCGCCGCGAAGCGCACGGCCTTGCCGAGGAACTGCCGGTTGGCCTTGGGAACGTACGCGTTCTCCGGGGCTAAGCGGAACAGGTTCTGCACGGCCTCCCGGTCGGAGGCGAAGTTGTCCTTGCCGCCCAGTGCGTAGTTGTACATGCGCGCCATGTTGGGCCTGCTGACGTCGATGCCCGGCAGCGCCTGCTCGTTCTCGGCCATGACCGCGTCCCTTGAATGAGAAGCATTCCCGCAAGACACAGCAAACATACCGAATTGGGATGCACCGGGCGCATTCTCGCGGGGATCGGGCGCCAGAGCCGGCGGGGAGCGCTGCTAGCCCAGCTGGTCGCGGCGGCGGGTCAGGCTGGCGGTCTCGGCGGTATTGCCCGCCAGCTCGATGGCTTTGTCGTACGCCGCACGCGACTCCTGGCTGCGGCCCAGCCGGCGCAGCAGGTCGGCGCGGGTGGCGTGGTAGGCGTGGTAGCCGGCCAGCGTGTCCGCAAGCCGGTCGACGGTGGCCAAGGCCACCTCCGGGCCGTCGAGTTCGGCGAGGGCGATGGCCCGGTTGAGCGCGATGACCGGCGAGGGGTCGAGGCGGACGAGCTGGTCGTAGAGGGCGAGGACCTGTGACCAGTCGGTGTCGCGCATGTCGCGCGCGCTGGTGTGCACGGCGTTGATCGCGGCGAGGATCTGGTAGCGCCCCGGGGCCGCCCCGGCGGCGGCAGCGGCCAGGAGCTCGCGCACCAGCTGGTGACCCTCGGCGACCAGCGCCGTGTCCCAGGCGCCGCGGTCCTGCTCGCCGAGGGCGACCAGTTCGCCGCTGGCCGAGACCCGGGCGGGGCGGCGGGCCTCGATGAGCAGCATCAGCGCCAGCAGCCCGGCCACCTCGCCGTCCTCCGGCAGCAGGGCACAGACCAGGCGAGTGAGCCGGATCGCCTCGGCGGTCAGGTCGTGACGCACCGGATCGGTGTCCGGGCCGGTCGCCAGGTAGCCCTCGTTGAACACGAGAAACAGCACGGTCAGCACGCCAGCGACACGGGCCGGGAGATCCTCGGCGGACGGCACCCGATAGGGGACGCCAGCCGCCTTGATCTTGGCCTTCGCGCGAGTGATCCGCTGGCCCATGGCGCTCTCGGCCACCAGGAAGGCACGGGCGATCTCGGGCACGGTCAGGCCGCCGACCATGCGCAGCGTCAGCGCCACGCGGGCTTCCACCGCCAGCGCCGGGTGACAGCAGGTGAAGATCAGCCGGAGCCGGTCGTCGTCGATGGCGCCGGGAGGCTCGGGCGGGATGTTGCCGTGCAGCATCTGAGCCTCCGCGTACTTGTCGTCGCGCTTGCTCTCGCGGCGGATCCGGTCGATTGCCTTGCGGCTGGCGGTGGTCGTCAGCCAGGCCCCGGGGCTGGGAGGCACGCCGTCGGCCGGCCAGCGCTCGACGGCGGTGGCGAACGCCTCGGCCGCCGCCTCCTCGGCGATGTCGAGATCACCGAAACGCCTGGTCAGGGCCGCGACCACCCGGGCCCACTCCTCGTGGTGGGCCCGGGTGACCGCCTCGCGGACGGCGGCCCTGCTCACCGGAACGGCCGCACCTCGATCTTCCGGTTGCAGGCCTTCGACCCAGCGCTGGCCAGCTTGAGCGCCACGTCGAGGTCGGGGGCCTCGATGACCCAGAAGCCGGCGAGGTATTCCTTCGACTCCAGGAACGGCCCGTCGGTGACCAGCGTCTCCTCGCCCCGGTTGTCGATGACGGTCGCCGCCTCGGGAAACGTGAGGCCGCCGGCGAAGACCCAGTGGCCCTCGGCCCGGAGCCGGTCGTTGAACACGTCGATCGCGGCGTGCTCGTCCGGGGTGGCAAGGTCAGCCTGGTCGTGGATCACGGAAAACAGGTACTGCATCTGAAGATCATCTCCTGTGGTGTCAAGACGGTGTGGTGCGGCCGGCATCGGTCCTGCGCAGCTAGCCCGCGCTGCGGAGCTGCGGCCCGACGCCCTCGGGGATCCCGCCGTGAAGGTGCGGGGTGTACACGAGCTTCTGAGTCCGGCCGTCGAGCACCGTCGACTCGATGAGCTCCAGGTCAAACTCCGGGCCGTCGTGGAACAGCGCCGCCTGCCCGGCACGGCCGGAGACGGCGGGGAACATGAGGACCTCGAGCCGGTCGACGAGGCCAGCGGCGAGCAGGGCGCGGTTCAGCGAGATGCTGCCGTGCGAGCGCATCGGGACGTCCGTGGTGCGCTTCAGCCGCTCGATCGCGGTAACCGCATCCTCGTGGAGAACCGTCGAGTTCTGCCACCCGAGCGGGTCTTCGAGCGTGCTGGAAAAGACGATCTTCGGCAGCTCGTTCAGGCTGTCGTAGTAGGGCTCGTCGTACTCGACCACGAACTTCCGGAACTGCCGGAACGTCGTCGCGCCGAAGACGAGCACCTGGTCCTGCGCGAAGGTGCACACCCGGTCCTGCCGGACCTCGGGGCCTTCCTTTCCCCAGTATCCTGGCCAGCCTCTGGCCATGCCGTAGCCGTCGAGGCTGGAGAAGAAGTCGACGGTGAAGGTGGTGCTCACGGTGCTGCTCCCTTAGCTCGCGCCACCTCCGGTAGGCGGCTTCACTAGCTCCACGAACACGACGGACCCGATCCGACAGCGCCTCGGAACTATTTGCGGGGAGGCGCATCCAGACGGGAGTCACGCAGCCGCCAGATTTCAACTTTACATAATGTGCATTATCGGCTAACAAGCTAACCAGCACGAACCACAGCGACCGGGCCTCAGCCATCGGCGGCCTCGCTTGCGATGCCGGCCGCAGTGAGCACGCGGCGCCAGCGGCGGAGATCGGGCCGGTCAGCACAGGCGACGACGACGCGGTCCGGGCGGAGCAGGAGGGCGTCGGCTTGCACGTCGTCGAGCAGGCCGCCGAGCAGACCGGAGCTGTCTGTGACGCCGGTGGTGTCGCCGAGGTTGATGACGCGGGTGCCGAGAGCGTCGAAGAACTGGCGGAGTTCAGCGTCGTAGGCACCGATGCGGTTATGGGCACGGGTGATGATCGCGAATCCATCTCCGGCGGCGTGATCGAGCAGGACCTCGCCGTCCTGGGTGTGCAGGAGCGGCTGCGGGCAAAGCCGCCCGGCGGCCCGGTCACCGGATGGCTGCAGCGGCCCGGCGGAAAAGCCCGGCCAGACGGCGTTGAGTGCCCTGGTCTCGGTGCCGGGCAGCCGGCTGATGGTGCGCAGTGCGGCCCGCCGGATCCGGCGGGTCCGGGCGGTGCCGCCGGTCATCAGCCAGCCGACGAGCATCGCGATCTGGATGACCCGGCGCGCATGCGGTTTGCGCTCGGCCTGGTAGGTGTCGAGCAGCCGGTCATCGGCCCGGCCGTCGGCAACCAGTGCGAGCTTCCAGGTGAGGTTCGCGGCGTCGCGGATGCCGGCGCACATGCCTTGCCCGATGAACGGCGGCGTGAGATGGGCGGCGTCGCCGAGCAGGAACACGCGGCCGTTGCGCCATTGATCCGCGACCGCGCCCCGGAAGGTGTAGCAGGTCCGGCGCAGGAACGTGAGCTCGTCCGGGCCGGTCTCGCCGAGCCACGGCCGGATCAGCTCGCGGACCGTGGCCTCGTCGAGATCATCGGGCTGCTCGCCGGCGCGCAGCCGGAACTCCCACCGGTACCGGCCCGGCGTGACCATCATGAATGTCGCCGCGTGGTCATGATCGCAGACCTGCTGCACGCCGTCGTAGGCGTCCAGCGGCTCAGGGCTCTCGGCGTCGACGACGAGCCACTGCTGCTCGAACTGCAGGTTCGCCAGCCTCGCCCCGATGAGGGAGCGGGTGGTGCTGTTGGCGCCGTCGCAACCCAGCACGGCGTCGGCCCAGACCTCACTGTCACGGCCGGTGTCGCGGTCGCGGCAGCGGACCCGCACCCGGCCCGGGCCACCCGGCATCTCGGTGATGCCGGTGACCTCAACGCCGCCCTGGAACCGTGCGTGCGGGAGTTCGGCGAGCCGGGAGCGCAGCACCCGTTCGAGATCGGGCTGGTTGAACATGTTGGCCTGCGGGTAGCCGTGCAGCTGCCCGGCGGGGTCGCGGCGGAAGTCGGCGAGTACCCGCAGCTGCGGGTCGACGAGCTGCATTCCGGGCGCGGGCCGGGAGATGGCACGGAGCTGCCCGGCGATGCCGAGACCGGCGAAGATCCGGAACACTTCGTCGTCGAAGTGCACCGCACGCGGCTGCGGATACGCCTCTGGCCACCGGTCGAGCACCAGGCAGCCAATGCCGCGCTGGGCGAGCATGATTCCGGCTGTCACACCGGTCGGTCCCGCGCCGACGATGACCACCTGCGTATACGGCGTCTCGGTCATGGCGCTGACCTGATGGTGTTGTGCTGTGTGCCGAGGTCCAGGGCGCCATCTTCGGTTCGGATGGCCGCGACGATACGGTCGCCTGGTTTCAGGTAGGCGCCGCTGCGCAGCTGGCTGCTGGTGAACAGCGCCCATCGCTTCCGGTCTGGCAGCAGCCCGGCGAAGCGCTGCATGAGCGCGGGCGGCGGCTGCAGCGCGCAGCCGCCCGGTGTCCCGGTGAGCAGCAGGTCGCCGACGGCGAGCTGCTCCAGCCAGGACAGCTCCGTCAAGGTCGCCGCGGGCCCGAAGACCATGTTGCCGGCGAGGCAGTCCTGGCGTACCGCCCCGTTGACCGACAGCGTCAGCCGCAGTTCCCGCCACCGGGCAACCTCATCCGGATCAGGGACCACAAGGTAGGGCCCGACGGGACAGAACGTGCGGTAGCTCTTGCCCTTGTACCACTGCCCCTGCGGCAGCTGGACGTCCCGCGCGCTGACGTCGTTGGCGAGCACGAACGCGCCGACGTAATCGGCGAGGTTGTCCTCGGTCACGGTGACCGGGCCGGTGACCGGCTTTCCGATGACGATGCCGAGCTCAACCTCGTAGTCCAGCAGCCGTACGTGCGCTGGGCGGACGATGTCGTCGTCGGGGCCGGACAGCGACGCGGTTGACTTGGTGAACAGCATGTTGAACACCCGGGCCGGGTCCATGCCGGACTCGGCAATGTGCGAGCGGTAGTTGGCGCCCTGGCAGACGATGCGTGCGCCAGGTGCCGGGGGCAGCAGCCGCAGAGCCCGCAGGGGGACGCGATCCCTGCCAGTGCCGGCGGCAAGGCCGCGGGCGTGCTTCGCGCCGTCGGCGAGCACGTCCGCGGTGCTGACGTATTCCGCCGGCATCGGAGCCACGCCACCGGCGGCGGCAACACCCCACCGTGCACGGTCGCCGGTGGTGTACCGGACCAGTGTGATGCTCACGACGACGCCGCCTTCAGCAGCCCGAGCAGCCGCCGGACGTCGAACTCGTTGCCGGGATCCCGCAGCGCGGTGACCAGCTCGCGGATCAGGTGCGGCGAGGGGTTCGCGCCGAGGAAGTCCCTGGTCACCGGCGGGCCCCATTGCGCCAGGCCGCTGGCCGTCATCGGCGCCCAGCCTGCCTCGAGCGTGCTGTCGAACATGTCGCCGTCGGCGAAGTGCTCGACCATGACCCTGTCCGGGTCGCGCCAGTAGTCGAAGATCTGGCTGCCCTGGATGTGCCGGCCGATCCCCCAGGCGCGCTTGTAGCCGCGCCCGGCGAGGAACTCGCCGCCCGCGGCCACCGCGTCGAGGTCGGCTACCTGGTACGCCGAGTGCACATACCGGCGGGACGGCCCGAGGTGCATCGCGAGGGTGTGGTGGTCGGCCGGGGTGGCGCCCCGGTCGCAGCGGATGAACGCCATCACCGGCCCGCGGTCGCGCTGCCCGGGGAAGTAGAGGAAGTCGCTGACGATCAGTCCCAGATTCTCCAGATACCAGTCCAGCGCCCCGTTGAACGACGGTGTCTCCAGCACCACGTGGCCCAGCCGCTCGATCCGAGCCGGCTCCCGCGGCGTGCGCTGTACGGCGTTCACCCGCCTTACCTCGCCGAAGTTGAGCACCAGCGGCCGCTGCCGCGGCATCTCTGGCAACTGCTCCACCCCAGCCACCACACGCACCGGCATCCCGGACGGATCCTTCAGGTCGACCGCCGCGCCGCCACCGGCGCCGTGGCGGGCGCGCACCGGCACCCCGTTCGCGCGGGCCAGCCGCTCCAGGTCAGCGCGGTCGGCCGCGCGGAACACCGGTCCGGTGAACCGGGAGGCGGAACCCGCGCGGATGATCACGCACTGCGAACCCGGCAGCGTGCCGCGCAGGTGCAGCTCGGCGTCGGCCCGGTAAGCGGTGGCGAAGCCGAAGTCATGCGCGAAGCGTTCCGCAGCGTCGAGATCCGGCTTCTCGAACTCCAGCCAGGCCAAGTCCTCGACCTTGATCACCGGGTTCGCCGCACGCGCCGCCCGGTCCCCGCGCCGCGCGCCCCGCTCGCTGTGCAGATCCTCGTGAGCCGTCTTCGCTGCCGGGGTCATGTCCCAGCTCCTTCCCTAGTTCTTGATGAAATCATCAAGTCTGTGGTTTACTAGTGTCAAGAGTTTCTGACGAAACAATCAGAAACTTTGTAGGGCGGCGGTGTCGCTGCGGAAGGAGACGACGGTGGAGCGGACGGGCACAGTCACCGGGAGCGGCGGGCCCGCCGCGCCGTCACGGCGGGCCGACCCGCGCCGCGCTCGCACCCGCGCGGCGCTCATCTCGGCCGCGCAGCGCCTGCTGGCCGAGGGCCGGACCGAGGTGAGCATCCAGGAGATCACCGACACCGCAGGGGTCGGGTTCGGCTCGTTCTACAACCACTTCGAGGACAAGAACCAGCTGTGGTCGGCCGCGGTGGCTGCGACGCTGCGTGCCCACGGCGACATGGTGACCGCGCTCACCCGCGGCATCGATGACCCGGCCGAGGTGTTCTGTGTCGGTCTGCGGCTGACCGGCCGCCTGCAGCGCTCCTTTCCCGAGCTTGCCCGGGTGCTGCTGAACACCGGCCTGGCCGCGATCATGGCAAGCCAGGAAGGCCTGGTCGCCCACGCTCGCCGCGACATCACCGCGGCCATCGCCAGCGGCCGCTTCGACATCACCGACACCGGCCTCGCGCTGCACGTCACCGCCGGGTCCCTGCTCGGCCTGGCCGCGCTGCTCGACACCAGCCCAGATCTGGATGCCGGGCAGCTCGCCGACCAGTATGCCGCCCGCATTCTGCGCGCTTTCGGCCTCAGCCAGCCCGAAGCGGACAGCATCGCCGCCCGGCCGCTGCCCGACCTCACCACCATCACCACCATTGGGGGAACAGCCTCATGACGCAAACCGAAACCACCCGCAGGCCGGTCCTGCCTGCCAGCCCGGCCTGCGGGCGCCCCGGCTGGGCCGTGGCCGCGATGTGCCTGTCCCTGGTGCTCGTGGTCGCCTCGGTGTCCGCGGTCAACCTCGCGCTGCCGCATCTGGCGATCGACCTGCACGCCTCCAATACCGACCTGACCTGGATCGCCGATGGCTACACCGTGGCTCTGGCCGCCCTCGTGCTGCCCATCGGCGCGCTCGGCGACCGGGTCGGCCGCCGCGACGTGCTCATCGCGGGCAACCTGGTCTTCGCCGGGGCCTCCGCCGGCGCCGCGCTGGCCGGCAGCGCCGGCGTGCTCATCGCCTGGCGTGTCGCGATGGGCCTGGGCGCGGCCATGATCATGCCCGGCACGCTGTCCACCATCACCGCCGCCCTGCCGCCGCAACGGCGGGGCCGGGGCGTGGCCATCTGGTCAGGGTTCGCCGCCGCCGGCGCCATCATCGGGCTGCTGGCCGCGGGCGCGCTGCTCCAGCGGTTCTCGTGGCACTCAATCTTCACCATCTCGGCCATCACCGCGGTGGTCGCCGCGGCCGCCGCGCTGCTGCTGGCGCCCAACACCAAAGACGAGGACAAGGGCCGCCCCGACCCGCTCGGCGCGCTGCTGACCGCCGTCGCGATCGGCTGCCTGGTGTTCGCCATCATCGAAGGCAACGCCGACGGCTTTACCAGCCCGGCGGTCATCGCGGCCATCGTGGTGTGCGTCGCGGGGTTCGCCGGATACGCCGTGCACGGGATGCGCCGCGACGAGCCGCTGCTGGACCCGCGGCTGTTCGGCCGCCGTGGCTTCCGGGCCGGCACCATCACCGTCGTCGTGCAGTTCCTGGCCGTGTTTGGCTTCTTCTTCGTCGGCCTGCGGTACCTGCTGCTCATCCTGGGCTACAGCCCGCTCAAAGCCGCGGTCGCGCTCGTCCCCGTCGCCTTGCTGGTTATCCCGGTATCGCTGCTTACCCCCCGTCTACTGGACCTGCTTGGTCCCCGGGGCGTCATCCCCGCCGGGCTGCTCGCCCTGGCCGGCGGCCTGCTGTGGATCTCCCAGCTCACCACCAGCTCCGGATACCCGCCCTTCCTCGGCGGCCTGCTCATCGCCGGTGCCGGACTGGGACTCGCCGGCCAGGCCGGCACCGCCTCGATCATCAGCTCCCTGTCGCTGCGTCAGCAAGGTGTGGCCTCCGCGGTCAACGACACCACCCGTGAGGTGGGCTCCGCCGTCGGCATCGCCCTCATGGGCTCGGTGTTCACCACCCGCTACACCCACACCCTGCCCGCCAGCATCGCCGACCTGCCCGCTGCTGTCCGCTCCGCTGTCCACCAGTCCCCCGAAGCCGGTCTGGCGGCCGCCGGCAGGATGGCCGGGCCGCAAGGAGCACAGCTCGCCGCTGCCGTGCGAGACTCATTCATGAACGGCCTGTCCGCCGCCTTGCTGGCCGCCTGCGCGATACTGGCCATCGCCGCCATCGGCGCCGCCCTCCGTGCACCGACCGCCAGCCAGGCCAGAACCCGAGCCGAGTAACTCGACCCGGGGAAAACAACTCGTTGCCGTTTTGCTGAGCCGGGCGGGCGGGCTTACACCGGTGTGATTTCCCCGTGGGCGCCGAGCCGGGCCGCCAGGCCGAAAGACGAGAAGACCTCGGGATCCTGGAACACCGAGTTCCGGCTGATGCCCGCGGCGGTGACGGCGAAGATCTGCAGCGTGTGCAGCTCGTATCCGTCACCGGCGCGGCGGTAGGCGGCGAACCCGGGCTGGCCGTTGGCCGCGAGCGGCTTCAGGTGCCAGTCCGTCCCGCCCACGTCGAAGACCCACTCCATGAACAGGCCGTAGTTGCCGGGGCCCGTGAACCAGTTGATCATCGGCGGCATCTCCATGAGCACGTCCTCGGTGAGTAGCCGCTTGAGGCCCTCGACGTCGGCGCGCTCGAACGCCTCCATGTAGCGGTCGACCCAGGCGCGCTGCTCGGCCGCGGACGGCTCGCTGAGCGGTTCCTGCCCGGCCCCGGCCTCCTTCACCCGGGCCCGCGCGCGCTGCAGCGAGCTGTTCACCGAGACCACGGTCGTGCCGAGGATCTCCGCTGCCTCGGCCGCGGAGAAGCTCAGCACGTCACGCAGGATCAGCGCACCACGCTGACGCGCGGACAGGTGCTGCAGCGCGGCGGCGAACGCCAGGCGCAGGCTGCTGCGGTCGATCACCGTGCCCGCCGGGTCGCCCGCGTGAAGCCACGAATCCGGCAGCGGCTGGAGCCACGTGACCTCTCCCCGGACCAGCGGCCCGAGCGGGTCCGACGCGGCCACCAGCCCCGATGGAAGGGGCCGGCGGCCGCGGACCTCCAGGGCGGTCAGGCAGGCGTTGGTCGCGATCCGGTACAGCCAGGTGCGCAGCGAGCTGCGGGTCTCGTCGTACTGCTCCCGCGCCCGCCACGCCCTCAGGTACGTGTCCTGGACCAGGTCCTCCGCGTCGTGCGCCGAGCCGAGCATCCGGTAGCAGTACGCCAGCAGCTCCGTCCGGAACGGCTCGACCTGGCGATCGAAGCCCTCGGTCTTCGCCGTCACACGCGCGCCCTCTCTGCCCCCGGGCAAGGGCTCACTGCCCAGGCGCCAGCACCGGGCTGTTGTGATACGCGGCGATCAGCCACTGGCCGTCCCGCCTCTCGAAAACCCAGGTCGCGTTCACCTTACGCGCGTCCGGAACCTCGGTCTCTCCGGCGAACAGGATGCCGGATTCGCTGACGACGATCGCGGCGTCCTCGCCGGCGAAGCGCAGGCTGAGCTGCTTGTTCCAGGTCGAGCTGCCCTTCAGCGGCCCCGCGAAGGCCTGGGCCATGCTCTCGCGGATCACGTCACGGCTGCCGCGGAGCGAGCCCGGCATGATCGCGGTCGCGTCCGCGGCGTAGCTGGCGACCATGCCATCGGCGTCGCCAGCCTCCCACGCCTTGTAGGAGTCAACCAGTACGGCCTGGATGGCGGCCTCATCTGCTGCGCGGCTGTCTGACATCGGGTTCTCCCTTGTGGCCGGTTCGCCGGGCTGTTCCGGCGAACTCGTCAGTACATACCGGCGGCGGGCCCGGAACTCATCGCACCGGCCGTAAGAGGGAGTTGCGAATCAGGCGCCCGGATCCAGCCGCGCCAGGATTCTGCCGTGATCGGCGAGGGTGGCGATGATCGCGCCCAGTGCCTGGCCGTGCTCGACCAGCGTGCGGCCTTGTTCTACCTGGGTGTCGCGGAGCGCCTGCAG
>Ga0335075_10015812_pt1 | contig 11295 bp, 10 predicted proteins | sample Lox_Sample_24_FD_206723 | JGI IMG/M metagenome (GOLD analysis project Ga0335075, IMG submission 206723) | Soil microbial communities from Loxahatchee National Wildlife Refuge, Florida, United States - Lox_Sample_2.4 | ecosystem: Environmental > Terrestrial > Soil > Wetlands | place: USA... | reverse complement strand
GGGCTAGGTCGCGGGCGGCCTGCACCTCACCCAGCGCGCGCAGGTCGACGGCCAGGTTGCCGGCGGAGGACAGGGTGCTGGGGTGGTCGTCGCCGAGCACCCGGCGGCGCCGGGTGAGGCTGTCTTCGTCCAGGTCGCGAGCGGCTGCATAGCGACCTACTCGGTACAGCGCGGTAGCGATGCTGGTCGCGGCGCGCAGCGTCGCCGGGTCGTCGCCGCCGAGCCAGTTGCGCCATTGCTGGTACAGCTGGTCGGCGAGGTCATGGCCGAGGCGGGTATCGCCCCGCATCAGGAGATACCAAGCTGCGCTGTTCGCCTGCTCGCGTAGGTCAGAGCTGGTGGTGGCGGCCAGGTCGGCGGCCAGCAGGTGCGGCAGCAGCCGGGCCCACCGCGGCCAGTCGGCGGGATCTTCGGAAGAGCCGGGATCGTAGGCTGCCAGGATCGCCTCGGCACTGGCTATGGTGGCGGCGGCCTGGGCGGGACTGAGGCGATCACGCACGATGGCCTGGGTGAGCCGGTGCAGCTGCAGCCCGTCCTGGTCGACGCGGGCCAGCGATCGGGTGGCGAGCCGGGCCAGCAGCTGCGGCCATGCCAACGGGTCACTCGCCCGGGCGGCCAGCGGCTCGGGCAGCTGCGTGGCGGTGGTGGTGAACAGGTCTTGCGGGATCGGCTCGGGTGCCAGGAACGCGCACACGCTGATCAGCTGCGCGGCGGCCGGGTCCTCGCCGGCCAGCTGATCGACGCTGAGCCCGGTCGCGGCGGCCAGCGACCGCGGGTAGGACACCGGCTTGCCCAGGTCCAAGATCTCCGCCGCCCGGGTGTCCAGCAGCTCCAGGTAGCCGGCCGCGGACAGGCCGCTGCCGGGCAGGTACCCGGCCGCCTGCGCGACCGCCAGCGGCAGGTCGCCCAGCATGGCGGCCAGCCGGTCCGCGTCCGTCTCCGCCAGGGCGGGCACCCGTGCCTGCAGCATCGCCACCGACTCGGCCCGGGCCAGCACGTCGACCTCGACCGGCACCGCGACGTCCGCCCACCGCTGCTCACAGGAGGTGATCAGCACATGCCCGCCGCCGCCCGGCAGCCATCCCAGCACATCCGCGGGCTGCTCGGCGTTGTCGAACACCAGCAGCCACCGGCTGCCCTCCCGCAGCGCGGCCAGCACCGCCCGGCGCGTCACTTCGGCCGCCGCCCCGGGCTCGGCACAGCCCAACTCGGCGCCCAGGGCGGCGAACTGATCGGCGATCAGCCCGGCCTGCTCGGCCGCCACCCACCACACCACGTCATAGGCGCTGGCGAACCGGTGCGCGTACTCGATCGCCAGCTGCGTCTTGCCCACACCCCCCATCCCCGCCAGCGCCTGCACCACCGCCCGGTCCCCGGCCACCAGCCGTTCCCGAACCGCCACCAGCAGCCCGTCGCGGCCGGTGAACCCCGGATTGCGGGCCGGGACATTCCACACCCGCGGCATCACCCCGGGCAGCCGCGGACCCGATCCGCCCAGCCTGCTCAGCGCCCCCGCCCGGCCCCGCCCCGGGAACACCGGCCGGCGATCCGGGCGCACCGGCCCGGCCACCGCCGCCAGCAGCGCCCGCCGGGCCTGCTCCTCGCCCACCCCGAACACATCCCGCGCGATCAGCGGCCGCAGCAGCGGCGGCACCAGCCCGGCGGGCACCTCCTCCACCCGCACCGGCACCAGCCGGCCCTCCTCCACCCCCGGCAGGTGCACCAGCGACGCCGCCCACTCCTCGGTGGTATACCGCGACCGGTCAAAATACGCTGCCGAGAACAAGGCCACCACCCGGTCGCACCGGCCCAGCGCATCACTCATCGCCGTCACGAAATTCCGGCCCGCCGCCCAGTCCCACACGTCCAGCTCAACCGTGTACCCGGCCTCGGACAGCTCCCAGGCCACCCATTCGGCCCACGCCCGGTCAGCACCAGCATGACTGACGAAGAAATCCCTACGATCCCCGCCCACACCAGCCAGTATCCCGCCAAACACTCCCCGCTGTCAGCCAGCTACACGCAACCACAGCACGGCATAGCAAGAACTGGCCTCCGAGCGCGGTGGGGTCCCCAAGCCGCGGGAGAGGAGAGCCTGGAGGCGCGTAACCAACTGAGTGACGATCGCCGCTGACAGCGACGGGCACCAGTGGACGTACGTGCCAATGACTGCAGTTACCAAACAGAATTCGAAATCATGGTCACTTCCGGAGCTTCCCCAGTAAGGAAGCGGCCGCCCGCGCCCATCGACTTCGCAAACTCACCGACTCACTAACGCCTGAAAAACTGAACGACGAACTTCTGCTGTCCACGGAAGTGTCCTAGCGTCCAACAGCGTCCGTGGAAGTCCGCTGACGTTCGAACTAGCATTTAGCAAGGTTGCCTTAAGACGACATATGATCGAACGCAAAGAGCATCAGACGCGTGCATCACGAACGAAAGACCGTGGCCCGCACGCTGCACGCACGCCTTCGTCACCGGAATCACGGTTGCGGTTTCGCAACGCTCGTGCTCCGCCTGCTGGCCCGGCGCGTCGCAGCATCATGAATCACGTTGTGTGGCGGACTATCGGCACACTTCTCATTGGGCTCGGGCTCGCCGGTTGCGGATCCGCTGCTTCATCCCACAGCAGCGCCACCCGTACCCCCCGCGCGGCCGCGGTTGTAATGTGCCAGACCACCGGCACGCTGGGGGCCGGGCAGGTGCACATATCCGTGCCTGCGGCTGGCAAGGCGATAGCCGACCCGATGGTGCTGGTTCAGTTCTACGACTAGGGCACCTATGTGCAGGATGCTACGAGCCCGCCATCCGCGATCACCTCGCTTCTCAAGCCCGGCCAGACGATCACCTGGGACTTCAACGCCAACGTCGGCTCACCGGTGACCAGCTGCACGGCATCAGTAACCGCGGGTCCCAGCTGAAAGGAGGGGAAACCTGGACCTCAGTGCCAGCCGGCGAAAACGAGAAGTCTTCAATGGCTGGTCACGGCGCGAATGCATAGTTATGTGAGCTTCTCGCCTCGCCGCCCTGCCTTGGAGCATTATCTTGCGATACGCACGGCTTGGGGTCGTGTTACTTAGGGGGAACGATGGGTCTGCGTCTCAGTTTTGGCATAGGACCACTCCGGGCATCTGTACCGCTTACAGGTGGTCGTAAGCGTCGACGTCGTAGCACTTCTCGTGCGAGAACACCTAGCTTCCATACCAGTGTTCGTCTGCCTAACGGCGCGATGTATACGTGCCATCATGCGCATAGAACAGAGCAGGCCGCCATTGCGTGTGCGGAGAAATATAAGCGCACCGTCATGCCGCAGGCACAGGACTCGGGAAAGGCAGCACCGATGCCGAGAAGCAAAGGTAGGCCGCAGGTCGCCGGGCCGCAGGTTGGCAGGCCGACAACATGGTGGCCAAGAGCAGGATGGGGGACGGTTCGGGGTTTCGGGATTCAAGACCGAGGCAACGGCAGGGTCAACCTCTCGTTCTATTTCGTTCCTGACGATGGTAGTCAGCCAGAGCTAATAGAGATCATGGATACCATCCTTCCGAAAGAAATCGGCGAGTATGCTCGCGGTATAAAGCGTGGCGATGATTTCACCATAAAGGTGTCGGCTGAGACTATGGCCAAGGCCGCCCGCACTTTTCAGGAGATCAATCAGATGGAGCTTCCCAAGCGGAAGATCATGTTCGCGGACCGCAGCGACATTGATGGGGACGCCGGATGGACGTGGACCCCTGGCTACACTCTTGTCCCGGCCGCGCCAGGACTACTGAGCTTATCCAGCCCGGAAGTTCTTCCTGTGGGTTCGGGGATTAGCCGCCTGCGGAAGTAAGGCCGAGGCCGGGGATCGTCGGGGATTCGTGGCGCGTTCGCGCCAATGCAGGAGACGATGAGCACCAGGACGACGGAGACCAGGACCTGGAGGGCACGCGGGACTGCCGCCCCGTACCGGCGGGGGCGTGGAACGGGTCGTGGAACCGGTGACGTGGAAATCCCATGGTTTTGGGTGCAGTGGCAGCACTCGCGTGTGGTATCGGTGCAGGTAGCGTGCGCGGCGCCTGGGAGCGTGCCTCTCGTAATGTGCCGCCCTTGGTGAGCTAGGCATCTGCCAAGTTGCGCCGTTCTTGAGATCAAGGCGGCGCCGCCAGCACGCGAAAACGCGCGAATACACCACGCTTACGAAACAGCTTCATGAAGGCCACGCGGCACAGCGGTCCGCTGTCGGCGCCTCCTCTGGTTGCACCTCCTCAGACAGGTTCCCCTAGGTCCATGCGCATACTGCGCAGAAGCGCTGTACGCATACCGCCAATATCCACCGCACTTGGACCCGTAAAAGGCTCTCCGCGGTGACTGGCGACCATGAACTGAACCATGGTTTTTCGCAATGCGTTCTCGTCTTCTGCAACTTCGCGGGGCGCTATGAGCAACAGCTCTCCTGTGGCCCCAAACATGCCTTCCTGAGCCCTTGTCTGCCGGGCGACTATTGGCTTACGTTCTTCGTCATCGCTGCCGTTACTACGTGCAACTCTATATGCGCTAGCTGCAGCTATCAATTCGTCCATGGCCGCAAGTACCTTTGCGTAAATCCTGCGCTTCTCCGCATCGTGTGCTCGCTTGTCTTCGGCATTAATGCTCTTGGCGAGCTGGTCTGCCCCTGCCTGGATGCTGGCTTGAAGATCTCTGGATGCCGCCTGCCGATTAGCTTTTGCCTCATTAGATGCCGCTTCCAGGCTTTTCTTGGCGTCCTTGGATGCGCGCTTAGCGAGATATGCCGTGCCGAATATGCCGACTATTGCGGCAACTCCTGTAGCGATGCTTGCTATTATAGATGCCCAGTCTGTACCCGTTACTACGTCAACTACTGGCGGAGTAACTGAGAGGCTGCTCATATTGCTGATTACTCCTTATCTTCAACCCAAAGAGCGCGGGTATAGCATGCGTAGACCATCAGCGGGACGTAGCGTGGCTAATCTAGCTTATTAAGGGCCGTGGCAGTGCAACTCTTTTCGCCTCCGGCGGGGCCTCGGGCTCAAGGATGGACCGGGAAGTGCAAGAGCGGCCACTGTCAGCGTTTGGCTAAGGGTAGCCTCGAACAGTGAGCGTGCGACCATTGTCCAAGGCTGGGATGCGCGTGCTCGGCGACATGATGCCGAGTGCGCAACGGCCGCGAGTCTTGCTGGAAGCGACTCGTGCTGGCCGCGTACCAATCGAGGACCTGCCAGAGCTGATCGCTTTTTCCTGGCTCAGAGATGACTCGCCGACTTCTGATGTTACCGAGTCTGACTGGAAGAAGATCTTCGAGACGGTCGGGTTCTTCTCCTATCCACCGGGCCGCAATCGTCCGACCTCAGCGATCACGGTGTATCGCGGTACGACAGCGGATCGCCTACACCGCATGTCGTGGGCAGAGGAGCGTAGCGTTGCGCTTCTCCTGGGCCGCCGTCACGCTTGGCACGGTCTGTCTGGCCTCTACTCTGCGAGTACCGAGCCCACCGGCGTGCTCGCGTTTCTCGGGCGTCAGGGTGAGGGCTGGACTGTAGTGGTCGATACGGCCGGGCTGAAGGACATCCAACTCGTGGAACGACTACCGGATCCCCGGCCAGCCGTGCCATAAGCGTGCCATTACCCCGGAAATGAGCGGTCCGTCACGGTCACTCGCGGGCATCCCGAACCGCTGGTCAGGCACCATGGAAGCCTGTATCACACAGATTCCCAAGCTGACGGTGCGGGATTAGCTCTGTCTGTCGGTTGGGGGCGGCATAGTCGCAGATGGATCGGCTAGTTTACCGGTACGGGCTATCGCGATCAGTTGAGTAAGCTCCCTGGTGACTTGATCAGCGCGGTGGACCATCTCTTTTTCCGACTCCGTGAATCGGATGCTGTTTGCCCAGTCGAAGGTACGTTGAGCCTCATTGACTAGGTCGCGGTTGTTAGTTGAGAGGTCCAACTGATGGAAGGCGTCCCACGCTGAAGTACGCGCCCGGTACACGTCGGTGGATGCTGATACCTCATCCCGCCAGCCTCCATGGCGCGCGTACCAACGATCTAGCTCAGCCTGCCGGTAAGCGCCGAGCGCCGTTGCGAACTCAATGACGGCGGAACGGTACTCCTGTCGTTGCTGTTCTTCTCGCGCTCGCTGCTGAGAGCGATCAGCAGTAACCCGGGCGGTCCATATTGTCAGTACGCCCCCGATGAGGGTTCCGACCAGACCAAATAGACCCGCCACCAGCGTAGTGGACACGACGGTAGGCTATCTGCGCTCAGGGTGGGGAAGCGGGCTGATTCACCCCGGACTGGAGGACTCACAGTCACTCGGCAGGCGTTACGCAGGGCGACGACGATAGCCGGAGACAAGCCTCCCGCCGTGGACTGGGGCGTGGACTGGATGCCCGGGAATTCCCAGCACGGCCAGTGCGGTCTGTACGATCGCGGGCGGCATCAGTGCAGCTCAAGCGGCCGCCGCATCGGAGCGTACTTATGGTAAAGAGAAGGTCTACGGTTCGATTCCGTAACGGGGCTCCACTATTTCCGCAGGCCAGTGATCCGATTCCGCTCACTGGCTCTCGTTTTCTGACGTGTCACCCTGACGGCGTGCCACTCGCGTGCCAGATGGCGTAGCAGCCTTGCCCTTCTTGGACTTGGCAAGTTCAGCCCGAGCAGCCTTGGCCACCGCATGGGCCAGGGCGCGCTGCCGCCTGTCAGACGAGTGCAGGTAGATCAGCGCGGCGCGATCGCTGTCGTGCCCCATCCGGACCATGAGTTCCTTGGTGTTCGCGCCCGCATTGGCCGTGAACTGGTTGCCGGTATGGCGCAGGTCGTGAATGTGGACGCCCACCAGGCCGACAGCAGCGACCGCCGGACCCCAGACCCGCCGCCGGAAGTTCGTATTAGACAGCGCTGTGCCCTCCGGGCTGGTGAACGCCAGAGCACCGGCCGGAACCGCGCCGAGATGCTTGCGCAGGTCGGGCACGATCAGGCCTCCGAAGTCGACGACGCGGCGGCCAGCGCGTGACTTCGGAGGCCCGAACACCGGCACAGCGCCAGGCTTGTTGAGCTGGCGGGTTACCCGCACCGTGCAGGCGTCCAGGTCGATGTCTTCCGGGCGCAGCGCGGCCAGCTCACCCCAGCGGAGGCTAGAGAACGCGGCCAGCAGGATCAGCGCCCGGTACCGCAACCCGACCCGCATCGGCCAGGGCGTTAGACCTGGGCAACCGACAGAACCGGGCGCTCTGGAGAGTTCTCAGAACCAGCCCCCTTGATCCGGCACGGGTTGCGCTTGACTAGCCCGTCATCAACGGCAGTGTTCATGACAGCACGCAGGAGCCGGTACGCCTTAGCAGTGGCGACCAGACCCGTGCCTGAGTCAAGGAGCTTCTTACGCCAGCGGCGGACCCGCGCCAGGGTCAATTCGCCAACGGTCACGGTCGCCAGATGGGGCACGATATGACAGCGGAGCAAGGAGCGGTAGTTGACGACCGTCTTGGGACGCAGGCCCGGACGTTCCTCGATCCAGGTCGCGGCGTAGTCGGAGATCAGAATTTCGCCCGCGTCAGGATCGATCCAGTCATCTTCGAGGATCTCGGCTTCCGTAAGCGTCAGCCATTCCTCGGCCTCGGTCTTGGTAGTGAAGGTGTCGTCAGCAGGGCGCATCACGCCGTCAGGACCGAGATAGCGAGCCTGATAGCGGCCCGAAGGAAGACGGCGGATCGAGCCGACCCGGCGGCGGCCCCTGCGTTTGCCCATAAGCCAGCCCTCCGCAGACGCCGACGAGCACGAGCACCAGGACGACGAGCACTCCGAAGCGGTGACGGGGTAAGCGCCTCGACCGTGTTGGCCTTGATGTACGCCCGGACCGACGCGGCTGGAATGCGCACGTACCGACCGACGTAGACGCGCAGCAGAGCGTCCGAACTGGCCAGCCGGTACACGTAACGCGGTTCGACGTTCAGCTAGTCGGCTACCTGCCGGACGGTCAGCAGGGACTCGTCATCGAGCCCGGCAACGGACATGTGTCCTCCCTTCATGTTCGCCGTTTTGGTGTCAGGGCACGCCAGCGCCGGGCCTCAGCCCGCCCCAATCGCAGGACGGCGCGAGTTGGCCGGAAGGGAAAGCGTGAACTAAGGCGCCCACCACCAGGGCGATGGCGTCGGCGGGAAAGCCGGGGTCTGTCCGTGCCCGGGGCGTCGGCTGAGGCCGCGCCCTCTCGCGTGCGGACGCTGCCGGGCGCGGCAGGCCAACGCCGCGCGGCCGTCCCCGCTACCTCCAGGCCGGTGGTGACCCACCGTCACGCAGCACTGGCACCGCGCCATGCGAAGCCGTGGGCGACCCGTCCTCCGTGCCGGGCAACGTCTCGCCGGGCAAGACCACCGTCAAGGGCGCGCCTGCGGCACGTCCGTTGCTTCGCAACGGCAGACCCTTGAGCAGCGATCTTGCCCGGCAAGTACTCGGCACCTATCGGAAGGACGGGGCAGAGCGATGCCGGTTAATCGCTCGTACAGCGTCTGGATTCGGCTGACTACAACAGACTGCGGAAGTGGCAGCAGTCCAAATAAGCGGTCACCAGCAACGGCGTGCGCGGGCCCTACAAGCGAAGGATTGGCACTTGTAGGTGAGCAATCTATACCGTACCCCGCTGCATACCCCGGATATGAAAGGAGGAGAACCAGTAGCTTCAATCAAGCTTCAGGATGCCCCAAGTCACGAATGTGCATAAACTTGAGGATGGTAGTTATCCCTCTATCGACTATATCGCGACTAACGGCGGACAACGCATAGAGTATGGTGACTACCACTGTCACCCCCGCAGTGCTAAACGCTACTATACTCACAAAAGCACTGTCGCTTGATCGAGCAGCACCCAGGACAGTTGCAATACCCAGAATTAGGTAAGCCACGCTAGTAAGTATCAAGAAAGTAAACGCAGTCACCCTAAGTCTCCGGCGCCGCTGCTGTGCTAGGTATAGAGCCAGTTCGAGCCTCGCTCGAGCCACTGCAAGACGACGCGCGTCGGCTACATATTCCTCAGCATCGATCTCGCCGTCTAGGAATTTCTTGCCCTCATCGGACAGCAAGGGCGCCTCGGCAGTCTGCTCATCGAGCACGCCGCCTGCGCTGTTCCTGTTATCAGGTAGAACCACAGCTGACCTCGCGTCTCGTCTCACGGCTGAGTCTGTCCAGAGCCTCGCTGAGACTCAAGCGCTTCCACATGAGCCATTCCTGCCCCTAGGGCACCGGCGATAAGTATCAAGAAACCCCTCTCTATCTCACTAAGAGCATATGCTGTATCAGAGTCAGCCGTCAAGAGCCCAAAGCTTTTGTTGCCAGCCCGCACCGGTACAGATACGAAACTCTTGTATGAGCGGCCTCTAAAGTCAACGAAGTGTGGCGGCGGATGATTTTCTAGATCTTTTACTAGAAGTGCATTTTCTCCATATGCAAAGCGTATGACTTCATTGTCGTGTTCGCTGCGGTCACGCACGAATTCGCGCCGAGGCGCATCGCTTCCGGTCCACCCGTGATATACCTGTCGTTGCAAGCCCGCTCCCTTAATGCAATAGAAGGCGGCTCGGGTTCGACTACTTGAGGATCTAGCTATCTCTGTTTGGGCCAGGCTTACGGCGCGATCGACCAAAACTGCCAGTTCTCGCTTCGCGTCCGTTGGCGTTCCGGCCGCCGCGACATTTCCTAGCGCTGTTATGAGAGGTTGGCCGGTATCGTTTAGAACGGTGGCATATTCTACTCGCAAGCGCAACGTAGCATCCCGAAGCGTGGCGCCAGTGCGATCTTTGCCGTAGTTGATCACGCCTGTTAGCGCTACTACAACAAACGCTCCAAGGCTCCAGTACACGCGAACTGGGCCGTGTTTGACCGAAGCTATAGCGGTAAACACCACTATGATCAGTGGCAATAGGATGTTGCTAGTGACGCGCTTAGATAGCTGGGGAATGCGCCTTTTCCAAGTATTAGGATTTTGCGCAAGCGCAGGCGATTGTTGTCTTGGCGCCTGCACAGTTCGCTGGCCGCCCACTATTGTCTCCGACTCCAGATAGTCAGTCACTGAGAAGCGTACATCAGAACTTCTGTACGATCCTGCCCTTGTGAATAATTCAGATTTCGGCATTGTCTCCTTTCGATCACAGTAGGACGTACAACCCACAAGGCGGGTACACACCCGAACAGTCTTCCCCTCCAAAGAGGGACTTCCTGAGTGACCTAGGTCGCCCAGTAGTGGCGACTACCATAGCTCACATTTTCGGCCTAAGAGCCTCGCTCGCGCCAGTAAAAGTTCGTGCTAGCAAAACATCGTCTCTCATGCTTGATGGGCGTTACAGCGGCGAAGTAGAGCAACGTGTGATGATGACTGCAGGCCGAGAGTCGAGTATCCAACTGAGTAACCTCCCCGTTAACAGTGACGGGCGCCAGCAGACGTGTATGGAATCCTGATAAAGAAGGCGTCCGCCCCTGCCAGTCGCGTGCCAGAACGGGGCGGAAACTGGCGACATTGACCAGCATCAAGACGACAACGAAACCGGCCCTGACCAGCATCGCAGCAGTTGAGCTTCGACCCGAAATCAGCATGGTAAGGAGAAGGTCTACGGTTCGATTCCGTAACGGGGCTCTGGTTAAGAGGGTAATTCGAGCACCTCGAACGAGCTCGGGAGCCATTCCAGGAGCCAAGTGGTCGCTCCTGCGGACAAGTCAACCTGCTGTGGACTTCACCTGGCCCTTGGGCAACACGAGCAGCGAGAGGCCCACCACGTTGGTCCTTGGTCGTGCGAACGCCTATCGCAGCGGTTGAGCCCAGCTGGGTGGCAGCCAAGCAGGCATTAGCAGGGGCCGGCTTGGGCGGCGGACGGTTGACCCGGGCCGCTCCCGGGGATGTGGCAGATCGCAGCGAACCGGTCCTCAGCAGTGTCGAGCTGCTGCTTCTTCACGATCTGCGGCTCGAACCTTACTGCGGCTCGGATTGGGCGAGGGCCAGGTCAATGGCGTCACTGGTGGGAAGGGTGGCGCCGTGCTGCCGCTCGGCGTCGAAGCGATCCTGGCCGAGCGCTGTGGTAGCGGCGGAGACCAGTCTTGCGTGGTCCTGCTCGAGCGCTGCTATGAGCTGGGTGCCGCTGGCCAGGTAGAGCGCGTCGGCGGCACCGAGGAGGCGCGCGGCCCGCGAGTGGGCGCCGGTGCCGCCGGCGATCAAGGCGAAGCCGAACAGGCAGTTCGCTGTCATCAGCGGGTCCTGAATGCGCTGGAAGGCCCGCAGGGCTAGCCGCAGCTGCGTCGTGGCGGCCGGGATGCTCCCGC
>Ga0335075_10015811_pt1 | contig 11295 bp, 11 predicted proteins | sample Lox_Sample_24_FD_206723 | JGI IMG/M metagenome (GOLD analysis project Ga0335075, IMG submission 206723) | Soil microbial communities from Loxahatchee National Wildlife Refuge, Florida, United States - Lox_Sample_2.4 | ecosystem: Environmental > Terrestrial > Soil > Wetlands | place: USA... | reverse complement strand
GTCGAGGCGTTCACGGCCGGTGATGGCGCGGCTGTCTTCCATGCGATTGATCACGTCGTAGAGGCCGGCCACGACGCCCGCCGGTTCGCAGCCGACCTGCTCGACCGGCTGCGCGACCTGATCGTGTTGTCGGTAGTGCCGGATGCGGCATCGACCGGGCTGATCGACACGCCCGCCGACCGGGTGGAACAGCTGACCGCCCAGGCAGCCGGGCTCGGTCAGGTCGCGCTGACCAGGGCGGCTGACATCATCAGCGCTGGGCTCGTGGAAATGCGCGGCGCGACGTCACCGCGGCTGTTGCTAGAGCTGATGTGCGCTCAGGTACTACTGCCAACTGGCAGCGATACCGCCAGCCTGGCTGAACGGCTTGAGCGGCTGGAGCGCGAACTCGCGACCGGGCAGAGCCGTCCGCGCCCTTCACCCGGCCAGCAGCCGCCCGCACAGTCGGCGCCGCAGCCGCCGCCGCGGCAGCCGAGGGTGCAGCAACAGACGGAACGGCAGTCGGGGGGTGCTCAGCCGCAGGCGGCACAGCGCCTCGCCGCGCAGCCTCCGGCCGATACCGAGGCCCTCAGAGCCCGCTGGCCCGACGTGCTAGCCGCCCTCCAGAGCAAGCGGCGCGTTGCCTGGATGCTGCTCAGCAATGCGACGGTGGAGTCGCTCGCCGACGGTGCGCTGACAATCGCGTTTGCCAAGCCCGGGGACGCCAAGGGCTTTGTGACCAGCGGATCCGACAAGGACCTCGGAAACGTGCTGTCCGGCCTGTTCGGGATGACGCCCCAGATCAGGAGCACCGTGCCGACTGGCGTTGCCAGCGCCGGGTCTGGCGGGTCAAGCCAGAACCTCCATATGGAAACGCGGCCTGCCAGCCCCCAGCCTTCTCGCGAGACCCGGCAGCCCGACCAGCCGCGACCAGCAGAGGATCCGCCCGGCCCGCGCGGGAGCCAGGCCCGGCACCAGCCAACATCAGCCGGCCAGTCCTCGCCGCCCAGCCGGTCGGCCCGGCCTATGTCGCCGGCGGCTGGTAGCGAACCCGAACCCTCGGACCTGCCGGCGCCTGACGGGCTGACCGGAACCGATCTGATCGAGCGTGAGCTGGGCGGCCGGATCATCCAGGAGCTAGACGGGTCCTGACTGACGCCGCGCCGCGCCACTTGGCCGGAGTGCCCGCCGCGTGCCGTGGCGGGGCGCAGGCCGTAGGCTCGGTGTCGAGGACAGTCCGGACTGAGGAGGTCGCGTGGAGCCGGGTGGCCAGCTCGATATGCAGCAGTTGCTCGCGGCGGCCGCTGCCATGCAAAGCCAGCTCATGAACGCGCAGCAGGAACTTGCCGACGCCGAGGTGCAGGGGACGGCCGGTGGCGGCCTCGTCAGGGCGATCGTCAACGGCCAGGGTGAGCTGGTCGATCTCTCGATCGACGCGGCTGCGATCGATGCGAGCGAGCCAGAGGAGACCGCGCAGACCATTTCTGACCTCGTGCTGGCGGCCTACCGGGATGCCTGCCGGGCTGTTGACGATCTGCAGCAGCAGACGATGGCGCCCTTCACGGCCGGCATCGGCGGGGGCGGCCTAGGCGGCTTGCCAGGAATGCCGGATCTCAGTGGCTTTCCCGGTCTTCCGGGCGCGGGTCCCGTCAGCCAGGCGGGCGAAGCGCAGTCGCCGGGCGTGCCGGGCCAGACCGATCCCGACGAGCCGTCAACCGAGAATCGTCCTCCCGCCGACGAGAACTGAGGCGGGGCCACGGTGTATGAGGGCGTTGTCCAGGATCTGATCGAGGAGCTCGGCCAGCTACCGGGAGTTGGACCCAAGGGAGCCCAGCGGATCGCGTTCTTCCTCCTCTCCGCTGACCCGGCCGACGTCAAGCGGCTGGCCGCCGTCTTGCTCGAGGTCACTGAGCGCGTCAAGTTCTGCCGGGTGTGCTTCAACGTGGCCGAGGACGACGAGTGCCGCATCTGCAAGGATGCTCGCCGCGATCTGTCAGTGATCTGCGTCGTGGAGGAGCCCAAGGATGTCGCGGCGATCGAGAAGATCCGCGAATTCCGGGGCCGCTACCACGTGCTGGGCGGTGCGATCAGCCCGATCGACGGCGTCGGGCCGGATGACCTGCGGATTAAAGAGCTGATGACGAGGCTCGCGGACAGCGCGGTGCAGGAGATCATCCTGGCAACCGACCCGAACCTTGAGGGCGAGGCAACCGCTACCTACCTGGCGCGGATGATCAAGCCGATGGGCCTGCGGGTTACCAGGCCCGCCAGCGGCCTGCCGGTCGGGGGTGAGCTTGAATACGCCGATGAGGTCACGCTAGGCAGGGCATTCGAGGGACGGAGGCTGCTGGATGTCTGATTCGCCGGCCGAAGAGTGGCGGCCGCTGGCCGACCGGGTCGCCGGGAACGCGCGCGATTTCCTCGACGGCCTGACGGCTGTAGCCCGTGGTGAGGGTGCGGAGGAGACGGTGCCGCTGCTGTTGCTCGAGGTGGCGCAGATGATGCTGGCCGGGGCTCAGCTTGGCGCAAGCAAGGACGTGATCCTGCCGAGCAACTGGGAGCCCGACGTCGGCGCCGATCCGGACGTCGACCTGGACGTGCTGCGCACGGGACTGGCCGCGAGGCTGGCCGGTTTCGACGACTATGCGGAGATATTTGATCCGTTCGCCGACACTCAGGCAACCCCGTTCCGGCTCTCAGATGATCTCGCAGCAATGGCAGCAGACCTCATCCACGGGCTCAAGCATCATGAGGCGGGGCGGGTAGCCGAGGCGCTCTGGTGGTGGCAGTACTCCTACGTCAACCATTGGGGCACCCACGGCGGGGCAGCACTGCGGGCCCTGCACTCGGTGGTCGCACACGCCAGGCTTGACGTTGCAGAGGAACCAGCGGCGCGCTAGCAGGCGGGTGCCTTGCGTAGACTCAGGGGTCCGGCCAGTAACGAACCGGCGCTGTGCGGCCGGATCGAAGCTGGCGGTCAGCCAGCCTTACGGAGGAGCGGTCGCAGCCGTGGCTTTGGTCGTGCAGAAGTACGGGGGATCATCCGTCGCCGATGCCGATGGCATCAAGCGGGTCGCACAACGGATCGTCGGAACGCGCAAGGCCGGGAACAGCGTGGTCGTCGTGGTGTCGGCGATGGGAGACACCACCGATGAGCTGAGGGACCTGGCAAACCAGGTCAGCCCGACTCCGCCAGGCCGCGAACTGGACATGCTGCTGACCGCTGGCGAGCGGATCTCCATGGCGCTACTGGCGATGGCCATCGCCAACCTTGGCTTGGAGGGACGCTCTTTCACCGGATCGCAGGCGGGCGTCATCACCGACTCTACCCACGGCAAAGCCAGGATCATTGACATCACGCCGGGGCGGATCCAGGCCGCGCTTGAGGACGGCGCGATTCCGATCGTGGCCGGCTTCCAGGGCGTCTCGCAGACGACCAAAGACATCACGACGCTCGGTCGCGGAGCATCAGACACCACCGCGGTTGCGCTGGCCGCGGCGCTTGGCGCGGACTACTGCGAGATCTTCACCGACGTGGACGGCATTTTCACTGCCGACCCGAGGATCGTCCCGACTGCGAAGCGGCTCCCGCGGATCTCCTACGAGGAGATGCTGGAGATGGCGGCTTGCGGGGCCAAGGTGCTCATGCTGCGGTGCGTGGAGTACGCCCGGCGGTACCAGATCCCTATCCATGTGCGGTCGTCCTTCAGTAACAGGGAAGGCACCTGGGTTGTTGACGCGGGCGAGGCAGCGGCGGTAACGGAAGGCGAGGCTATGGAGCAGGCGATCATCTCCGGCGTGGCGCAGGACCGCGGCGAGGCGAAGATTACGGTCGTGGGGGTGCCTGACAAGGTCGGCGAGGCGGCTCGGATATTCCGGGCCATCGCCGAGTCCGGCCTCAACATCGACATGATCGTTCAGAACGTCTCGGCAGCCGCCACCGGCCGGACTGACATTTCCTTCACGCTGCCCAGAGATGACGGTCACACTGCGATGACGACGCTCGGCCAGCTGCAGGAGGAGGTTGGCTTCGACTCGCTGCTCTACGATGACCGGATCGGCAAAGTCTCGGTCGTCGGCGCAGGAATGCGGTCGCATCCGGGCGTCAGCGCCACCTTTTTCGGCGCGCTGGCGGAGGCAGGGGTGAACATCGAGATGATCTCTACCTCCGAGATCAGGATCTCGGTCGTAGTCGATCAGAACGACGTGGACATAGCGGTTGGCGCGGCGCACGCAGCTTTCGATCTCGGCGACGCCGCCGAGAGTGCCGTGGTCTACGGAGGTACCGGCCGATGAGCGAAGGAACTCGGCCGGTGCTGGCCATCGTCGGCGCGACCGGCGCTGTCGGCACCGTCATGCGCAGCATCGTTTCGGAGCGGGCCGACATCTGGGGCGAGATCCGCCTGGTGGCCTCGGCCAGATCCGCTGGGCGCAGGCTGCCGGTCCGCGGTCAGGACGTCGAGGTACGGGCGCTCACGGCCGAGGTATTCGACGGCGTCGACCTTGCGATGTTCGATGTGCCCGATGAGGTGTCGGCGGAATGGGCCCCGGTCGCAGCGGCGCGAGGAGTCGTCGTGATCGACAAGTCGGGGGCGTTCCGGATGGACGCGCAGGTGCCGCTTGTCGTGCCGGAAGTCAATCCCGATGCAGCCTTCAAGCGGCCTAAGGGCATCATCTCGGTACCTAACTGCACGACGCTTTCGCTGATCGTGGCGCTGGCCGCGCTGCACCGCGCTTTCGGCCTGCGCGAGCTTGTCGCTGCCTCGTACCAGGCCGCATCCGGAGCAGGGCAGGCCGGTACCGATGCGCTGTATGACCAGCTGACCAAGGTAGCCGGGAACCGCACGCTCGGGCAGCGGCCTGGTGACGTGCGCGCCGTCATCGGCGGCGACGGGCCGTTCGGCGCGCCGCTGGCACTGAATGTGGTGCCGTGGGCTGGTTCGATCCGTGACCTGGGCTGGTCGTCGGAGGAGATGAAGATCCGGAACGAGACGCGCAAGATCCTCGGCATGCCTGATCTGAGGATCACCGCGACGTGCGTTCGGGTCCCGGTGATCACCGGCCACTCGCTTGCCCTGCACGCCGTCTTCGAGCGCGAGGTCAGCCGCGAAGATGCTCAGCGGGTGCTACGCGAGTCGCCGGGCATCACACTGGTAGACGATCCGGCCCGAGGGGAGTACCCGACTCCCGTGGACGTTGCGGGCCTGGATCCGACCCTGGTCGGCCGGGTGCGGCAGAACATGGATGACCCGCGTGCGCTCGAGTTGTTCGTCTCCGGTGACAACCTGCGTAAGGGGGCGGCGCTCAACGCCGCGCAGATCGCCGAACTTCTGGCGCCGACCCTAGCCGACTAGGGACATCCTCAAAGCGCACCGTTGGCCATCGCGGTGGGGCACTCGCGCGGGTCGTGCACTGGCCCCGGTCGCTCAGCGGTCATCAGGCCTGCCTCCGCGACGATCGCCGATGCAGTGACCGAGGTGAAGCCGGCCGTGCAAACGAGTGCTGTCCATGCCTGCAGGGAGATCGGGCATTCCTGCACGCGCAGCTGGTAACGCACCACGTTCTTGGCGATCCGCCACCATCCTCCGGGGCCCTTCCTCGCCAGGATGGAAAGCTTCTGCCTGATGATCTCGCGGTCGCGGGCGGATGCGCCGCGACCGAACATCATGTCAGCGATCACCAGGCGGCCGCCAGGCCGCAGCCATTGCGCCGCAGCATTAACCAGCGCTGCCTTATCGGCATCACGGAGGTGGTGAAGCGCGTAGCTAGACACGATCAGGTCGGCACTCGCGGGCGGCAGGTCAAGCTCTTCGATAGGTGCGGTTACCGCAGCTAGGTTGTCAAGACCGAGGCGGTTGGCCTCCGACCGGAGTGCGCCCGTCATGGCCGGACTGACGTCAACCCCCAGGACCTGGGCGCCTTTCAGCGCGAGCGGAATGCTGAGCTGGCCATTGCCGGAGCCGAGATCGACCACGACTTCGCCGGGCCGCACCGACGCGACCCGAATCACCGCAGCGGTAACGTTCGCCAGGTTCGCTGATCCGTGCTGGTGCCAGCTGGACACTCGGCCGGACCAGACGCGGCGCTGCCGCTGGGTGGCGCGCCTCCTGGCAAGAGCCGCCAGTCCGGCAGCCTGCCGCCCGTCATGATGCCCGGGACCGGACGCGAATTTCTTTTCTATTTCCATTACCGCAGATTATGGTCCGCCGGTACGTTAGTCGAGCTTAAGCAATTCAGAACTAGCATGAATCTGGTTTAGAACTAGTTAAGATTTTTAATGTCATGAAGTATTCATGAAGTTATGCCACGACGCAGAGAAAGTCCTTAACATAAACCGAGGATCAGTACGCGATCGAGGATCAGCACGCCACGGAGCAAGTCAGGCCTGCTGGCGATGGACAAGACAGGTACCCTGCACCGGTGAACCGACCTGATCGGGCTGCGCGCCTTCGCGGCGCTCCACGCGGTCGGCAGCGGCACGGCCGACGCCGCCGCCGGCGCGGCGTGCCTGTCATCCTGGCTGCTGTCGGAATCGGCCTGCTCGCCGGCGGTGCTTACCTGGGAACTCACCTCGCGATGACTGCCTCAGGCGCCGGTTCTGGGGAGCCGCGGTCAGCTGCGGGGTCGCATCCCGCCGCCAGCGCCAGCGCCGCAACCGACACTCCCACTCCCGCCGCATCGCCATCAGGCGGGCAGCCGGGTGATTATCGCGTTGCCGAGACTAAGTACACATTTACCGAGCACACCCGCAACGCTTCCAGCACCCGCCTTCTTCATGTCAGCGTTCGCTTCCCGGTCGTGCCCGCCGCCAGCGTGAGCGCGGCCGGAAAGTTTCCACTGATTGCTTTCGCGCCGGGTTATCGTCAGTGCGACTCCAGCTATAGCGCCCTATTGCGCCAGTGGAGTAGCGCTGGATATGTCGTAGCCGCAGTGGAATTCCCGCTGACGAATTGCCATGTAGCCGCGCCGGATGAGTCGGATCTATCCAATCAGCCAGCTGACATGGTCCTCGTGATCCGCCGGCTGCTTTCGCTGTCTGCCCGGCCGGGGGACAGCCTGACTGGCCTGATCTCGGCGTCCAGGGTTGGCGTGGCAGGCCATTCAGACGGCGGCGACACCGTGGCCGCCATGGCGGCCATGAGCTGCTGCCGGTTTCCTGGCCTCCGCGCAGTCGTTGTGCTCGCGGGCGCAGAATGGCCCGCGCTTCGCGGCCGCTGGTTCTCAGCGCCGACGCCACCGATGCTGTTCGTGCAAGGCACGGCTGACACCTGGAATCCGCCGGCCGCCAGTATCCGGCTCTACACTGCGGACATCACCGGCATCCGGTACTACCTGGAGCTGTTCGGCGCAGACCATTTCAGCCCGTATGAGGGAATCCGTGCGCCCGAGCCAATCGTCGAGCGGGTGACGATTGACTTCCTGGACAGGTACCTGGCCGGCCAGCCAGGCAATCCGGCCGCGATGCGCCGAGCCGGACGGACGCGAGGTATATCCAAGCTGGTCAGCGGCGGCCGGATGCCGTGAAGGTTGAATCTACGGCCCCGGACGGTTGGACGTGGCCATGGTGCGTCGGGCAGGCTTGCGCGCATGGACCGGTCGTTCACGCTCGCGGAGGCTCGCGCACTCCTTCCAGACGTGCTGGCGCGCGTCGATGAACTGGTCGAGGTGCGGGCCGGCCTGATTGAGATTCAGGCCGCCCTGGCCGCCGGCGAGCGTTCCGAGCTCGGTGGCCTCCCCGAAGCAAAGGGATACCAGGCTCGGCTCAGCGAGCTGCTCAGCTGGTTCGGTACGGAGGGCCTTGAGCTCAAGGGCATCGCGCCGCTGCTGCTGGATTTCCCCTCGGAGCTCGACGGTGAGCCGGTGCTGCTGTGCTTGCTAGAGGGCGAGCGCGAGCTTCAGTGGTACCACAAGCTCGCGCACGGCTTCGCTGGTCGGCGCAGGATCGATTAGGAGGGTCCGCCCGCGAACTGCTCCGCGTAGATCTGGCGCATAACCCGCCTGCGCTCGTCATCATCGAGCTCGTCGATGAACAGCGTGCCATTCAGGTGGTCGATCTCGTGCTGGAGGCACCTGGCTAGCTCGCCTGTACCTGAGACGACAACCCGCTGCTGACCGAGGTCTAGCCCGATAGCGGTGACGGCCGCTGACCGGTGCCGGATCGCACTGACGCTGGGGATCGACAGGCAGCCTTCGAGCCCCTCTACGTCCCCGCTGACTTCGGTGATCCGCGGGTTGATCAGGTAACCGAGCTGCCCGTCTACGTTGTAGGAGAACGCGGCCAGGCTGGAGCCGATCTGGTTGGCGGCGAGCCCAGCTCGGCCGGGCTGCTGCACGGTATCGAGCAGGTCCTCAATGAGGGTGCTCAGGGCGGCATCGAACCGGGTTACCTGGTCGCTGGGAGTCCTCAGGATCGGGTCACCCAAAGAGCGCAGTGGCCGGATGCTCACTGGCGCACCCGGCCGTCGACGCTGTCGACCGTCAGTTTGCAGAGGCGGTCGAGCACCAGCCGGTGCCAGGTCAGCTCGGCGTGAATGCGCATTCGAGCGTGCTCAACGACAAGGTCGTCGGCAACCGTCTGGCCCGGCCAGGTGCGCTCCTGCTGGTGCTCAAGCTGGCTAGCCTGCGCGGACAGGACGCGCATCCGGTCCTCGAGGTAGCCCCGCAGCGCCTCCTCGCTCAGGTCACCGCTCATCGCGAGGGCCAGGTCGACCGGATCGGGCTGAATCCTGATTTGCTGTAGTGCCTCGGCGCGCAGTGCCCGGAGCTCGCGGCGGCCCTCGGCGGTTATGCCATACACCGTGCGGGCCGGCAGCTGGCCATCCTGCTCCGTCCGCAGCGGTTCGATCAAGCCTTCCCCGGCCAGGCGATGCAGCGCGCTGTACAGCGATCCTGGCTGGACCTCCGACCACCTTTCAGTCCGGTCAATGCGAGCGTCGCGCCTCAGCTGGTGTCCGTACATCGGCCCGTGTTTTGCCAGGGCACCCAGGATGAACAAGCGCGTCGGATTCACTGACATAGCTAAACACGACTGCTCAAATTTGACTATCGCTCACCAGCGGGATCGAGGCCTCAGCCGGGCAGCCAGGCGATGTAGAAGATGCTGAGACCGAGTGCGACGAACAGCGCCGAGACGAGCCAGAACCTCATGACGATGGTTGCCTCAGCCCAGCCGAGGACCTCAAAGTGATGTTGCAGCGGCGCCATCCGGAAGACGCGCCGGCCGGTTCTCTTGAACACTCCGACTTGGATGACGACCGAAAGCGTGATGATCACGAACAGGCCGCCGAGTATCACGAGCAGCAGTTGGGTCTCGGTACAGACGGCTAGGCCTGCGAGGACGCCGCCGAGTGCAAGCGACCCGGTATCGCCCATGAAAATCTTTGCCGGTGGCGCGTTCCACCACAAGAATCCGATGCAGGCCCCGAGAGCCGATGCGGCTACTACCGCTAGATCGAGCGGGTCGCGCACCGCGAAGCAGTGCGCCGAGACCGGCACTCCTGTACAGGGGTTGCGCAACTGCCAGTTCGCGATCAGCACGTAGGCAGCCAGGACCAGGATGGTGGCGCCCGTCGCGAGCCCGTCGAGGCCATCAGTCAGGTTGACTGCGTTCGACCAGGACCCGATCATGAAAACCACCCACAGAGCGAACGGCACAACGCCGATCGCCGGGCCGATGTCACGCAGGAATGAGACGTATGCGCTGGCAGGCGTGAGGTCATAGGCATTCGGGTAGCGCAGCACCTCGAGCGCGAACACGACGCCAACTAAGGACTGGCCGGCCAGCTTGGCCCGGCTACGGAGCCCGAGGTTGGTCTGGCGGTGGATCTTCAGAAAGTCGTCGACGAACCCCACCAGCCCTAGCCCGGTCATCAGTCCGAGTACAAGGAAGCCGGAAGCGGACATCGCGGACGCCGTCGCCGTGTGACCGATCAGGTAGCCGCTGATGGTGGCGATGACGATGACCGCCCCGCCCATCGTCGGAGTGCCCTTCTTCGTGGCATGCGCCGCGGGCCCGTCCTCCCTGATCAGCTGACCGTAGCCGCGCCGAGAGAAGATCTTGATCGCCAGCGGAGTGCAGAAAAGGGCAAGCAGCAGGGACACGCTGGCGGAAACAAGGATCGTCCGCACCCGTTGCCCCCATGGCTGCTCGATCTGGCCGAAGGGTACAGCACGGACTCATCTTGTAGGCGCTCTGCCGCCAACGTTCTCAACAGCGTGCCGCCTTCGGCTTCGGCCTCGTCCCGAGGATTACTGCGCGCGCTGGCGCAATAAGTACGACGTCTTCACCTCGCTTCAGCGGCCGTCTCCGGACCCGCGTGAGAACGAGTCCCGGTAAGCGGCGACTGCCTGTCTCGTTTCCTCGGCGACGAGGTCGGCGTTGATCTGCGCGCCCGCGAGCGCGCCTGCCGCCGCTGCGCCGCCTACTTGGGCGGTCAGATCGGTGACATTGCCCGCGGCCCATATCCCGGGGACATCGGTACGGCCGGTCGGGTCCGCCGGAATGTACTCGCCGACGGAGGCGGGATACTGCGCCGGTTTCAGTCCGAGCCCCGCGAGCGCGTCGGCCCGCGCGACCATTCGCGGCGAAACAGCCAGTACCTCACGCCTGACCAGCGTGCCGTCACTCATCCTTGCGCCGACGAGGTGGTCACCGGCGATTTCTATGGACGCCACCTTTCCGTCGACCACGCGGATGCCGCGGGCAGCTAGTTGCTCGGTATCCTCGTCGGTCAGCGGCCAGGCGTTCGAGAACACCATCACATTTTCGCTGAGCTGGCGGAACAGCAACGCCTGGTGCACCGAGAGCGGCCCGGTGGACAGCACGCCGATGGCCCGGTCACGGACCTCCCAGCCATGGCAGTAGGGGCAGTGCACGACATCTCGGCCCCATCGATCCCGCAGGCCTTGTATGTCGGGCAGTTCGTCCGCCAGCCCGGTGGCCACCAGCAGCCGGCGGGCGCGGACCGTCCGGCCGTCGGCGAGCGCGACGTCGAATCCGTCGTCGTCCGGAGCAACTGCGGTGACCTCGCCGGTCACCACCTGACCGCCATAGCCGCGAACTTCTGCGCGGCCGCGCTCAAGTAGCTCCGTCGGCGGCGTTCCGTCCCTGCCGAGCAGCCCATGCACGCCGCCGGCAGGGGCGTTGCGCGGCGCGCCCGCGTCGATCACAACCACCGAGCGCCGCGAGCGGGCCAGCATCAGCGCTCCGCTGAGCCCCGCAGGACCACCGCCGATCACCACCGCGTCGTAACCGCCATTCAATTGATCGCTCACTTCGATCACCTCCATGACCAAGATGCCGGTAACCCGGCCGAG
>Ga0335075_10015808_pt1 | contig 11296 bp, 6 predicted proteins | sample Lox_Sample_24_FD_206723 | JGI IMG/M metagenome (GOLD analysis project Ga0335075, IMG submission 206723) | Soil microbial communities from Loxahatchee National Wildlife Refuge, Florida, United States - Lox_Sample_2.4 | ecosystem: Environmental > Terrestrial > Soil > Wetlands | place: USA: Florida... | reverse complement strand
GGCTACGGTCTGTTCCGCCCCGACAACAGAGGCGTTCTGGCGCCGGTGACAGACCCTGGCTTCGGGGATGATGTCTTCGCCCGCCCTGTCTGCGAAGGTGTTCATTAGCAATGACAGGCAGGTCCAGCCTGGGTCAGTGTCCACTATCGGTTCTCAGTGCAGCCACGCGAGAGACGTCCACTCGACGTTGACCGCGAATGAGCCTACGGGCTCGCAGGACCGCCAGCCGCCGTTCCTCCGGGGCCGAAAGCCGCTCCCGGAGTCCCCAAGGACTGCCCAGGCCCGCCCTGCCGAGTGTTCGCACCAACGCTCCGCGCCGCCAAGGAAGGTCGACGCCGGGCCGCTTGGGATGCAGTACACGTGCCGTGATCTCGTGGCGCGTGAGCGCACGCCCGAGCCTGACCGGCGCCAGGGAATTACCGGTGTCATAGGGAAAGTCTCCCCATTGCTCCGCTTCGTCCAATGTCGGGTTCTGCCAGAGGGCGAGTAGATTTGCAAGCAGCGCCCGACGGAGCGCTGTCAGTTCGCCCAGATCTGGCTGCCATCCAACCTTGGCGGCTAGCCCGGCAACTGCATTGGCATAGTCTCCAATCAGCTTCTGGTACTGGGCCAATCCCCATTTCAGTGCTGGATCGTTGCCGGCCCCGTCGAACCGCGGGCCACAGCGACCGCCAGATATCTCATAGCCAACGGTCGACGGCTCTGTTCCGGCGCAGAAGGTTTCGAGAAAGTGGACCACGCCGGGCTCGACATCTGCACCTGTCTCGCGAGTGTCCACGAGGAATGTGCGGCTGCCCTCAGGCGCGAATTCCGAACCTGAGCCACCGAGCCCGCCTGCGAAGTAACAGCGCACGTCCGTGCCTTGCTCGGCCGCCACGGTCGTCAGAGATCCAGCCGCGAGTCCGCGCCACCCGATGTCAACCAGGCCGACCCGGCCAAACTCAAACAAGTGTTCCTGGCGGAGATACTCGACAGTGGCTTTGTAGGCATCCTGGGCACGTTCAGCGGCGAGACTACGGAACGTCTCGGCCTCTACCAATAGGTCAATGATCTCTTGCCGGTGATCGCCTAGCTGAGTGTCGAGCGACCAGCCCGACGCTACGTCCGAGAGCTTCACCAACTGTTCGTCGCCGGTCAGATCGAGCTGGCTGAGCAAGCCGCGAAGCGTAGCCTGGTTCGACCGGGCTAGAACCTCCCGCAACGCGGGCGCAAAGCCGTTGCCGGCGTGCACAGCGAGCGCAGGCAAAAACCAGGCCCGACGGCTTCCGTGCAGATACCGGCATCGCACGGCTGCGCCCATTCCAAGCTTGTCCTGTAGCGTTCGAGCAACGGCCAGCAAGATCTCCCCGTCCCGCGCAGCGAAGTACAGCACAGGCAACTGGTCGGCTTCGGCGGTGAGCAGCGCCCATGCCGCTGCGGCCACTACGAACGGCCCCGCCACGCCGGTAACTACCGACAGCAGACCCTCGGGCTGCTCGTCTGCCCGTTCAAGACGGAACGCTCGGCCCGCGCCGGCCAGGCAGGGCCCTAGCAATCCCGCGCCGCGAGTGGTTGCCGAGTCCAGCGCTAGTTCGTAGCGGTTCGGATTAGCGGCCGTCAGAGGTCCGAATGCCACACTGGCAATTGCGCTGCCAACGCCATCAGCCTCGTAGTCATTGCCGACATGGATGAACTCAGTCCGCTTGACATCGAACCTCTTTGCGGCCTCGCGGAACAGGGAGCCGGTGACTTTGCGCAAGCCCAAGTCGGCCGAGGTCAGAACCGTGCCGGATGGTAGCCCCTGGGCATCTAGGCACCGGCGCAAGAAGTCGCCGCGATGGGGCGTATCAGACAGGTAGCACACTGACGCTCCGCTTGTGCGCTCAAGGAGGCCGCGCAGCGCAGGGTTGACCTGCAGCATTGCCATCTCGACCTCCTCCTCCACGCGTAGCGCTAGGTCGCGCTCATGCGTAGACCAGCCGTAGTCGGTGGCAAGTTGCTCATATACCTGTGCGAGCGACGTGTCTTCGGCGGTTGCGGATGCCCTGGCCCTGTCTTCAGCTTTGCTGCGTCTATAAACAAAATCCGCCGAGTTCTCAACGGCGGGCAGTGCCCCGACGAGCCTGTTACCGACGGCGCGCCACATTGATTCCTGACACACAAAATCTCTAATGAGGCACGTGTCAAAAATGTCAAGTGACAGCAAACGGTACTTGGGCTTCGTGCCAATGTTCCTCATGCGCAACGCGCTCGGCGAACCTGCCGTCATGCGAATAGCCTGGCTCGGCACGCAAGCTATCCCTTGCCGCAGGTTCGCGGCGCCCACATCCACATGATGGAGTTCGCCCGCTTCAGAGCGAACTGGCTCAGACACCGCCAAGCCCCAAAAACCGGCATCTAACAAATTCCACCTTTATAGTAAAACATAGCAAAGCACAAGCCGCAGCGGTTCTACCTGTAGCACGGCCGGTGCGGGCCCGCGAGGGTTCCGGAAGAACGTCAAGACAGTCGTTCCAAATCATGCCCGTCGAGACATACTGATTCGTAACTCATCGTGTTCGGGAGGCTCCGCAAAGTGCACGTTGCTGCAAGACAGGTAGGAAACTGGCATGATCTGCCCAGCAGGCCTACGGCGACAACTGAGGAGCTCGCCGCCGAATAAGAACCATACGGACAAAAATGTCTCAAATGCTAAATTCTCTCCGGCCCGGAGTCGTAGCTCGCCGTGTGATGCGGCAGCTACACCTCGGTGGCGCATGGTCTCGCGTCGCAGTTTGCATCGACCGTCGACGGCCCGCCGTCTCGGCCGACGACTGGTCTGAGCCTCTCGTGCCAGTCCAGCCTGGGGTAACAAGAGTTCCGAACGTGCTGACCAGCTCGGACGCTCTCGCTGACCGTAGCCCATGCGAACCGGGCCGAGGTGCCTGGACCAAAGACCAGCCGACGCTGCGGTGCCTGCTTGCAACGCCCACACTCGATGTTGGCGGTGTGGAAGAAGTAATAGCCTTCCTGGCGCGAAGACTTCCGTCGTTTGGCATACACACGGCAGTCCTTTGCGGTCGAGCGGAGCGGACAGCCGGCCGACAGACCGGTCGCGTAGCCCGTGCCCTCGACTCTGACGGCATCGAAGTCCGCGCCCTCGACACCGACGGTGCACTTGACTGGATCAGGACTTGGCAGCCCGACGTAATTAGCGGTCATGGCGACCCGCTCTGGGCAGCAGAAGCTGCTAAGAGCGCAGGTGTGCCGTTCGTAGACAACCTGCATGCCATGAATGGCGTTATAGGGCGCGACTGGCGCTGGCACAGCGAGGCGGCGCGGAGCGGGCAACTCGCCGCTGTGGTCGCGGTCTCCGACGTACTACGCCGAGAACATCGAGCGGTCAATCCCGGATTCCCACCCGACCGGATTATCACAATCCCTAACGGCGTCGACGAGCGTCGCACGTACGGAAACCGCGCGGCGACCCGCAACTGGCTGGGCATCACAAACGAGTACCTGTTGGTATCACTTGGCAGGTACTGCATGCAGAAGAACACTTACGGATTGATTACTGCCTTTAACGACGTGGCCAGAATTCACCCTGAAGCGCATCTACTTATAGCTGGCAACATAGACGAGAGCCCTTATTACCGGCGCGTACATAAACTGCGTGATGCCTCGCCCTACCGCGAGCGCATTCACTTGCGCGATCACTATGACGCGCCGTGGGATCTGCTGGCCGCTGCGGATGGCTTTGCTCTTGCGTCGTTCTTCGAGGGCTGGCCGCTGGCTTCGATGGAAGCGCTGTGCGCCGGCCTGCCTGTTGTCATGACCGAGGTCAGCGGCGCGCGAGAGCAAATCGGTGATGATCGGGCCCGTGGCTACGTGGTAAGAAACCCGGTCGGCGATCCACTGGTCGATTGGTCCGCGTTCGCCGCGGCCCAGTACAAGCCTCACGCAAACCGTGAGGAATTGGCGGCAGCAATTAACCGCCTGATTTCGGACCGGGACGACTATCAGCGCAACCGCCAGCAACTCGCGGCTGAGTCAGCGGAGCGTTTTAGCTCAACTCGGTGGGCGGAGCAGCACGCCGGGGTGCTCCGTGCAGCTGCGAAGCCGAGCGTGCCTGCGACTCCTGCAGCTTCTCGGTAACCGCTCGCCGGAAGCTACCTTAGTACTTCCAATACTTAACCGATCGGATGTCGAGTTGCCCGCTGCAGTTTCCTGCCCTGGGCTTCTGGTACTCGGCCAAGTCCGCCAACACGTACATCAACTGGTGCGGAATGCGCTTAGTAATGGTCAGCACATTCACGTCGTTCACGAAGTACTCCATCTTGGATCGCGTCCAGGACAAGGAGTATGTCTGCCAGCCGGTGGTGAGTTGAATCGGAATAAGCCCACGATCCTGGTGCGCACCGGCGGGTGACGGATGGAAGAACGACGCAGTCTCGTTTTTGACGCCCCAGCTTTCAATCATATCCATCTCGGGCGGCCAGACACCGTCGGCGGCAGCTAGCCACAACCCCGACCATAGCCCCGATCGGTGCGGGATTTTCGCTACTATCTGGAGGAAGCCGTACTTGAACTGGAGACTCGAGTACGTGGTGACGATCCCGGACCGACAGAGATACTCCTTGGGCCTCCCGGCCTGTCCTGCTTGGGCGGGCTTCGCTTGGCCAGGAGTCCTACGGCGCTGCGCGACGAGCCTTAGCACTCTGCCAGAGACCCTGTCCTGGCTGGCCAGGTACCACTGATATTCCTTGTTACCGAAGTTCGTGCAGCCGATGGTGAAGTCGGCTTCCGGATAACAGGTCTGCCAGATCGACGTATCGAGACTCGATCCGGAGAAGGTCGCATCGAATTCGGGAGACCCCTTCGGGTGCACAGCTTGGAAGGCGGCTTCCTGCGCAATCTTGGCCTTTTCCTTCGCAATTTTGAGCTTCAGCGCTGCGGCCCTTTCGCGGGCCGCGACAGCGGCTGGGGCTTGGCGGCCGCCGGGTGCTGCCCGGCCAGGTAGACCCAGGCCCCACAGGACTGCGCCCACCAGAGGCACGGCCACTGCCACCTTCCACCAGTGCCTCATCCCGTCGCCCTCCGTGTCATAGCTGCGGCGCAGATATCCTAGCCGCTCCACTCTGCATGGCTGGACTCCTCGTCGCGGGACGACTAGCCCTGGGGAGGGTTCCCCTTTACCTTCGGCTTGCGGCTAAACTAGTCTGATTTATCCAGTCTATGCAGCTTTCGCTTAGTAAGCTGTGGGCGGTGAACTGCCCCGGGGGGCGTTACTGTGCTGCTATTCTAACGCCGGCCATGCCCCATATCGGGGTGTACCGGCACCTAGGACACTTTCGGGATGGGGGCTGGCTGTTGCGCATCGCGAACGCTCGGCGCCCTGCGCCGGGCGGCTTCCACTTCCGGCAGCGGATGGGCGTATCGTCAGTCGCCGCCGACACACGGACGCTTCGCATGAGCGACGGCGGCAGCGTCTGGGTCGGCCTGTTGGAGCTAGGTAGCGACTTCGTGGTCGCCCTTGGCAGCCCCCCTGCGGGGGAGCAGATCCCAGCTCGCGTCATGGTCAGACTTCACGGCGCACCTGTGGGATACGTGGAGATTCCGCTTCAGCCGACCGAAACGCTGGCTGTGCGGGCTCAGGCGTCGGCAGAGAACACCCTGGCCGAGTCGCTGCGCCACCACCGAGAGGCTCATAGGCTCGGCGGTGAGGCGATCAGCCAGCCCGAATGGGCGGCGCAGGTGGCGTGCCCCCGGAACTTCCCTGTGCACAATGGCGTCGGGGTGAGCGTCATCGTCTGCACTCGGGGCCGTCCGGTCGCCTTGGCGGAGTGCCTTCAAGCCCTTAGGCGGGTGGATTACGAGCCACTGGAGATCCTGGTAGTCGACAACGCACCGACAAGCGCCGCGACACGGGATGTGGTTGAGCAATTTGCCCTGGACGACCCTCGCATTCGCTACAGCTGTGAGCCACGGCCCGGACTCTCGAACGCGCGTAATCACGGACTCGCTGCCGCCAAAAATGACCTCGTTGCCTTTACTGATGATGACATTCTTGTCGATCCCAACTGGCCAGCAGCTCTCGCGGCCGGTTTCGCGGCCGATCCCCAGGCTGCTTGCGTTACCGGTCTCGTGGCGTCCCGCTCTCTGGAAACCCGTTCCGAGCGTTACTTTGACTCGCGATACTCCTGGGGCGAAGCCTTCGACGCCCGGCGCTACGATCTGGCATCGAACCGCGACGGGTCGAGCCTGTATCCGTTCAAGGCCGGGATCTTCGGCACAGGCGCTAACTTCGCGGTCCACAAGACCGTCGTCGACCAGCTTGGTGGATTCGACCCGAGGTTGGGCGCTGGTGGTCCAGGCCGAGGCGGCGAGGATCTCGACATGTTCGTCCGCATTATCCTATCTGGTAAGCGTTTGTGCTATGTTCCATCGGCGCTGGTGTGGCACCAGCACCGAGCGGATGACCGAGCGCTTGCCGAACAGGTATACGCCTACGGCCATGGCCTAGGTGCCTACCTTGCCAAGCGGCTCATAACCCGGGAAATGCCGGTAGCGCTTCTTGTACGCAGTATGGGTCAGTCGGTCGTGATGGCGCGCCAGATGCGGCAGGCGTCGCGTGCGAGCCAGCTGAAGGCCCGCGGGCGACGCCTCGCCGCAAGTGAGGCATGGGGCGTGCTAGCTGGGGCGCGGTGCTTTTATCGCGTTTCTCGGCGAGACCGAGGAACACTTAGCACCGGACGGAGTCTCGTCAGGTGACATCTGCTGACCAAAGGCGCAGTAGAGATCGGGCTAACGCTACATCGGGCGGCCCGGCCGGCTGGTTCGATGATCCATCCGGCGCGCCAATGATGCGCTGGTGGGACGGGTACGGCTGGACCGAGCAAACGCGGCCAGCAACCCAGGAGCAGTTCCGTCGGCGGACCGTTGCCGGCCCCCCGTTGAGGCAACCGCCCCCAGGGCATGTTGACGACCCAGCCAAGGCACTCAGGCGAAGAGATGAGAGATACCTCTCGAACGGAGCCCGGGACGAGCGGCGGGACGCCCGAGACGAAAGGTACCCGCCGAACGGAACCTGGGACGAGCGGCGGGACACCCGAGACGAAAGGTACCCGCCGAACGGAACCCGGAACGAGCGGCGGGACACCCGAGACGAAAGGTACCCGCCGAACGGAACCCGGAACGAGCGGCGGGACACCCGAGACGAAAGGTACCCGCCGAACGGAACCCGGAACGAGCAGCAAGGTACGCAGCTGCCTGCTGGCAAAGGTCGGCATGCCGCTAGCACACCGAAGACACGGCGGCAGCCGAGTACGGAAACGGTCATATCTCCGACAGCTGCGCCGCAAGACCAGCCTGGGCGGCGAGAGCTCGCGACTGTAGGGATAAGCGCTGTATTCGCTGCCTCACTCGTCGCGATCGCCGTTGGTTACCAACTGGATGTCGGGGCGCTCCGCGTAGCCGGAGTTCTGGCCGCCGTTGTCTTCGGGGTGGGGACGGCGCCGCTCCAGCTCGCCGAACGGTCCAGCCTCGCCACCCGCCTTGGCGTCGCGGGGATAGTGGGCCTTTCGACTCTGGCTCTGGGCGGAGTCGCGATGGCTGCCGGGTCCGGCTGGCACCCGTTGCGTGCGGCGGTGGTGATCGGATTGATCGCCGCCGGAGCGCACATCATTGCATGCCGCAGAGCGATCAGGACTATCCGGCGTTCGCGAGCCTTCGGCTCGCTGGGCCTTAGCTGGCGGGCTGTGGTCAACACCTCGCTCATGTGCACTGTCGTCGGGACCGTTCTCTGGTGTCTCGCAGCTCTAAATCTTGGCCATGTCATTCCTACTGGAGCAGCAGGGTTCCTGCCGAAGATCTCGCCGTTGTGGTACGCGGGCCTGATCCTGCTGCTGACGGCGATCGTTTTTGCCCGGCATAAGACCGAGGCCCATGCCATGTTCGCCTTGGTCTCCTTGGTCGCTGCCTTCACCTTGACTCCGGCGCTCGTGTACGGCATGCCTAGGTCTCAGTCCGCGGCGAAGCACATCCGCCTTGTTCTATCCATCCTGTCCATTCACTATTTGAATCATAATAGTGGTATTTATCAAGCTTTTTCAGGATTGTTCGCCGGGATCGCATGGGTTTGCGTCATAGCCCACACCACTAACGTCATCGGGATAGCAACTTACTGGCCGTTCATCATCGGCCTCGTCGGGCTGGCGGAGCTGCGGTTCTTCTTCGGCCGGCTGCCGTTCTCCAGCTACCGCATCTGGGTCGGGATGACTCTTGTGGTGCTCGTCAACTCCTTGGGAGCCGACTACTTCTCGCCTCAGTCGGTCGGATTCGTCCTGGGGCTCGGTATTTTTGGCCTCGTGCTGGGCCGGGACTGGCCAGGCATTAGCGAGGGCCTGCGCATCGCACTGCTGGTGTTCGCAGGATGTGCACTGGCCGTCACCCACGAGTTGAGCCCGTTCGTCGTCGGCGGCGTCCTCGTCGTCCTCCTAGTGTTCCGGGTCGTGCGGCCTTGGTATGTGCCCGCTACGATCATCCTGCCGATCGCCCTGTGGGTGTGGTTCAACTGGTATGTGATCAAGGGCTACGTGAGCTTCGCCCATCTCGGCTCCCTATCAAATTTCACCCCGCCCAAGACAGTCGCGACCCAGGGTCTGTCCCGCTTGCCGATCGTCGGCGACAGTTCTCATGCCCTCCTCCTCGGGCTTCTGGTACTCATCGCCCTGGCGAGCGTCGGCTTTATCCGCACCGTGCGCCAGGGGTCGGCTTGGGGCTATGGGATCAGCGCCGGTGTGGGCCTGGTGCTCATCGCCGCCAACTCCTACGGCAACGAGGGAATCTTTCGGTCGGCGCTATTTGGCATCCCATGGCTTGCGGTTCTGGCCTTGTACGCTGTGCGCGACAACCCACCCCGGTGGATGTCCGCAGCCTTCGGCGTCGTGTCAGTAGGATTGCTCGCAACCTTTCTGGTCTCGACGTTCGGGCTGGACAACGCAGGCGTTATCCGGCCCTCTGACTTTCAAGCGCTAAGCCTCTACACGCGCCAGGCGTCCGGCAACAGCGAGCTGCTGGATCTTTCCTACGGTGACCTTCCGGATAGTGTCACGTTCCCGCCCGACGGCTATTGGGTCGACTGGACCCAGGTCGCGACGCAGGCTGATCTCCGGCCCGGAGGGCCGGATGCCGCCGACGCCGCCGCGCTGGCTCGCCACTACATCCGTTTCGCCAAGAAGGTAAGCTCGGCAGCGCCAACCCAACTCTACGCAATATGGTCTCCTGCGTCCGCGCAATACGCAGTCGACTACGGCCTCGAAACCCTCGCGGAGTCGGAGAAGTGGCGAACTGTGCTCGCTAATAGCCCTGACTGGAAAGTTGTCTTCAGCAAAGACGGCACTTACCTCTATCACGTCGTCGTACCGAAATAGCTTAAGTCGTCGATGAAGATTGCCTTTCTAATATTTAATCATCGCGGCCCGGAACAACTTCTTCGCCTTCTCGCAACGCTCAGGCGGCAACTCCCGGACTCTCCGCTGGTAGTTCATCATGACAAGTTCCGCGCCGAACTCAGTGCTTCAGAGCTCGAACCACTAGGAAACGCACACCTACTGACCAGCGATAAGCCCATCGTATGGGGAGACTTGAGCCTGGTCGAAGCTTGCTGGCGGTCTCTGACGTGGATGACAGCGAATATCGAGTTTGACTGGCTCGTCGTGCTGTCAGCGCAGGATTACCCAATTAAGCCACTCGCCGGGCTCGGCAAATACATCGCCGCCACGGGCGCTGGCGCGCTCGTGGACGCCACGCCCATCGGCGAACTGCCAACCGCCGGCCTGCGAAAAATCACGCGACGGCGGTTCCTCTACCAGTACGGCCCCGCAAGGGAATTGTGGCCAGCGGCGCGGATCTCGGAGCGCTTGTGGGCGAACTTGCGGCAAGGCACGGCGCTGTTCGCAGATGTGCTCAACAACAGCCAGCAATATTTCAAGATCTACAGATATCCGGACCGGATGCCTTGGCGTATTGGCCGCCGAGCTTCCTCAACGCCATTTTCTCCGGACTGGCCGTGCTGGTTTGGCTCGGTTTGGTTTGGCCTTTCCGCGGAGGCCGTCAGATACATAAATACTTTTGTGCAGAACAACCCCGAATACGTCGCCTACTACGAGCGAACCATCTGCCCGGATGAATCGGTCACAGCAACTATCATCTGCAACGCGCCTGGCATTCACGTGGAGCCGACGGCCTTGCACTTTGTGCGATGGACGCGACCGCAATCGGGACATCCCGATATTCTGGGCATTGCCGACCTGCCCGAGCTCCTGGCGTCCCCTGCATTCTTTGCGCGGAAGTTCGACGCGGCCATCGACTCTGACGTCCTAGACCGGCTGGACGAACTAATCCAGTGATTCGCCCGCCACCGCGGAGAACTGCGCCGGGCACTTGCGGGCCGGCTGCGGCAGGGAGCTTTACCAAACCGCCCGCCGGATGACGCTGGCCACCCTGGCCTGCTGCTCCTCGGTAATCTGCGGGTACAACGGCAGCGACAGCAACTGCTCTGCCGCTGCCTCGGCGACCGGGAAGTCGCCCTTCCCGTAACCGAAGTCCCTGAATGCCGGCTGCAGGTGAACGGGCACCGGGTAGTGGATCCCGGCCTCGATTTTTTCTTCTCGTAGCCGGTCCAACACTGCATCCCGGTCCGGCACCCTGATCGCGTACAAGTGCCACACGTGATCATTGCCGGGAGCCGCCGACGGAAGGATGACACCCGGCAGGTCAGCCAGCAGCTCCCGGTACCGCGTCGCCGCCAGCCGTCGCGCTTGGTTGCCGTTAGCGAGCCTGCGAAGCTTGGCACGTAGTACGACTGCTTGGAATGCGTCCAGCCGGGAGTTGAATCCGATTGCGATGTGCTCGTACCGGCGTTCCGCGCCGTGATCCCCGAGCAGCCGCACCCGGCGGGCGAGCTCGGCCGATTCGGTGAGCACAGCGCCGGCGTCGCCGTAGGCGCCCAAGTTCTTGCCCGGATAGAAGCTAACTCCGGCCAGCAGGCCGAACGAGCCAGGCGGCTTACCGTCTTGGGTCGCGCCATGGGCCTGGGCTGCATCCTCGAGCACGACTGCCCCGTGCCGCGCCGCCACGGCCGCGACGGCAGTCATCGGCGCAAGCTGGCCGAACAGGTGGACGGGAAGTATGACATCCGTCTCGTCGCTGACGACCGATTCCAGGGCTCGGGGGTCGAGCAGGAGGTGCTCGGGATCTACGTCGGCGAAGGCCGGCCGAGCGCCGGCCCGCACGACGGCCTCCGCGGTGGCAACAAACGTATTGGCCGGCATGACGA
>Ga0335075_10015806_pt1 | contig 11297 bp, 10 predicted proteins | sample Lox_Sample_24_FD_206723 | JGI IMG/M metagenome (GOLD analysis project Ga0335075, IMG submission 206723) | Soil microbial communities from Loxahatchee National Wildlife Refuge, Florida, United States - Lox_Sample_2.4 | ecosystem: Environmental > Terrestrial > Soil > Wetlands | place: USA... | reverse complement strand
TCGTCGGGCAGCCCGAGGTTCGCGCCGCCAAAGACCGCGGCGACCGCGAGATCGGGCCGGTCGTCGATTGTGACCTTCGCGCGCAGCCGATACATCGTCAGGCGGCGCTTGAGATCGGCGAGCCGCGCCGCCTCGCCGTCGAGCCAAATCGTCTCGTCGCGTTCGACCAGCATAAAATCGTGCAGGTATTTGCCCTGCGCGGTGAGCAGCGCGGCATAGATCGCGCGCTCATTGCCGACGCGCGCGACATCGTTTGAGATCAGCCCCTGGAGAAAGGCTGCCCGATCGGGTCCGCCGATCGCCAGCACGCCGCGATCTTCCAGTATGACAAATCTTGCGTCGCTCATCGCCAATATCTCGGCCGAAGGTGTTTCGCCCCGCTAAAGGTAGGGCTTGGCGCTTGCTTGGCAAGCCGACAGACGCCGCGTTATAAGGCGCAAAGACCGGGGACATGGATATTCTTTTCGTCACCGCGACGCGCATCGGCGATGCCGTGCTGTCGACCGGGCTGTTAAGCCATCTGATCGAGCGCTATCCCGGCGCGCGGCTGACGATTGCCGCCGGCCCGATCGCGGCGCCGCTCTTCGAGGCAGTGCCCGGCCTCAGGCGGCTCATCAGCGTCAACAAGCGTCGGTTCTCGACACATTGGCTCGCGCTCTACGGCGCGGTTGCTGCTCGGCGCTGGGATCTGGTCGTCGATCTACGCGGGTCGGCGCTGGCCTGGCTGCTGCTGGCGCGCGCGCGCCGCGTCATGGCCAAGGGCGACCAAAACGAACATCGTGTCCGACAGCTCGCGCGCCTGTTCGATCTCGACCCGCCGCCAAGCCCGCGATTGTGGCTTTCACCGACGCATGAGCGGGCGGCCGAAATTCTGCTTCCGGCGGGCCCGCCCGTGCTGGCGATCGGACCGGCGGCCAACTGGCGCGGCAAGCAATGGCGCGGCGCGCGCTTCGCCGAGCTGGCGCGGCGCCTCACGGCGACGGATGGGCTGCTGCCTGGGGCGCGGGTCGCGGTGCTGGCCGCGACGCATGAACGGGAGCAGGCGGTGCCGCTGCTTGCCGCGATCCCGTCACGACGACTGATCGATCTTGTCGGCCGCACCGACCTCTTGACCACGGCTGCGGTGCTCCGGCGCTCGGCGCTGTTTATCGGCAACGATACCGGGCTCATGCACATCGCCGCGGCGAGCGGGGTGCCGACGCTCGGCCTCTTTGGTCCGAGTCCGATCGAGCAGTACGCGCCATGGGGCGACAACGCGGCGACGGTGCGCAGCGAAGCCGCGTGGCAGGCGCTGTTCGCCCCGGATTTTGATCACCGCACCACCGATACGCTGATGGATACCCTGTCGGTCGAGGCCGTCGAGACGGCGGCGCGAGGCTTGTGGTCGCGCGCCGCGAGCCGAGCGGCGTGAGCGAGGGGCGCCCACATCTCTCGGCGGTCGTTGTGGTCCACAACGAAGAAGCACAGCTCGCCGAGTGCCTGAAGACGCTCAATTTCTGCGACGAAATCGTTGTCGTGCTCGACCGCTGTACCGACAAGTCAAAGGATATCGCGCGGCTCTTTCATGCCCGCATCATCGAGGGCGCGTGGGAGCGTGAAGGGCCGCGCCGGCATGCCGGGATCGATGCCTGCACGGGCGCGTGGATCCTCGAGGTCGATGCCGACGAGCGGGTGCCGCATGCGCTGGCGGAAGAAATTCGCGCGGTGGCCGCGCATTCGACCGTGTCGTGGCACCTTATCCCGGTCGATAACTATATCGGCGAGCGGCTGGTGCGATACGGCTGGGGCGCGTCGTTTGGCAAAGGCGCTTTCGCCGGATTTTACCGTCACGGCGCAAAGCTGTGGGGCGATCAGCGTGTCCATCCCGAGGTGACGCTGTCCGGCTCGCAAGGCCCGACCTTCAAAGGGCGCCTCATCCATTATGTCGACGAGAACATCTCCGACCTGCTGGCGCGGCTCGACCGCTACACGACCGCGCGCGCCAGGGATTTGCGCGAAAGCGGTAAAATCGGCAGCTACGGGCACAATATCCGGCGCATTTTTAGCCGGTTCTGGAAATGCTATGTCGCGCGGCACGGCTACCGGGAAGGGCCGTACGGGTTTCTGATCGCGCTGTGCGCCGGGCTCTACCCGATCCTGTCCTACCTCAAGGCGCGGCTGGAAAAGGATTGATGGCAAGCGTGGTGATGGCCGATGACGGCATCGCCTTTGACGGGCTGACGGCGGAGGCGGGGCCGCTCGGCGGGGCCGAGACGGCCTTTGTCGCGCTCGCCGAGGCGCTGGCGGCGCGCGGCCACGAGGTCGAGGCGCGCAGCCGCTCTCGCGCGGCGCTGCGGCATCGCGAGGTGAACTGGGCGCCGATCGAGACGGGCGTGCCGCAAACCTGCGATCTTTATATCGGCAATCGCGGACACCGGCTGATCGGTCTCGTCAAGCGGCCGCGACGGCGCCTGCTGTGGCTGCACAACCCGGCACGCTATCTGCGCAAGCCCCGCATGGCGGCGAGGATCGCGTGGTATCGCCCGCTGATCGTGACCACCGGCGCCTATCATGCCTCGACCGTTCCGGGCTGGCTGCCAGATGGTGGGCGGATGATCATCCCTTACGGCATGCTCGACCGCTTTCGTCATGCCGAGCCGCGCCAGCCGCCGCCGCCGCGCGCGGTCTTCACCTCGAACCCGCTGCGCGGCCTCCATTGGCTGCTCGATCTGTGGGTCAGGCGGATCCGGCCGGAGGTGCCCGGCGCGGAGCTGCACATTTATGCTGGGACGGCGGTCTATGGCGGTGCCGGCAAGCATGCGGGCGAGATCAATAGAGTGCTGGCGCTGGCTAGGGCACTGACCGGTGCTGGTGTGGTTCTTCACGATCCGGTCGGGCGAGAGCAACTGGTCGAGGTGCTTTTGAGCGTGCGGGCGATGCTCTATCGAGGCGATCCCGGCGAGACCTTTTGCCTCGCGCTGGCCGAGGCGCAGGCGCTTGGAGTACCGGCGGTCGTGACGCCGCTCGGTTCGGTCGGTGAGCGTGTCGTGGACGGGCTCAGTGGCCGTGTCGCGACAAGCGATGACGCGTTTGTCGACGCGGCGATTGCCGTGCTCCGCGACGACGCGGTCTGGCGCCTGTGGCACCATGGTGCGTTGACCGCGCAGCGCGGCCTTTCGTGGGACGAGGTCGCCGCGCAATACGAGGCGCTGATCCCGTGAGCGAGACGATCCTCGTCTACCGCGACCGCATCGTGCCGCGTTCCGAGGCGCAGTTTTTGCGCCGGCTTTACATCGGCTTCGAGCGACTGAAACCGGTGTGGATCGGCCGTCATCGCGGCGACGGGCTCGGCGATCTCGGCACCGAGCCGCGATTTCTCGGGCGGGACGGGATACTCGGTGCGTTCGATCGCGGGCTGTTCAAGCATCTCGGCACGTTGCCGTCGAACCTCGATCTGCGCGCGCTGAACCCGCGTCTCGTGCATGCGCATTTCGGGCGCGGCGGCGCGCTCGCGTTGCCGATCGCCCGTGCGCTCGGCGTGCCGTTGGTCGTGCATTACCACGGCGGCGACGCGACCAAGGACAAGCATTACCGGCGCGGTCTGCTGCCGACGGTCTATCAGCAGCGCCTGGCCGACTTGCAGCGCGAGGCCGCGCTCATCATCTGCGTATCGGATTTTATCCGCGACCGGTTGGTGGCCCGCGGTTTTCCGGCTGAAAAACTCCTGGTTCACCGTTACGGGATCGAGATCGAGGCAGAGTCGACAAAAGCACCGGCCGAGGCCGGCCAGCCCTATCTGCTGTTTGCCGGACGCTTTGTCGAGAAAAAGGGTATCGGCGTTCTCCTCAACGCTATGCGTGCGCTGGAGGCCGAGGGGCGGGACATACGGCTCTTGCTGGTCGGTGATGGTTCTGCAGCCGCCGCGTTGAAGCAGGCGGCGGCCGGTCTAAAAAATGTGAGCTTTTTGGGTTGGCTGCCGAACTCTGAGCTGAGCGGGCTGATGCGCGGCGCGCTCGCGGTCTGCGTGCCGAGTCTTGAAGCGGCGGATGGCGATGCCGAGGGCCTGCCGAATGTCGTGCTTGAAGCAATGGGGGAGGGCGCACCGGTTGTCGCCAGCCGGCACGCCGGGATCGGCGAGGCGGTCGAGGACGGCCGAACTGGGCTTCTCGTGCCGCCCGGCGATGTGTCGGCCCTGGCGGCAGCGTTGCGGCAGCTCATCGACGCGCCGGAAGCCGCGCAGGCGATGGGCAGGAACGCGCGACAGGTCGCGCTCAAAAAATTTGACGCGATGACGCAGTCGAGGCGGCTGGAAGAGGTTTTGCTCGACGTAATCTCGGGAGCCCGAGGACAAAAATAACGCTTCCCGGCGAAAGCGAAAGCCGGGATCCATTTGTCCGGCGCTCGAACTGCTGAAAAGTGGGCCCCGGCTTTCGCGAAGGCCGCGGAGCGGCGCCTCACGAAGTGCGATCTATGTCAGCCGCCAGCGCAGCGTTTCGCCGGCGCGGAATGGTGCAACGGCAAGATCGCCCTCGCCGATATGATCCGGCACGGTGCAGCCCTCGCGATGCAGCGTCACGCGTGTTTCGTTGACCGGCAGGCGATAAAAGGCCGGCCCGTTGAGCGAGGCAAAGGCCTCGAACGTATCGAGCGCGTCTTCGTCGTCGAACACCTCGGCGTAGAGTTCGACCGCCGAGGCGGCGGTGAAGATGCCGGCGCAGCCGCACGCCGTCTCCTTGGTCGGGATCGCGTGGGGCGCGGTATCGGTGCCGAGAAAGAATTTCGGGTTTCCGGATGTCGCGGCGCGGCGCAGCGCCAGCCGGTGCTTTTCGCGCTTGGCGATCGGCAGGCAATAGAGATGCGGGCGGATGCCGCCCTGGAAGATGGCATTGCGGTTGATCAGCAGATGGTGCGCGGTGATCGTCGCCGCGAGGTTGGGGCCGCCATCCTCGACATAGCGTGCCGCCTCTTCCGTGGTGATGTGCTCAAGGACGATCCGCAGTTCCGGCAACCGCTTGCGCAGCGGGTCGAGCACCGTGTCGATAAACACCGCTTCGCGGTCAAAGACATCGACCGCCGGATCGGTCGCCTCGCCATGGATGAGGAGCGGCATGCCGGTTTCGGCCATCCGTTCCAGCACCGGCATGACGCGGCCGAGATCGGTAACGCCGTGCGCCGAGTTGGTCGTTGCATGCGCCGGGTAGAGCTTGACCGCGGTGAACACGCCCTCGCGGTGGCCGCGCTGGATCTCGTCGGGGTCGGCGCCGTCGGTCAGGTAGGCGGTCATCAGCGGGGTGAAGTCGCTGCCCGAGGGCAACGCGGCCATGATCCGCTGGCGATAGGCGAGGGCGGCCGCGATGGTCGTTACCGGCGGCACCAGGTTCGGCATGACGATCGCGCGGGCGAATTGCCGCGCCGTGTAAGGCAGCACCGCCGCCATCATCGCGCCGTCGCGCAAATGGACATGCCAGTCATCGGGACGGCGGATCGTAATGGTGTCGGCCATGTGCAGCGCTCGCTGAGTTCCCATATGAGGATAGAGCGCGGCCGGCGGGCTTGCTATCCTCGGTCGCGGCAATGGCAGGAGTCGAACATGACCGGGTGCATCGTCGGCTGGGCGCACAGCAAATTCGGGCGGCATGACGACCGCGATGTCGAATCGCTGATTGTCGAGGTCGCGCAGGGAGCGCTCGCCGATGCCGGGATTTCGGGCGCCGATATCGATGCGGTCTATCTCGGCACGATGAACGGCGGGTTTGTGAAGCAGGAGTTTCCCGCCTCGCTCGTCTTGCAGGCCGATCCCGAGCTACGCTTCAAGCCGGCGACGCGGGTCGAGAATGCCTGCGCGACCGGGTCGGCGGCGATCCATATGGGCCTCAACACGATCGCCGCCGGGAAGGGGCGGCTGATCCTCGTGGTCGGCGTCGAAAAGATGACCGAGCGTACCGGCGCGGAGATCAACGACCTGCTGCTGCGCGCGTCATACCGCAAGGAAGAGGACCAGATCGAAGGCGGGTTTGCCGGCATTTTCGGGGTGATCGCACAACGCTATTTCCAGCGCTACGGCGACCAGTCTGACGCGCTCGCCCGCATTGCCGCGAAGAACCACAAGAACGGCGTCGCCAACCCGCTGGCGCAGATGCGCCGCGACCTCGGCTATGAGTTCTGCCGCAACGTCTCCGACAAGAACCCGCTTGTCGCCGGGCCGCTCAAGCGCACCGACTGCTCGCTGGTGTCCGATGGCGCTGCCGCTGTCGTGCTTGCCGACACGCAGACGGCGTTGGCGATGAAAAAGGCGATCGCCTTCCGCGCCGCCGAGCAGATCAACGATTTCCTGCCGATGTCGAAGCGCGACATCCTGGCCTTTGAAGGGCCGGCACTGGCCTGGAAAAAGGCGCTCGCGGCGGCGCGGCTGGGGCTGCTCGATCTCGACCTGGTCGAGACGCATGATTGCTTCACGATCGCCGAACTCATCGAATACGAGGCGATGGGGTTGACCGCGCCCGGTGAAGGCTCACGCGCGATCCTCGAAGGCTGGACCGAAAAGGACGGCAGGCTGCCGATCAACCCGTCCGGCGGGTTGAAGGCGAAAGGCCATCCGGTCGGCGCAACCGGCGTCTCGATGCATGTGCTGGCGTCGATGCAGCTCACCGGCACGGCGGGCGACATGCAGATCCCGGGCGCTCAGCTCGCCGGCGTCATGAACATGGGCGGCGCCGCGGTCGCCAATTTCGTCAGCATCCTCGAGCCGTTGCGTACATGACAAACGGAGCAACCCGATGACCTTCCGCGCATTGGTCCTGCACGAGGCAGGCGGCAAGGTCACCTCGCGGATTGAGGCGGTCGACGAAGAGCGGTTGCCGGAAGGCGATGTGACGGTCGCGATCGAATACTCGACGCTCAATTACAAGGACGGGATGATCCTCAACGGGTTGGGCCGGCTTGTCCGGACCTACCCGCATGTGCCAGGGATCGATTTTGCCGGCACTGTCGAGCGCTCGGAGTCGCCGGCAGTCAAGGCCGGCGAAAAGGTCGTGTTGACCGGTTGGCGCGTCGGCGAGGTGCAATGGGGCGGCTATGCCGAGAAGGCGCGGGTAAAGGCATCACAGCTCGTGCGCCTGCCTGCCGGGCTGACAACGCGCCAGGTGATGGCGATCGGCACCGCTGGCTTTACCGCGATGCTCGCGGTCATCGCACTGGAACGCCATGGCTTGCACGTTGGCAGCGAGGTGCTGGTGACGGGCGCGACCGGTGGCGTGGGCGGCACCGCGATCGCGCTGCTCTCGCATCTCGGCCATAAGGTCGTCGCGTCGACCGGGCGCACCGAGCTCAAATCCTATCTTGAAGGGCTGGGAGCGAGCGAAGTGCTGCATCGGTCGGAGCTGGCGACACCGCCGACCCGGCCGCTCGACCGCGAGCGCTGGGACGGGGCGATCGATGCGGTCGGCAGCGCGACGCTGGCGACGATCCTGACGCAGCTCAAATACCGCGCCAGTGTCGCCGCGTGTGGCCTCACCGGCGGCAACGACCTGCCGACGACGGTCATCCCGTTCCTACTGCGCGGGGTCAATCTGCTCGGCATCGACTCGGTTATGTGCCCGCACGAGCAGCGGGTCGAGGCTTGGCGCCGCTTGGCCAAGGACCTGCCGCTCGATCGCCTTGACCGGATGATCGAGGAGATACCGCTGTCGCAGGTCGCCGCGCTGGCGCCGCGCATTCTCGGCGGTCAGCTGCGCGGCCGTACCGTCATCGACGTTCGCCGCTAGCCGCGATTGCCCTAATCTTGCATGAATGAGCGCGGGTTTCGCGCAAAGGAGCAGCTATGGCCTTGGTTCTGACAAAGGACAGCCCGACCATCACCGCCGCCGAGTGGCAGGCGCGGGTCGATCTCGCGGCCGCGCACCGGCTCGCGGTGATGCACGGCTTCAGCGAAGGGATTTTCAATCACCTGACGCTGTCGGTGCCCGGCAAGTCCGACCGTTATTACCAGATCCCGTTTGGCCTGCATTGGTCGGAGGTCACGGCCAGCTGCTTTATGGAAGTCGCCTGGGACGGCACGGTGCTGGAGGGTGATGGCGAGGTCGAGCGCTCGGCCTATTGCATCCACGCCCCGATCCATCGCCTGGTGCCGCAGCATGCCGCGGTGCTGCACACCCATATGCCCTATGCGAGCGCGCTAGCGCGCCTCGAAGAGCCCGAGCTGCTGCCGATCGGCCAGACCGAGATCGGCTTCCTCGACAAGGTCGCGTATGACCACGATTACACCGGCGTGGCGCTCGACCCGTCTGAAGGCGAGCGGCTCGCCGGCATTCTCGGCTCCGACCGCAAGGTACTGTTCATGGCCAACCACGGGGTCTGCGTGTGTGGCGGCAGCGTCGCCGAGGCCTATGACCTGCTCTATTATCTGGAGCGCGCCTGCCAGGTGCAGCTCTACGCGATGTGGACCGGCCGCAAGCTGCGCGAAGTCAAGCCGAGCGTTGTCGAGCACACGCTCGCGCAGTACCAGGAAGTCTGGCCCGAATACAGCAACAAGAAGCCATGCGATCATCATTTCGCCGCGCTAAAGCGGCTGCTCGACCGCAAGGAACCGGATTACGCGGACTGACGCGGCGGAACGCGCTCACGGTCTCGGCCTTGCACGGTGTTGGGCATGGGCCCCTATCTCGCCAATTTCTCGCTTGAGGGACAAGTCGCGCTGGTGACCGGGGCCGGGCGCGGGCTCGGTTTTGAAGTCGCCAAGGCGATGGCCGGCGCCGGTGCGCATGTCGTCGTCAATGGCCGCGACCAGGCCCGTTTGGATGCAGCCGTCGCGGCGATCCGCGCGGCAGGCGGATTGGCCGCGGCCGCCGCGTTTGACGTTGCCGATCCCGGGGCGTTGCGCGCGGCGCTCGACGGAATCGAAAATCAGCATCAGCGGCTCGACATCGTTGTCGGCAATGTCGGACAGCGCGACCGGCGCCGCCTCGCGGAATGCGGCGATGACGATATCCGCAGCCTCATCGGCGTCGATCTCGTCTCCAGCCTGATCCTCGCGCGCGAGGCGGCGGAGCGCATGAAGGCGCGCGGTGAGGGGCGGATCATTTTCGTGACCTCGATCGCCAGCCAAATGTCGAGCGGGCGCGATGCCGCCTATGCCAGCGCCAAAGCGGGCCTCGAAGGCCTGGTACACGCGCTGGCGGTCGAATATGGCGCGCACGGCATCACCGCCAACGGCATCTCGCCGGGATTTTTCGCGACCGAGACAAATGCCGCCTTAGCCGGTGATCCGACGCGCTCGGCGTATTTCGAGCGGCGCACGCCGTTGCGCCGTTGGGGCCGGCCCGAGGAGATCGGCGGCGCAGCGGTGTTTCTCGCCTCCGCCGCCGCGTCGTTTGTCAACGGCCATATCCTCGTCGTCGACGGCGGCACGACGAGCCAGATGTAAGGCGAGATCAGGTCAAATCGTCGGCTTGCCTTGACACGCGGCGGGCGCCCCTTGCTATCGTCCAGGCATCGTCGTCTCGGGGGAGGAGCGCCATGTTCACGATCGATCTCACCGGCAAGACCGCGCTCATCACCGGCGCCGCCTCCGGCATTGGCTTGGCGACCGTCGAGATTTTTGCGCGCGCCGGCGCGACCGTCGCGCTCAATCACCTCCCGGATGACCGGCGCGGCAGCGAGCAGGTCGATCGGCTCAAGGCCGAGGGCTACAAGATCGTTTCCGCGCCGGGCAATGTTGCCGTGCCCGTCGAAGCCGAAACGATGGTGGGGCGGGCGATCGATGATCTCGGGCGGCTCGATTATCTCTTCAACAATGCAGGCACCCCGGCGACCCCGGCGCCGATCCCGTTTCCGGAACTTGATCGTCTGACCGAAGGTTTCTGGCAGACCATCCTCAACACCAATCTGATAGGGCCGTTTCGCTGCGCGCATGCCGCGGTGCCGGCGCTGCGTGCCGCCAAGGGGGCGATCTGCAGCACCGCGTCGATCGCCGGTGTGCAGGGAAGTGGAAGCAGCATCCCCTATGCCGCGAGCAAGGCCGGGGTCATCAACCTGACGCGCAGCCTGGCGCGGGCGCTGGCGCCCGAGATTCGCGTCAACGCGGTCGCGCCCGGCTTTGTCGACAGCCCGTGGAACAAGGATTGGCCCGCCGACCGTAAGGTCGCCTCGGTGGAGAAGACGCCGCTGAAGCGCGCCTGCACACCCAAGGACATCGCCGAGACGGCGTTTTTCCTGTGCGCCGGCAGTTCGATGATCACCGGCCAGACCATCATCGTCGATGGCGGGCTGACGCTTTAAAAAATCCAGGAGGAAACGATGGCCGAAACGCTCAACGGCTATGAATGGCTGGCGCGCGCGCTCGCCGGCACCGGCATGAGTCATGTGTTCTTTGTCGAATCGACGATGCGGCGGACCTTGCTGGCGCTCAGCGATCTCGGCGTAAAACCGATCCTTGCGCATTCTGAGAAGGCCGCGGCCTATATGGCCGACGGGTACGCGCGTGTCGCGATGCGCCCGGGGGTTTGCATGGCGCAATCGGTCGGCGCCGCCAATCTCGCGTCAGGGCTGCAAGATTCCTATCTTGGTCATGCTCCGGTGATCGCGATGACCGGGCACAAGGAACCGTCGTTTCAGCATCGCAACTCGTATCAGGAAATCGCTCATGCGCCGCTCTTCTCGGCGGTGACCAAATTCTCCACGCCGGTGCTGTCGACCGGGGAGCTGCCGCGGCTCTTGCGCCATGCCTGGCGTGCGGCGATGGCCGATCCGGTACGACCGACGCATCTCGACTTTAATGGGTTGCAAGGCGATGTCATCGAACTCGGCCAGACCGATGCGTCGACCGAGATCGACCACGACAAACGGCCCATTCCCATGCATCGGCTGGTCGCCGCGGACGGCGATATCGAACGCGCGGCAAAGCTGCTGCTCGGCGTGCAGCCGTTGGCGATCGTCGCCGGTGATGGCGCCCTCGCGTCGGGCGCCGGGCCGGAAATCCTAGCGTTAGCCGAGGCGCTCGCTGCGCCCATCGCCACGACGCTTGGCGCGCGCGCCCTCATCCCGACACGGCATCGTCTGGCCGTCGGCGTTGCCGGGAGCTATTCGGCGCCGCCGGCCAACCGCATCGTCCACAGCGCCGATATGGTGCTGTTTATCGGCTGCGACACCGGCGATCAGGTCACTCTGAACTGGCAGATCCCGCCGCTGGCGACACCGATCGTGCAGATCGATGCCGATCCGCATGAAATCGGCCGCAGCTATCCCAACACCACCGGGGTTGTCGGCGACCCGAAAGCGACGGTGGCGCGGCTCAACCAAATTATCGGCAAGCCGGTTCGCGA
>Ga0335075_10015805_pt1 | contig 11297 bp, 8 predicted proteins | sample Lox_Sample_24_FD_206723 | JGI IMG/M metagenome (GOLD analysis project Ga0335075, IMG submission 206723) | Soil microbial communities from Loxahatchee National Wildlife Refuge, Florida, United States - Lox_Sample_2.4 | ecosystem: Environmental > Terrestrial > Soil > Wetlands | place: USA: Florida... | reverse complement strand
TTGCCTTCAGCGGACATACCCAGTGTAAACCACCGCTCCTCGGTCTGGCTGTGCTCGGCGTCGAAGACCGTCAGCGCCAGGGGATCGAGCAGCACGGTAGATCCCTCGGCAAATGTGACGCCGTGTTTTCCGATGTTGGCTTCGGCCTTTACAGTGTCCCAGGTAATGCGCACGGTTCGTGTCGGACCCGGTCGGCCGAGCTGCTCGTCCCGCTGCAAGAGGTAAGTTACATACTCGGCGCGGGCGACGCTGTCGACGCGGCGACTGCGCTCGCGGCACCAAGCCACCAATGCGTCAATGTCGACCGGAACCTTTTGGACACTCCGGCCGACCGACTCGAGTTCTTGGATCGCTGCAAGCGCACCACGCTCCCAGTCCTCGAACGACTCATCCAGCGCCTCGACGTCGTCGGCGAGCTGGCGCAGTCGCTCCCAGGCCTCTCGTGTGTACCAAGCGAGACCGAGTTGCGTGTCGCTCGCCGCCTGGAGCGGCTTTCGACGCCGTCGGCTGCCGCGGGGACGCTTCGGTGGCGTCATCAGAGGCTTCTCCTACGCGACACCCAACAGCTCCCTGGAGAGTTGTGCGGCCTCCAGGTCAGTGAAACCCCTGAGCGCGCGGTCCAAGCTCGCCCGGGCGCTCTCCGTCAGTACTGAGTCGGCTGTGAGGAGCACCGTAGATTCCCGGTAGCGCTCGAACCAAGGTTCTGCAATTTCCGAGCAGAATCTGGCGATCTCGGTCGCACACGATTCTTGGGACTGCTCAGAGTCGGCAAATCCGAGGGAGTAACGCCTCCGAGTTCTCCCGACCAAGACCCGTCGCTGGTGGGCCCGTTAAGGGCCGCGGCTGCGGACGTGTCATTGACCACGCGAATACCGGCGTGTGCGCGAAAGGCGGGCGTGAAGGTGAAGAGGTGCAGGTGCAAGAACTCGATCACATGCCCTTGAGGTCGCGCCCAGAACGACGTCTTGCCGCGGACGAATCCAAGCGGCCGCAGCTTCGTACCGAGTAAGCGCCGGACGCGCTCGGCCCCCCGACGCTTGGCGATGACGTCCATTCGTTCGCCTAACTTGACACGGATTCTCTAGAAATACGCGCCCCGACGGTCCTCCGCGCGCGAAATGCACCGCCCCGCTGAGCTCGACGGCGGCGACGCCAATAGAGACGCATGCTCGCCCCGTGCCATTGCATTGATCTTCTCGGGCTGAGTTCGCACACACCGACTCGCGGCTTCGCGCGTATGACAAGAGCCGCCGTCTGGTTATCCTGCACCACTTCGGAAACAGTTCATGATGATTACATCCATTCGCCGGCACCGGTCGGTCGCCACTGGTGCTGTCGAGCATCCAGGGCAGTGCGCTTAGCTGCATGCAAGCATTTGACGCGAAAGTACAGACTCCCCAACCGCAAAAACCGGTTTTCCGTACCGTTTCCGTACACCGATTTTCATCGGATTCGCGCCAGCGCTGGAAGTGCTTGAAACTGGCGGAGAGAGAGGGATTCGAACCCTCGAAGGGCTTTTGACCCTTACACCCTTAGCAGGGGTGCGCCTTCGACCACTCGGCCATCTCTCCGGAAACCATGCTCATTCAATTAGATACGAGCTGGCCGAACGGCCTTGCCGCCGGCAGGGCCGTGATCATACTTGGATCGATTGCGCAACGTAAAGGCGAGCCTCGCCCCCGTCCGCGCCGGTCGACCGCACTATGCGGAGATGAACTCCTGCGGCCGATTGGCTGTCGGCGCCGGCTCCTGAGCCTGATCCCCCTGCTGCTCGCGCTTGATGCGCTCGTAGATCTCTTCGCGGTGGACCGCGACCGTCTTCGGTGCGTTGATGCCGATTCGCACCTGATTGCCTTTGACCCCCAGAACAGTGACGGTGACCTCGTTGCCGATCATCACCGTTTCACCGACCCGCCTCGTCAGGATTAGCATTTATAATTTCCTCCTTGTTTTTGTAGCCGCACCCGACCGGGGGGCCGCAAAAATCCGGCTCAGAATCTAACGAGTGTCACAAAAAACACATATCAGTGAAACCCTGAATCTGCACAGGCCACCCCCAAGCTTGCCGAGTCAACGCTTCCAGTTCGCAATCTTCTTGCGGCGCGGCACGAATTGATCGGGCCCGGGTGCGCCGCATCTAGGCGGATTGTGCGGTCTTCGCGAGCCTCGCGCGCACCAGCTCGACGACGCTTGCGAGAGCCGCATCGAGCGCCCGGGGATCGCTCCCGCCCGCCTGCGCAAAATCGGCTCGGCCGCCGCCCCGGCCGCCGATCTGGGCGGCCACGGCGCCGACGATCTCGCCCGCTTTGATACGGCTCGTTTGATCGGGCGTCACGCCGGCGACCAGCAGCACCTTCGCGGGGCCCTCGACCGAAGCCAGGACGATCACCGCCGACTTGAGTCGACTCTTCAACTGATCGACCGCCGTGCGCAACGCCTCGGCGCCTGCGCCGTCGAGTTTGGTGGCAACCACCTTCACCCCGTGCACATCGAGGGCAGCGGCTGCGAGATCCACGCCCTGCCCGGAGGCGAGCCGCTCCTTGAGCGTGCGGACCTCGCGCTCGAGCTCGCGCGCTCGCTCGAGCGCCTCGCGCACTCTCGCCGGCACGTCGTCCTCGGCGCCACGCACCAGCGCTGCCGCCTCGCGCAGCAGCGCCTCGTTGCGCTCGACGTATTCGAGCGCCGCATTGCCGGTGATGGCCTCGATGCGCCTCACCCCGGAGGCGACACCGCCCTCGGAGAGGATCTTGAAAAGGCCGATGTCTCCGGCGCGCTCGACGTGAGTGCCGCCGCAGAGCTCGAGCGAGAAGTCCCCGACGCGCAGCACCCGCACCTCCTGCTCGTACTTCTCGCCGAAGAGCGCCATGGCGCCCGAGGCGACCGCGTCCTGGTAGGCGCGCACCTCGACCTCCGCCGGTGCGTTGCGGCGGATTTGTGCATTCACCAGGCGCTCGATCTCGATCAGCTCCTGCTGGCTCACCGGTCCGGGGTGGGAGAAATCGAAGCGCAGCCGATCGGGCGCAACGAGCGAGCCTCTTTGCTGAACGTGACCCCCGAGCACGGCGCGTAGCGCCGCGTGCAGCAGGTGCGTGGCCGTGTGGTTGAGCGCAATCGCGCGCCGCCGGGCACCCTCCACACGCGCCTCGAGGAGATCGCCGATTTTGAGCGTGCCGTCGACCACCTCGCCGATGTGCGAGTGCGCGGCGCCGCGCTTGCGCGTGTCCTCGACGCGGAAGCGCGCACCGCTCCCCGCGAGCTCTCCGCTGTCGCCCACCTGTCCTCCGGACTCCGCATAGAACGGCGTGCTGTCGAGAATCACCTCGCCACGCTCTCCGCGGCCGAGCCGCTCGACGGCCGCCCCGTCCCGGAGCAATCCGATCACGCTCCCCTGCGCGGCGAGTGTCTCGTAGCCGCGGAAGCGCGTGCGCTCGAGGCCTCGCGCCGCGCCGCGCAACTCGACGCCGAAGCGGCTAGCCGCGCGCGCGCGCTCGCGCTGCGCCTCCATCGCCGCATCGAAGCCCGCTTGATCGATCGCAAGGCCGCGCTCGCGGGCAATGTCGGCCGTGAGATCGACCGGGAAGCCGTAGGTGTCGTAGAGCTTGAAGACGGTCGCGCCGTCGACGACGGCGCCGCTCAATCCCTTCAACTCGGCATCGAGGAGTGCCATGCCGGTGGCGAGGGTCTCGGCGAATCGCTCCTCCTCCTGCTTGAGCACGCGCTCCACGTGGGCCCGCGCCGCCGCGAGCTCCGGATAGGCTGAAGCCATCTGCCGCTCGAGCACACCGACGAGCTTGTAGAAAAACGGCTCCGCAATGCCCAGCTTGTAGCCGTGGCGGATCGCGCGGCGAATGATGCGCCGGAGCACGTAGCCGCGGCCCTCGTTCGCAGGCAGCACCCCATCGACGATCAGGAACGCACACGAGCGGATGTGATCGGCGATCACCCGCAGCGAGCTCGGGGAGCGCTCCGGGGAATCCGCAAGCGCGGTCGCCGCCTCGATGATCGCGCGGAACAAGTCGATCTCGTAAACGGAGTGCGCGCCTTGCATCACCGCGGCGATGCGCTCGAGGCCCATGCCCGTGTCAACCGACGGCTTCGGGAGCGGTGTCAGCACACCGTCCGCCGAGCGCTCGAACTGCATGAATACGAGGTTCCAGATCTCGACGAAGCGGTCGCCGTCCTCCTCGGGCGAGCCGGGCGGACCGCCCGCGACGCTCGGACCATGATCGTAGAAGATCTCGCTGCATGGGCCGCACGGGCCGGTATCGCCCATGGCCCAGAAATTCGATTTCTCGCCGAGCCGCGCGAAGCGCTCGGCCGGCACCCCGATCTCACCGAGCCAGATTTCGGCAGCCTCATCGTCGTCGCGATACACCGTGACCCAGAGCCGCGCCGGATCGATCTTGAGCTCCTGCGTGACGAGGTCCCACGCGAAGCGAATCGCCTCGCGCTTGAAGTAATCGCCGAAGGAGAAGTTGCCGAGCATCTCGAAGAAGGTGAGATGGCGCGCGGTGTAGCCGACGTTCTCGAGATCGTTGTGCTTGCCGCCCGCACGCACGCAGCGCTGGCTGGACGCGGCGCGCAGGTAGTCGCGCCGCTCCTGACCGAGAAATGCGTCCTTGAACTGCACCATGCCGGCGTTGGTAAAGAGCAGTGTCGGGTCGCTCGCCGGGACGAGCGAGCTCGACGGCACGATGCGGTGACCGCGCTCGCGGAAGAACTCGAGGAACGCTTGCCGCAGCTCGGCGGCGCTCCTCGGATGATGGGTGCGTGAGGTCATTCGTCCAGACTCGAATCCTGATCCAGAGCCGAGCGGATATGATCCGCTGAAAAGCCCCGGTACTGCAAAAAGCGCCCTTGGCGGGCCCTCTCCGCCCGGCTGTGCGGCGCGCGCGGACCGAACCGCCTGGCACGCGCGGCGCGCGCGAGCGCGGTCCAGTCGGGGCCCGCAGCGAGCGCGGCCGCGATGAGCGGTTGCGGCACACCGAGCGCCTCGAGTGACGCGGTGATGCGCACCGGACCCTGGCCGCGGCGCGCATGGTATGCGACATAGTTCTCCGTGAAGCGCACCTCGTCGAGCAAGCGCTCCTCGGTGAGCTCGTGGAGAATCGCTGCGATCGCATCGCTTGCGAAGCCCAGGGAGACGAGCCGCGCGTGGAGCTCACGGCCTGCGAAATCGCGCCGCGCGAGCAGCTTCACCGCTGCCGCCCGTGCCGCGAGCGGGTCGCGGGCGCGCTCCGGATCGAGGGGTTTGCGCTTGCCGGATCTCAGAGCCTAACCGAGCGCCCGATGGCGGTCAGCGCGTGGGCGCGTCCACCGCGCGATCAGGCCGTATTGGCCTGGTCGCCGTTGCGCAGCAGGCGCGGCGGCAGCAGCCGCGCGCGCACCTGCTCCTCGATCTCGTGGGCCACCTCCTTGTGCTGCTGGAGGTACAGGCGTGCGTTGTCCTTGCCCTGACCGATGCGCTCGCCCTTGTAGCTGTACCAGGCGCCCGACTTCTCGACGATGCCCTGCTGGCTCCCGAGCTCGATGATCTCGCCTTCGCGCGAGATGCCGAGGCCGTACATGATCTCGAACTCGGCCTCGCGAAACGGCGGCGCGACCTTGTTCTTCACCACCTTCACGCGCGTCATGTTGCCGACCACCTCCTCGCCGGTCTTGATCGCGCCGATGCGGCGGATGTCGAGGCGCACCGAGGAGTAGAACTTGAGCGCATTGCCGCCGGTCGTCGTCTCGGGATTGCCGAACATCACGCCGATCTTCATGCGGATCTGATTGATGAAGATCACGATGGTGTTCGAGCGCTTGATGTTGCCGGTGAGCTTGCGCAACGCCTGGGACATCAGGCGCGCATGCAGTCCCACCTGCATCTCGCCCATTTCCCCCTCGATCTCGGCCTTCGGCGTCAGGGCGGCGACCGAATCGATCACGACCAGATCGACAGCGCCGGATCGGACCAGCATGTCCGTGATCTCGAGCGCCTGCTCGCCCGTGTCGGGCTGCGACACCAGCAGTTCGCCCACGTCCACGCCGAGCTTTCCAGCGTAGGCCGGATCGAGCGCATGCTCGGCGTCCACGAACGCGGCCGTGCCGCCGTTGCGCTGCACTTCAGCCACCACCTGCAGGGTGAGCGTTGTCTTGCCGGAGGCTTCCGGGCCGAAGATCTCGACGACGCGTCCGCGCGGTAGGCCGCCCACGCCGAGCGCGATATCGAGCCCGAGCGATCCGGTCGAGACGGTCTCTACATCCCAGCTCGCCGGCGCATCCCCGAGACGCATGACGGAGCCCTTGCCGAACTGCTTTTCGATCTGTCCGAGCGCAGCGGTGAGCGCCTTCTTTCGATTGTCATCCATTGTCGGGAAGTCCTCGCGGAAGAATCAACAAATTATCCCACAAAGAGGTGCGCGCCGGGGCGTTGAAAGGGGGCTGTTCACGCGAAATTTCAGGCGCCGCGCGTACTGTACAGTGACCATCTTTCGAGGACACTGTACAGCGCGCCGGCGGCCTCGGTGCGGCTCTCGACGAGCGCGAATTCCTCGAACCTCCACACGACCGGCGCGAGCGGCCGGTGCCGCGGTCCGTGGCGCACATGACGCGCCAGTGTAACGTGCGCATGGAAGGGCTTGAGATCCGGGGCAAACCCGCGCAGCGTGAGCGCCCGCCGCAGGGCGTCGGCCAGATCGGCCGCCGCCCGCTCGGGGCGCGCCGCGACGGCGCACACGATCTGCGCTCGGCGCCACCAGTCGATCTGATCGAAGCTCACTTGCAGCGGCTCGCGGGCCGCGCCACGCGCGCTGGCGCATTCGGCCGCCGCCTCGCGCACCGAGGAGAGCGAGCCCTCCTCGAGCGAGCCCAAGAACGCGAGCGTGAGATGGAGATTTGCAACCGGCACTCGCCTCGCAGGGCCGATCGCCTCGAGCGTAGCGCGCGCCGCCGTCACGAGCTCGCCCCGCATGGCCGAGCTTGGCCACAGCGCGAAGAACAGCCGCCGCGCACGCGCGTTCATCCGCGTGCACTTCGCCTCACCGGCCGCTCCCGCGCCCCCGACCGGCCCCGGGCGCCGATACCGCGTGCGATGAGCCGCAGGGCCTGCGCAACCGACTTGCGCCGTACCGCATCACGATCACCCCGGAAGCGGCGCTGCGCGACGGCAAAGGAGATCTGCCGGCCGCGGCGCAGCGCGAGGCAGAACCAGACCGTGCCGACGGGCTTGCCCGGGGTCGCCCCGTCCGGACCCGCGATGCCGCTCACGGCGATCGCCAGCTGAGCGCCCGAGGCCTGCAGTGCTCCTGCAGCCATCGCGCGCACGGTCTGCCCGCTCACCGCGCCGAAGCGCGCGAGCGTGCGCCGCGGCACCGCGAGCGCACGGTGCTTCGACTCGTTCGAGTAGGTGACGTAACCGCATTCGAACCACCGGGAGCTTCCGGGTGGATCGGTGAGCGCCTTCGCGATCCATCCGGCCGTGCAGGACTCAGCCGTCGCCACGCGCAGGCGGGCGCGCTCGAGCCGCCCACCGATGCGCGCGGCGAGATGCGCGAGGGCGAGATCGTTCATGGGGGCAGTCTAGCGCGGTAGACTGCCCCCCATGAACGATCTCGCCCTCGCGCAGCACACGCCGGTGATGCAGCAGTATCTGCGCATGAAGGCGCAGCACCCGGATGCGCTGCTCTTCTATCGGATGGGCGATTTCTACGAGCTCTTCTACGAGGATGCCCGGCGCGCGGCGGCGCTGCTCGACATCACGCTCACCGCGCGTGGTCACTCCGCCGGGCAGCCGATCCCGATGGCGGGCGTGCCCGTGCACAGCGTCGATGCGTATCTCGCGCGGCTCGTGCGGCGCGGCGAATGCGTCGCCATCTGCGAGCAGTTGGGCGATCCCGCCAAGTCCAAAGGACCCGTCGACCGGCAGGTCGTGCGCGTCGTCACCCCGGGGACCGTGACCGACGATGCGCTGCTCGACGAGCGGCGCGATGCGCTGCTCGCCGCGCTCGCCTGCGACGGAGAGCGCTTCGGACTCGCGTGGCTCGATCTCGCGGCCGGCCGCTTCACGCTCATGCAGACCGAGGGCCTGCTCGCGCTCGGCGCCGAGCTCGAGCGGCTGAAGCCTGCGGAGCTGCTGGTCGCCGAGGACGCACGCGCAAGCGCGCCGTCCCGTGGCGGCACCGCGCTGCGCACCCGGCCACCGTGGCACTTCGAGCTCGCGAGCGCATCGCGCCTGCTCACCGATCAGCTCGGCACGCTCGACCTCAAGGGGTTCGGCGTGGATGAGCTGCCGCTCGCCATTCGCGCAGCCGGCGCGTTGCTTCAGTACGTGCGCGACACGCAGCGCTCGGCCGTGCCGCACATCCGCGCGCTCACGGTCGAGGAGCGCTCCGAGGCGCTGCTGCTCGATGCGCCGACTCGCCGAAATCTCGAGCTCGACACGAGCCTCTCCGGCAATCCGGCGGCAACGCTGTTCGCGCTCATCGACCGGTGCGCGACACCGATGGGCTCGCGGGAGCTGCGCCGTTGGCTCAACCGGCCGCTGCGCGATCCGCTCACGCTGCGGAGGCGTTACCAAGCGCTCGCCGTGCTCATCGACCGGCGGCGCTTCGAGCGCATCGAGGAGCTGCTGCGGGGCATCGGCGACATCGAGCGCATCCTCGCACGCGTCGCACTGCGCACGGCGCGACCGCGCGACCTCGCGCAGTTGCGCGCGGCACTCGCGCGCCTGCCGGCCCTGAGAGTCGAGGTCGCGGCGCTCGACTCACCCCTCCTGCAGAGCCTCGGCGGGCGCGTGGGCGAGCACACCGGGGTGAAGACGCTGCTCGAGCAGGCGATTGCGGCCGAGCCCTCCGCGCTCGTGCGCGAAGGGGACGTGATTGCGCCCGGATTCGACGCGGAGCTCGACGAGCTGCGGCGCATCGCGACCCACACGGATGAGTTCCTGCTGGAGCTCGAGCGGCGCGAGCGCGAGCGCAGCGGCATTGCGGCACTCAGGCTCGGCTTCAACCGTGTCCAGGGCTTCTTCATCGAAGTTTCGCGCCGTGACGCGGACCGGGTGCCGTCGGACTACGTGCGCAAGCAGACCGTCAAATCGGCGGAGAGGTTCATCACGCCCGAGTTGAGACACTTCGAGGATCGAGTGCTGAGCGCACGCGAGCGCGCGCTCGCGCGCGAGAAGGCGATCTACGAGGAAGTGCTCACGCAGGTGACCGACGAGCTCGGGCCGCTGCAGGCGACGGCTGCGGCCGTTGCCGAGCTCGACGCGCTGCGCAGTCTCGCCGATTGCGCCCGCGCACATCAGTGGACGGCCCCGGAGCTCGTGCAGCAGTCGCTGCTCGAGATCCGCGGCGGCCGCCACCCGATCGTCGAGCGCTTTCTCGAGAGCTCCTTCGTGCCGAACGATCTCGCGCTCGACAGCGGGCGGCGCATGCTCGTCATCACCGGACCGAACATGGGCGGCAAATCGACCTACATGCGCCAGGCGGCGCTCATCGTGATTCTTGCGCACATGGGCAGCTTCGTTCCGGCCGAGTGCGCGACGATCGGACCGCTCGACCGGATCTTCACCCGCATCGGCGCCGCCGACGATCTCGCCGGCGGACGCTCGACTTTCATGGTGGAGATGACCGAGGCCGCCAACATCCTCCACAACGCCACGGCGCGCAGCCTCGTGCTCATGGACGAGATCGGCCGCGGCACGAGCACCTTCGACGGCCTGTCGCTCGCATGGGCGATGGCACGCTACATCGCTACTCGGGTGCAGGCGTTCACGCTCTTCGCCACCCACTACTTCGAGCTCACCGCCCTCGCAGCCGAGATCGACGCCTGCGCCAACGTGCACCTCGATGCGACCGAGCATGGCGACGGTATCGTCTTCCTGCACGCCGTGAAGGATGGTCCCGCGAGCCGCAGCTACGGGCTGCAGGTAGCGCAGCTGGCTGGCGTTCCGCGCGAGGTGATCGCGCGCGCCCATGAGTACTTGACCGCGCTCGAGGCCGAGCGCGCCGGGCAGCGCGGAGGCGGGGCGCAGCCCGAGTTGCCGCTGTTCGAGGAGCTGCGCGCGCGCACGCCTGCCGGTGCGCGAGAAGGCCCCGGGCGGACCGGAGAGCGCACCGCCCATCCGGGGGATGCGGTCCTCGGGTCGCTGCGGGCGGCGCTCGAGGCGCTCGATCCGGACTCGATGAGCCCGCGGGCCGCGCTCGAGGCGCTCTACGGACTGCGTGCGCTGGTGAATGGCGGCGCGGGGTCCGCGCGCGACACGGAGAAGTGACCGTCGCGCAGGAAGAAGCCCGTCTGCCGCGCCGCCTCCTCGGAGACGAGCAGCCCCATGTGCCCGGCCGCCACGGTGATGTGATCGGTCGCTCCCGGCATACGCGTCTCGCTCACCGCGATCGTGCCGTCACTCTCCCCGTCGTAGCGCACGATGAGCCGTCCGAAACCGAGTGCCCGGTTGCCGGCGATGATTCCGAGCGGACGATCGCTCCTCCAGCGGCGCTCGCGCTCGACGAGCAACTCCTCGCGTACGCAGCGGCCGACGAGCGCGCGCGCGAGCGGGAGCCGCGCGAACTCGACCGCCGCCCGGCACCCCAGAGCAGGGGTACCCAGGAAGACGACACGCCCGGGCGATTCGAGGGGGAAGCGCTCGAGACAGCGGTAGATGACGAGGCCGCCCAAGCTGTGTCCGATCAGATGCAGCGTTTTCGGGCGCAGTGCGCGAACGAACTCAGCGAGCCGTTCGGTGACCTCGGGCATCGAAGCGCGCACCGAGGGATAGCGGAACACGTGCGCCTCGAGCCCGAAATCGCGCGCGAGCCGCCGGCGCAGCAGGAACGAGTCGGCGTGCGAGGACCACAAACCGTGCACGTAGACGACGGTAGCGCCGGGCATCGCGTCCCGCTCACGCGGGCGGCGGGCGCAAGCGGATGTGCAGCTCCTTCAGTTGCGCCTCGCCCACCGCGGTCGGCGCATCGGTGAGCGGGTCGGACGCGGTCTGGGTCTTCGGGAACGCGATCACGTCGCGAATGCTGTCCGCGCCCGCCATGAGCATTGCGAGCCGATCGACGCCGAAGGCGATGCCGCCGTGCGGCGGCGCACCGTACTTGAGCGCATCGAGGAGAAAGCCGAACTTGTCGCGGGCTTCCTCCGCGCCGATGCCGAGCAGCTCGAAGACGGCCGATTGCATCTCCGGGCGGTGGATACGCACCGAGCCGCCGCCAACCTCCGAGCCGTTGAGCGCGAGATCGTAGGCATTGGCGAGCGCGGTTGCCGGAGCCGCACTCAGCGCCTGCGGATCCTCGGACTTGGGCGCCGTG
>Ga0335075_10015804_pt1 | contig 11297 bp, 10 predicted proteins | sample Lox_Sample_24_FD_206723 | JGI IMG/M metagenome (GOLD analysis project Ga0335075, IMG submission 206723) | Soil microbial communities from Loxahatchee National Wildlife Refuge, Florida, United States - Lox_Sample_2.4 | ecosystem: Environmental > Terrestrial > Soil > Wetlands | place: USA... | reverse complement strand
TGGCTGACACCGGGTCGCACACCGTGACGGTGTACGCACCGCAATGGAAGGGCGCCGACGCCTTCGACGCCGCAGCCGCCGGCTATCGCGTGGTGCGCCACCCGGGCACGCTGATGCTGCCCGGTCCGGCGGTGGAAGCGCGGATGCGCCGGCTGATCGGCGACCACGGCATCGACACCGTCTGGTTTGGCGCGGCCGCCCCACTGGCCCTGCTCGCCCCGCGTGCCCGTCGGGCCGGCGCGACCCGGGTACTGGCCAGCACGCACGGCCACGAGGTGGGCTGGTCGATGCTTCCGGTCGCGCGATCGGTGCTGCGCCGCATCGGCGACCACACCGACGTCGTGACGTTCATCAGCCGCTACACGCGCTCCCGCTTCGCGTCGGCCTTCGGACCCGCGGCCGCGCTGGAGTACCTGCCGTCCGGGGTGGACACCGACCGGTTCCGCCCCGATCCGGTCGCCCGCGCGGAGTTGCGTGGCCGCTACCGGCTGGGCGAACGACCCACCGTGGTGTGCCTGTCCCGGCTGGTGCCGCGCAAGGGCCAGGACATGTTGATCAAGGCGTTGCCGTCGATCCGGCAACGCGTGGACGGGGCCGCCCTGGTCATCGTCGGCGGCGGGCCCTATCTGGAGGCCTTGCGCACGCTGGCGAACGATTGTGGGGTGGCCGACCACGTGACATTCACGAGCGGCGTACCGGCCAACGAATTGGCCGCGCACCACGCGCTGGCCGACGTGTTCGCCATGCCCTGCCGCACCCGCGGCGCCGGCATGGACGTCGAGGGCCTGGGCATCGTCTTTCTGGAGGCCTCAGCGACCGGTGTCCCGGTGATCGCCGGTGAATCGGGGGGAGCCCCAGAAGCCGTGCGGCACAACAAGACTGGACTAGTGGTCGACGGTCACTCAGTAGACTACATCGCCGACGCCGTCGCCGAGTTGCTGAACGATCCCGACCGGGCCGCCGCGATGGGTGCGGCCGGCCGCGAGTGGGTGCGATCGCAATGGCGCTGGGACACGCTGACCGCCCGGCTGGCCGGGCTCCTGCGCGATTGAGCCAAAGCGGCGACGATGCGGGCCGCTGAGGCGGCCTGAGGAGAAGCCGCGCGATTGAGCCAAAGCGGCGACGATGCGGGCCGTTGAGGCGGCCTGAGGAGAAGCCGCGCGATTGAGCCAAAGCGGCGAGCCCGGTTAGTCCTTTTCGTACAGCGCGTCGATGTCGGCGGCGAACTTCTCGGCCACCACCTTGCGTTTGACCTTCATCGTCGGCGTCAGCTCGCCGGTGTCCTCGGTGAAGTCGACCGGAAGGATGTTGAACTTGCGGATCGACTCGGCATGCGAGACCGCGAGGTTGGCCTGTTTGACGGCGGCGTCGATCTCGGCGACGAGGTCGGGGTCGTTGGCCAGATCGCCGACCGACGCCCCGGCGGGCTTGCTGTTGCGCTCTTTCCAGCCCTCGAACGCCTCGGGGTCGATGGTGATCAGGGCGCCGACGAACGGCCTGGCGTCGCCGACGACCATCGCCTGGCTGATCAGCGGGTGCGCGCGCAGCTGGTCCTCGAGCACGGCGGGCGCGACATTCTTGCCGCCCGCGGTGACGATGATTTCCTTCTTGCGGCCGGTGATCGTCAAGAAGCCGTCCTCGTCGACCGCGCCCAGATCGCCGGTCTTGAACCAGCCGTCGGTGAACGCCTCTTCGGTGGCCTGCTCGTTGCGCCAGTAGCCGCTGAACACCACGCCGCCACGCACCAACAGCTCGCCGTCGTCGGCGATGCGCATGCTGTTGCCGGGCACCAGCTTTCCGACCGTCCCCACCTTGACGGCGCCGACCTGGTTGACCGTGATGGCGGCGCTGGTCTCGGTCAGGCCGTAGCCCTCATGGATGGTGATGCCGACGCCGCGGTAGAAGTGGCCCAGCCGCGCCCCCAGCGGCGCGCCACCGGATACGGACGCGTGGCAGTCGCCGCCCAGCGCGGCGCGGAGCTTGCCGTAGACCAGCCCGTCGAACAACGCGTGCCTGGCGCGCAGCATCAGCCCGGGGCCGCCGTTGTCGCACGCTTCGCTCCAGTCGACGGCGGTCTGTGCGGCCAGCGCGAAGATCCGTCCCTTGCCGTCGTTGGCGGCGTTCTGCTCGGCGGTGTTGTAGACCTTCTCGAAAACCCGCGGCACCGAGACCACCACCGTCGGTTTGAACACCGCGAACATCGGCAGCAGGTTTTTGAGGTCGCTGGTGAATCCGACGGTCACCTTGTTGGCGTACGCGGACAAGGTGAGCGCCCGCGCCAGCACGTGGGCCAGCGGCAGGAAGACCAGCAGCCGCTGCCCCTTGGTCAGCAGCGTCGGAACGCACTCCTTGGTGCCCCGCGTCTCGTACAGCAGGTTGGAGTGCGTGAGCTGGCAACCCTTGGGGCGGCCGGTGGTGCCCGAGGTGTAGATGAGGGTCGCCGGGTCCGCGGAGCGCAGCGCCGCCTGGCGGGCGGTCAGCTCGGCGGGGTCGACCGACGTGCCGGCCTCGGCAAGCTGGTCGAGCGCCTTGGGACCCGAACCGTCGATGTGCAACACCCGGCGCAGGGCGGGCAGCTCGCCGGTGAGCTGGGTGACCACCGAAGCGTGGGCGTCGGACTCGGCGAACGCCACCACGGACGCCGAATCCTGCAGCACCCAACGCACCTGCTCGGCCGAGGATGTCTCGTAGATAGGCACGGTGACCGCGCCCACCGACAGGATGGCCAGGTCCAGGATCGCCCACTCATAGCGGGTCGCCGAGAAGATGGACACCCGGTCACCCGGTTGGACGCCGAGCGAGATCAGGCCCAAGGCCGCGGAACGGACCTGCCCGGCGGCCTCCGCGCAGGTGACATCGGTCCAGACGCCGTCGATCTGGCGTTGGTAGATGACAAAGCTGGGATCGTCGCGCTCGTGCTCGAAGACCATGGCCGCGACATTGTCGTGCTCGCCGACGGAAAAGCCGGCAGGAACGCTGTACTCACGCACTCGTTTGACCTCGTTAGACATCGGTGACGTTGCTGGATGTTGTTTCTTTGATGACGACTTGCTGTCTCCCAGCCTAATCCGAGGATTCGCGCAGCATGGACACGTTTTGGTGTGGCGACTACCTCGATCGCACCCGATCGCAAACCGCACGCCGGGCGCACGGGCGACCTCGGGCGGGTGTGGCGCGGATTGGTATGTGAAGCTGGGGCGATGAGCAGCATCCAGATCGCGGACCTGACGTACGTCGCGGCCGACGGGGTGCGGGTGGGCGCCGCGATCTCCGATGAGTCCGGCTGGCACCGGTGGTGGCCCGATCTGCGGCTCCGCGTCGTCGAGAATCGGGGCGACAAGGGGATCCGGTGGGCGGTGACCGGCGCGCTGACCGGCACCATGGAGATCTGGCTGGAACCCCAAAAAGACGGGCTGGACGGGGTGCTGCTGCACTACTTCCTGCACGCCGAACCGACCGGCGTGGCGGCCTGGCAGCTGGCTAAGCTGAACCTGGCGAAAATGACACACCGCCGTCGGGTTGCAGGCAAGAAAATGGCCTTCGAGCTCAAGACGACACTGGAACGGTCACGTCCGGTCGGAGTTTCTCCGGTAGTTTAACTCCGGTCAAGGTTCGGCATGGAGAGTACCGTTTCGGCCCGGAGGCCAGGTTAGTTCCGCAGATCATGGGGTTGACCCGTTGGCGGGAGAGAGGGCGGCAGCCAGGTGGCGGAGAAGACGACGCAGACCATTCACATCGACGCGGATCCGGACACGGTGCTGAAGGTGATCGCCGACATCGACTCGTATCCGGAGTGGATCTCGGAGTACAAAGAGGCCGAGGTGCAGGAACGCGGCTCCGACGGCTACCCGAAAGTCGTGCGATTTGTGATGGACGCCGGCGTCATCAAGGACACCTTGGTCATGTCCTACCGGTGGCCTGCGGACCATCAGTCGCTGTCCTGGACCCTGGTCTCCAGCTCGCTGCTGCGCGCGCTGGAAGGTTCATATCGCCTGGCGCCCAAGGGATCTGGCACTGACGTCACCTACGAGCTCTCGGTTGACCTCGCCATCCCGATAGTCGGGCTGCTCAAGCGCAAGGCCGAGCGCAGGCTGACCGACACCGCGTTGAAGGATCTGAAGAAACGAGTCGAGGCTGAGTGAATCCGCTGAATTCCGAGCGCCCACCCCGGCCCGGATCAGTCTCTTCGTTGGCAAGGGCGGGGTAGGCAAATCCACCCTGGCGTCCGCTACCGCGGTCTGTGATGCGAGCGAGGGGCACCGGGTGCTGTTGGTGTCCACCGACCAGGCGCATTCGCTGGGCGACGTGCTGGGCGTCCCGGTCCCGCCGAGCGGTCAGCGCGAACCGGTTCGGGTGCTCGCCGATGACGCGGAGGCCGGCGGCGGCTTTCTCGACGCGCTGGCACTGGACACCCTGGCGCTGCTCGAGGCCCTATGGCATGACGTGGTCGCCACGTTGGATCGGCGGTTTCCCGACTCCGAGTTGAGCACCATTGCCCCTGAAGAACTCTCGGCGCTGCCGGGCGTCCAGGAGGTGCTCGGTTTGCATGCCGTCGGTCAGCTGGCGGCGTCCGGGCGATGGGATCGCGTCGTCGTCGACTGCGCCTCGACCGCGGACGCGTTGCGCATGCTGACCCTGCCCGCGACCTTCGGGCTGTACGTCGAGCGCGCATGGCCGCGGCATCGCCGGCTGTCCATCGCCGCCGAAGACAGCCGGTCGGCCGCGGTGGTGGAATTGCTGGAGGGCATCAATGCCAATGTCGAGCGGCTCGGCGCGCTGCTGACCGACGGCGAGCTGGTCAGCGCGCACCTGGTGTTGACCCCCGAGCGGGTGGTCGCGGCCGAGGCGGTCCGGACGCTGGGTTCCCTGGCGCTGATGGGTGTGCGCGTCGAGGAGCTGATCGTCAATCAGGTTCTCGTGCAAGACGAGTCCTACGAGTACCACAACCTGCCCGGCCACCCCGCGTTCTACTGGTACGCCGAACGCATCTCCGAGCAAAAGGTTGTTCTCGACGAACTCGACGCCACCATCGGTGACGTGGCGCTGGTGCTGACCCCACATCTGTCCGGGGAGCCGATCGGCCCCAAGGCGCTGGCCGCCCTGCTCGACAGCGCCCGCCTCCGGCGTGGAACGGCGCCACCGGGGCCGGTGCGTCCTATTGTGGACCTCGAATCCGGGTCGGGACTTGGGTCGATCTACCGCATGCGGCTAACGTTGCCCCAGCTCGATCCCGCCACGCTGACGCTGGGCCGGGTCGACGACGACCTGATCATCAGCGCCGGCGGTTTGCGGCGCCGGGTTCGGTTGGCATCCGTCCTGCGGCGGTGCACGGTGCTGGACGCGCATCTGCGGGGTGGTGAGCTGACAGTTCGTTTTCGACCAGACCCGGAGGTGTGGCCCAGGTGAGTGGGATTCATCCCGATGTCGGTCCCGAACTGCGCAGGCTTGCCGAGGCGATCCTGGACGGAATCGACCCGGCGGTGCGAACGATGGCTGCGTTGACGGCGGGCGACGGACCCGGGACCGGCAAATGCCAGCAGGTGTGGTGCCCGGTGTGCGCGCTGGCCGCGTTGGCGACCGGCGATCAGCACCCGTTGCTCACCGTGATCGCGGATCACAGCATCGCTCTGCTCGAGGTGATCCGCGCCATCGTCAGGGACGTCAATGACATGGACGGGTCCGCCAAACCGCCACCGGACGGGCCGCCCGGCGGCGGCCTTCGCGGCGACCCGGACGCCGCCGGGGCCGCCACCAAGACCCGTTACCAGCCCATCGCGGTCACCGTCGAGGAGTGACCCACGCGCGCCGAAGGTGGTCGCGTGCGCTGCGGATAGGTACAGTTGGCGCAGAACACAAGCGGAGCGAGCGAGAGGGAGGGCCATGTGGTACTGGCTGTTCAAGTACATCTTGCTGGGCCCGCCGCTGATCACGCTCTATCGACCGAAAGTTGAAGGGCTGCAATACGTTCCGACTTCCGGACCGGTGATCCTGGCGAGCAATCACCTCGCGGTCATCGACAGCTTCTTCCTCCCGTTGGTGGTGCGGCGCCGGATCACTTTCCTGGCGAAGGCCGAATATTTCACCGGCACCGGGTTGAAGGGCTGGTTCAGTCGCTGGTTCTTCACGGCCGTCGGCCAGGTCCCGATCGACCGCGCGGACGCCGACGCCGCGGAGGCCGCACTGCAGACCGCCAAGCGACTGCTGGGTGAGGGCAAGTTGCTGGGCATGTACCCGGAGGGCACCCGCTCGCCGGACGGCAGGCTCTACAAGGGCAAGACCGGGCTCGCCCGGCTGGCTCTGGAGACCGGGGTTCCGGTGATTCCGGTGGCGATGATCGGTACCAATGTCGTCAACCCGCCGGGCAGCACGATGTTGCGCTTCGGCCGGGTCGGCATCCGCTTCGGCAAGCCGATGGACTTCTCCCGATTCGAAGGCATGGCCGGTAGCCGTTTCATCGAGCGGGCCGTCACCGACGAAGTGATCTACGAGCTGATGGAGTTGTCGGGTCAGGAGTACGTCGACATCTACGCCGCCACCATCAAGAACGGCAGCAACGGCGACGAGTCGATCGATGAGGCCGCGCGCATCCCCGAGGCGGCCGTCGGTTAGTCCGCGGCATGGCGGTCGGTGATCAGCCGACGGCCGACACCGGCGTCAGCGCGCGGGTGGCCGACCCGCCCGAACTCGCCCGCGCGGTGACCGTGCACCCGGCCGCGAGGATGACCGCCAACGCCCACCACACGTAAGACATCCCGGCAAGCTGGCGCCACCACGACGCGGTCGTCTCGTGGTGCTGGGGCAGCAGGTCGATCGGTGTCCACCGCATCAGCGCCACTCCGGCGGCGGTGACCACGGCCAGCGCGACGTTGCGCCGCCGCCACGCCAAAGTCCCCGTCACCAGCAGCGCCGGCAGCACCCACACCCAGTGGTGCGACCACGACACCGGCGAGACCACCAACCCGAACAGGGCGACGCAGATGACGGCGAGCGTCGGCTCGCCGGCCCGCAGCACCCGCCGCATCGCCCACACGGTGATCGCCAGCACCAGCAGGCATGCGGCCACCCACAGCACGAAGCGCTCGTGCTCGCCGAGGCCGGGCCGGGCCAGGGCGCCGGCGATGTTCTGGTCGGTGTTCAGCGCCGCGGTGCCGATCCGATCGGTGTGGCGCAGGGTGTGGGTCCAGTACTCCCACGAGTCGTTCCAGGCCAGCGCGAAACCCAGCAGCGTCGCGCCCGCGAAGGAGGCCACCGCGGTCAGCGCGGCGCGGTTGTCGCGGCGCAGCAGGAAATAGAGCAAAAACACCGCCGGAGTGAGCTTCAGCGCCATCCCGATGCCCAGCAGCAGCCCGCGCGGCCATGGCGTGTGGCGCGGCACGCAGTCGGCGATCACCAGGGTCATCAGCACGACATTGATCTGGCCGAAGGCGAAGTTCGAGCTGATCGGTTCCACCCAGATCGCCGCCGGCGCCACGATCACAACGGCCAACCACAACCTGCGCAGCCAGGCCGGCCCGGGCAGCAGTCGCGAGGTGTTCCACACGTCGAGGCGGGTCAGCACGATCGCCGTCGACGCGATCAGCAACACCAGCGTCAACAGCGTGATCGCGACGCTGGCGGCCGGCATGTGCAACCAGGCGAACGGGCAGAACACGATCGCGGCCAGCGGGGGATAGGTGAACGGCAGATTCAGCCCGATGGGTGTGGGGAACAACACACCATCGCGGTACAGCGGGCGCCCGTCGAGCCAGGCTTGACCGCCCATCTGGTACACGTCGATATCGATGCGATAGGGAATGTGCCCGAACAATTGCCAGGCCACAAACCCCAGCGCCGTGGCGGCGAGCAGCCAAAGTAGGCACCACAGCCCCACCCGCCCGAGTCGACTGCCCACCCCGGGCGCCTGCCATCTACTCATGTTGCAGAACAGCGTAATCGGTGCCCGTGGCCGGCAGGTGGCGCAGCGCGGCTCACCCCTGGTGGCCAGACACGGGCGTAGGTTTCTCACGTGCACCAATCGTTCGTGTCGAGGTTGGCCCACTGGTTCACGCACGACATCATCGAGCGTGGCCGGCTGCCGCTGCTGGGCTGCCTGGTCGCCTTCATCCTGACTTTTTTCGTCACCCGGACGTTCGTGCGCTTCATCCGCCACCGCGCGCAAGCCGGCCGCCCGGCCGCCTGGTGGCAACCGCGCAATGTCCATATCGGCGGAGTGCACATCCACCACGTAACGTTCGGGGTGATCCTGGTGCTGCTCTCCGGGCTCACGTTGGTGACCCTGTCCGTCGACGGGCGAGAACCCGAATTCATGTTGGCCGCAATATTTTTCGGGATCGGAGCAGCGTTGGTGCTCGACGAGTACGCGTTGATCCTGCACCTGTCCGACGTCTATTGGGAAGAGGACGGCCGGACCTCGGTGGACGCCGTCTTCGTCGCGGTGGCCGTGGCCGGACTGCTGGTGCTGGGCCTGCACCCGCTGATGTTCTTCCTGCCGATCTGGCACGGCGCCGATTCGGCGGCGCTGCGCGCCGCGGTGGGCGCCACGATGGCGCTGACGCTCCCGCTGGCCGTGGTGGTGTTGCTCAAGGGCAAGGTCTGGACCGGTCTGCTCGGCATGTTCCTCGTCGTCCTGCTGTTCATCGGGGCGATCCGGTTGTCGCGTCCGCATGCCCCGTGGGCCCGCTGGCGCTACACCACCCAGCCGGACAAGATGCGACACGCGCTGCATCGGGAACGGACCCTGCGCCGTCCCGTGGTGCAGGCCAAGCTGTGGTTGCAGTGCGCGATCGCGGGGACCCCGCGCCTGCCCGACCAGCGCACCGTCGACGCCCAGCTTGACCACGACGTGCATCCCGCACCACCGCCCGAGGGGACCGAGCGCGTCCTGATCGGCCGATAGGCTGCGCCGGTGCGGTACTTCTACGACACCGAATTCATCGAGGACGGCCGCACCATCGAGCTGATCTCGATCGGGGTGGTCGCGGAGGACGGCCGGGAGTACTACGCCGTGTCCACGGAATTCGATCCGGAGCGCGCCGGCAGCTGGGTGCGGGCGAATGTGCTGCCCAAGCTGCCGCCCCCGGCCTCGCAGGTGTGGCGCTCGCGCAAGCAGATTCGTGAGGACCTGGAGGATTTCTTCGATGTCTTCAACCAGGCCGCCGAGCCGATCGAGTTGTGGGCGTGGGTGGGTGCCTACGATCACGTGGCCTTGTGCCAGTTGTGGGGTCCGATGCCCGAGTTACCGCAGGCGCTGCCCCGCTTCACCCGCGAGCTGCGGCAGTTGTGGGAGGAGCGGGGGTCCCCCCGGATGCCGCCACGCCCGCGTGATATGCACCATGCGCTGGTCGACGCCCGCGATCAGCTGCGCCGATTCCGGCTGATCACCTCCAGCTGACCAGCTGTTCGCCCTGATCAGTCGGTGACGGGCCCCAGTTACCATGGACCGATGAACTGGACTGTCGATATCCCGATCGACCAGCTGCCGGCGCTGCCGCCGCTGCCGCAGGATCTGCGGGCCCGGCTGGACGCCGCCCTGGCCAAGCCGGCCGCCCAGCAACCGACCTGGCCCGCCGAACAGGCCGCGGCCATGCGCGCGGTGTTGGAGAGCGTGCCGCCGGTGACGGTGCCATCCGAGATCGTCCGGCTGCAGCAACAGCTGGCCCAGGTCGCCAAGGGGAAGGCGTTCCTGCTGCAGGGCGGTGACTGCGCGGAAACGTTCACCGACAACACCGAACCCCACATCCGGGGCAATGTCCGCACCCTGCTGCAGATGGCCGTGGTGCTGACCTATGGCTCCAGCCTGCCGGTGGTCAAGGTGGCCCGCATCGCCGGCCAGTACGCCAAGCCCCGGTCGGCCGAGCTCGACGCGCTGGGCCTGAGGTCCTACCGCGGCGACATGATCAACGGCTTCGCCCCGGATGCCGCCGCGCGCGAGCACGACCCGTCGCGACTGGTGCGCGCCTACGCCAACGCCAGCGCGGCGATGAACCTCGTGCGGGCGCTGACCTCGTCCGGGCTCGCCTCGCTGCACCTGGTGCACGACTGGAACCGGGAGTTCGTCCGGACCTCGCCCGCCGGCGCGCGTTATGAGGCGCTGGCCACCGAGATCGACCGCGGGCTGCGGTTCATGACCGCCTGCGGGGTGGCCGACCGCAATCTGCAAACCGCCGACATCTACGCCAGCCACGAGGCTTTGGTGCTCGACTACGAGCGGGCGATGCTGCGGCTGGCGGAGAGCGAGCACGGCGAGCCGCTGCTGTATGACCTTTCGGCGCACACGGTCTGGATCGGTGAGCGTACCCGCCAGCTCGACGGCGCACACATCGCGTTCGCGGAGGTGATCGCCAACCCGATCGGCGTCAAGATCGGCCCGACGATGACCCCGGAACTGGCCGTCGAATACGTCGAGCGGCTCGATCCGCACAACAAGCCCGGCCGGCTGACGTTGGTGAGCAGGATGGGCAACGGCAAGGTGCGCGATCTGCTGCCGCCGATCGTGGAGAAGGTCCAGGCGACCGGTCACGAGGTGATCTGGCAGTGCGACCCGATGCACGGCAACACCGAGTCGTCCAACGGTTACAAGACCCGGCATTTCGACCGCATCGTCGACGAGGTGCAGGGTTTCTTCGAGGTGCACCGCGCGCTGGGCACCCACCCGGGTGGCATCCACGTGGAGATCACCGGCGAGGACGTCACCGAATGCCTCGGTGGCGCGCAAGACATTTCGGACATGGACCTGGTCGGCCGCTACGAGACGGCGTGCGACCCGCGGCTCAACACTCAGCAGTCGCTGGAGTTGGCCTTCCTGGTCGCCGAGATGCTGCGCGACTAGTTAGCGCCACCAACCAGCTAGCCGGGCTCAGTCGGTGAAAAGAACCGGCCCAGCAGCTTTTCGGCGAATCGCCGATGGGTCGTGTTCTGAGATGCGGCAAGGTGCCAGCTGCCGTTGCGCCGCACGGCGATGCTGGTGTTGATCCGGGTGTTGCGTCGATTCCTCCGCCGCCCTCGGTGCACGGCGGCATCGGCGAGGATCAGTGCCACGTCCGGTGTGAGAAATCGCAGCTGAGTGATCTCGATATCGAGGCGCGATCCCTTCAGCAGATTCTTGAACAGCGGGACGTACGACGCTGCGATCGCGGTGCGGCCCTTGAAGTGGCTGCCCAAGAAGGTGACGTAGTCGGCATCGGATGTGAACACGCTTGCGTACCACTCCGGATCTCCCGCGGCCCAGGCCTGCTTCTGGCGATCAACCAACTTACGGATGGAGTCCTCGTCGATGGGCCGGTCGCCGTTCATGACGT
>Ga0335075_10015802_pt1 | contig 11298 bp, 5 predicted proteins | sample Lox_Sample_24_FD_206723 | JGI IMG/M metagenome (GOLD analysis project Ga0335075, IMG submission 206723) | Soil microbial communities from Loxahatchee National Wildlife Refuge, Florida, United States - Lox_Sample_2.4 | ecosystem: Environmental > Terrestrial > Soil > Wetlands | place: USA: Florida... | reverse complement strand
GATGGGACGAGATGTGGTGAAATCCCACTCGCTGACGTCGCCATAGCTCTCCAGCCAGGAAGAGGTGTCGTCGTCGATGCAGGTGCTGGTGAACTTGAAGAGCGGATAGACGGTGCCGGAATCGGTGGAGTTGCTGAAGGGTCTCAGATTGTTGTTGTTGTCGGTGATGCCGTCGACCAGGTATTGATTCCCGTCGGCGCCTTTGTCCCAGCCGTTGGCTTCCTTGTAGGGATTCAGCATGCCGAAGTAGTTATCGAAGGTGTGATTCTCCTGCAGCATGAAAATCACGTGGTCGATGTCGCTGAGACTGCCGGCGGCCACAATGGTGACGGTGGTCTGCGCGGTCGCCGAGCCGCCGCCCGTGCCGGTCGCCGTGGCCGTGTAAGTCGTGGTGCTGGTCGGGGTCACGCTCTGCGTTCCACCCGTGGAAGACAGCGTGTAGTTCGTGCCGTCGCTGCCGCTCACCGTGACAGTGGCGGCGTTGGTGGCGGTAACCGTGAGCGTGGATGAGTTACCGGACACGATCGAAGACGGATTCGCCGTGATGGTCACCGTCGGCGACCCCGCGGCCTGTACGGTGACGGTGACGTTGGCGGTCACGCTGCCACTGGCGCCGGTAGCGGTTGCGGTGTACGTGGTGGTCGCGGTGGGAGTAACCGTCTGCGTGCCTCCGTTTTCACTCAGCGTATAGTTGCTGCCGTCGGTGCCGGAGACGGTAACGCTGGTGGCATTGGTGGCCACTACAGTCAGCGTTGAGGACTGGCCGGAGGAGATGGTGGTCGGGTTCGCGGTGATATTGACAGTAACCTGGGTAGAAGTCGATGAGCTGACGGTCACCACCACTGTGGCCGTCACGGATGTTCCTCCCGAGCCGGTGGCCGTTGCGGTGTAGGTGGTGGTCGTGGTCGGGCTCACGGTCTGTGTACCGCCGGTTGCCCCCAGCGTATAACTGCTGCCATCTGTGCCGGTGACAGTTACAGTGGTTGCGTTGGTCGCGGCCACCGTCAGCGTCGACGACTGGCCCGCAGTGATGGTCGTGGGATTGGCGGTGATGGTCACCGTCGGGGCGGATACCGCATTCACGGTGACGGTGGTGGCCGCCGAGGCTTGTCCCGCCGGCCCGGCTGCAACGACCGTGTAGGTGGTGGTGCTGGTGGGCGTCACTGTCTGAGTGCCGCCGCCGGACTGCAGCGTGTAGCTGCTGCCGTCGGTACCGCTCACGGTCACCGTAGTCGCGTTCGTGGCGCTGATGGTCAGCGTGGAGGAACTGCCTGAGGAAATGCTGGTGGGACTGGCCGAAATGGTGACGGTCGGAGGCGGAACCGGCACAGTGCCGTTGCTGGATCCGCACCCGGCGAGCAGAAGGAGAAATGAGAGACAACCGGCACGCATGACTGCCGGAACCTGGAGGGCTGATCTGAAAGAGCGAAGCGTGAACACCCTGGTTAATCCTTCCGGCTCGCTGGGAGGTCTTCCTCGAACACCTGGCGCACCATTGGACGAGAACATCGCCCGGCAGGTTGTCTGAATGGGCAATAGCGCGGGATGCTGGAATCAGCCGGCGTCGGCAAATCCATCATCGTCGGCGGTTTGCCGCGCGGCGCGAGAGTTGCGGAGTGGAGCCGCTTCGGCAGGCTCGGCAGCCGCCAGCCTGGCAGCGCGGGGCTCAACCTGTTCGGGCAAGGTCACGCCGTCCGCCGTTTGCGGAAGCAGATCGGCATCCAGCGACCATCCGGTTCCCGGACGCTTGCCAAGGCGCGCACCCCAGGAGCGCAGCCAGCGGCGTTTCCCGGCGCGAGCACGCCGCCCGCCGAGGGCGCGCTTGCACTGATGAAGTTCGAACCAGCGGAGATAGTTGCGGACCACGCTGGCCATGGTCATCTGGATACCGGCGTGGTAATTGTGCTCGGACATCTGATACTGCAGCTCGTCGGATCCGAGCACAGCGACCAGCTTATCCGCCATATCCTGCACGTCGCCGGTGCGATAGAAGCTGATTGCCATGTCGTCGTCAACGGCCATACAGCGAAAATCGGGAATGTCCGCGCAGACGATGGGCACGCCGTATTCGCACGCCTGGTGGGCGGGTCCGCTGGAGCCGGTGGAGGAATCGTAAGGCATCACCAGCAGCGAGCTGGAGCGGAACATCTCGGGCACATCGCGCTGCGGAATGTAGCCGCGGAATTCAATGGGGAGATGCGCCGGCTGGGCGGCACGTATGCTCTCCCAGTATCCGGCCTTCGCTGGGTGATTGCCGCCGGCGACGATGAGCCGCGCGTCAGGCACGCGTTTCAGAACCAGCGGAAACGCCTCCATCAGGGTTTCCAGGCGTTTGTAGGTGCCCCAGTGGCCGAAGGCAAGAATGCGGCGCTCCGGATTATTGCGCTTGGTGAAATCGGGCGGAGAGCAGATCGTGGTGAAGGTGCCGTGTGTGCCCACCAGCACGTTCTGCGCCGAATATTTCTTCATCAGAGTGCGGCGATATGCGGAGAGCAGCACAGAGACGGAGTGAGCCCTGAGCAGGGCGCGCGTGGCGAAATCCGTGCCCAGGCGATAGAGACGCTCGCGGCGTACGCCGGCGGCGCTGAAGTCCACGTGCTCGATGATGTGATGGAGAGTAATGTGCGTGTAATAGCCAGCGGCGCGGACCAGGGCCGGAGCCGAGAGCCCGGCAAAGGCGGCAAAGGGATTCTCCGGCGTGCCGAAGCTGGAAAAGACAAGGTTGAACCAGACGACGTCGGGATTCAGACGGCGAATGGTGCTGAGCAGGCGCACCGGCGTATCGACGGCGCCAAATTTCCAGCAGCGGATGACATTGAATTCCGAAGAGTCTTTTTCCCGCTGCGCCGACTGCTGTCCGGAGCCGTCGGTCTTCACGTCGCGGCAGAAGTCGTAGTCGGTCAGTTCGTCCGCCAGCACGGTCAGTTCGACGCCGTCGTGCCGCTGCAGCTCGCGCGCGATGTGCCACGAGTATTCGTTGAGTTGCCGTTTGCTGGGAGGAAATGCCGCCACTAAGCAGATTTTCATCAGGGCCCGCCTCAAAAGATATTGATGCTGATATACGGCCGGAATTCCTGCGTCCGCCCGTGGGTGTAGTTGGGGAAAGTTTCTTCCTGCAGGCCCGCGGAAAAGCGAATGGGATACTTCAGGTGAACTTCTCCTGTCTCGTCGTTGAAAGTGCGGCCGAAGGGCCGGGTGTACGACAGCACAAGACCGTTCTGTGTCATGTCGTAGAGATGAAAGCTGCGCGTGTCTTCATAAGCGCCCTGAAACTGCACATCCCAGTTGCGGGTCGGCGAGAAATCGATCGTGCCTGCCGGCCGCAGCGCCTGGGCGGTCCCCGAATACGTCACCGTCCCCGAACCCGCAATGACGTACGGCACCACTCGCCACGAACGCAAATCTTCAGCGATCCCCTCGATATTCAGATGCGTGGAAAAGCGGCGCGTGAGGCCGATATAGGAGGAGGTGTAGTAGTTTTCCGTGTTGCCAAGGGTGCTGGAAGTGAATTTCTGATCGTTGGCGCCCCATCCGGTGATCAGAGCCGTCTTCGACCAGGGCGAACCGACGCGGAAATCCACAGCCCCGGCCAGAGTCGATTCATTCAGCGGGATCTCGGTAAAGGGGCCGAAGTCGTGGATGATGTAGCCGTCGACGGAGACAGCGTTGAAGAAGGAGCTGGTGGATGCGAAGGTGAAGACGCGCCCGATGTTCTGGTTCATCTCGCGGGGGGAAAGCGAGTCGCGCCGCACCGTGGCCTGCATGCCGCTGTTAAACGTAATGACACTGGATCCGATATGCACAGCGGGAGCCACGCCGAGGTTGAAATTGTAGTCGGTGGTGTCACGGTTGACGACGCCAATGGCGGGGACGGAGATGAGGCCGCGCGCATTGCGGATCTGGAAGAAGCCACCCGCAGTTGGCGCAGCGCCGAAGTGCAGATGGAAGGCGTCCGTCCAGTCGGTTTCGATGGAATAACGCGGGAGCGGCAACAGCGATGTGTTCGTCGTGCTGCCGTAGTACGCGGGGGGGTTGCCAAAGGTCTTGGCATCGAGCACATAAACGGTGCTGTCCTCGTAGATTGGCTGCTGCATCAGGTTGGAGAGCACGCTGATCTGGGGGGTAATCCGGTAGCCCTCGTTGGCGCCGGTCTGCAGCAACTGCTGCTCGGCTGTCTGGTCTTCGCCTGACGCGCTGGCTGCTTCCGCAAAGGCCGACAGCGCCTTGGTTCCCTTGTTCTCCTGCTCGTAAACATTCGCCTGAGCCAGCAGGTAGGAGTAATCGGAGCGGCTGCCGTCTGCCTGGCTGACGGCGGCGAGTTCCGCGGCGGCTCGGCTGGTGTCGCCCAGCGCGAGGTAATCGTTGGCCAGGTCGACGCGCACGTCGATATCCGAGGCGCCGGCAGCCTGAGCTCTCTGCAGGTAGTTCTCTGAGAGCTGATACTCGTGCAGCTGCTCGAGGATATTCGACGCCTCGAGGTAATCCTGCCCGGTGGGCGGCTCGGTGGCTCCGGCTTCGGCTTCCATCTGGGCCAGCGCGATCTGCCGCTCGGCCTCCTGCCCGTGACCCTGCTGGGTCATCAGCTGGGCAATCGCCAAGCGCACCGCGACGCGATCGCTCTTCGGCGCGGTGAGCGCCCAGGTGAAGCGCTGCATGGCAGCGGACTGGTACCCGATGGTGTCCAGTGCCTCGCCCGTGGACACGTAAATATCGCTCTGGGTGTAGGAGGCAGCATCGGCCTCAGTGGGATTCTTCGCCGCATAACGCTCGGCCAGCTGGATGTTCTCCATCGCGGCCTGCTTGTCCTGTAAGCCAGCGTAGGAGCGCGCCAGTTGCGCATAGACCTGGGCGTCGTCGGGCAGGTATTTCTTCGCCGTGTTGAGCGGCGCCAGCGCGTCGCGATACCTCTGCTGGCCGAAGTAGACGTTGCCGAGGGACAGGTAAAGCGAACCGTCGTCGGGCGTGAAGCGGATGGCGGCACGATATTCGTCCGCGGCTCTGGCCAGCAGTCCTTCGCGGCCGTAAGCGGTAGCGCGGATGACATGCACAGTGCCGGAGTCGCCCAGATACTGCTGCGCGAGTTCGGACTGACGCACGGCCTCGCCGGAATGATTGAGGGCCAGCGAGGCGAATGCCAGGCCGAGGTGCGCCTGCCCGTCCTTAGGATCGCTCTTGAGAGCAATCTCAAAGTCGGACTGGGCCTGCTGCGGCTCCCGCAGATCGTTCTCGACAAAGCCACGATTGACGTAGGCCGTTTCCACGGTGGGATCGCGCTTCAGCGCCTCGGTGAAAGCCGCAATTGCCTGTTCGCGGTCATTCTTGTGCTTGTAGACATAGCCCTGCAGCAGGGGAATATCGGGCTCTTTGGGGAACACGTCCATGTATTTCTGCGTCAGGGCGAGCAGTTCGTCGTCCTGGTTCAGGTTCAGCAGATCGTAACCGAGGTAGACGACGACGTCGCGATTGTGCGGCAGCGACTGGATGGCCTGGTGGCCCAGATCTGCAGATTCCTGGTAATTGCCTTTGAAATTAAAATAGCGCTCTTTCTGCGCGAGGATGGGCGGCGCGGTTGCCATGCTGCCGCCGGCGCGGCCGATCCAGCGCGCGGCCAGCGGCATATCGTGCTCTTCAATCGCAGCGTTGGCGCCCCCGGCCACAATCAGGACGTTCTTTGGCGCAGCCTGGTAGCCTTTCGCATAAAAGCCTTCGGCTTTGCTGTATTCCTGGCGGTCGGTGTAGAGGTCGCCGAGCGCCAGATACGGGACGTAGAGGTGGGGATAATCCTGCGCCAGGCGCTCGAAATAGCGCTCCGCCTGGCGGTCGTCGCCGGCGGCGCGGGAGGCGTAGCCCAGCGATGTGAGCGCGAAGCGGCTCCTCGGTTCCATATCGAGAACGCTTTTGTAGACCGCGATCGCGTCCTGGTTGCGCCCCAGCTTCATCAGCACATCGCCGTCGAGCAGCAGGCTGTTGGGATCGTGGGGGCTGAGGGCGAGCGAGGCCTTCATGTCGTTGAGAGCACTGTCCTCCTGTCCCTCGTTCATTTCAATCAGAGCGCGAAGGCGGAGGAATGCCGCGCGGTCGGCGCCCTGCTCGTTCAGCGGGGCAATCTGCTGCGCGGCCAGCTGCAGCTGCTGCTGCGCCTGGTCGGATTCTCCGAGTCCCTGATAGAGGGTCTGCAGATCCATGTGCAGCTGAATGGGGTATAGAACACCTTCAGCGGGCGACGCAGGGAGATTGGCGATGGCCAGCTGATATTCCTTCGCCGCGTCGTCGTCGCGGTCCTGCTGCTGGGCAATCTCGGCGCGGATGGCGTGAAGGCGATAGTAGTTGGGGTCGATCTTTTCGGCGCGCCCAAGGTAATCGGCGGCGTGGTCGAAGTCGTTGATGGAGACCTGCGCCTGGGCCGCGGAGAGCTGCATATTCAGATCCCGCGGCATGGCGTTGGCTGCCTGCTCGTAGTAACGCGCCGCATCCTGCGGCTGGCCCGCGACCTGATACGTGTATGCCAGCTCGCCGACCACGTCCGGCGGAGGATTGCGGATGGCCTTCAGCTGGACGATAGCCTTCGCGTAATCGCCGGTGTCGCGGTAATAGCCGGCGAGAGAGCGCTCGACGTCGGGATTGTTGGGGGCGCGGCTCTTCGCCATCTGCAGATACCGGTCGGCCTCGGCCATGTTGTTCTGGCGCTCATAAACGATGGCCAGCAGCAGTTCGGAGCGCGCATTGGGCTGCGCCCGTTCGGCGCGCGTGAGGTAATCCTGAGCGTTGGGATAGTCGCGCTGCTGCAGGTAGAGATTGCCGAGGATGAGCAGGTCGTCGATCTGGGCGGGCTCGGCGGCCAGCACCTTCTTCAGCATGGTTTCGGCTTCGGCGGTGCGACCCATGATGGCAAAGGTCTGCGCCAGCCCGGATTGCCCGTTAAGCGACGAAGGATCGAGGCGGAGGCCGTGCTCGAAAGCACTCACCGACTGCCCGTAGCGCTGATCGAGACGTGCCGCGTAACCCAGCAGAAACCAGAGCTGCGGATCGTTGGGCGCAGACTGCGCTGCGCGCTGCGCGTATTCGAGGGCCGTGGCGTGGTCGCCGCGCTGCAGCGCCAATTGTGCCGCACGAGCGAGGCGCGCGTTTTCGATATTGGATCCCCAGCCCAGTTGCTGCCCGGAAGACTGACCGCTCCTGTTCGCCGGCTGCGTCTGACCTCCTGGAGAAACCTGATATGTCTGCGAGAGAACAGGGCAGGCGAGCGCGATGAGCAGAATCGCACACGCAGTCTTGAGGCAATCATTTCTGGCTTTCAAACAGGTCACCAACGTGCAGCTACAAAAACTCATGCGCTTGGATTCGCAGAAGCGCGGCGGCGTTGGCTGACAGCTCAGGCGGAGGCGTTTCGGACTCGCCCGGCCCCCGCGCCACAGAACCCGGCGCGGTGGGCAACCGTCGCGCACGCTTTAAGAATCCAAGCTGTTTTCTAGAGGGGACCTTGCAGAGAACAGAGTCCGTCGCATCTTCGTCACGACCGATCCCGATGAGCCTGATCCTGATGGTCGCGGCTGTGGTTCATCTGCCGCTGCTGATCGCGGAGCTGCCGCTCAAGTCGTACGACACCAACTTCCACATCTTCTTCGCGTCGCACTACGTCCACCACTGGTTCAACCCATGGAACACGAAGTGGTTTGCGGGCTTCTCGCAGACCACCTACCCGCCGCTGGCGCAGCAGTGGGTGGCGATTCTCTCGTGGATTTTCGGGCTGAACCTGGCCTACATGGCGGTGCAGTTCGCGGCGGTCCTGCTGCTGGCATGGGGCATGTACCGCTTCGCCTCCATCTGGGTCAGCCCCCGCGCGGCCTCGTTCGCGGCGCTGGCCAGCGTGGTGCTGGCGTCAGAGAGCTTCCTGATCTACAACGCCGGGCAGCTGGCCACAACCGCAGCCGCGCCGCTCTACCTGCTGGCGCTGCCGTACCTCTATGAGTGGCTGCGCTTCGGCGGCGGGAGAAACTTCATCAAGGCGCTGGTGCTGTTTACCGCCGCGGGCGCCGCGCACCACGCCACGCTGATCTTCGGCTCCATGTTCTTTGCGATTCCCGTCCTGGCTCTGGCGCTGATGGATCGCGATCGCGAAGAGAGCGGCGCAGGCGGCGTGTGGGCGCGCGCCATCGGCATGACGATCGCCGTCGGCATCGCCGTCGGCCTGGTGCTGCTTCCCTTCTGGATCGGCCTGTACCATTACCCGGTCACGCAGACGCCGATTCCCCATCCCAGCCGCGCCAGCTATATCCTTTCGCCGGCTTACGGGATCAACTATTTCATCGTTCCCTATGGCGCGCTGATCCTGCTGCTGCCGTTCATCATCATTCGCGGCGCGGTGGTTCCGCGGCTGCGGCCCCTGATGCTCGGCTTCTGGGTGTGCTTCCTCGTCGGGCTGGGCGGGACCACCCCGGTGGGCTACTGGCTGCTGCGCCGCGCCTTTGAGGTGCTCACCTTCGAGCGCTTCAGCTACTGGGCGACGCTGCTGGCGCTGCCCATCGCCGGCCTCATCATCTCCGACCTGGGCGTTCGTTTCCGGCGGCGCGCGGCCATCCCCATCGCCATCCTGGCGGCCCTCAGCTGCGCTGTCGCGGCAGCCTGGACCACCTATCATCCCACCGACGAAGCCGACTTCAGCGTGGACCATGTGGCCGAATGGCTGAACCGCGACGGGCACTACGATTACCGCTATCTGACGCTGGGTTTCGGAAACCAGCTTTCGCGGCTGGCTATCGAGACGGTCGCAGGCAGCGTGGATGGCGAGTCGAATTCGTCGCGCATGCTGCCGGAGCTGACGAAGTACGGCGGGGCGCAGCTGACCATGGCAAAGGGTTTTGGCAAGGGCGGACTCGAGTCGTTGCGCGCCATGCTGCGCGACGCGGATCGCTACGGGCTGAAATGGGTGATCGTGCGCGACCCGTATTACGATCCGCTGCTGCATTTCGCGGGCTGGCGCCAGGTAGATGAGCTCGATTACGGCTCCATCACCATCTGGGCCAAAGACGGCGTGCCGCCGGCCACACCCGTCAATCAGTCGCAGATCCCGCCGCACTGGCAGGGCGTGCTGTGGGGCACGCTGCCCATCGGCAGCAGCATCCTCGCCATCCTGCTCGCGTTCGTTCCGGACGACCGGCGCCAGAGGATGAGGGAGGGTAAAGAGGAAGAGGACGACGCAGTCACGCCGATTTCGCAGGAAAACATCGCCCCGGGGAGGATGGTCTCGTGAGCAAAGGAACGGGAGCTGTGCTGGCGGTCGGCATTTTTGTGGTAACCGCACTGCTGCTGGTCATCGGGACCATCTGGCCCGTGCCCACGGCCGTCTATTTCGCGGGCGGGGAAAAGGGGACAACTCTGCATTCATCCACCACCCCCGAGGACGCGATCAACAATCTTGGCGCGGAGATCCGCCTGTACCAGTGGCAGAAGGCCTACGACAGTCTGGCGAACCGGGCCGAGTTTACCGAGCCGCAGTTCTACCACGACATCACCGGGTATTTCATGAGCCTGCGCACCTACGCGACGCTGGATACGGTGGACGTGCGCCCGCTGCACCAGACAGACAGTGACGCCGAGATGGAGATGACACTGCACTGGTTCACGGTGCTGGGACCGTTTGAAGATACGCGCGATGTCCACGTGGTTCGCCAGGGCGACCGCTGGGCGATCGACTGGCCGATTGTGAAGGAGCAGCACGTGCCGCCCCAGGTCATCCCCGTGAACTATCTGCGCTGGGACGTGATCTATCGCGGGCCCGGCGACGACTGGGGCACGCAGAACGTGCAGGGGCCGAATGTGCGCATCGTGGATATGCATCCGGTAAGCCGTGCCGAGGGGACCTTCGTGATGGGCGAGTTGCTCAATCAGGACGTGGTTCCCGCCTGGGTCTCGGTGCGGGCGACGCTGATCGGCAAAAACGGCGCGCCGCTGGCCAGCGCCGGAACCTTCGACATGATCGATCACACGCTGCTTCCGAAGCAGGTGACACCGTTCCTGATTCGCTTCCCGGATGTCGATCTTTCCCAGGTCGGCAGCATCCGGATGGATCCGCAGGCAGAGCTGGTCTCGGCCTCGGCTGATCCGGTGATCGAAGTCGAAAACCAGAAGTTTAACCCTGAGGGCGCTGCGTCGCTGTCGGGCCAGGTCTCTAACCAGAGCGGCCAGGTAGTCAATTTTGCTCACGTCCTCAGCACCTTTTACGACAACAACGGCCAGCTGGTATGGGTCGACGGTCAGTACATGGATCGCGCGCTGCTGCCCCAGATTCCGGTGAACTTCAACATCCCGGTTCCTGTCGATCTGGCCCACAAGATCAGCAGCGAGCACACCATCGTGGCCACCTACAGCACCGGCGGGAGCTACCTGTGAGGCTCGGGCCAGCATCTCTGCTGTCTGTTCTCGTCCTGGTTTCGGCCCCGTTCGTGCACGCGCAAAGCGCCTCCATGAACCTTCCGCAAACCGTGACCGCAGGAAGCGCGTTCTCGATTCCCACCAGCGGCAGCGGCCAGGGCACAATCACCATCGTAGGGCCGGCGCAGGCGCTGCGCCGCAGCGTGCAGCTGGGAGAAGCCATTTCATTCCCGGCAGGCGTGCTGTACGACGCCGGCGCGTATGTGGTCATTCTCAACACAGGATCCTCGATCAGCGCCGGCACTCTCGTAGTCACCCCAGCCAGCCAGCCGGCGACGCTCAGCTTTCTGGCTGAGCCGTCACGATTGCCGGTCAGTCTGCCCGACGGCATCAGCGGCGCGGCCTACGTCTTCGACGCTTACCACAACCTGATCACCCAGCCATTGCCCGTAGCCTTTAACCTTAGCGGCCAGGCCGGCGCCGACCAGACGCGCACCGTGACCTCCGGCAACGGAGTGGCATGGACGCGCATGAATTCGGCCGCCAGGGAAGGCTCGGCAAAGTTCATCGCCAGCATCGACGGCGTTTCGAGCACGCGCATCATCGAGGAAGTGCCCGGCGATCCGTGCAATCTGACCATGAGCGCGAAACCCGACGGCGCAAACGTGCTGCTGGCCACGGCGCCGGTGCGGGACTGCAGCGGCAATCCTGTGCCCGACGGCACGATTGTCACGTTCACGGAGAATTACAACGGCATGCAATCGACCGCCGATGTACCGCTCAAGCGCGATATCGCCACTGTCGAGATGCCGGGCCGCCCCGGAGCCACCATCTCCGTCGCCAGCGGCGTCGTCGCCGGCAATGAGATTCGCTGGGAGGGCCACTGATGCGCCATCTTTTCGCTCTTGCCTGCGCACTGGCACTGCC
>Ga0335075_10015801_pt1 | contig 11300 bp, 6 predicted proteins | sample Lox_Sample_24_FD_206723 | JGI IMG/M metagenome (GOLD analysis project Ga0335075, IMG submission 206723) | Soil microbial communities from Loxahatchee National Wildlife Refuge, Florida, United States - Lox_Sample_2.4 | ecosystem: Environmental > Terrestrial > Soil > Wetlands | place: USA: Florida... | reverse complement strand
GTAGGGGATAAAACGCAGGTCTTCCGGTCAGTGGACGACGTGCCTCCGGGGTTACGCAAGAAACTGGAGCAATCGACCAACGGGATGAACTCTGCAACCATCCTGATCGCGGACCGCCGCGGCCGTGAGGAGATCGTCCGGGCCATCCGCGGACTGCCCTCGGGAGTGCGTTCCCGGTTTGCTGCGTCGTTGCGCAAAGACGCGGGCAGCGGTGAAAAAACAATCCCCGCGCATTTACGAATGCTGGCGAGGAACTGGGCCGAAATCCTGCTCCCCGGAGCCATTGGTCTGCTGGTCTGGCTCCTGTTCAGCATGAAATAGCCTTCAGTCTTTCCACTCTGCCGCCGATAGAATGATTGATGTTTGCGCTATCGTTGCCCGGCCGGGCTGAGGCCGAGCAAGCCATTGAAAACCTTATGCGCCGGGACCGCCTTGGTTTTGTACTCGCGGTGGTCGGCGTTCAGATACCTCGAATCAACGAACAGCATGGTTACGATGCCGGCGACCGGGCCTTAGAGGCGCTGGCGTTGCGCCTGACCGGTCCGCCCGGCGGCGGCCGCGACCTGTTTCGCTGGTCGGCGAGTGCTTTTGTAATCGTCTCCCGGTCGCTACGCAAAATCGCGCCGCACACGGATATGGACTGCGCCGTCACGGCCGTTTTCGGGGCCTGGCCAGGCGACAGTCCGTCGGCCCTGTTCGACCGCATGGACAACTACATCGCATCTCGCATCGCCTGCTGTGAAGCCGCGTAGCCTTTTAGGCTGGCTGCTGAAAAGTCTCGGCCCCAGGAATATCGCAGGCGAAACCGCCTGCGCCACCAACTGCGCGGTTTGTAGAGTAGGCACTTTGGCCTGCCAGCGGTAATGTCCAAACTCGAGTCGCAGGCGAAACCGCCTGCGCCACCAACGCAAAATCAACATAGGTTGGGAAGCTGGTGGGGAGGCATTCAGCCTGACACGTGTTTTTCCCCAGCTTTTAGTGGGGCAGACCCCCTGGTCTGGCGGCCGACGTGGGCGTCTGCGGGTTAGAAGTGAAACCCGATGGTCGCCGTAATGGTTCGCGGCGTCACGTAATGCGTTCCGCTGAACGTTGACAGGAAGTTATACAGCGCCACGCGATTCGTCAGGTTCACGATCGCAATCCGGGCGCTCCACTTGTAACGGTCGCCATGGAAAATGTTGTCGTGCCCAATGGCGAGGTCAAACAGATTGCGGGGCGCGATGCGCGGCGGATTATGGTCATCGTCCTCAGTTCCCGCCGCTGGAATGCTGACCAACTTCGAACCATATTGCGAGGCCGGGCACAAACCGGTCGGGCTGATCGGAGTGGTCGGCGTGGCATACACGCCCCCACAAAACAGCCCGGCTTCGTATTGCTGGTCCGGGGTTATGCCAGAGACGTCTACGACGCTGTCCGTCCCGTTCGGACCATTGGCGCAGTTGCCGCCGGCGCACGGCACGGGGCCGGCCACCAGGCCGCTATCGTAGCGCCAGTTGAAGCCGAGCCACGGACCGCGGCTCCACGGCTGGTATTGGATATGCGTCGTCTGGTTGAAGTTTTCGTCGTGGTCGATGCGGAACACGCCGTTGGCCCCAAACGAGGTCGGAGTCGCGCCGATACCGCTGACCTGCGGCTCGAAGAATCGCGCCTCCACATGCGAGAAAACAACAAAAGCGCTGAGTCCATGCCAATTCGGAACGCTGGCTCGCACCGCGACACCCGGGATCTTCGACTTCGCCCACTCAATGGGATACGTAATGGGCGTATTGCCCAGAACACTAAAATCGTACGCCCGATCGGTGTACTTCCAAATGTATTCGCCGTCGATGACCAGGTATTTTCCGAAAGCCTGTTCCAACCCGACGTGATACTCGTTACGGGTTCCGGGCGACAGCGGCGCCGTGAGGCAAGGATAACCTTGTAGAGTCGCCTCCAGATCGTTAATAACCGGATCGTTGCATCCCAGGCTTGCCAGCACCAGGTTTTCGTTGAACGGCGTCTCCATGGTGCGGGCGTATGAGGCGCGCAGAACCGTTCCGGTCTTCTTGATGTTGTAGGCCACGCCCAGCCGCGGCTCGGCCTGCGTGGCCTGTGTGATGCCGTTGTAGATATCGCCGCGAATTCCGAGATTGAAGGTCCAGTTCTTGATATTGATCGTGTCCTGGATGTACAAGGCGACTTGCCTTATGTTGGCGTGACCGTTGTACGTGTACAGGCCGGAGGTCGAACCCGGGCAACCGTTGGCGGCCGGAAGCGAGCCGGTACGCGTCAGGTCATAGCAGGCGAGCAGAGGATCGTATGCAGGATTCGGCTGCAGCGCGCCCGTACAAAGATTCGGATCGGTAATGTCGGAGCCGGTATAAGCGCTGCCATCCGCGGCGACGCACACGGGATTGAACGTGGGATCCACGATGCCGAAGCTGTCCTTTTCAGTCAGAATCGTGTCTTGCAAAGTCGCTCCAAACTTGATGTTGTGGTGGCCTTTGATGTAGGACAGCGTCGATTGCAAACCAAGGTTCGTGAGACGGCGATTCTGTCCGATGCTATTGGTTTGAAGATCGGGGACGAAATCGGCGAAGGGGTCGTTGCTGGGGTAGTAGTTGTATTGATCCTGGCGCGCGAATCCGCCGAACGTAAACACCGTGGTGGGGCTCAGCAGGCTGGTCCAGGTCGGCGCGATATTGAAGGTTCGGATCTTCGATCGCTGGTCCGTGGGACCGACAGGGACGCCATTGGGTCCGAGTCCGCCATTATCGACGACCAGACCGTTCCAGGCTGAAGCAGTCTGCATGTCCCAGGAATTTGGCGTCTGAAACCAGGAGCGCGTAAACCCGAGATTCAGGTTTACCGTGTTGGCGTCACCGAACTTGAAATCCAGCCGGTCGAATATGTTCTCTTCGTTGCCATGATCGTGCAGCGTCGCGAACTCGGGTCCATCCAGGAATCGGCCGGTATTCAATCCATCGACGGAAATGAAGTTGCCGAACTTGTTTCCGCCGTAGGCCAGATCGAAACCGCCGGTACTTGTGCCGAACGTGCCGTAGGAAGCGTAGACATTCCCGTGCGGCTGCGTGACGCCCAAACCCGAACGCGTTGTGGCCACGATCACCACGCTGGTCTTATCGCCGTACTCGGCCGGCGGCGCGCCCTCGATCACTTCCATCGACTGCACGGCGGCGAGCGGAAGCTGATTCGAAAAAACTTTGCTCTGCTGGTCCGTGATCGGCTGTCCATCGACCGAAAACGAGTTCTCGGCATGATCGCCCAGGCCATGAAACAGGCCATTGGAATCGGCCGCGATTCCAGGCACGCTCAACGTTACGATGGAACTCAGCGACGAGGACTGGCTCTCACTGGGCAGTTTTTCGAATAACGCGCGGTCCACGTCGGTGTGAGTGGTAGGATCGGTCTCCACCAGGTCCGACGCTCCCTCCACGGTCACCGACGTGGTGGCCTTTCCAAGAGCCAGGTTGAAGTTCAAATCCATTGGAATTGGCGAACGAACATCGATGTCCCGTTCACCGGATTGGAAACCGTCAGCGGTCACGGTGGAATGGTAGTTATTGAACGGAACGTTGTCGAACTGAAATTTACCTTGCGAATCGGTCTGCACTGTCCGGTTGTAATGCGATACTGGATTCCGGATCTCGACTGTTGCCTTCGGTATGGCCGCCCCGGAAGGATCGAGAACCGTTCCGCGCACGACGCCAGAGGTCGCCTGCGCATGAGCGCCAATCGAGGAGAGGCAAGCTAGCAAGAGACACGAAAAGGGAACTGAAGCACGCCTTATCATCTCTTGATTTTGGGTGAGGGTGCGAAACAACCCTAGAACATTCCCGCGAGCGGGCTAGCAGTCGCCATGAGTGAACTATGTGTCGCCGTCAGCGGGCAACACAAACACTTGCGGTAGCCACCTGGCGATTCATTTGCGAGTCTCTGCCCAAAAGCCTGAGAACGGATCGAGATCCTTCGCCGGATGGAGGAATTCCATAAAGAGATCCGGCGCCCTTATCGATTCCCATCGTGGATCAGAAGCCAGATGCCGTCCTTGCCGATCGCACCTAGGCAGTCAGGCCGCGTGAGACACCAGCCCTGATGAAACTCCCTTTCCTACGCAAATGGCGGGCTTTGAACTTTTCCGATGTCGCGCTTCAGAACACGCGCAACCTACTTGGTCCGGGAAATAGCACTGCGAATTGCTTAATATGAAGCAGCATCGCGAATTCCGCGAGATCGGACCACGCCTCTTGCAGGAATGGGAGACGGGCTCCGCCATGGCTTTGAAGTGAACGTCCGCCTACGGCCAAGGACAACCCGCTCGTCACCGAACCCAACCCGCTCACGCGAAATTACTACAGAGTGCGACACACAAGCTCTACCATGTCTCGAAGGAGATTAACGGCATGGCATTGGTGGATGCAGCGGCCGCCGAACCCAGGCTTAGCGATCCTGTCACGCCGCACCCGCACGATTCGCAACAGCTAATCTCACGCCAGGATCTCGCCCGTATCCTCCTGGTGGCCACCGTTGCCGTGCTCGCATGGTTTCACATCGATCCTTCGGTCCGTGGCATCGACCCGCTTGCGATCGTTGCCTTGCTGGTCGGCGGCTATCCCGTTTTCCGCCAGGCCATCTCGAACATTTTGAGCCGCCGCATGACCATGGAGCTTTCCATGACCATAGCCCTGGCCGCAGCCGCGCTGATTCGAGAATTCGTCACGGCCCTCATTATTCTTCTATTCGTGCTGATTGCGGAAGTTCTCGAGGAACTCACAGTGGATCGCGGCCGCCGCGCTATCGAGACCCTGCTGCATCTGCTCCCGCGGCGGGCATCCGTACGACGGGATGGAGCCACGGCGGACGTCGACATCCGCGAGGTTCAGCCGGGCGACATCGTTGTTGTGAAACCCGGCGCGGATATTCCAGTGGACGGCACCGTCCTGCGCGGTCACTCATTCGTCAATCAGGCCAGCATCACCGGTGAATCCATGCCCGTGGAAAAGGTAGCGGGCTCGAATGTGTTCGCCGGTACCGTGAACCTCAACGGGTCGATCGAGGTGGAGACGCGCACCGTCGGACGTGACACGGTCTTCGGAAAGATCATCGACGCCGTGGAGCGCGCCGAGCATTCCCGCGCTCCCGTGCAAAAGCTTGCGGACCGCCTGGCCGCTTACCTCGTCTATTTCGCCATGGCTGCAGCCGTGCTGACGTTCGCCATCACTCACAACGCGCGCTCCAGCATCGCCGTAATCATCGTTGCCGGCGCTTGCGGAATCGCGGCCGGAACGCCGCTCGCCATACTCGGAGCCATTGGCCGCGCGGCCCGGCAGGGCGTCATCATTAAAGGTGGGCGCTTCGTTGAACTGATGTCGGAAGTGGATACCGTGGTCCTGGATAAAACCGGCACGCTCACGTTCGGCGATCCGGTGATTACGCGGATCGTTCCAGCGCGGCATGTCAGCGAAGAACTGGTGCTCGAGACCGCCGCGATCGCCGAAAGGCTCTCCGAGCATCCCTTAGCGAAGGCAGTGTTGAGCAAAGCTACCAGCCAGTCGCTGGTGTCGATAGAACCGGACAGTTTCGAATATATTCCGGGCAAAGGGATCTGCTGTTCGGCCGAGGGCGAAGAGATTCTGGTCGGCAGTCGCGGCCTGCTCCTCGATCATGGCGTCACAATCGAGGAACACGACAACCCTGCCGGACCGGGAACCGCTGTGTTCGTCGCCCGCGGCGGCATTTACCTCGGTTTCATCCGCGCCGAGGATCGCATTCGTCCGGAGGCGAGAACAGCGGTCGCGGAATTACAACAGCTCGGAATCAGAGTCGCGCTCCTGACCGGCGATTCGGAGCAGATCGCCGCACAGGTTGGGCGGCTGTTGTCAGTGGATGAAGTCCACGGCGAATTATTGCCCGACCAGAAGCTCGAATACATCGAGCAAATGGTGCGGAATGGCCGGGTGGTCGCAATGGTGGGAGACGGCGTGAACGATGCGCCGGCGCTGGCAAGGGCGGCCGTCGGAATCGCTATGGGAGGGGGAACGGAAGTCGCGCGCCAAAGCGCCGACGTCTTATTGATGCGAAACGATCTGAGGGGCGTCGCTCATGCCATCCATCTGGCGCGCCGCTGCCGCGGAATCGTGATGACGAATTTCAGCGGCACCCTCGCGGTCGACATTGTAGGCGTCGGACTGGCGGCATGCGGGTTGCTGCATCCTTTATTGGCTGCTTTCATTCACGTTGCGTCAGAACTGGCCTTCATCGGCAACTCGGCGCGGCTGATCCCACGCGTATCGGCGCCGCTCGCACACTACACTACGGAATAGGATGCCGAACACCCACGAGCTGTTGCTGGTCAACATCCTGGGGCACGCGGCCGGCGCCATCATTTTTGGAATTTTCCTTTTCTTGTTGATTCGAGATCGGGCGGGCATGGGCTTGCGCGGCCACTGGCGCTCTCTTGCCGCCGCGGGGCTGGCGTTCTTATGGAACACCTGCTCCCTCGCGGTACTGGCGACCACCATTCGATCCGGTCACGAACCGCACATCCTGGTCGCGTTCACGTTTTCGGTTCTGAGTCTGCTGCCCGCCGTGCTCTTCGATATCTCGCTTGGCTCCAGCCTGCGGACACTGGTCCGCGTCGGATACATCCTCAGCTCCGCGGCCGTGATTCTGCATTTTGTGAGCGCTCTGGGCTTAAGTCCGAGAGCGCGGCCCACCGCATTTCTGCTCATCACGGTCGGCTTCGCTCTCCTAACCGTCATCGCCCTTGCGGCCCTAGCGCTCCAACACGAGACCAAGGGCCGGCCGAAACGGATCGCCGGAGCCATGTGCTCTGCCCTGTTCGCCATTTCGTTTGTCCACTTCAACTCCGCCGAGCCCGCCGGCGCCTGGTCCAATGAAATCGCCCTGCACCATGCCGGACTGCCGCTCGCGTTGTTCGTGCTGCTGCAGGATTACCGTTTTCTGCTGCTCGACGCTTTTACGCGCTTTCTGGCGAACGTTTTGCTGGCTGCTGTCCTCACGTTTGCCGTCTTCCGCGCCACTTCCAAACTCGTGCTGCTCGATCCCAATGCGGCAAACAATCCGATCTATCAGGCTTCACTCCTGATTGGCCTTTGTCTGCTGCTGATCGCGTTCGCCCTGCTTCGCAGCGGGTTGCAGCGATTGCTGACCAGGGTGGTCTTTCGCAGGCCGGACCTCGACAAGATTCTTCGCGAGTTACAGTCGGGTCCGGCGCTGCTTCTGCCGGAAACCGAGTATCTATCCTGGGCCGCGGACCGGATTGCCGAATTCATGGGCGCTCAGCAGGCGCAAGTATTAGCGGAACTGCCGCGCCCTCGCGATAAGGAGTCCGTATTCCCGATGGCCGTGGCCGATGTTCCGTCTGTGCGGCGCGAACCTGGTTTGGAATGGGCTGAAGCTGTCGTTCCCGTGCGCTTAGGGGCTGGAGAAATACGCTACATCCTCCTGGGGCGACGGCGCGGCGGGCGGCGATATCTGAGCGAGGATTTACGGGCGTTGAGCCGGCAATCGGCAGCAATCGCCGAGCAGGTAGACCGGGTCCGGACCTCGCAAATGGAGCGGCTGGTAACGCAGGCGGAATTGCGCGCGCTGCAATCGCAGATGAATCCGCACTTCCTGTTTAATGCTCTGAACGCGCTCTACGGTATTATTCCCCGCGAAGCGGCCGGGGCACGGCGCATGGTGACGAATTTGGCCCAAGTGTTCCGCTACTTCCTCCACACCGACCGCGCCTTCATTCCTTTGCAGGATGAAATGGAGATTGTTAAGGCTTATCTCGAGATCGAATCGTTGCGGCTGGGCGCACGTATGCACACCGACATTCAAATCGACGATGCCGCGCTTTCGGTGCTCATTCCCGTGTTATCCATCCAGCCATTGGTGGAGAATGCCGTGCGCCACGGCTTGGCTCCCAGCCCGAAAGAGGGTTGGCTGCGCCTTCGCGCCGAGGCGCGCGATCAATTCGTAGACATCACCGTTGAGGATACCGGCGCGGGGATGGCGCATCACATCGATAAACGAACAAATACAGGCGCGGGGGTTGGCTTGGCCAACGTCAAGCAGCGCCTGAAGCTCTGTTATGGCCCACAGGCGGACCTGGGAATCGATTCCAGCGCCGAGGGAACCACGGTCCGTTTCTCGGTTCCGCGAGCGCTGGTGGCCAAAGTAGTTCAGGCATCGTGATCAAGACGCTGATCGTCGACGACGAGCCCATCGCCCGAAAAGTCTTGTCGGAAGAACTGGAGCAGTTCTCCGACATCAGGATCGTGGGAGAGGCCGAAAACGGCCGTGAAGCTCTGGAGCAGATCGAGGAGCTTTCCCCCGACCTGGTCTTTCTCGATCTCGAAATGCCCGTGATGGGCGGCTTTGACGTGGTGCGTCATTTGTATGGCGGACATGTGCCGGTGATTGTCGTCGTCACCGCATACAACCAGCACGCGATCGAGGCCTTCGAGGCCGGCGCGATCGATTACCTGTTAAAGCCGGTGCAACCGTCGCGACTGCAAAAGGCGGTGGAGCGAGCGCGGACGCTGCAAGGCAAACCGCGCGAGTTGGCCGAGAACGCCGCGAAGATCGGCGATTTTGCTCCACCCCAGAAGCCGCCCCGTTTGCGCAAATTCGTGGGCCGCAGCGGCGACGAGTATTACCTCCTCGATGTGAACGAGATTCTCGCCTTCCAAGCCGAAGGCGAGGTGGTCTGGATCGTCACAGCGAAAACGCGGTACATGGCTACGCAGTCGCTTCGGACCATTGAATCGCGTCTCGCGGATTCACCGTTCCAGCGCGTTCATCGCAACGCCATCGTCAATGTGAACCATGTAAAGAAGCTGAGCGCGATGAGCAGCCAGCGCTGGCTGCTGACTCTCAGCAATTCGCAAGAGCTGATTGTGAGCAAGCGCCTGGCGCACACCGTTCGTAACATGCTCCACTGGTGAAAGGTTCACGCCGGTGGCCGGTACCGCTCGTTCCCGAGCGACTGACCCGGACCGGAGTCCGGGGCAAACCCTCAAGCGTTTCCGAGGCGCGCGCGTAAGCAAGCGCTCCCTTACGGTCGCGCCTCGGACTGCAGAAAACCGTTTTCGAGAGGCTGGAGAAGTTGCTTGGGAGGCGCGACTGTAAAGGAGCGCTAAGCGCTTGCTCACACGCGCGCGCCTCGGTACTAACTTCCCGGTTGTTCGCCGATTTGCGCCGGACTCCGCCGGTACACGCGTCAGCTCGACGCTACCTTCAACAGCGCCGTCGATGGCGAGCTTGCGCCGGCCACGCTGGCCACAACCGCATGATCTCCGGCCCCGACCGTTGCCGGAACCTGTACGTTGATCTGATACAACCCCGGCCCAACCAAACCCGCCCATAGAACATTCGCCGCCACGCCGCCGATGGTCACCGTCACGGTATTAGTGGTCGGATACGCGCCCGTGAATACAGTGCCAACCGCGATGGTCGAATTGGTCGGCCCGAAGCCGGTTCCATAGAGCGCGAGAATGTCGCCCGGCGCCGCCGACGCCGCAGTGGTATATCCGGTCTCCGTCACGCCGGTGCCGTTGATAATGGCGCCGTCGGGATACCGAACCGCGCGCACATAATTCGAGGCCCCGACCGAGAGACCGGGCAGCACCGCCGCCATCTGCGCCGCCTGCGCGCTTGAAGTTCCCACGCTGTTCGTCACGGTCACCGCAACGCTGCCTGTATTTGCGTCCTGCGGAGCCAGCACGTTGATCTGCGTGGCGCTCACATAATCGACGAACGCCGCTTTCCCGTCGATTTGAACGCTCACGCCGCCGAGCGAAGTTGGCAGCGTATTATTCACAACGTCGGAGGCCGCCAACGACGCTGAGGTCGTGGTGAAATTCGTTCCGTAAATGCTGGTCCAAGATCCCGCTGCGATGCCGGCGGCGCCGCTTACTGCATTCGCGACTCCGCCCGAGCTGATGCTCGGAGTCGCGGCCGAGGGTGTCTGCAGAGTCACTCCCATCGTGATTGTTGCCGCGTAACCCGAATTCACATCGCCCGTCACCGTCGCCAGCATCCGCGTGTTATTAGCGATATCGTAGACCATATCGTTCGAATTGGTGGTATCGCGCGCCGTGGTGCGCGTGTAATCGGATGTCGCCAACACTGTGTTGTTGATCGAATCGTCGAAAAAAATCTGGGTCACGAAATTGCCCAGAACAGTCGAGCCCGAATACGTTCGCACGCGCACGTGAATATGGATGGTTCGCCCCGAATACCAGCCCGGATAAATCGTCGTGAACTGCACCTGCCCGTTCGTGTCGGTAATCTGATAGCCGCGGAGAAATTTCTGGCCGGTAGTAGTCACGGTTCCGGTGCCGCCGCCCGGGTTGTAGCTGGACTCGTCCGAATAAATGCCCTTCGCGTCGCAATGCCACACGTCGATATATGCGCCGGTCAGAGCCGAGCAGCTTGTGGAGCTATCGTTCTGAACGTTGATGGTCAACGCCAAGGGAATTCCCACGCGCGCCACTCCGGTGGTGGGATCGGTTCGAATGTCGGAGCGGAAGAGTTTTTCGTCTACCCAATACGGCCCCTCCGTTACGGTCGGCGTAGACGGCGCGCAGGTAATGGAATCGGCCGCTTCAACGGTCTCGTTCCACGCCGGGATAAAGCGCGATGCCAGGCCGGCTCCGGCGAGCGCCGCTAATGTGCTGCGGCGCGTGATGGTTTTTCTGCAAGTATTTTTCATGAGCGGGAAAACGTCGTCGAAGTTCTGGACGAACCCGCTGGCAATCGCGCACGTAAAGTAGTGTTAAGCACGCCCGATCCCGGCGAGCGCTTCAGGCTGCTCCCGAGAATCGCAGGATGTGCAGTCCCCACGCCGGAAGATCCACGTACAATCCCTCCGAGGTAAGCTCATCGCCGGAACGCGCGTAAACCTCGGACGTTAAAACATCTGCAAGGCGCCATGTCTTACCGGTAAGATCGTCCCAGGCCACATGAACGCGAGCTTGCGCCGCGCCGCCGCTATAGTTGACCGCGACAATCGCGCGCTGCTCATCCAGGCTCCAGGTCCAGGCGAGAATATTGCGATGACTCTGATTGTCCGGCCACCCGGTCCGTTCCGCCAACGCCCACTCTCCATCGTGAAAAAGCGGATCGCGGCAGGTATGTAACAAGAGCCAATAGAAATCGCAAAGCTCGGTATTGCGCGGCTCGTCCAAACGGCGGCCCAATTGGACCGGGGTCTTCACGGTCCAGCCATCGATCTGCCCTTCGTGAAAAAGCTTGGCTCCCAGTACGGTCGCAATCACCGCCGCGGC
>Ga0335075_10015800_pt1 | contig 11300 bp, 9 predicted proteins | sample Lox_Sample_24_FD_206723 | JGI IMG/M metagenome (GOLD analysis project Ga0335075, IMG submission 206723) | Soil microbial communities from Loxahatchee National Wildlife Refuge, Florida, United States - Lox_Sample_2.4 | ecosystem: Environmental > Terrestrial > Soil > Wetlands | place: USA: Florida... | reverse complement strand
TCGTGCTGTGCGCGGTAGGCGGCGCGCGAGCCGAGGAACATCGCGATGCAGTCATCGACCCGCGGCACGACGAGGCGGCATGTCGTGGCGCGGAGCCCGACGGTGGCCTGGCCGCACATGCCGTAGCCGAGGACGACCGTGTCCCAGCCGGCCGCCGCGTCGATCCGCTGCTGCAGCATCTGCCGCAGCGAGCGGGGCCGTTCGTGCAGGCTCATCTCCAGGGTCTCGACCTGGGCGCCGTCCGGGAGCAGCGACCGGAGCTCCTCCACGAACACCCGGCAGGCAATGATCTTCACGCGCGGCGGGGGCTGCCCGTCCGGCGTATCGCTGTCCGGCATGGCGGCTCCTCCCTGCGTCCCTCCCCTGACACTCCGGTCAGCAGCCAGACAGGGGCAGGGCCAAACGTCCCGCGACGTCGCGGCCCACCGGCCCTGGGACCTTTGCCGCGTCCGCCCGACGCTGTGTCTTAGAGCGCTCTTCCCAAGGGGGCCGCCATGGCGGACGACCTATGCCGGGTCGACTTTGAGCCGGTCGGCAAGCGCGTTGACGTCCCCGCCGGGACCACCCTGCTCGAGGCCGCGCGGGCGGCCGGGGTGGAGCTCGCGTCGGTCTGCGGCGGCCACGGGCACTGCGGCCGCTGCCGACTGGCCGTCCTGGCCGGTGCCATCAGCGGGCAGACCGAGGCCGACCGGAGTTTTCTTTCCGCCAGCGAGCTCGCGGCCGGGCAGCGGCTCGCCTGCCAGGCACGGCTTGACAGTGATGTCCGGGTGCACGTGCCCCGGGCGTCCCTGGTCACCAGCCAGCGGCTCCAGGTCGCGGGTGCGGCGGCCGACGTGGCGGTGGATCCGGCGGTGCGCGGCTGGCAGGCCGAGGTGACCGCGCCGTCGCTGACCGATCATCGCGCCGATTTCGACCGGGTCGCGGCGGCCCTCGAGACGGAACACGGCCCGGCCCTGGGGACCGCAGCCGGCCTCGCCGCCGGGCCTGCGGTGCTGCGGCAGCTTTCACCGCTCGGGCGGCGCACCGGCTGGCGGCTGACGGCCTACGTGCGCGGCAACGAGGTGGTTGGCTTCGCGGCCCCCGGACGGGCCCCCATCGGCCTGGCGGTGGACCTCGGGACCACGAAGATCGCAGGCTACCTGGCGGACTTGGAGACCGGCGCGGAGCTGGCCGCCGCCGGGGTGATGAACCCGCAGATCGCCTACGGCGAGGACGTGATCGCCCGGCTCGCGCACGCGGTCCGGGAGCCCGGCGGCGCGGGGCAGCTCGCGACCGCGGTCCGGGCCGCGATCGCCGGCCTCGCGGGCGAGCTGGCCGCCGAGGCAGGAGTCGCGCGCGACCAGATCGCCGCGGCATGCGTCGTCGGCAACACGGCGATGCACCATCTGCTGCTCGGGCTGCCGGTCAGGCAGCTCGCGGTGTCCCCGTTCGTGCCGGCCACGGCGCGCCCGCTCGACGTGCCCGCGAGCGACCTAGACCTTGACCTGGCTCCGGGCGCGTTCGTGCGGCTGCCGCCGTGCGTGAGCGGCTTCGTGGGCGCCGACCACGTCGCGATGGTGCTCGCCGCCGGCCTCGACCAGGCTGACCACGTAGCCATCGGCCTGGACATCGGGACCAACACCGAGATAGCCCTGTCCCGGCACGGCACGTTGACCTCGGCGTCCTGCGCGTCCGGGCCGGCCTTTGAGGGCGCCCACATCAGGCACGGCATGCGCGCGGCGGACGGCGCGATCGAGGGCGTCAGGCTCGCCCGCACCGAAGGCGGAGCTGGCGGTGCCGCCGACGGTGCCGTTAACAGTGCAGCCAACAGTGGGGGTGACCTGAGGGTCGCCGAGCTGCGCGTGGTGGGCGGCGGCAAGCCGGTGGGCATCTGCGGCTCGGGCATCGTCGACGCGATCGCCGAGCTGCACCGCACCGGCCTGCTCAACTGGCGCGGGCGGCTTGTCCGGGACGCACCTGGCGTGCGCCAGGGGCGCGACGGCCCCGAGGTGCTGCTGGCGCCTGCCGCCGAGACCGGCAACGGCACCGACATCGTCGTCACCCAGGGCGACGTCGACGAGATTCAGCTGGCCAAGGGCGCGATCGCGGCCGCCGTGCGGGCGCTCGTGACGGCCACCGGCACCGACGACAACGAGGTCGCCGAGGTGGTCGTGGCAGGGGCCTTCGGCACGTACCTCAACCTCGCGAGCGCGCTCGACATCGGGCTGCTGCCCCGGTTCCCCCGGGCCACCTACCGGCAGGTCGGCAACGCCGCCGGCGCCGGCGCCCGGGCCATGCTGCTGTCGGCGGCGCAAGGTGACCGCGCCCGGCGGATCGCCGAGCAGATCGGCTACGTCGAGCTGACCGCCTTCCCCGGCTTCCAGCGGCTGTTCGCGCACGCCATGCAGTTCGACGAGCCACAGACGCACAGCACAGGCAGGTGAGTCATGTTCCACATCATCGGTGAGAAGATCAACGGGACCCGCGCGCAGGTGGGCGAGGCCATCGCCGCCCGCGACGCGGATTACATCCGCATCCTTGCCGTCAGGCAGGCCGAGGCCGGCGCGGACCGGATCGACGTCAACGCGGGCACCCGGCCCGACCGGGAGCCGGATGACCTGGCGTGGCTGGCGGGGACCGTGCAGGACGCCACCTCCGCGCCGCTGTGCCTGGACAGCGCCAACCCCGCCGCGCTCGAGGCGGCGCTCGCTGTCACCCGCGTCGCACCGCTGATCAACTCGGTGACGGGAGAGCAGGCCAGGCTGTCCGGCGTGCTGCCGCTGGCAGTGCGGTTCGGCTGCCCCGTGATCGCGCTCGCGCTCGACGACTCGGGCGTCCCGCACGACGCCGCCGAGCGGCTCGCCGTCCTGCGACGGCTGGTGACGGCCGCCCGCGAGGCAGGCGTCAGCGACGACATGATCTACGTGGACCCGCTGATCATGGCCGTGGCGACCGGCGACCACGCCGGACTGGTCGCTCTCGACACCATCGCCGCGGTCCGCGCGGAGTTCCCCGCCACGCACATCACGGCGGGGCTGAGCAACGTGTCGTTCGGCCTGCCGGCCCGGCGGCTGGTCAACCGCACCTTCCTCACCCTGGCCATCGCGGCCGGTCTCGACACCGCGATCGCGGACCCGCTCGACCGCGACCTGATGGCGGCGCTACGGGCCACCGAGCTCCTGCTCGGCCGGGACCGGCGCTGCCTGACCTACACCCGGGCCTACCGCGCCGGCCTGCTGACGCCGGCCTCCTAACCCACTGACAGCCAAAAGGAGAAAAACATCATGAGCGACGAACTGGTAGAAGCCATCGCTGACATGCGCGACGAGGAAGCCATCGAGCTGGCCAGCCGGCTCCTCGACGGCGGGACACCGCCGCTGGAGATACTCGAGGACTGCCGCAAGGCCATGGCCATCGTCGGGCAGCGGTTCGAGGACGAGGAGTACTTCATCCCCGAGCTGATCCTGGCCGGCGAGACGCTGCGGTCCATCTCCGAGGTCGTCAGGCCCCGGCTGTCCGCCGACGGCGGCGCCGCCGCCAAGAACGGGAAGATCGTGCTCGGCACGGTCGCGGGCGACATCCACGACATCGGCAAGGACATCGTGTCCTTCATGCTCGACGTCAACGGTTTCGAGGTCTTCGACCTGGGCGTGGACGTGCCGGTGGAGACCTTCGTGGCGAAGGTCCGCGAGCTGCGGCCCGAGATCGTGGCGCTCAGCGGGTTCCTCACGCTGGCATTCGACTCGATGAAGGAGACCGTCGAGGCGCTGGAGAAGGCCGGGCTGCGCGACGGCGTGAAGATCATGATCGGCGGCGGGACCGTGGACGACACCGTCCGCGAGTACGCCCGCGCCGACGCCTACGGCGAGACCGCGACCGACGCGGTGAACCTGGCCAAGGCATGGACGGGGGTGGCGGCATGACCTCCATGACCACCGCGGACCTGCTAGCCGAGCGGACCGCGCGGCTTGAGGACGCCTACGCGCTGCGCCAGCCCGATCGCGTGCCCGTCTTCATGCCGGCCAGTTACTTCCTGGCCGGCTGGGGTGGCATCAGCCACCAGCGGCTGCTGGAAGACGACGACAAGCGCCAGGAACTGCTCGAGCACGCCGCGCTGCACTTCCAGCCGGATACGATCTTCGGCGTTTTCAACGACCCGCGCGCCTCGCAGGCGGTCGGCGACCGGATGACCAAGTTCCCCGGCCACGGGCTGCCGGAATCCGGGTCGTTCCAGTTCGTCGAGCACGAGTTCATGACCCCGGACGACTACGAGCCGTTCCTGCGCGACCCGTCGGACTGGGTGGTGCGGACCTACCTGCCGCGCGCGTTTTCGAAGCTGGCGGGCCTGGCCCTGCTGCCGCCGCTGGCGATGGGCGCGTTCGGCACCTACGCCCTGTTCAACTTCGGCGTGCTGACCCGGCCGGAGGTCGTCGCCGCACTGCGGGCGCTCGCCGACGCCGCCGAGGGGCAGGCCGCCTGCGACGCGTGGAACATCCAGTCGGGCGGCCGGCTGGCGGCGCTCGGCTTCGCCCCGCCGCCGCTCGTCGGGTCGCTTATCGAGGCGCCGTACGACTTCATGTCGGACACGCTGCGCGGCATGCGCGGCGTCATGACCGACATGCTGCGCCGCCCGGACAAGCTGCTCGCCGCGCAGGACCTGGTGCTGGAGATCCAGCTCGAGCACGCGATCGCGCACCACCGCGCCACCGGCCAGCGGTTCGCCTTCATCCCGCTGCACCGCGGCTCGGACGGCTTCATGTCGATCGCCCACTTCGAGCGGTTCTACTGGCCGCAGCTGCTGTCGATGCAGCTACGGCTAATCGACGCCGGGATCACGCCAGTCTGCTTCTACGAGGGCGTCTGGGACAAGCGGCTGCACTACATCGCCGACTTGCCGCGCGCGGCGACCATCGGCTGGTTCCAGGCCAGCGACATCTTCCAGGTCAAGGAGGTGGCCGGCCAGACCCTGTGCATCATCGGCGGCATGTCCAACTCGCTGCTCCAGGCGGGCAGCGTCGAGCGGGTCCGCGCGGTCACCCGCGAGGTCTGCCAGCGGGTCGGCGCGGGCGGCGGGTTCGTCATGGCCACCGGCATCGGCGAGATGGAGGGCTGCCGGCCCGAGCTCGTCGAGGCCTGGGTGCAGGCCACGCGCGAGTTCGGGGTCAGCTGAGCCGGGGCGGGAACCACGGTCCGTTAGGGAAGATCTAGAACTTCGCCCGCGGTCCGGGTGAAGATCACGCGGTCCAGTTCCCGCCCCTGCTCGTCGATGAACCGGAGCACCATCGTGGTCCGCGCTCCGCGCGGGGCCGGAGTGACGTCAAGCGCGACGAAGCCGTAGTCGTCGTAGCGGGCCTGTGACCAGTCGACGGTCTCGTAGTTCTTGGAGAAGTCCCGCTCGGTGACCCACGGTCCGGTCTTGGCCGCGGCGTCGCCGGTGACCGTGGTGCCGCTGCCCGTGCCCTCGGCGAAGTTGCGGTCGGTGGTCCCGCTGCCGGTCCAGCCGTACCGGGGGGTGCCCGCGGTGCCGGCGACCACGTACGTGGTGCCGTCCGTGGCGGGCTCGACCTCGGCGGGCTCCGCGGGCGAGACGGCCACCGCCTGCTTGCCCGACCGGGCGCTGTTGGTCGCCGCGTCGTAGATCAGCGGGTTGGTCCGCTCGTATACGTGGTTGTGCCCCTGGATCACCAGGTCGACCTGGTATCGGGAGAACAACGGCGCCAGCGCGGACCGCACACCGCCGTCGGAGCTGTGCCCGTTGCAGGTCGAGAACGCGCACTCGTGGAAGAACGCGACGATGAAGTCGACCTTGGGGTCGCGGCGCCAGCGCGTGAGGCGTTCGGTGAGCCAGCGGAGCTGCGCGCCGTCGCTGTAGCCAGTCAGGCCCTGAAACTCCCAGCACAGCTCGTTGGCGTCCAGGCTGATGATCCCGACGTTGCCGTAGCTGAAGCCGTAGACCGACGGACAGGCCGACGGCCCGGTGGTCGGGAAGTCGAGCCGCTTGGCCAGGCCGCCGTAGCCGAGCGGGCCGTAGGCGTCGACCGTGGCCTGATCGGCGGCGAGCTGCGCGGAGAACAGCTCAGCCTCGTGGTTGCCGGTCGCGAACATCCACGGGATCCGCGCCGCGCTCGGCTCGATCATCGGGAACCAGCTCGTCCAGATCCACGGGTCGTAGTAGCCCCAGCCGCTGCTGTGCGCCGGCGGCTCCGGCGTGTTGCCCGTCGTCGGCTGCGTGCCGTTCGGTCCGTCGGGGTTGATGATCGGCTGGATGTCGCCCTTCGGCTGCGCGTAGCAGAGGTCGCCGGCCTGGAGGTTGAACCGCGACGGGGTGCCGTTGGTCAGGTTGCGGACCCGGGTTATCTGCTTGACCACCGAGTTCGTCGTATTGAGTCCGGTGGTCGTGGGGTCGTCTGGATCGGTTGGTTCGAACGAGCCGTTGTTCCACACCCACCACGCGGATTCCGGCTGGAGGGAGGGGTCCTGGTCCAGGGAAGGCCCGGGGACGCCCTCGTCGGCGAAGGCGGTGAACGTGAACGGCTCGGTCACCTCGTCCGGGGCGGTCATGAACGTGGCATCGGCGGTGGCGCCGCTCTCGCGGCGGCTGGCGTACCGGAAGCGGTAGTGATATTCGGTGCCGGGGGACAGGTTGCCGGCGTAGGCGTGCACGAAGAACTGGTCGGCGTTCAGCGTGCGGGACGCGCGCAGCACTCCGGGCTTGCCGTCCCACACCGGGACGTGCGTCACCAGCTCGCGGATCTCCGCTTCCACGGTGTGGCCGTAGGAGCGGTCCCGGCCGTAATCCAGCCATACCTTTACCGCGCGCGGCGGGAGCGCGTTGTAGGTGTTCACGTTGAACAGCTGGCCGCTGACCCACATCTGCGTCCGCGGGTCATTGCCGAACGACAGATGGCGGCCGTTGACCAGGAAGCCGTCGGCGATCGTCCCGGTGCCCGCGGCCATGGCGGCAGCCGTGGCCGCTTGCACGGACCAGACCGCCCGGCCGTGGGACCCCTGGCTGCGCGGCCCGTCCCCGCGCGACATGGCACGGCGACTCACGACCTGACGGCGCAGGTGCGCCATCCACTGTTCGTACTGCTCGGCGAGCGGCCGGTGCCGCGCAGGTGGCATGCGCCGATCGTAGAATCCTGGCGGGCCGGGGGACTATGCGTTGGTGGACTATGTGCGTGCTCAGCCGCCGGTGTATTCGGCGATCGCGGTCTCGTAGGCGTCGAGCGCACGCTCGACCGGACCGCGGGCGGCCGACGGGAGCCAGTGGACCGCGCGGGTGAACCCCGCCTGCTCGTACGCCGCGAACGCCTGCGGGTCCGCCGGAATGCCCATGACCTGGAGCGACACCGGTCGGTCGGCGCGTGCCTGCAGCTCCGCCGCGCGCTCGAGGATGCCGCCCTCGGCCGCGTAGTTGGGGAACCAGGCGTCGCCGTAGGCGAGCACCCGGTCGAGCACCGTCGGCCCGTAGCCGCCGACGAGCACCGGCGGGTACGGGCGCTGCGCGGGCTTCGGCCAGCACCAGATCGAGTCGAATTTTACGAACTCCCCTTGGTAGGACGCCTCATCGCGCGTCCAGATCTCCTTCATCGCCTCGATCCGCTCGCGCAGCACCTCCATCCGCCGCCGCGGGTCGGTGCCGTGATTTTCCATCTCGACCCGGTTCCAGCCCGCGCCGATCCCGAACTCGAAGCGGCCGCCGGACAGGAAGTCGACGCTGGCGACCTCCTTGGCGGTGATGATCGGGTCCCGCTGGATCAGCAGGCACACGCCGGAACCGACACGCAGCCGCGTCGTCGCGCTGACCGCCGCGGTGGCGGCCACGAACAGGTCGAAGGTGTGGGAGTAATGCCGGGGCAGGTCCGCCAGCCGTTCGTGCGGGGTGTGGGCCACCGGCATGTGCGTGTGCTCGGGGAAGAACAGCGACTCGTGTCCCCGCTCCTCGGCGAGCCTTGCCATATCGCCCGGCTTGATGGCGTCATGGGTGGGGAAGATAGCGACACCGAATTCCATGGCTCTCAGTATCCCGCGTCGGGGTCAGTCATCCCCGGCGGGCGACCCGCCACAAAGAGAAGCCGGCGAGCGCGAGGGCAAGGGCGAGGAAGATCGCCGTCTCGTACCACTGGAGCGGCCAGTAGCGGCTGAGGGGCTGGTAGGTCACTGTTTGCGTGAGGTGCAGCCGGGCGAGGTCGGCGAGGCACGGCCGGGGAACGAGGGCGGGACTCTGGATGCAGGCCTGGCTGGCGACGTGGGCGGGGGTGGTGATCGTCTCCGGACCGGAGAGGATCCAGGCGCCGGGTATGCCTTGCGGCTCGTTTCCCCCTGTGTACACGATGAACCTGCCGGTCCTGGGCGAGACGTCGAACTGCGACAGCACGGCGCTGCTGAGCGGGATAACCGCCCGGACCGGGGCGATGAGCCGGGCGCGGAGCCACAGCGCCATGAAGGCCTGCGCCCCGGCCGTGACGGCGAGGGTGACGGCCATCGCGGGGAGGGTGCGGCGGATGAGAATTCCGGCGGCGACGCCGAGGGTGAAGGCGAACGCCGCGTAGCCGACCGGGACGATCCCGGTCGCGCCGAACGTCCCAGGCGTCATTCGCGCCATGCTGACCCGCTCGACCGGGCTTGACCACCAGAAGAACGCGAGGCTGAGCAGGCCCGCGGTAGCCATGCTCGCCAGGCCGATCAGGGCCAGCTTGACCGCCAGCCAACGCGCGGGAGTGACGCTCTGGTTCCACACCATCCGGAAGCTGCCGGTCTCGAGTTCGCGGGTGACCAGCGGTGCTCCCCAGAACATGCCGATGAGGCTGGGCACGGCGAACAGGACCCACGGACCGAGATGGTCAAGGACGTTGTCGGGGGCGTTGTGACCTACCTGGTAGCCGAAGGCATCGATGAGCGCTCCGCAGTTCCCGCGCGCCGCGCAGCCCACGATCCCGCTCGCGTCGAACATGCTGGCCAGGTTGGGGCCGGTGACCGCGAGCGCAACCGCCGCCACCGCCAGGACGGCGAGCGCCACCCAGGCCTGGGCGCGGAACTGCCGCCAGGTCAGCCAGATCATTTCTGTACCTCCAGATGCGGGCGCTGCCGAAGATGCGGCTGCCTGCGGTGGGGGTCGCGCTTGGGTTTGTCCTGGCTCAGGTAGGCGAGCACCAGGTCTTCCAGACTGATCTCGGAGACGGTCCAGGCCGGGTCGAGGATCCGGTCCGCGGTGCGGACAAGCAGCGTGCTCTGCACGTCGGTGTGGCTGGCGGAGATGACTTCCTGGCCGGCCGGCAGCCGGGCGGGGTCGCGGCGCGGGCCGGCGAGCAGGTAGTGGGTGGACAGCAGCTCATCGACCGGCCCGGCGACCCGAACCCGGGACGCGATGAGCACGATCAGGTAGTCGCAGACTCGTTCCAGGTCGCTGATCAGGTGCGAGGACAGCACGACGCTGACTTCCTGCTCGGCCACGGTTTCCATCAGGTCGCTAAGGAAGTCGCGGCGGGCCAGCGGGTCGAGGGCGGCGACCGGCTCGTCCAGGATCAGCAGCTCCGGCCGCTTGGAGGTGGCCATGGTAAGCGCGAGCTGCGCGCGCTGGCCGCCGGACAGCGACCCCGCCTTCTGCCGGGGGTCCAGGTCCAGCCGGGTGACGCGGTCGCGCGCTAGGTCCGCGTCCCAGCCCGGGTTGAGCCGGACGCCGAGCTTGAGGTGATCGGCGACCGACAGCCCGGCGTAGACCGGCGCGTCCTGCGCCAGGTAGCCGACCTTGGCCAGCTGCGCCGGTCCGGCCGCCGGGCGGCCGCCGAGTACCTCGATGGTGCCCGCGGACGGCGCGAGCAGCCCGGTGGCCAAGTTCAGCAGGGTGGTTTTCCCGGCCCCGTTCGGTCCGACGAGCCCCACAACGTGACCGGCGGGGATGCTCAGCGTGCAGTCGGACAGCGCCCATTTGGTGCGATACCGCTTGCCGAGTCCCTCGGTCGTCACGACGGCGGTCATGCTATGCCCTCCTCGGCCGATTCGTGAAAGGTGCTCGCGAACAGCGCCTCGATGGATTCCTCGTCGAGCCCGGCGGTGCGCGCCTTGGCGAGCCAGCGCCGCAGGTCGCGGCGGAGCGGCTCGTGCGCGGCAAGGGACGGGCCACCACCAAGCGTCCCCGTGACGAACGTGCCGATCCCCGGGCGCGCCGCCACCAGGCCCTCGTACTCAAGCTCCCGGTAGGCCTTGAGCACCGTGTTCGGGTTGATCGCCAGCCCGGCGGCCACGTCCTTCACCTTGGGCAGCTGGTCGCCCTCGCGCAGCAGGCCGAGCCGCAGCGCTTGCCGCACCTGCTGGATCAGCTGCAGGTACGGGGCGACCCCGGACCTTCCGCTGAGGTGGAACTCGATCATCCGCGACTCCCGCTCCGTCCACCGACTTTGTCTAGGTGCATAGCACTATAGCTAAATACCTCGATGGGATGTCAAATGCGCGCGCGGCCGGGGCCCGCGAGCCGCACAATATGGGGGTGAATCGTGCGGAGCTCACCGAGGCCGAACAAGCGCTGTGGGACGCGTTCGGTCGCGGGGCGTGGGTGGATCTTGGCGGGGATGGCCCGGGCGAGCCTCGCGTCATCCGGGCGGAGGTCATCTCCGCGCTGCTGCTGGGCGCCGTCGCGGCGGAACCCGGCAGCGCCGGCGGGGTACGACTGCGCGGGGCGCGCGTCACCGGCCGTCTGGACCTGCTCGGCGGTACCGTCGCCTGGCCATTGGTTTGCGAGGACTGCCGGTTCGAGGAGGAGCTCGGGCTGGTGGACAGCTCGCTGCGGACGGTCCGCATCGTCGGCAGTGAGCTTCCCGCCTTCGACGGCACCCGGCTCCGGCTGGACGGCATCCTGGACCTGACGGGCTCGACGGTCGCCGGGTACGTCCGGCTGGAGCATGCCAAGATGACCGGACAGCTGAGAATGCGCGCTGCTCGCGTTGGCGCCGACGACAGAGCGGTCGAGGCGACGGGGCTGTCGGTGGACGGTGACGTCGACTGCACGGGGATGGAGGCGCGCGGCAAGGTTTCCTTCGATGCCGCTAAGGTCGGCGGCAATTTCGATCTGAGCGAGGCGCGCATCTCACGCCAGGGAGACCGCGCGCTGGTTCTGAGCTACACGACGATCGGCGGGAAACTCGAGTGCGGCGGGCTGATCGTCGAGGGTGAAACCCGGGCCATTCGGTGCAAGGTCGCCGCGCAGCTCGGCATGCATGGTGCACGGCTCGACGGCACTGCGGGGGTAGCGTTCTTCGCGGGCGGGATGGAGATCGGCGGCGGGGCGTTCTTCGCCGGGGGGTTCCGCGCACGCGGAGAAT
>Ga0335075_10015799_pt1 | contig 11300 bp, 9 predicted proteins | sample Lox_Sample_24_FD_206723 | JGI IMG/M metagenome (GOLD analysis project Ga0335075, IMG submission 206723) | Soil microbial communities from Loxahatchee National Wildlife Refuge, Florida, United States - Lox_Sample_2.4 | ecosystem: Environmental > Terrestrial > Soil > Wetlands | place: USA: Florida... | reverse complement strand
TGATCGCGGCCCGCGCCGACGACCAGTTCGGCATGCTCGTCGCGTCCGGAATCGCGATCTGGTTCGCGGTGCAGTCGTTCATCAACATCGGGATGACCATCGGCATCATGCCCGTGACCGGCGTGCCACTGCCATTCGTCTCCTATGGCGGCTCGGCGATCTTCGCGGACATGATCGCTATCGGTGCGCTGCATGCCGTGCACCGCCATCGGTCGGTCTTCACCTAGATTCCCGGCCGCGCGACTGGGTCGCAGTTCATGGGTTGGAACGGCGGCGCTCGACGTCGCCGCAACGGCCATTTCGGCAAGTGCAGTCCGCAACGGCCGTTCTGTGCTGACGCATAGGCAACATTTTGTCGAGCGCAGACCTGGAGGCCTTTTAGAACGGCGCAGCGGCGGGGTAGGGGAGCACCGTTGAGCCGAGATCAGCGGTCATGTGGGGGCTGATCGCGTGCTTTCTGGCGGGCGGGGACGCCGGGGCCATTAACGGGGGTGGGGGATGCGGATCACGTGCGTGGGTCATGCCGGGCTCCATATCGAGACCGGCTACGGGACGATCTTGTGCGACCCGTGGGTGAACCCGGCGTATTTCGAGTCGTGGTTCGTGTTCCCTGACAACAGCGGCCTGGACTGGGACCGCCTCGGTGATGTCGACTACTTGTACGTTTCGCACCTGCACAAGGATCACTTTGACCCCGAGCTGCTGAAGAGGCATGTGTCGAAGCGGGCCACGGTGCTGCTGCCGGACTTCCCCGTGCCGGATCTGCGGGAGGCGCTGGAGGATCTCGGCTTCACCGAGTTCGTGGTGCTGCGCAGTGGCGAGGTGGTCGACCTAGGCGGGCTGCGGCTGATGGGCCTCGCGCTGCGGTCCCCGGCGGACGGGCCGCTGGGCGATTCGCTGCTGGCGGTTGATGACGGGACCGCCCGGATCCTGAACCAGAACGACGCCCGGCCGACCGATCTGGAGGCGCTGCGGTCGTTCGGCAGTTACGACGTGCACCTGCTTCAGTTCTCCGGAGCGATCTGGTGGCCGTGGGCTTATGACCTGCCCGAGACTGCGAAGCGCTCGTTCGGCGCGACGAAACGGGCTAACGGCATGGACCGCGCGGCTCGCTACGTAGCCGAGATCGGGGCCCGGCACATAGTGCCCTTCGCAGGTCCGCCCTGTTTCCTCGATGAGGGCCTGTTCGGCCTGAACGACCTGACCGGGGACCCGGCCAACACTTTTCCCGACCAGGTGGTGTTCCTGGACATTCTGCGCCAGCGGGGCATCGACGGCCAGCTACTGACCCCGGGCGCAGTCCTCGATGTCGGCCCTGACCACTGCCAGGTCAGCTGGCCCGCGGGCCAAGAGCAGGCGCTGGAGCCCTTCACCGATAAGGCGCGATACCTGCGCGAGTACGCCGCCAGGATGCAGGGCAAGATCGCGGCGGGCAAGCGCCGCTGGCCGGCCCCTGGGGTCGACGTTCTGGCCGAGCTGAAGGCCTGGTTCGAGCCACTGCTCGGGCTGGCCGACCACATCCGGCCCGGCGTGGGCGGCCCGGTGCTGCTCGACCTGGGCGACGGGCAACCGATCGTGATCGACTTCCCGGCTGGCCAGGTCCGCGCCTTTGCCGGGGAGTCCTGCCGCTACGAGTTCAGCATCGACCGGTCGCTGGTCGAGCGGCTGATCGCCGATCACCAGACCGACTGGGTCAACAGCCTGTTCCTGAGCATGCGATTTCGGGCCCGCAGGATCGGTCCCTACAACGAGTACGTGTACACGTTCTTCAAGTGCCTCTCGCCCGAGCGACTGATGTACGCCGAGGGCTGGTACGCCAGCACGATCCACGACTACCAGGAGATCCAGCTGGGCGACTGGATCACCCAGCGCCGCTGCCCGCATATGAGCGGCGACCTGCTCCGCTTCGGTCAGGTTCGCGGTTCGATCCTGACCTGCACAATGCACGGCTGGCAGTTCGACCTGGCTACCGGCCGGTGCCTGTCTGCCGCCGACGATTCCCACCGCATCCGCAGCCGGCCCGCGCCCGCGCGCAAGTCTGGCACCAAGCCGAGCCAAGCGCCGACCAGAGACGTCCCTGGCCTACCCGAAGTTCACCCGCTCGAGCCGGCCCTGGCCGCCGGCGACAGCAGCCTGGCACTCGCCGCCTCCGAGGAAGAGCTGCCCTCGAGCGTCGTGGCCGACTTAGGCGGCTCCTGGTCGCGCTGCCGGACGAGCTCGAGCGCCACATCGATGATCATGTCTTCCTGGCCGCCGACGTAGCCAAGCTCGCCGACCCGCTGCAGGATCTCGTGCGCCGGTACGCCGTACCGTTCCGCCGCGCGCTCGGCATGGAGCAGGAAGCTGCTGTACACGCCGGCCCAGCCCTGCACGACCGCCGTCCGGTCCATCTTCGGCCAGCGAGGCAGGAACGGGCGGACGACCTCCTCTGCCGCCGCCAGGACACCGCCGACGTCCACGCCGGTCTGCACACCCAGATGGTCGAAGGTGGCGGCCAGCACCTCGGTCGGGGAGTTGCCGGCCCCGGCACCGAGCGCGCACAGCGCGCCGTCGATCTGCCGGGCGCCATGCTGGAAGGCCAGCACCGAGTTCGCTACGCCGAGCGAGAGGTTCTGATGGCCGTGGAAGCCCACCTGCGCCTCGGCGCCGAGCTCGGCCACCATCGCCTGAACCCGCTGCTGCGCGTCGCCGAGCACGAGCGCGCCTGCCGAGTCCACGCAGTACACGCACTGCGCGCCGGCATCGACCATGATCCGGGCCTGGCGAGCCAGCTCCGCCGGGGTCGTGCGGTGCGCCATCATCAGGAATCCGACGGTCTCCATGCCGAGATCGCGGGCCAGCCCGAAATGCTGGACGGAGACATCGGCCTCGGTGCAGTGCGTCGCGATCCTGGCGACCGAGGCGCCAACGTCGCGTGCGCCGCGCAGGTCGTCCATGGTGCCGATCCCCGGCACTAGGAGCACAGCGATGGCGGCCTGGGTGGCTTCCTCGACGCCCGCCCTGATCAGGGTGAGCTCGTCCTCGCGGGAGAAGCCGTAGTTGAACGATGAGCCGCCCAGGCCGTCGCCGTGCGTTACCTCGATAACGGCCACGCCAGCGGCGTCAAGCGCGTGCACGGTGGCGCGGACCTGGGCCTCGGTGAACTGGTGCGCCATTGCGTGGCTGCCGTCACGCAGGGTCGTGTCGGTGATCCGCAATTCGCGCTGGACAGGCTCCGGGCGGGCGCCGGCGCCGGTTGGCGAGACCGTCATGCCGTCACCGTGCCCGTGGTTGGCTCAACCGTGGTTGGCTCAACCGTGGCCGGCGAAACTGCAGTTGCCTGCGCGATGACCTCACCGACCTGTGCGGCGGCAGCCGTCATGATGTCCAGGTTGCCGGCGTACTCAGGCAGGTAATCGCCGCCGCCGCGGACCTCGAGGAAGACCGCGACCCGTGCGTTGCCGTTCCAGGTCTCGCGGGGCTCGTCGTATTGCGGATCAGCGCGCAGCGTGTAGCCCGGCACGTAGCGCTGCACCTCGGCGACCCGCGCCACGATCGACTCGGTGATCGCGTCGGTGTCGGCGTCCGCCGGAATTGCGCAGAACACCGTGTCCCGCATGATCATCGGCGGCTCTACAGGGTTCAGGATGATGATCGCCTTGCCCCTGCATGCGCCACCGACCATCTGCACTGCGCGCGAGGTGGTGTGGGTGAACTCGTCGATGTTCGCGCGCGTGCCGGGTCCGGCCGACTTGGACGCGACCGACGCGACGATCTCGGCGTAGGGAACGTCCACCACGCTGGATACCGCGTGCACGATCGGGACGGTCGCCTGCGCGCCGCAGCTGATCATGTTGATGTTGGGCGCGGCCAGATGCTCCCGCAGGTTCACCGGCGGGCAGACCAGCGGGCCGATGGCGGCCGGCGTCAGGTCGATCGCTGTGATGCCCGCATCGGCGTAGCGGGGCGCGTTCGCCGCGTGCGCCTTGGCCGACGTCGCCTCGAACACCAGTTGCGGCAGCGGATTCTGGCGGAGCAGCCAGTCGACGCCGTCAGCCGATGCCGCCAGCCCGAGCTTCTCGGCCCTGGCCAGGCCCTCTGACGGGACGACACCGACCACGTAACCGACCTCGATGTGCTCGCTGCGCTGCAGCTTGGCTAGCAGATCAGTGCCGATGTTGCCAGGTCCGACGATGGCCGCGATGGTGCGCGCTTCAGTCACCTTGCTCACCCTACGGTCGGGTAGGGCCGTAGAGCGAGACTGTCGGGAATGAGAAAGGCCGCCCGCAAGGAGAACTTGTCTCGACGCCGCCTGGTCCTCGGCCATGATGAAGGGGTGCCGCTAACCGACGTGTCCGGCAAGGCCCGGGCGCTGTATGACGCCAGACGCAGCAGACAGGCCATCGAGCCGTTTACCGACGCCGATCCCGATCTGGGCATGGCCGACGGCTACGCGATCGCGCAGGAGCTGACGAGCATGCTGGTCAGCGACGGCGATGAGGTCATCGGCTTTAAGGTTGGCCTCACGTCCAAGCCCATGCAGCGGATGATTGGCGTCGACTCTCCCGACCACGGGCCGGTGCTGGGCTCCACCGTGTATGCCGACGGCGACGCGATCTCGCTCAGCCGTTTCATCCAGCCCAAGATCGAGGCTGAGATCGCGTTCATGCTCGGCGCCGGACTGCGCGGACCCGGCGTCACCGTGGTGCAGGCCCGCCGGGCCATCGCCGGGATGGTGGCTGCTGTCGAGATCGTCGACTCGCGGTTCGCGGACTGGCGCATCAGGCTCGCAGACACAGTGGCCGACCTTGCGTCCAACGGCGCGGTCGCCGTCTCGAGCCGGCTGACTCCGCTGGACGGGCTCGATCCGCGGCTGATCGGCATGGTGCTGACGAGGTCCGGCGAGCTTGTCGACACCGGGGCCGGCGCGGCCGCACTCGGTGACCCGATCGCCGTCGTGGCCTGGCTGGCTAACACGCTCGGCGAGATGGGCGCCGGGCTTGAGCCTGGCCAACTGATCATGACCGGCGCGCTGCATGCCGCCGTGCCGATGCGGGCAGGTGATGTATTCCGGGCTGAGTTCGACCGGCTCGGACCGGTAACCGTGCGGGTAGTGGAGTGAGGGGTGCTGATGGCCGGCGACGTCGTCACAGCTACTGCGAACCGTCTTGGTAGCGTCGAAATCGCCTGCCGGTAGGGCAACCGGTTCGGCGCGGAGGCGGATGGCGCAATGAGCAACCAGGCTGACGTCACGCTGGTGCCGCTCGTTCCGCCGCGCGGCAGGCAGGCGTGGACGTTCAAGCATCATGGCCGCAGCTACTCAGTCTTCGACGTAGACGGTGAACTGCAGGTGACCGATGCGGCCTGCCCGCATCATGGCGGGCCGCTGGCCGAGGGCCGGATCCGCGACGGCGTCGTGACCTGCCCGTGGCACTGGTACAGCTTTGAGTTGCGATCGGGCGAGTGCCGGACGGCTGCCGGTTACCGGCTGCGCAAGTACCCGGTGGTCAGCCGGAACGGCCGGCTCTACGCCGAGCTGCCCGCCGAATCCAGGCAGCGGGGCTGGACCCAGCTGCTGCGAGTGCACGCTCGGCCGCCGGGGCCGCGGGTGCGCGGCAAGCGCTGATCCATCAGCGCCCGGCTTTCCGCCTGGGCTGATTAGATGCTACTGGTACATATAGAGCAAAGGGCATATTGGGATCAGGTTAGTTGACCGCACTTGCAGGCCCGTGAATCCCGGCATTCGGGCGCTACTCGGCGCCATGGCAATATCCCCCATGCCTGTGCTGGTGGCACTCGCGCATACGGGGCCGGTGCCAACGGTGTTCTACCGGTGCGCGGTTGCACTGCCGGTGCTCGGCATGGCAGCGGTCGTGGAGTCGCGTCGCCGCGGGCCGCGCTCGCGTTCAAACCGCGCCCGCTCGCTCGTGGCCGGCTTGTTCCTCGCCGTGGACCTAGTGCTGTTCAACCACACCATTACCGACTCGGGGCCGGGAGTTTCGACCGTAATCGGCAGCATCTACGTGCCCATCGTGGCCGTACTCGGGTGGCTAATCCTGCGGGAGCGCCCAAGCCGCCGTTACCTGGCCGCGCTGCCGGTAGTCATCGGAGGAATCGTCTTGGCATCGGGTGTCATCGGAGGGAGCAGCACTGGCGCGCACCCAGGCACCGGAATGGCCTACGGAGCTGCTGCGAATATTGCCTACGCGATCTACCTGCTGATCTTGCGGCACGCCGCCGCGGACACCTCGCATGTGGCCGGGCAGGTCTTCGACGCCACAGCTGGTGCGACGGCCGGGGTGCTGTTGTTCGGGCTGATCTTCGGCGGGCTGCAGCTATCTGTCTCGTGGGACGCGCTCGGGTGGCTGGTCCTGCTGGCGCTCAGCGTCCAGGTCGCCGGGTGGCTGCTGATCACGGGCTCACTTCCTAGACTTCCCGCCGCGCTGTCGTCTCTTCTGCTCCTGCTGCAGCCTGCTATTGCCCTGGTACTTGCGGGCTTTGTGTTCCAATGGCCCAAGCCCGTGCAGATCGCGGGCGCGGCTACCGCCTGCGCCGGAGTAGTGCTCGCCGCCAGATCGAAACGAGCCGCCTCTAGTCCCGCCGACGCTACTGAACACCGGCCAGGACGAGCGCGATCGACAGCAATAAGGTGACGAACCTACACGAAGTCGGGACAAGACTTCTCAGCTCTATTGCCTGGCTTTCTCCAGTTCTATTCGCTGAGCAAGCCGGGCGCGGAGTGGCTCACCGCCGTCGGGCGGTCAGGCGGTCAGGCGCCGGAGCCGATTCCGGGCGGGGCGGTTCGCTGGCTGCGCTGGAGCGCGCCCGGTCCCGGAGCGAGAAGGCCAGCCAGACGACGCCGGCCACGACCAGGACGGCGGCCAGCGTCCAGCCAAGCGCTGTGGTCGACAAGCCAGCGTACTTGAGGCCGGAGGCGAAGATCACGTACGTGATGACTGGCCTGATGTATTTGTCCGGTGCCCTGGAGGACAGCAGCGAGCCGACGAGGACGGCGGGCACGCTGCCGAGAATGATCGAGATCGTGACGCCGAACTCCACATGGCCGAAGATGAGCGCGCCGAGCGCCGCCGCCAGCGTCAGCGGCACGGCCTGGGTCAGGTCGGTGCCGACCAGCCGATTCGCGCTGATCATTGGGTAGAGGAACAGCAGCAGGACGATCATCAGCGAGCCCGAGCCGACCGAGGTCAGCCCCACGATGACCCCGCCGATCATCCCGATGGCGACCGTCGGCAGCGGCCGCACGACCAGGTCGCGCAGGGCGGCGGCCCGGTCCTGGCCGCCGCGCACGTCCATGACCCAGCGAATCACCATCGCGGCGGCGCCGGTCAGCAGCGCTGCGCCGAGCGCCTGCTCGACGTGTGTGGGCGCAGCCGAGCCACTGCCGAGCAGGTGGAGCAGGAACGCGCCGAGGAAGGCCATCGGCACTGAGCCGAGTGTCAGCCAGCCCACCAGGCGATAGTTGACCGTGCCCTTTCGCATGTGAACGGCCGCGCCGACCGGCCGCATCAGCACGGCGGCAACCAGGTCGCTTGAGATGGCACTCGGAGCCTTGACGTTGAAGAGCAGGATGAGCATCGGCGTCATCAGTGCTCCGCCGCCAGCGCCGGTCATGCCCACGAGCAATCCGACGACCGCGCTACCGAGCACGATGTAGGGGTCGATGTGCACCTGCGTACCTCCCGTCGCCGAGTCGCGCAGTACCCGCGTTCCCGATCAAAAAAGGGGCTTTTAGCTTGTTCAAGTTCCCCTACCATACCCCCCGGATCGGCAGGTATTAGTACCTACACAGAACTTCAAGGACCAGACGCTTGTACCGGAAAAGCACCATTTAGCGGCGCATTGCGCTCGTCGGACCGGCCAGCGCAGCCACTGGCCGGCGTCGGTACCCTGTAACCGTGCCTGTGCAGTCGGTGTACCCCCTGCTCGAGCCGCTGTTGCCGCTGGTGCGCAAGCCCATCCAGTACGTCGGCGGCGAGCTGAACGCTGTCCTCAAGGACTGGGACTCTTGCGACGTGCGCTGGGCGCTGATGTACCCGGATGCCTACGAGGTCGGCCTGCCGAACCAGGGCGTACAGATTCTCTACGAGGTGCTCAACGAGCGCGAAGGGGTGCTTGCCGAGCGCACCTACAGCGTCTGGTCGGACCTCGAGGCCCTGATGCGGGAGCGCTCGGTGCCGCAGTTCACCGTCGACGGGCACCGGCCGGTGCGGGCGTTTGACCTGCTCGGCGTCAGTTTCGCAACCGAGCTCGGCTATACCAATCTGCTGACGGCGCTGGACCTAGCGGGGATCCCGCTCTGCGCTGCTGATCGCGGCGCGGGCGACCCGATAGTCCTGGCAGGCGGTCATGCCGCATTCAACCCGGAGCCAATCGCCGACTTCATCGACGGTGCCGTACTCGGTGACGGCGAGGAGGCGGTGCTGGCGATCACTGGCCTCGTCCGGACCTGGAAGGCGGCCGGGCGGCCGGGCGGCCGGGACGGCCTGCTCGAGCAGCTCGCCGCGGCTGGCGGCGTCTACGTGCCGCGCTTCTACGACGTCAGCTACGGCCCAGGCGGGGCGATCAGCAGCGTGCTGCCGAACCGGCCTGGGGTACCCCGGTCGGTGTCCAAGCACACCGTGATGAACCTGGACTCCTGGCCTTATCCGGCGAAGCCGCTGGTGCCGCTGGCCGAGACCGTGCACGAGCGGTTCAGCGTGGAGATCTTCCGCGGCTGCACCAGGGGCTGCCGGTTCTGCCAGGCAGGCATGATCACCAGGCCAGTGCGGGAGCGGTCGATCACCGCGATCGGCTCAATGGTCCAGGCCGGCCTGCAGGCCAGCGGGTTCAACGAAGTCGGCCTGCTGTCCCTGTCCAGCGCTGACCACAGCGAGATCGACGAGATTGCGGTGGACCTGGCCGACCGGTACGAGGGCACCAACACCAGCCTTTCCCTGCCGTCGACACGGGTTGATGCATTCAATGTGACGCTCGCGAACGAGCTGAGCCGGAACGGGCGGCGATCCGGGCTGACGTTTGCCCCGGAGGGCGGGTCGGACCGCATCCGCAAGGTCATCAACAAGATGGTCACCGAAGATGATCTGATCAAGACCGTTACCACCGCCTATGCGAGCGGCTGGCGCCAGGTGAAGCTGTACTTCATGTGCGGGCTGCCGACCGAGACGGACGAGGACGTGCTGGCCATCGCAGACCTGGCCCGCCGTGTGATCCAGGCTGGCCGGTCGGCTACCGGTCGCCACGACATCCGGTGCACTGTGTCGATCGGCGGCTTCGTGCCGAAGCCGCACACGCCGTTCCAGTGGGCGTCGCAATGCGATCACGAGACCGTCGATGCCCGGCTGAAGGCCCTGGGCGCCGCGATGCGGTCCGATCGCAAGTACGGCAAGGCGATCGGCTTTCGCTATCACGACGGCAAGCCCTCGATCGTGGAGGGCCTGCTGTCCCGTGGCGACCGGCGGGTTGCCAAGGTCATCCGCGCGGTCTGGGAAGACGGAGCGCGGTTTGATGGCTGGAGCGAGACCTTTTCGTTCGAGCGCTGGGAGAAGTGCGCCGCTGCCGCCCTGGCCGAGGACGGGGTCGATCTGGCCTGGTATACGACCCGCGAGCGCGGCTATGACGAGATCCTCCCGTGGGACCATCTGGACGCTGGCCTTGAGCGCGACTGGCTATGGCAGGACTGGCTGGCGGCCATCGACCCAGCTGGCGCGGCCGAGGTCGACGACTGCCGGTGGACGCCGTGCTTCGAGTGCGGCGTCTGCCCGGCGATGGACACCGAGATCGAGACCGGCCCGACTGGGAAGCGTTTGCTGCCGCTCAGTGTTGTTGGTAGCGGTGCCCCAGGATCCGGCTCGGGGGTGAGCGGTTCAGTGGATCGCAACTCCATGGTTGGAAGCCCGGTTCGGGCCGGCGGGGACGGTTAACGATGGGTCGTCAGCAACCGCGGCCGACAGGGGCAGCGCCGCTGCCAGCGGTGCAGCGGCTAGTGGTCAGATACGCAAAGCGTGGCAGGATGCGGTTCGCGAGTCACAGAGACATCGCGCGAGCGGTGGAGCGGGGAGTCCGGAGGGCCGGGCTGCCCGTCGCGCACTCGGCGGGCTTCTCGCCGCATCCCAAGATCTCCTATTCGGGCGGGGCGCCCACGGGTGCCGCGAGTGAGGCCGAGTTCCTTGAGATCTCGCTCACCGCGGAGATCGACCCGGGCCTCGTTGGCACCCGGCTGGACGCGGCCCTGCCCGACGGGATTGACGTGATCGAGGTCGCCGATCTGGCCGCTGCGCCCGCGCCGCGGCTTGAGGCCTCGGAATGGCAAGTCGTGCTGCCAGGAGTCGCGCCTGATGACGCGGCCAGGGCAGTAGAGGCGTTTCTCGCCGCCGCACATGCGGAGGTAGACCGCCTCACCAGCAACGGAGTCCGCCGGCTCGACGCTCGGGCCGGGGTGGTATCGCTAGAGCTAGACCGGCGTGCCACCGCGGACGGGCAACCGGAGTGTGCAATACTTCGAATGGTTGTTCGGCACATGACACCTGCCGTGCGGCCCGAAGACATTCTGGTTGCGTTTCGCCATATGTCGGCTCTGGAGCCTTCGTCACCCGCAGTGGTGACGCGGCTGGCTCAGGGGCCACTCGGCGTTAATGTTGCCGCCGCACAGGCCAGCACTCCTGGCTCCGGCGAGCCGGCTCACCGGCCGGATCTGCCGGAATCGGCAGCGCAGGTCGGCCTGCCCGGGGTGGGTACCCCGCAGGCTCACACAGTGGCGGAGGTGTCCCGGCCAGGCTGGCGGGACGCCGCACAAGGACAGGTATTGGCAACGTGCCTGGAAGCGGGGGACGCCAGTACGGCGCGCACCGCTCCGGAGAGCGCGTACGAACAGCTCCCGCGCGGCGCGGACGGGCCGATGCAGGCCGGCTGCGCCCGGGAGCCTGACGGGAGAGATCGCCCGAATGCTCGAGATCGAGCGACAGAACAGAGAGCCAGTTGATGGCGCGACCGGATCCGGCGGTACTGGCGCGGCGGGAGCGTCCGGCTCAGCCGGCGTTTCCAGCTCAGCCGGGGCAGCAGCCAGTTCGGCCGAGGCGCCCAGCTCAGCTACAGAGAACGACAACAAGGGCAGCGGCCTGCTCCGGCGGACTCGCCGAGCAGTAACCCGGCCCGCCGGCCCGCCGACGGCGACGCCTGAACCGGCCCCGGCCTCGGGCACTTCCGCCGCGGCGGACAGCCCGGTCGCGGCGGATAGCCCAGCTGCGGATCGCGGCCCGGCGGACGCTGGCGTCGGCGCTGGCCAGCCTGGGGGCGGTGAGCCC
>Ga0335075_10015798_pt1 | contig 11301 bp, 11 predicted proteins | sample Lox_Sample_24_FD_206723 | JGI IMG/M metagenome (GOLD analysis project Ga0335075, IMG submission 206723) | Soil microbial communities from Loxahatchee National Wildlife Refuge, Florida, United States - Lox_Sample_2.4 | ecosystem: Environmental > Terrestrial > Soil > Wetlands | place: USA... | reverse complement strand
ATGAACGCGACCTCTACACCAACCCGTTCTACCACTGGCTCAAAATGGTCTTCGAAAACCGCCAGCTCGTCTTCGCCAACGGCCGTCAGTCCAAGGCCGTCGAGGAGGCCAAAGACCAGAAGATTCAGCAGCTCCAAGCCAAGCACGCACGCAAATACGAGGTCATGGCCGAACTCATGGAAGCGCACGCCGAGCTAAAAAAAAGTCTTGGGCAACTCTGACCGGCTGCTGGAGCCCCCACGATACACGCGAGCAACTCGTCGATTTTGTCCGCTCCTGGAGCGACAAGACCGACATTGCCGTCAGGCGTTTCATGCCCTGGCTCGGCATCAGCCGCAGCAAGTACCACGACTGCATCCAACGCTTCGGCAAGGTCAAACAACTGTACAATCCGTTGAGCGTTTCAAGGGACGCCATTTTTACCCGCCAACTCGACCTTGGCGATTTTCCAATTCAGGCTGAACCATTACACATTGGCTGACCTCGCTGTAGGCTCTTCAGGAATGAAGGACACAGCCGAAACCAGACGGGTTCGCCACCCTATTCCTACACAGGCCGCCACCTACCTCGTCCCCTCGGGTTCCGACACTGCCATCATAACCAGTGACCAGCGGGGATGGCAGCCAAGGCAGCCTTGTCGAGCGTCTTGTCGGTGAGGTCTACGGAGTTGGCGGCAGGCGCAGAGGTGAACCCTCTCCCGTCGCAACGGAAGAGGAGCCTTATCGTCGTAAGTAGTGGGCGCTACTGGATTTGAACCAGTGACTCCCGCCGTGTGAGGACGGTACTCTAGCCGCTGAGTTAAGCGCCCGATGGCGAGGTGTGCAGAATAGTATGCACTAACCTGCACGAAAATCGCCGTAAGTCTTTACTATATGGGGGCTTTAAACTCAGCGCCAGACAACTGTGTGAGGATAGCACTCTAGCCGCTGAGTTAAGCGCCCAAAAAGGCCGGCGTTCCCTTGCGGCAATCAGGCGCGCGGAAGCCGGCCAATGGGTTCATGCCTTCGGAGGCGTGGTGATGTTGTTGGCGGGCGTGGTAATGTTGTCCTCGAACTTTGGCGCCGTCGTGGTGATGCGCTGCGGCGGACGCGGCGCCTCCAGGGGCAACGGCTCCTGACGCTGCGGGACCGAGGCCGAGGGATCGAACTCGTCTTCTAGCCCCTTGATGCCCTTCTTGAATTCGACGATGCCCTTGCCCAGGTAACGACCCACTTCCGGCAGCTTCCGCCCAAACAACAGAACGCCGAGCAGGAGCAGAAGCAGCATTTCCTGGGCGCCGAGGCTAAATGCGAACAACGGAGTCATGGAAACAAAACCTCTCTGCCGCTCCCTTATGTACATCTTGAGCGGCTACTAAAGCGACAAACAGACAAGAGGGGTCGGAGCAACGACGCCCTGCAGAGCATCCAAACGGATGGATGTTTTAATTGTACTCGCAAAGCAAGCCGGAAGACAAGCACGAAATGGCAAACTTTTTGGCCGGCGTCGTGGGCGCGGCATAGGATGACCGGCAGACAAAACGTAATGAGCCGGAAGGAGAGTCGCTCGTGAAGCCGTTGATGTACGCGCTGCTTATCTGCCTTCTGTTTTCCGTGGCCGCTGAGCTGCCGGCGCAAGACAAGCTCAAGGAAACGCCTTACTATCCATTGCAAGTGGGCGCTACCTGGCACTATCGCGCAGGCGACAGCAAATTCACCATCCGCGTTGCACGCCATGAGAAGGTCGGCGATGCTCTCTGCGCCTTGCTGGAAACGATACGCGACGGCAAGGTCGTCGGCTCGGAGCATGTCTCCGTCGCCGCGGACGGCGTCTACCGCCACGACCTGACCTATCCGCAAACACAGCCCGGCGGGCGTTCCAAAGCGGAGCTTGGGAACGAGAAAAAGGTGATAAAGCCGCCGATGCTGGTCTTGAAATTACCGCCCAGAAAAGGTGACAGCTGGAAAGTTGATTCCAAAAGCGACGGCATGACTTTCCGCGGCGGCTTTGAGGTGGCGGAACAAGAAATCACTGTACCCGCCGGCACCTACAAAACTTTCCGCGTCGCCAGCGAGGATCTCGAAGTCAATTCTCTCAAACCGACCATCACGACGTTTTTCGCCGAAGGAGTCGGCATGGTCAAGCAAGTCCTCTCGATGGGCGACGCCAAAATCGAAATTGAACTGGAGAAATTCGAGGCTAAAGGTAAGTAAGATCACCAAGGTGTCGGCGGCAAGAAGAAAATGCCGGTGATGAAGGTGCCGCTCCACAGCACGGCGAAACAGGCCGCCAACGACAGGTGAACGCGGACGTAGCCTTTCAGTCCGGTGTACAGCATGGCCGGCAAGACGAACGTGGACGGCACCGAGAACCACAAGTGAAGGTTGAGCGCCTGCCGCAATGCACTATCGCCGTTGATGTAGGCGAACACGTCCGGCGCCAGAACGCGCACCACTAGCTCCAGGCCGAGCACGGCCATCAGCGTCAGCGTGAAGAAAACGAGGTTGAGCCGGCCGTGCAGTCGATAGTTGCCGCGCGCCACGGCGACTACGGCTGCGATCAGCAAGACTGTGACGCCAGCGACGGCGATTTTCAGGGCCAGAATGACGTTGGGTCCAGTCAGCACAAATACGCCTCTCTTGCATTAATCCGATCCGCGACCGTAAGGGAGCGGTTGGTCATGCCGCTCCCTTACGGTCGCGGCTCCGCTGGCGTTTCGGTTGATGTTTCCAGCGGCGGTGCAGCCAGAAATACTGCTCCGGATGGTGGCGGATCATTCGTTCCAGTGTAGTCGTGAAGCGCTGCGTCAGTGCCGGCACGGCATCGCGGCGGTCCTTGTATTCCTCCGGATAGATAATGTCGGCGACCTCGCCCTCGTAGTGCCAGTTGTCGCTTCCGCCAGCGGCGAGCGGCGACATGCGCGTGCCGGTCATGACCATCATGGGGACATTGTATTCCAGGGCCAAGAGGGCGACAGCCTTGTGCGTGGAGGCGGGTCGGCCAAAAAAGTCCACAAACTGTCCTTTTTGTCCTGCATCCTGGTCGCCCAGCGTCAACAGGATGCCGCCCGACGCCAACACTTGCTGCATCTTGTCGAAGTCGCCGTCTTTGCGGAGGACTTTCTGTCCGGTGTGCTCGCGGAAGCGGCACAGGAAGGCGTCCACGTAGGGATTGTCCAGCGGCCGAGCGATGGCGTGCGTGCGGAAGCCGAGCAGGGCGAAGATGTAACCGCCTAGCTCCCAATTGCCGAAGTGGCCGCTGATGACAAGCACCGGCCGATCCGACAACAAAACATCGAGGATGGGTTGATGATTCACCAGCATCATGTGTCGTTTCCAGTTCTGCGGATGCAGCTTGCGCGGCAGGTGGATGATCTCCATGAGCATGGTGCAGAAATGCCGATAGATGGCGCGAACCAGCCGATCGCGTTCGGCGTCGTCGCCTTCGCCGAAGGCATGCCGCAGATTGTCCAGCGCCACCAGGCGATGCCGGCGGTCAACGTGGTAAGCTAGCCATGCAAGGCCGCTCGCCATCTGGCAGGCGGCGCGAAACGACAACGCCTGCAAAAAGCACACGATCGCGCGGACCACGAGATAAACGGCGAAATCCGCAAGTTTGGAACGCGGTTTGGACATAGGCCACTCCTTTGGCAATTTCTTAAATTAACCACGGATTACACGGATAACACGGATAAAAATCCGCTATCGTATTTTATCCGTGTTATCCGTGTAATCCGTGGTCAGATTAGAGTCACAGTTCTTCCCGTCGCCGCCGATTGATAAATCGCTTCGATCACCTGCACGGCTTTGCGTCCTTCGCGGCCATCGACCAGCGGGGCGGTGTTGTTCTGGATGGCGCAGACGAAATCGGCGAGTTGGCGAGCGTGGCCGGCGTGCGAGATCGCCGCTGGATTGCTCGATCCGCCGGATGCGCCCGTCTTGTGGGCGAAGCGATCCTTGATGGCGCGGTCCTCCGGGGTCTCTGGGGTCAGCTCCCAGCGCAACACGTCGTCTTGTTCGATGACCACCGTGCCGCGATCGCCGTGGACGGCTATGGTTTTCGGCCAACCCGGATGCACGCTGGTCGTGGCCTCGATGACGCCAAGGGCGCCGTTGGCGAAACGCAGGCAGGCGACAGCAGTGTCCTCGACCTCGATGCGCTCGTGAGCCAGCGTCGCGGTGAACCCGCTAATGTGCGTAACGTCGCCCAAAATCCACAATAAAAGATCGACATTGTGGATCGCTTGATTCATCAGGGCGCCGCCGCCGTCGAGCGCCTTGGTGCCCTTCCAGCCTCCCTCGTCGTAGTACGACTGCGGCCGCCACCATTTGCATGTCGTCTCACCCAAGGTCAGCCGGCCAAATCGGCCGGATTCAATGGCCGCTTTCAGCGTTCGGTTGGCGTCGCCGAAACGCGAGGGGAAAATGGTGCAGAGCTTGACGCCGTGGCGATCGCAAGCGTCGATGATTCGATCGCAGCGCTCGGTGGTGATCTCCAGCGGTTTCTCGACGACGACGTGCTTGCCGGCTCGCGCCGCGGCAACGGTAGGTTCCAGATGCGCTCCGCTCGGCGTGGCGACGACGATCGCCTGCACCTCTGGATTCGATAGGACGGCGTTGAGGTCCGTGGCGATGGCGCAATCGAGGCCGAGTTCCGCGGCCATGGCGCGAGCATTGGCCTCACGGCGGCTGACCAGCGCGGCCAAGCGGGCGTCAGGAACCTCGGCGAGAGCGCGAGCGTGGAAGCGCGCGATCATACCGCAGCCCACGATGGCGAAACCAATCGGTGATGTGCTCGATTGCATGCGATTCGCCTTTATGCGCTCAGAAGCATCGCGGCCTTCCATATGTACTGCAAGCCGCTCAGCAACGTCGCCACCGTCATGGACCAGATGAGGACATCGCGGACCCATGCGAAAAACGCGCTCACCGAACTTGCCGTCTCCGGCGCCAAAAAGGCCACGAACACGGCGATGACAGCGGCGCACTGCAAGCCCATCTTGAACTTGCCCAGCCAATCGGCCCCGAAACGCGCTCCATGCGCTTCCATCCAGCTGCGCAGCCCGGTGATGACCAGTTCGCGTCCTACCACGACCGTGACCATCCACGGCCGCAGCCAGCCCTGCTGCACGCCAATGGGCAGCAGGCAGATATACACGCCGCACATCAGCACTTTATCCACCAACGGATCGAGGAGGCGGCCCAGCGTGCTCATCAGATTTTGCTTGCGAGCCAGGTAGCCGTCAAGCCAATCCGTGAAAGCGGCGACGATAAAGACGACCAGGCACCACAACCACGACTCAGCGGCGATGAGGGCGAATAGCACCAGAGCCAGCACGAAGCGCGAGGCGGTGAGCTGATTGGGCAGGTTCCAAACCCGCGGTCGCTGCGGAGGTGTGAGAATGGACATCGCGGTCGCCTCCTTGTTTCAGCGAACGCGAATGGCGCGAGCGGCCAAGTCGTAGCCGTCGGCGCCGGTGACGCGGGCGCGCACCAGGTCGCCCGCCCGCAGTCCCTTGCCCTTGAGCCGTACCACGCAATCGATGTCCGGCGCGTCGGCGTAACTGCGGGCCAAGACGTGGCCGGGCACTTCGGGATCGGGACCATCGACGATCGCTTCCATCTCCTTGCCCACCTGCGCACGCGCCCAGGCAAAGGCGATTTCCTGCTGAATCTCCATGAGACGATCGCGCCGCTCGTGCTTGACCTCTTCGGGTAAATGATCCGGCCGGCGCGCGGCCGGCGTGCCCGGCTCCAGCGAATACGGGAAGACGCCGGCCCGCTCGAAACGCGATTCCCGCACGAAATCGCACAGCTCCTCGAACTCGGCTTCGGTCTCGCCGGGGAAACCGACGATGAACGTGGTTCGCAGGGCCAGGTTGGGGAGTGCCTGTCGCAGACGAGTCAACAGATCCTCCGTCTCCGCTCGGTTGACGCGCCGCTGCATGCGCTTGAGCAAACGATCGTTAATATGTTGCAGCGGCATGTCGAGATACGGCACGATTTTCGGCGTCTGGGCCAGCGTGTCGATCAATTCATCCGTGAAGTGGATGGGATAGGCATACAACACGCGAATCCACTCCAGCCCCTCAACCTCGTTCAGCTTCCGCAGCAGTTCCGCGAGACGGACTCGGCCGTACAGATCGAGTCCGTAATAGGTCGTGTCCTGGGCGACGACGATCAGTTCGCGCACACCGTCGCCGGCCAATTCGCGGGCCTCGCGCAACACGTCCTCGATCGGCTTGGTGACGTGCTTGCCGCGCATGCCGGGAATGGCGCAAAACGTACAAAGTCGATCGCATCCCTCGGAAATTTTCAGATAGGCGTAATGCCGCGGCGTGATGCGCAAGCGGGCCGTGTCTTCGAGAGCGCGCATGGGAGCCGGGCGGAACAAGCTGCGCTGCTCATCGTGCCTTTGTTTGTACAGCGTGCGATCGAGGACTTGTGCGATCTCCTCGCGGCCGAAGACGCCGACGATGTGATCGACGCCGGGGACTTCGTGAAGCAGCTCTTCCTTTTTGCGTTCGGCGAGGCAGCCGGCGACGACGACGGCGCCGACGCGGCCTTGCTCCTTGAGGGCCAGCATGTCGCGGATGACGCCGAGCGATTCCTGCCGCGCCGGTTCAATGAATCCGCATGTGTTGATGACGACGACATCCGCACCGTCGGCGTCAGGCGTCAGTTGATAGCCGTCCTGGGCCAGTTTGCCGAGCATGCGCTCGGAATCGACGAGGTTCTTCGGGCAGCCCAGGCTGACAAAGGCGAAGGTCTTCGACGCCATGAAATTCTCGTTCCTTGTTGTTCGGAATGCGGCCCTGCAATCCTGCTCCGTCGCATGTAGGGTAGTTTATTCAGTGTAGCGAGGCAGACAGTTGGAGGGAAGGCGATGAGGAGCAGGCGCAAAAACCGAGCCGGCTCGACTTCGAGGATGCCGTCAACCTCGCAGTCCGAGCCGGCCCAGCCAGCATTATGGCGAGTCAGAGGGCCGCGCTACTTCGGCTCCTCGAACGTTTGGGGATCGACCTTGTCCAGCACCTTGAATTCGGTGATGTGGGATTCGATGAACTTTTCACCGTCGCGCAGGGATACAACCTTGGTAGCTTTCTTGATGCCGCCAAATTCTTTGTAGTCGGCGAAGGTGGTTTCCTGGGTGAACTCGTTGCCGCCGAAGCCGACCACCTTGGCCACTAGCTGGACGGGCAGTCCGCTGTCCTTGTCGAAGAAAAGCGTGAAGTCCTTGCCGTCCGGACCTGTTACCTTGAGTCCGACCGCCGGTTTGTCGCCGACTTTCTTCTCGCCGGCCGATTCCACCTTGAAGCCCTTGTCCTTGAGCGGCGTCAGCGTCATCGGCGCCACCTGAAGGTACACGCTGCGCTTTTCATTGGCTAGCGCGTTCTCGTCCAGCTCCATTTTGTTGTCGCCAAACTGCCGCCAACCTTTATCTTTGGCGAGGACTGTTACGCCCTTGACTTGGTTGCCGTTGAACTCGCCTTCAAACACTGAGCGATAGTGATCGAGTCCCTGCACCGTAGCCGTGGCGGTGAACTCGTTGTCGTTGCCGTTGAAAGTGATTTTGCCCTTGCTCTTCCAGGTTGCCGCCTTGACTTTGCTCAGTTTCTCTTGGCCGCCGAGCGCCTTGACGGCCTTGTCGAGGATGGCCGCGGCGTCCTTGTCGTCCGCCGACCTGGCCCCGCTACCGAAACCCAAGACGAACATCGCCGCCAACACCGCACCGAAGAACCATTTCATGGAAGCACCTCATCCTGTGAAAGGAAATGGGAGGACACGGACTCCGGGCGTCCGCTTGTCTCCGTTTCCTGGCAATATAAGGCGCTTCGTGCCCAAAGGAAACACGAATTAGGGCGCATCCCCGAATGACCGAATGATTTCCCAGGTTAGCCGCGGCGCGGGCAGACAGAAGTGTCTGCCCGGCAGACAGGAGTGTCTGCCCGGCAGACAGGAGTGTCTGCCCCACGGGAATGCTCCGCTCCGCGTCGCGGCTAACCGAAATCGTTCGTGGACGCGCCCGAAACGTAGTCAATTTCAGAACTGATCGAGCCAGAAGTGGAAGCCGCGATAGTATTTCTGCGGCGTGTACCACTCGTAGCGCCAATGTGGTTCCAAAAACGGCGGATACGTCATGTAGGCCGGCGGCCGCATGTAGGGTTCGCCGGGACGTTCCGGCCACGGGCAACTCTCCGTCGGCCAATAGTTGTGCGGATAGTAGTAGAACGGATAGTACCAAAACTTGCCCAGGTTGTAATCGACGGCGCGGGTGGGGGAGTAATAGCCGATCGGCGGCGGCGGCGTGACGGGGATGGCGCCGATGCCGATGTTGCCGGCGAATCCCACGGCACCTCCACCGGCTGCTCCGCCGCCGCCGGGCGGGATGACTCCCGGCGGAACGACTCCGCCGATACCTCCACCGGCCACGGGCGGCGGCATCGCTCCTTCGGGGGGCGGAACGGGTTGGGCAGCCCCTGCGGGGGGCGGCGGCGGGGGTTGCACGGCCTGGCCGCCAGCCATTGCCGCTCCGCCGCGGTCTTGGGCCAGCACCGGCACTGCGGCTAGCCACAGCGAGAAACCAAGTAACGAAAACGATCCAGCCAATGTGATGCGCTGCATGGTCGCGGTCCTCCTTGACAGGACGGGGATTCTCCTCCTCTGGCACTATACCCGGCAAATGACCGCGCGGCGGCGACGAAACCGGCGAGCAGCCATAAAAAAACACTGGACAACATCCGGGGATACGGTTTCGGCTCGCCCTGCACGCCGTTCCGGAAACGCAGGCAAGCGCCGTCGCGCCGACGAGAAACGATCATGGATTCTTTTCAGTATTACGACAATCCGCTGGTGAGCCGTTATGCTGGCCGCGAGATGGCTGAACTGTGGGGAGCGCGGCGGAAGTTTTCCACTTGGCGGCGTCTGTGGGTGGCGTTGGCCGAAGCCGAACACGAATTGGGATTGCGGGCCGACGACGGGGTCACGCCGCGCATCACCCCGGCGCAGATCGAGCAGCTCCGCGCCCATGTCGAGGACATCGATTTCGCGCGGGCGGAAATGCACGAGCGCCGCCGCCGTCACGATGTCATGGCCCACATCGACGCCTATGGCGAAGTCTGTCCCGATGCCCGCGACATCATTCATCTCGGCGCTACCAGCTGCTATGTTACCGACAATACCGATCTCATTTTGATGCGCGAGGGGCTGCGCCTGCTGCGCGATCGGCTGGTCGGCGTCATCGACGCGCTGGCGCGATTCGTCGCTCGCTGGCGCGATCGGCCCACTCTCGGCTTCACGCACTTCCAGCCGGCCCAGCTCACCACCGTGGGCAAACGCGCCTGTCTGTGGTGCTACGATTTCGTCCTCGATCTGCACGAGCTGGAGCATCGCTTGGAAACGCTGCGATTCCGCGGTGTCAAAGGCACCACCGGCACCCAGGCCAGCTTCCTCGCGCTCTTCCGAGGCGATCACGAGCGCGTCCGCCAACTCGATTTGCTCGTCGCCCGCAAAATGGGCTTCGAGGCGGTCTATTCCGTCACTGGTCAAACGTATTCGCGCAAAATCGATAGCCAGGTTCTCGACGCACTGTCCGGCATGGGTCAGACCGCCCACAAATTCGGCACGGATCTGCGCCTGTTGGCCCATCGCCAGGAAATCGATGAACCGTTCGAGACGGAGCAGGTCGGCTCCTCGGCGATGGCCTACAAGCGCAACCCGATGCGTGCCGAGCGCATGTGTGGCCTGGGGCGTTTCCTGATGACTCTGCCGATCAACGCTGCCCAGACAGCGGCGACGCAATGGCTGGAGCGCACGCTCGACGACAGCGTCAATCGCCGTCTGACGCTGCCGCAAGCGTTTCTGAGCGCCGACGCCGTGCTGCGCCTGGCCTTGAACATCGGCAACGGCCTGATCGTCAATGCGGAGGTGATCGCTCGCAATGTGGCCGCCATTTTGCCGTACATGGCGACAGAGAACATCCTGATGGCGGCGGTGGCGCGCGGCGGCGATCGCCAGCAAGTCCACGAGTGCATCCGCCGCCACAGTCACGACGTCACGGCTGCCCTGAAGGCAGGAGCCGACAAAAACGATCTTCTAGAGCGCTTAAAGGCGGACCCTTTGCTCGCCGGTGTGGATTTCGCGTCCATGCTGGAGCAAGAGCAGTTCATTGGCCGCGCGCCGCAACAGGTGGACGAATTCCTCGCCGAAGAGATCGAGCCGATCCGCCAGTGCTACCGCCATCTGCTCGGCCAAACCGCCGAGGTAAGCGTGTGAAGACGAGCCGGAAGCGTAAGCGACTGGCGCTACTGCGAAAACCTCTGACGAGCCGGAAGCGTAAGCGATGGCTGCATCGCTGCCGCTAATGCTTCCGCACTCGCTTCCCAAAACATTACGAAAAATTAACGGAATTTCGTCTTGACAAAGAGAGGCGATCGAGTAATCTCATCCCTTAGCTTTTTCTCAGACTCTTCCACCGCGCTGGCAACGGCGCCTCCTGCGGCCATGATGTAACGAACGGACAGCGATCAGGCAGGTGACGGCGAACATACGCACCCAGGGTCCGCAGCGAAGGAGTCCACCATGTTCGGCTGGCTTTCCCAACGCACCCGCAACGCAGGCAAGGGTCGGAATAAAAGACATTACCCCCCCCCCAAGTCTTTTATTCCGCGACTCGAAGAGCTGGAGAAGCGTGAAATGCTCGCCGCCAACGTTGTCGAGTCGGCCGCTGCCGCCTTCATAGGCGCCGCGGCGCAATTTCGCAACGATGTGGCGACTTCGGAGATCGCCCTGGTCAACGCCGTCCAGCCGTCGCCGGCGAACCCCGCGCCGCTCGCCTCGATGGCCAACCAGTTGAACAAGGTCGAGAACGTGTTGGCCGGCGATTGGGGTCGGATAGAGCAGGCGGTCGGGCAGTTGGAGAATGCCGTCCTGGGTGCCTATCAACAGGCGTTCGATGCGCTGCTTGACGACGTGTACGGATACTCGTTTGACAACGTGCCGTCGCTGTTGCCGCCCATTTCAGGCAGCGGCGCTAATCCGAGCAGCTCAACACCCGTTGCCACGCTCCCCGTGGCAACGCCCAGCAGCAGCGGCCATGATCCCTTGTACGTGCTGAATCTGAACACCGGCGGGAACGTTCCGGCCAACGTGCCGCTGAACACCTTCTCGACCTGGAGCGAAGATCTGCTGGCACAGGTGTCTGGAGCAACCGTCAGCAGCTATAGTTGGAACGTCAGCCAAGCGCCTGATCTCACCGATGTCAGCGGCGCGAACACGGCCAATCTGCAAGGCACCTGGGCCAATTTCAGCGGCGCGGCCCGCA
>Ga0335075_10015797_pt1 | contig 11301 bp, 12 predicted proteins | sample Lox_Sample_24_FD_206723 | JGI IMG/M metagenome (GOLD analysis project Ga0335075, IMG submission 206723) | Soil microbial communities from Loxahatchee National Wildlife Refuge, Florida, United States - Lox_Sample_2.4 | ecosystem: Environmental > Terrestrial > Soil > Wetlands | place: USA... | reverse complement strand
CCCAGGCCGCGCCGGACAGGCCGCGACCGTGGAAACCGATGCCGCGCATGTCGGCGGGGCGGCAGCCGCCTGCGCCGAAAGCGGGGGCGGTGAACCTCCGGGGGCTCACGGTTCACCGTCCCCGCCGCCGGCTTCCCGCGGGGGCAAGCCGCGGTCCAGACCCGAAGGGAGCGAGGCAGTGCTCCCTCGAGTGTTGGTCATCGCCTGCGGCTCGGGCGCGAGCACGTAGTACACGGCCCGTCCCGCAGGAGTCCGGTAGTGGCCCCAGTCGGCCGCCATGGCGGCCGCGAGCAGCAGGCCACGCTCGGCGTTCGCGTCGGCGTCGGCGGTCTCCCACGAGTCACCGGACACCGACGCGTCGTGGACCTCAACCCGGAACTGGCCCGATGACCACCTGATGCCGAGCGTGATGGTCTCGCCCGCGCCGTTGGTGACGGCGTTGATGACGAGATCGCTGGTCAGCAGGATGGTCACCGCCGGGTTGACCGGGACCGACCAGGCGGCGATCGCCGCCCGGACGTGCCCGCACGCATGCGCCGCCGCGCCTGGTCCCAACTCGAGCCGCACGCGGCGATGCCGCAATTCGGCAGGCGGGGCCACTATGGCCGGCGCTATCGTGTCCATCGCAGGTCCTCTTCCTGACTGGTTGAGCTGCTCGGGCGCGTCTGGTCTGCTCCCGGGGAAGGGGCGGAGCAGGGGGCCGAGTCTCTCCAACCGGCCGTCGTGCCCTTGCAAGGAAAACAATCGTGCAAGTTGCAGTGCGAGACATCGGTCAGCTGACCGATCTTGACGTACGTCCCTCCACGCGCCCGCTACCTGCATTGATGTCGGTCTCTTGAATGTCTGGCTGAAGTTCCAGAGTGAAGTACACGGCCTTACCCGTCGGGGTACGGTAGAAGCCCCACTCGGCCGACAACGACGTCACGAGCAGGAGCCCACGGCCGGTTTCCGACTCCGCCTGGGCCTCGTCAAGCAGGCCGGTGTCCAGCACTGGGAGGTCGCGACAGCCGTCATGGACGTCCACCCGCAACGTTGTCGCGTCGCTGACGATCGTGAGAAGCACGAAGGTGCCCGCGGTTGGCGTCCCGTGCGTGACGGCGTTGGTCACCAGTTCGCTGGTGAGCAGGACGGCCACGTCGGCGTCCACCGGGACGCGCCACGCGCGGATGGCATCCTCGACCAGGGAGCGGGCCACCGCCGCGGCGGCAAGGTCCGCCATCAGCGGGGTGCGGCACTCATGCTGACTCGCCGGGAACGGCGAGCTAACGGGGCGGTTCGGACGGGTCGGCGCCATCGGGGTCATGGGCTTTCCTTAGCGGGCCGGGCGTTGCCTCTTGCACGACAAACATTCATGCAACTTGCACTGACAGACATCGGTCACCTGACGGATATCGAATCCCCGCAGGTGAGGGCATGTTCCCGCTAGTCACAAGCGTCATCGCCAACCCAGTCCGTGCCGGTCGCCCACACGAGGTATCAGCCGCCCCAGTCGGCAACGCACCAGTGCGGAAGCGTCAGCGATCGGCGAGCACGAAGTCCGCCGCCAGGTAGCCCACCAGCATCGCCGGGGCGGCGGTGTGCCCGCTGACCTGGACCGGCAGGACGGAAGCGTCGGCGATGCGCAGGCCGTCCACGCCGCGCACCCGCAGGCGCGCGTCGACCACGTCGTCGTCGGCAGGTCCCATCGCGGCGGAGCCGACGGCGTGGTAGATGCCGGTGCCGCTGCGCAGCGAGTACTCGACGGTGTCCTGCCCGGTGGCGACCGAAGGACCGGGGAACTCCTCGGCCAGCACAAGCGACCTCACCGGCTCCTCGGCGAGGACGGCGCGGGCGATCTCGAGCACGGGGGCCACCACGTTCCTGTCGCTGTCCGTCTCAAGGAAGCGGGGGCTGATCACCGGCGGGTCGTCCGGCGCGCGGCCGGAGATGTGCACCGAACTCGTCGTCTCCGGACGGATGGGGTAGGCCAAGAACAGGATGCCCGGGTGCCTGGCCAGCTTCATGTCCTTGCTCGACGTGTCCAGCGCCATCGGGACGAACAGGCCCTGGACGTCCGGCCGGCTCGCGGTCGGCGATGACTTGAACTGGCACACCAGGTCGTAGCCGCCGGTCGACAGCAGGCCCTTCCCGGTCGCCAGCCACGTGGCCGCTTCCCTGGCCCGGCCGAGAGGCGTGCCGAGCCGCCTTGACGCGGCGCTGGCGTGCCTCAGCGTCACCTGCAGCGCGGCGCCGCGCTGCTCGATGACGCGCTCGCCGACGTTGGGCGACTCGGCGACCGGGTCGATGCCGTGCTTGCGCAGCAGTTCCCGCTGGCCGATGCCGGAGCGTTCGAGCAGCAGCGGGGTCTCGACCGTGCCCGCGCAGACGATCACCTCGCGGAGGGCCGTTACCTCGGCCACCGCTCTCCCGGCGTCGACCGTCACGACGCCGGTGACCCGGTGGCCGTCGAACGTGATGCGGTCGGCGCGGGTGCGGGTGGCCACCGTGAGCCGCCCTGCCCGGGACGCCAGCACCGGGCGGACGAACGCGCCGTAGGACGTGGTGCGGCGGCCCGCCTTGATCGTCGACGGGGTGAAGCCGATCCGCTCGGTGTCTTCGGCGTTGACGTCCGCGACGCGGCGCCAGCCGTACCGCACCGCCGACTGCAGTATCGCGGCGCTGACCTCGTCCTTCGTGTCGGTGACGGAGACGCCGAGCGGGCCGCCCACGCCGCGCGCCGCGCCGCCGCCGAGGCTGTGGTCTTCCATCGCCAGGTAGGCGGCCCGCGCGTCGGCCCACGACCAACCCGGGTTGCCGCGCGCGGCCAGGCCGTCCCAGTCGGCGGGCGCGCCGCGCGTCCACATCATCCCGTTGACCGCCGCGGACCCGCCGAGCACCCGGCCGCGCAGCCAGACCTCGGGCACGCCGCCCGCCGTGACCGGGCCGGTGAGGTAGCGGTAGAGGTAGCGGTCGCCGCGCAGCGTGTAGTAGAACCCCTTCGGCACGTGGAGCAGCGGGTTGGCCGGCCGGCCGCCGTACTCGATGAGCAGCACGCTCGGGCGCTGGCTGGCCGCGGCCAGCCGCCCCGCCACCACGCACCCGGCCGCGCCGGCCCCGACGACGATGTAGTCGAACTCCACGATGGCTATCTTCGCCGACGGTGATCGCGGGGCGGGGACCGGAGTCAGCCGCAGTCGTTCTGAAGAAGAGTTTTTGAATTTGTCCGAACGACTGCGGGTGACCCTCGCACCCGGCGGCTGAGCCGGCTAGCCGCTGATGACCTGGGGGACGGAGACGGACTTCAGGCCCTCGACGCCGAACTCGAGGCCGTAGCCCGAGTGCTTCGCGCCGCCGAACGGGACCATCGGGTGGATGCCGCCGTGGCCGTTGATCCAGACCGTGCCGGCCTCGAGGCGCGCGGCGATCTCCTTGGCCCGGTCCCGGTCGGCGGACCAGACGGACGCGCCAAGGCCGACGTCGACGCCGTTCGCCCACGCGATCGCCTGCTCCAGGTCGGTGTAGCGGATGATCGGCAGCGCGGGGCCGAACTGTTCCTCTTGGACCAGCGGCGCGTCGTTGTCGATGTCGGCGATGAGCGTCTTCGGGTAGAAGAAGCCGGGCTGGCTCGTGTCCGGATCGCCGCCCATGACCACCCGGGCGCCGCGCTGCTTGGCGTCCTCGACCAGGCGGTTGACCACGTTCCACTGCATCTGGTTCTGCAGCGGGCCGAGCGCGGTGCCTTCATCGAGGCCGTTGCCGGTCGGCATCTTCGCCGTGAACGCGGCGAGCGAGTCGATGACCTGGTCGTAGATCGCGTCGGGGACGTAGAGGCGCTTCAGCGCCGCGCAGGTCTGGCCGTTGTTGATGAACGCGCCGTGGAACAGCCCCTCGGCGACCTTGTCCGGGTCCACGTCGGGGAGCACGACACCCGCGTCGTTGCCACCGAGTTCCAGCGTGAGCCTGGCCAGGTTGCCCGCGCTCGCCTCGACGACCTTCATCCCGGTCTTCACCGAGCCGGTGAACATGACCTTGCCGATCCGCCTGTCCCGCACCAGGGCGTCGCCGACGTCGCCCTTGCCGGTGACCGGGACGAGGACGCCGTCGGGGAGGACCTCGTTGAGCACCTCGACCAGCGCGAGGGCGCAGAGCGTGGTGTGCTCGCTCGGCTTCTGTACGACCGTGTTGCCCATGCGCAGGGAGGGGGCGATCTGCCAGGTGGCGATGATCAGCGGCCAGTTCCACGGGGTGATCGCGCCGACGACGCCGACCGGGCGGTAGCGCAGCTCGGCGTAGCTGGTCCCGTCGTCGACGAGGACTTCCCGCGGGAGCGGGGTGGCGGCGGTCGCCCGCAGCCACCCGACGCAGCCCGCGACCTCGTAACGGGCGCCGAGGCCGTTGATGGGCTTGCCCTGCTCGCGGACGATCGCGTAGGCGAGTTCTTCCGCGTGCGCCTCGATGTTGTCGGCGGCCCGGTTGAGGTAGCCGGCGCGCTCCTCGTCGCTCAGCGCCGCCCAGGCCGGCTGCGCTTGCGCCGCCTTGTCCACGGCTTGCTTGACGTCCTCCGGCGTGCCGAAGGTGTGACGGCCGATGACCTCGCCGGTGGCGGGGTCCTTGATCTCGGTTGCCCCGTCCGCCGAACTGACGCGGGCGAGCAGGGCCTCACGAGCCTCCATGCTTGCTGCCTCCCTGGGAATCCCGAACTACGTAGTTACAGTGTGACTACTGCGGGCCGGGTCGCGGCGTCAAGATATGGACGGGATCGGGATCGGGTGTATTTTGCACCCGCTGGCGGGCACAGAGTACACCCGATCACATTCTGGTCCACGGCAACGGTTTGCCTTAGCGGAGGCAGGCGACCGCGGCGAAGCGGCCGCAGGGGCGGGCGGCGCGGTCGGAGAAGAAGTCGTGCGTGGCGGCCGCGGTGTCGATGGCCAGGTCGTGCACGTTCCCCGCGGGGACGCCCGCCGCGGCCAGCTGGCGGCGGATCGCGGCCGTCAGGTCAAACGTGGCGTGCCCGGGCCTGGTCGGGGTCAGCAGCCGCGCCCCCGGGGGGCCGAACGCCGCCATGACCTCCGCCGCCTGCGGGGCGCCGATCTCGTAGCTCTCGGCGCCGATCGCCGGCCCGATCCCGATCAGCAGGTCGCCGGGGGCCGAGCCGAACGTGGCCGCCATCGCCTCGACCGTTCGCAGGACAACTCCCTTGACGGTGCCGGCCCGGCCGCTGTGGGCCACGCCGGCCGCCCGCCGGACCGGGTCGTAGAGGACGACGGGGGCGCAGTCCGCCACCAGGATCGTCAGGGCGGCGCCGGGCAGGTTCGTGATCATGGCATCGGTTTCACCGAAGGCGGCGGCCGCGTCCGCGACACCGTCGTGCCCCCGGCCGGCCAGCGCCGCGTCGATGACGGCGACCGCGGCGGTGTGCTTCTGGTCCGTGATCGTGAGCCGGTCCACGCCGAGCGCGGCGGCCAGCCGCCGCCGGTTCTCCGCCACCGCCCGCGGCTCGTCCCCGACGTGCCCGCCCAGGTTAAGGCTGTCGTAGACGCCGGCGCTCACCCCGCCGTGGCGCGTCGTGACGACCGCGGTCACCTGGTCGGAGTCGAACGGAAACGCACGCAGCGGAAGATCGGTGGTCACGGCCTTCACCCTAACCCGGATCGTGATCAGCACCTTCGTGATCACCGGGGCGGCCCGCGGCCTCGCCGGCCTGATCGACTCGTCGCCGATCGGTTCCGGGTCAAGCGATACGAGCGGTCTCGATCAGCTTTATCGTCGATCGCCGATTACTCGTCGACCGAGAGGGCCATCTTGGGGCAGCGGGTAACCGCGTCGCGTACGCCATCCGCGTATTCCGCGCTCACGGCGCCGTCGTTGGCGATGCCGAGGACGTCCTCGCCATCGGAATCCTCGTAGATCGAGAAGACCTGCGGGACCAGGCGGGCGCAGACCGCGTTGGCCTCGCAGGCGACAGGGTCGACGGTGACCTTCATAGCGCGGATACTAGGCCGCGCTGGTCGGCGTCGCTAGAGCGGTTGTGTTGCGGGACAGGCACGGGGAGCGGCTTTTGTGACTGGCCGCGGCCGCCCGATCGGCGCCTTGACCCCCTTTTGCGGCCGTCCTACGCTCCGGGCAAGCCCGGGGCATAACGGGCTGAAATTACGCCTATGGCATTCCGTGAAGGCGGGAGGGCACCGATGCCCGTAACTGACTCCTCCGTCGACTTTGACTGGTTCGGCCCGGAGGTCTGCCGGGATCCCCAGCTCTACGACGGCCTGATCCGCGAGGCGGGCCCCGTCGTCTACTCGCCGCGGTATGACGTGTGGGCGACCGGGCGGCACGAGCAGATCGAGCTGATGATGCGGGACTGGAAGGCGTTCTCTTCCACGCGGCCGGCCTTCGAGGAGATCGGGCAGCCGATGATCCTGCTGTCCGACGACCCGCCGGACCACCAGCGGGTGCGGACCGTCATCTCCAAGGGCATGTCGGCGGCCGTGCTTCGGCGCTGGCAGGAGGACTTCGCGGCCGAGGCCGAGCGGCTCGTGCGCTCGCTGCTCGACGCGCCGGACGGTGTCATCGACGGGCACACCGACCTTGCGAAGAAGTACGTGCTCAAGGTGTTCCCCGACGCGATCGGACTCGGCGACGCCAACAGGGAAATGCTGATCAAGTTCGGGCACGCGCAGTTCAACATGTTCGGACCGAAGAACGACATCTACCGCGAGTCGATGGAGGCCGCGGGCGAGGTCTTCGAATGGGTCGCGGCGAACTGCAAGCGGGACGCGGTCAAGCCGGGCGGCGTCTGCATGGCCATGTACGAGGCGGCCGACACCGGCGCGGTCTCCCAGGAGGAGGCCGAGATCCTGGTGCGCACGCTGTACTCGGCGGGCTCCGACACCACGATCTACGCCCTGGGGAACACCTTGCGGGCGCTGGCGGAGAACCCGGGCCAGTACCAGTTGCTGCGGTCCAACATCGACGAGTTCGCGACGCGCGCCTTCGAGGAGGGGGTCCGCTACGACAACCCGGCCCGGTTCACCCGGCGGCGGGCGACAACGGAGATCGACGTCGACGGGGTGACGCTGCCCGAGGACGCGAAGCTGCTGCTGCTGCACATGCCGGGCGGGCGCGACCCGCGCCGCTGGGAGAACCCCGGCACGTACGACATCACCCGCGATGTCGTCGGCAAGCACCTCGGCCTCGGGTTCGGCGTGCACGCGTGCGTGGGCGCGCGGGTGGCCCGGCTTGAGGGCGTATCGCTGCTGTCCGCCCTGGCCCGGCACGTCGCGTCGATTGAACTGGCCGGCGAGCCCGAGGTGACCACCAACATGGCGGTCCACGGCCACGAGAAGCTGCCGCTGCGAATCGTCCCCGCGTAATCGGGCGGGCATGGTCGCTGACCCTGACTTTCGCGCTTAGCGGGCGCGGCGCGCGGCGAAGAGTTGCTCCTGGGCGACGCTGGCGATTCGCGTCCCTTCCGTGGTGTAGATCGTCGCGGTGTACCAGCCGCGACCGCCCGCCACGGTGCGTGGGGTCAGTTCCTGCCAGGTCCAGCCGTCCATGCGGGCCGGCCGGTGAAACCAGACGGCGTGGTCGAGGCTCGGGCCCGTGCTGATTCTGTCTGACTCGAAAGGGATCAGCGCGGTGGAGATGTCCGAGGTGTACGCGAGGACGGCCGCGTGCGTGAGCGGGTCGTCGGGCAGCGCGTCGGCGCACTTGAGCCAGAAGCGGTGCGGCAGCCGCGATTCTGCGTCGAGCGGGCGGAACTCGAACGACGGGTGCTTGGGGTTGGGCCAGACGGGCAGCGAGTCAACCGGCGGCAGGTCAGGGACCGGTTCCCCCTCCTCGTCGGGAAAGGGCTGCCGCGGCCCGGCCGGGACGGCGAACGAGGCCAGCATGCTGAAGATGACCTCGCCGTCCTGTATCGCCACCACGCGGCGGGCGGAGAACGAGCGCCCGTCCCTGTCCCTGTCCACCCGGAACTCGGTCGGCTTGGCGGTGTTTCCCCGGCGAATGAAGTAGCCGTGCAGCGAGTGCGGCAGCCGGTCCTTTTGCACCGTCAGGCCGGCGGCGTACAGCGCCTGCGCCGCCGCCTGCCCGCCGAACATCCCCCACGGGGCGTCGTACAGCGCGCGGGACCGGTAAAGGTCCGGCTCGACGTGCTCCAGGTCGAGCAGGTCGGGAATGGAGGGGAGGTCTGTCACGGCCCGGTCTTCCTGATTGTGAGCTTTGCCGGATGTGGGGTCCGCATCCTTGCAGGAGACTAGCGAGCGCGAGCCAGCGCCAGCGCCCCTGCCCCCGACTGAGGAGGCTAGGCGGCGCCCGCCGCGGGCGTGGCGAGGGCGGCGGACTGCTCGGCGCAGACCTCGGCCATGGCCTGGTGCGCGGCCCTGGACAGCCCGGGGAAGTTGACGAAGCCGTGCGGCATGCCGACGTACTCGGTGAACCGCACCGGGACCCCGGCGGCGCGCAGGGCGGCGGCGTAGCGCACGCCGTCCTCGCGCAGCGGGTCGTGCTCGGCCACCTGGATCAGGGCCGGCGGGAGCCCGGTGTGGTCGGCGGCGAGCAGCGGCGACGCCGACGGGTTGGCCGGGTCTCCGTCTGGACCGAGGTACAGCCGCTTGTAGGCGCTGATCTCCGCCGCGGAAAGGAACGGCGCGGACGGATCCGCGCCCGCCGGCGACCGCGTCGTCATGTCGGTGGCGGGGTAGATCAGCGCCTGATGGCTGATCGCGGGACCGCCGCGGTCCCGCGCGAGCAGGCACGTGACCGCCGCCAGGTTGCCGCCCGCGCTCTCCCCCATGACGCCGATAAGCCCGCCCGCGCCCAGTTCGGCGGCGTTGCCGGCCGCCCAGGTCAAGGCCGCGTAGCAGTCCTCGACCGCGGCGGGGAACACGTGCGAGGGCGCGAGCCGGTAAGCCACCGAGACGACGACCGCGCCGACGTTGACCGCGACCGTGCCGCACATCCAGTTACCCATGTCCAGGTTGCCGAGCGCGAAGCCGCCGCCGTGGATGTAGACCACGAGCGGCCGCCCGCCGACGCCGTCCGTCGCCGGGCGGTAGACGCGAACGGTGAGTTCCCCCGCTGGCCCGGGAATCTTCCTGTCGGTCACCTCGACGCCGGGCGCGACGGCACCGAACAGCCAGTTGGTCACCGGGTTGGACGGCACCGGCCGGTTCTGCAGTGCGATGACCTGCGCGTCGCTCATGGTCGCGACCGACGCCATGCGCCTCGTCAGCCAGCCCCACGCCCGTAGCCTCGGGTCCAAGCGCGCCATCGTGACCGCCCTTCTCTCTTTCCGCCTCGATGAGACAACGCCGCTATCGTCGCGTCCCATGCCGCCGCGCGCCAGTGGCGCCACGACCACAATGCCGCGAAAAAGGAGCTGGACCGTCGGGGCTTGGCGTTACCGTCGGGTCATGGCTGACTTCTCCGGTGCGGACCTGTGGAGATCGCGGTTCGAGCAGGCTGACTTGAGCGATTCGGAGTTCCGGTCCACCGACCTGGCAGGCGCCAGGTTCAGGAACGTGGACATGAGCCGCGTCACGATGCGGGGCGTCGAGCTTTGCGACGTCGACATCAACGGCGAGATCGTGAACGTGACGGTCAACGGCGTCGACATCGGGCCGCTGATCCAGGCGGAACTCGACCGGCGAGACCCCGACCGGGCCAAGATGCGCCCGGCCGACCCCGCCGGCTTCCGCGAGGCATGGGACATTCTCGGCTTGCGCTGGGGCCAGACCGTCGCGCGCGCCCGGCGCCTGCCGCCGGAATTGCTGCACGAGTCGGTGGACGGCGAGTGGTCGTGACCTTGCCGCCCTGGAGGTCCGGGCCGTTGAGCGCGACGGTCGCTAAGGTCGTGCTGTGCGGCCAGCTTTCCTGGAGGGAACATGAGCGAGTCACCCGGCGAGGTTGTCGAGCAGCGCGGGCTGTGGTTCGAGGAACTGCGGACCGGGGTCGTCTACAAGCACGCGCCCGGGCGGACGATCGGCGAAGCGGACAACACGCTGTTCTCCACGCTGACCATGAACCCCCAGTCGCTGCATCTCGACGCGGCGTTCAGCGCGGCCACGGAGTTCGGCGAGCGGCTGGTCAACAGCCTGCTGACCATGTCCGTCCTGGTCGGGCTCTCCGTCGGTCACCTGACCCAGGGGACGATCGTGGCGAACCTCGGGTTCCGCGAGGCGCGCTTCCCCGTGGCGGTCCGGCACGGCGACACGATTTACGGTGAGACGGTCGTGACCGAGAAGCGGCTGTCGGCCAGCCGGCCGGGCCAGGGGGTCGTGACGTTCGAGCACACCGCGCGCAACCAGCGCGGCGAGGTCGTGGCGGTCGTCACCAGGACCACGCTGATGCTGTGCCAGCCAGCGCCTGAAGGCCAGCCAGCCACGGCGGGCCGGCCGGCCACGGAAAGCCAACCCAAGCCGGAGGCCGAGTGATGACGCGAGCCGAGCCGGCCCTGCCGGGTCCCGCGCTGCTGTTCTGCCCGGCCGACCGGCCCGACCGCTACGCCAAGGCCATGGCCGCCGCCGACGCGGTCATCCTCGACCTAGAGGACGGCGTCGGCGCGGACGGAAAGGACGCAGCGCGCAACGCCCTCGCCGCAGCGCTGCCGCGGGGCGACCTCGACCCCGCGCGGGTCATCGTCCGGGTCAACGCGACCGGGACCGATGAGCAGGCGGCCGACCTCGACGCGCTGCGCGGTACCGGGTACCGGACGGTCATGCTGCCCAAGACGGAGGACGGGGCACAACTCGGCCAACTCGGGGAGTGGCGTGTTGTCGCGCTGTGCGAGACCGCGCGCGGCGTCGTCAACGCGGCCGAGATCGCCGCCGCGCCGAACGTCGTCGCGGTGATGTGGGGCGCCGAGGACCTGATCGCCTCCATGCACGGCCGGAGCAGCCGGTCCGCGGAGGGACGGTATCGGGACGTCGCCAGGCACGCCCGGTCGACCGTGCTCCTCGCGGCCGCCGCCCACGGCAAGCCCGCCATCGACTCGGTCTACGTGAACATCCCCGACCTCGCCGGGCTCGCGGCCGAAGCGGAGGACGCGGCCGCCTCCGGGTTCGGACTCAAGGGTTGCATCCACCCCAGCCAGGTCCCGGTCGTCCGCAAGGCGTTCCAGGCCGACGAGGCCCAGGTGGCATGGGCGCGGCGAGTCATCGCGGCCGCCCGCGACGCCAGTTCCGGTGACAAGGGCGCCATCAGGGTCGACGGCCAGATGATCGACGCACCGCTCATCCGCCAGGCGGAAGCGATCATCGCCTCGCTCCGCTGACCACCGGTGACTATCACGCGCGGCGTTGCGCGGTAGGCAAAGGCACG
>Ga0335075_10015796_pt1 | contig 11302 bp, 13 predicted proteins | sample Lox_Sample_24_FD_206723 | JGI IMG/M metagenome (GOLD analysis project Ga0335075, IMG submission 206723) | Soil microbial communities from Loxahatchee National Wildlife Refuge, Florida, United States - Lox_Sample_2.4 | ecosystem: Environmental > Terrestrial > Soil > Wetlands | place: USA... | reverse complement strand
CGTCGGCACCGGGTGCGGCCACCTCAAGACCGGCGCGCCGGCCCGCGGCGAACGCGTGGCCAAGTACAACCGGCTGCTGGAGATCGCCGCCGCCGAGCCCGCCCTCCGCTACGGCATGCCCTGAGCCGCGGGGTCGGCCCGGCGGCGGACATGACATCAGCCGCGGGGGTGGTCGCGCGCTCGACCAGGTCGTCCTTGCGGCCGATTCGCGACGGCCCGCGTCCGCCTAGCCTGAACTGCGTGTTCGCGTTCAAGGCCGCCCCGCTGATCCTGGTCCTGTTCGCGGCCGGGGTGCTGCGCGACCGCCGTAGCTTCGCCAACGCGGTCCTGCTCGGCCTCGCGCTCGCGCTGCTTGCCCTCGGCCTGGCGGAGCGGCTGGCCAGGGAGGATGACAGGGCGGCCAGGCTCGTTCTGCTGGCCTTGTTCGCGCTGGTGGCCTTGGTCCCGTTCCTCGTCGCCGCGTACCTGGTGGTGAACGGCGTGACGATGGTCCGCCGGGAAAGCCTGCGGCCGGCCAACCTGCTGTCGCTGGCCGTCGGCGTCGGCATCCTCGCCGTCATCGGGTTCCGGGTGGCCACGCCGCTGACCGGCTCGGGTGAACTGGTCCTGTCGGCCACGATCGTCATGCTGCTGTTCGGCTACGTCTCGTTCCAGTGCGCGTCGTTCGTGCTGTACGCCTTCCTCTACGGCCACCTGTCCGTGCCGCGCCGCGCCGACTTCGTCGTGGTGCTCGGCTCCGGTCTGATCGGTGGCGGCCAGGTCCCGCCGCTGCTGGCCAGCAGGCTGGACCGGGGCCAGGCCGTCTACCAGGCGCTGGCCGCGCGCGGCCGCGACCCGGTGCTGATCGTTTCCGGTGGCAAGGGCAGCGACGAGCAGGTCTCCGAGGCCGACGCGATGGCCGGCTACCTGGCCGCGCGCGGCTTTCCGGCGGACCGGATCGTGCGTGAGGACCAGTCAGTGAGCACCGAGCAGAACCTGGCCTACAGCCAGGCGATCATGGACCGGCTCCGCCCCGGCGGCACGTGCGTGATCGTGACCAGCAACTACCACGTGTTCCGCGCGGCGATGATCGCCCGCCGCATCGGCGTCCGCGGCCAGGTGACCGGCGCCCGCACCGCGGGCTACTACTGGCCGAGCGCCACCCTGCGCGAGTTCGGCGCCGTGTTCTTCAGCTACAAGGCCGTCAACCTGGCCGTCTGCGTCCTGCTGGTCGCGATCCCGGTCACGGTCACCCTGCTGCATCACGCCCCCGCCGGGCTTCCCGCCACGTTCAGGCTGGCTGGCCTAGCAGGTCCGTGACCTGCCGCAGTGCGGCTTCCCGCTCGGCCAGTTCGGCTTCCTTCTCCGCCGCCTCGGTAGCGGAGGCGTCACGAAGACCGGCCGCCGCCTCCAGTGCGGACCGGATCCGGCTGGTCCCGTCGGCGTAGCGCTGCTCGACCACCCGGGCCAGCGCCCGCGTCGCCTCCGCCAGCCGGTACTGCAGGTCTCCCCGGGCCCGGCCGATTTGCATGCCCACCAGGTCGGCGACCTCGCGGCGCAGATGATCGCGGGCCGTCCGCCGGCCGAGCTCCCCGGGGAGCCGGCGCCGGACGGCGCCAGCCAGCAGCTCGGTCTGCCCGATGTCCGCGCCCGCGCTGTAGAAGAACCGCCGGCTCTCCGCCAGTCGCCCCTCCGGCTCGGGGACGGCGAGATCCAGGCCGAGCAGTTCCGCGGCCGACTCGCGGAGCACGCCGAGCTCGGTTCGCAGGTCCGCGGCCAGCCGGGCGTCCACCGCGGCCAGCCCCTGCTCGATCACCTCCCGCCGCTGCTGGCGCCACGCCTCCGCCGCGGCCACGGCGAACGCGGCCAGCCCCTCGCGGCCTCGCTGTTCGATCTCGCCCGCGGTGGCCTCGCGCAGCGAGCCGCCGAACAGCTCGTCAAGCTGCCCGCCGACCTCGCGAGCCAGCCGCGGCTGGTCCTGCTCGGCGGCGTCGTTGAGGGCGAACAGCAGCCGGCCAGACTCCGCGTTGACCACCGTGACGGCGTCGCGGCTGCGCACGGTCACCTCGGCCAGCCGCTCACCGAACCGCCGCACCCGGTCGGCCGCGTCCCCGGCCCGCATCTCGGCCACCCGGCGGGTCACCGCCACCTCATCCAGCAGGGCTCCCGCCATCCGCCGGGCCTGTGCGACCGCCGACGCGCGCAGGTCGGATGCCCCGCGGGCCGACAGGTACGCGCTGAAATCGGTGGCGAACGCGGCGAACCCAGGCTCTCCGTCGCCGAGCGCGCCGCGCGCCGACATCGGGTACACCGTTCCGCCGTGCCCGGACGAGGCGAGCACCTGCCGGGTGAACTCCAGCGCCTCGGCCAGCCCCGGCCCGTCGAGGTGATCGGCCTTGTTCAGCACCACGAACGTGGTCACCGACAACGCGGCGACCTGCTCGAGCAGATCCCGCTCGCTGGCCGACACCGGCGGGTCGGCGGTCAGCACGAACACCGCCGCGTCCATGGACCGCAGCGCCTCCCGGGCCGCGTGCGTGTCCCACTCGAACACCGACCCGGTGCCCGGAGTGTCGACCAGTTCCACCCCGCCGGCCAGCACGGGCGCGGCGACATAGACGGTCACGCCCGCGATCCGGCGGCGGTTACCGGGATTCCCCCGCTCGGTGACCAGGTCGGAGAGCGCGGCCAGTGGTTGCTTCTCGTCGTGTCCGTCGAGGAACCGCACCTCGGCCCGTTCGTCATCGCCGTACCGCACGGTCGTGGTGACGGCGGTCAGCGGAGTCACCCCCGACGGCAGCATGTCCCGGCCCAGCAGCGCGTTGACCAGTGTGCTCTTGCCCCGCTTGGCCTCGCCGACCACCAGAACCCGTAGCCGCGCCGCATCCAGCCGGTCTCGCAGCGCCGCCAGCTGTTCCCGGTCCCGTTCGGTGCCCAGCGCGGCTAGCGCGCTGAGCGCGCTGGCCAGTGCGCTCTCCCTGCTTGGCATCCGCGCATCCTCCTACCCGCGTCAACTGATACGCCTGGCAGGGACCGTTGGCGGCGGCGCCGCGTTCACCTGGCCCGCATACTGCGGAGGCCAGCGCGGCGAGCCCCTCCACCGCGCTGACGCCAGGATAACCGCCCGTGCGCCTAGGTTGGGAGGCATGAAGACTCTCCGGGTCGCGGTGGCGGGCGGCGGGCTGGGCGGGCTGTGCCTGGCCCAGGGCCTGCTGCGGGCCGGCGCGGACGTCACCGTCTACGAGCGGGACCACAGCCTGGCCGCCCGCCGGCAGGGCTACCGGCTGCACGTGGACGCGCGGGCCGGCCTGGCCCTGCAGGCGTGCCTGCCGCCGGAGTCTCTCGCGTTGTTCCAGGCCACCTGCGGCCAGGCCAGCCGGCGCCTGGTCGTGGTGACCGAGAAGCTGCGGGTGCTGCACGAGCAGGCGGCCCCCGACACGGATCCCTACGCGCCCGCCACCTTGTCCGTGGCGGTCAACCGCCTGACGTTCCGCGAGGTGCTGGCCGCGGGCCTGGACGGACGGATCTCGTTCGGCCACGCGCTGACCCGCTACGAATCCGGCGCCGACGGGGTGCGGCTGTACTTCGCCGACGGCCGCCAGGCCGACGCGGACGTGCTGATCGGCGCCGATGGCGTTAGCTCCGCGGTCCGCCGCCAGCTCCTGCCGGACGCGTCGCCGACCGATACCGGAGGGCTCTGTATCTATGGCAAGACCCCGCTGCGGCCGGAGGTGGCGCTGCCTGCCGTTTTGAGCGACGGTTTCACCGCCGTGGTCGGCGGCCGCCTCGGCCTGGCGCTGGGGCCGGTCCGGTTCCGCGAGCCGCCCGAGGCGTTCGGTCTCTCGCCCGCGCAGGACTACCTGATGTGGGCGCTGGCCGGCGACCGCCGGGACTTCGGCGCGCCGGACGAGCAGCTCACCGCGCTGGACCCGGCTGGGCTGCACGCGCTGTCCGCCGGGCTGATCAGCACCTGGCACCCCGGCCTGCAGGCGCTGCACGCCCAGGCCGACGTCGGCGAGACGTTCGCCATCCGCGTCCGCACCTCGCCGCCCGCGCCGCCCTGGCCACCCGGCCGGGTCACGCTGCTCGGCGACGCCATCCACGCCATGAGCCCGGCCCGTGGTTCGGGCGCCAACACCGCCCTGAAGGACGCCGGGTTGCTCGGCCAGAAGCTGACCGGCGACGGCGCCGATGTCGTGGCGGCGATCGGCGACTACGAGCGGCAGATGCGCGAGTACGGCTACGCCGCCGTTGCCGCGTCCCGCCAGGCCGAAGCCGAGATTGGCGCCCGCCGCCACCGGGTGCTGTTCTGGCTCTACCGCCTCACTCGTCCACGTCTGGAACAAAGCAGATGAGGCTTCCCGCGCCGGCCTGGGTGGTGGCCGGCCCGCCCGGCGCCGGCAAGAGCACCGTGGCCGAGATCCTGCTCGCCTCGCTCGCGCCGACCCCGGCGCTGCTCGACAAGGACACCATGTACGGGTCGTTCGTAGCCGCGGTCCTGGCCGCTGCCGGCCGCCCGCCTGGCGAGCGCGAGGGCCCGTGGTACGACGAGCACGTCAAGGTACACGAGTACGCGGGCATGACGGCCACCGCCCGCGAGATCCGCTCGCACGGTTGTCCCGTCCTGCTGTCCGGCCCGTTCACCAGCCAGATACACGACGCCGGCCGGTGGCGTTCCTGGGTGGCCGAACTGGGCGGCGAGCCCGTGCGCCTGGTCTGGGTCAGGTCCGACCCGGCCACCGTGCGGCACCGGCTGACCGCCCGCGGGCTGGAGCGCGACGCGGCCAAGCTGGCCAGCTTCGCGGAGTTCACCGGCCGGATCCGGCTCGGCGCGGAACCGGAAGCTCCGCATTTCACCGTGGACAACCGCCTGGCCGCGGCGGCGCCGCTGGCAGCTCAGGTCGCCGACCTGATAGCCCGGTCGGGGCACCACGAGCACGACGGGTAACGTGGTGCCGCACCGCCGACAAGGAGTCACACGATGCGACTGAGCGCACGCAACCAGATCCCGGGCACGGTCATCGGCATCAACCTCGGAGAGGCCATCGCCAACGTCGAGCTGGAGGCCAACGGAACCCGCCTGGTCGCCTCGATCACCGTCGAATCCGTCAAGCAGCTCGGCCTGACCGAAGGCAGCCAGGTCACCGCCGTGATCAAGGCCTCGGACGTCATCCTCGCCGTCGACTGAGTCGGTGGACCGGACAGTCCGGACCCCGGACGGCCGCGTCCTGCTAATCGCCAACCGCATTCCCGAGGTGCATACCTGGCTGGCGGACCACTTCCAGTCAGGATGAATACCGCTAACGCCCGCGGACTGCGATGATTGACCGGAACCCAGCTCAGGCTGAACGGGGGTGGGTAAGGCATGGACGACGAGACCGTCATCCGCCTGCGCCGCGTCGTGCTGCGGCTCGCGCGCCAGCTGAACGCGGCCTCACTGGGGGAGGGGCTGACCCCGACCCAGGCGTCCGTGCTCGGCATCGTCACCAACCGCGGCCCGCTTGGCCTGACCGAACTCGCCGAGATCGAGGGCCTCAACCCGACCATGCTCTCCCGGGTCGTCGGCAAGCTCGATTCCTTCGGCTTGATCCAGCGGCAGCGTGACCCGGACGATTTCCGTGCCGCCCGGGTCGAGGTCACCGCCAAGGGAAAGCAGGCCTACCAGCGCATCGCCGAGCAACGAGCCGCGATCTTGTCCGGACGGGTGGCCAGGTTGCCCGCCGAGCAGGAGGCCGCCCTGATCGACGCGCTGCCCGCCCTGGAGAACCTGGCCGAGGACCTGCGCGCGGCGGTCCGCCGCGGCCGCGCCGAACGGGCGTTAGGCGACGTCAGCGCCGAGCCGGCGTTGCCCGGCGTCAGTTCGGCCGCGAGGCCAGCTCGGTCCAGTCGTCCGGCGCGATCTGGGTCTCGGGCGCGTCCGGGTTGACGATGACGATGTTGCTGCGCGCGTGCCGCCACAGTTCCTGGCTGGCACTGTCGTCCATCAGCGCCGGCAGCCTGCCGTGGGACGCGGCGCCGATCACGATCGTGCTGGCCCCGATGGTGGCGGCGTACTCGGCGAGCATCCGCCCGGCCGCGCCGTGACCCGGAGCGTGCCGCAGGACCTCGCCCTCGGCCGCCACGTGGTGCGCAGCCAGCCGGTCGAGTTGGGTCCTGACCAGCGCCCGCGCATCCGCGAGCGCCTCGCCGTCGGTGGCCGTGTCGCTGGCGGTGACGTCTTCCTGGGCGTGCACCACATGCACCGTGCGCCCGTCGGCCGAGGCCAGCCGGGCCGCGGCCTCGATGACCAGGGACGCCATGGCTGAGTTGTCGATAGCGGCCAGGACCGCGCCGTCGGTCGCGGCCGACGCGACGTCCGGCGCCGGACCCGTTGGCACGGGCGCCACCTGCTCGGCTTGGACCCGTTCGGCCCCGGTCAGCAGGCCGCGGGCCGTGGTCAGGATGGCGATTCCCAGCACGATGGCACCCGCCGCGATGAAGAACGGCACGTGGATGTTGATCGCGATGACCAGCCGGCCCGCCGCGTAGGGCGCCAGGCCGCCGCCGATGAACCGGACGAAGCTGTAGGCGGCCGAAGCCACCGGCTTCTCGACCGGGGACACGGTCATCACGGCCTGGGTGGTGATCGTGTTGTTGACCCCGATGAAGATCCCCGACACGATGACGGCCGGGATCAGCACCGCCCGGTCCGTCGTCCAGATGGCGATGACCAGCACCACCACCGCGAAGGCGGCCAGGTTGAGGTACATGCTCCGGGCGATGCCCAGGCTGGCCTGCAGCCGCGGGGCGCCGAACACCGCGAAGATGGCCACGAGGATGCCCCAGCCGGTGAAGACCAGCCCGAGCCGGATCGGGCTCAGGTTCATGGGAAACGGCGCGTAGCCCAGGACGGTGAAGAAGCCCCAGTTGTAGCACAGCGCGGTCAGCGACATCGTGAGCAGGCCGCGGTGCCGTAGCGCGCGCAGCGGCGCCGACAGGCCGGTCTTCCGCGCGGGTTTCGGGGTGGGCTCGACCAGCACCACGGTAGCGATCAGCGCGATCGCCATCAGGCACGCGACCCCGTAGAACGGGCCCCGCCAGCTGATCTCGCCCAGCGTGCCGCCCAGCAGCGGGCCGACCGCGATACCGACGCCCAGCGCGGTCTCGTACAGCACGATGGCGCCCGCGAAGCCGCCGCTGGCCGAGGCCACGATGACCGCCAGCGAGGTGGCGATGAACAGGGCGTTGCCCACGCCCCAGCCCGCCCGGAAGCCGATGATCTCGCTGATGCTGGGGGAGGCCCCGGCCAGCGCGCTGAACACCACGATCAGGATCAGCCCCGCGATCAGCGTCTTCTTGGCTCCCAGCCGGCTGGACACCCAGTTGGTGATCAGCATGGCCACCGCGGTGACCACCAGGTAGCTGGTGAACAGCAGCGTCACCTCGCTGGGCGAGGCGTGCAGCTCGTGGGAGATGGCGGGCAGGATGGGGTCCACCAGCCCGATGCCCATGAACGACACCACGCAGGCGAACGCCACGGCGAAGACGGCCTTCGGCTGCCGGAACGGGCTCGCGACCGAGCCACTCATCAAGGTTCTCCGATCTGTGTAGTTAGCGGCCGGCCATGGCCGGCTCGGCGCGCTGGGCGTTGGCCAGGGCGTCCATGGCGGGCAGGGCCGCGGCCAGCGCTTGCCGCTCGTCCGGCCCGAGCCGGTCCAGCAGCCCGGCCAGCCGCTCGGCGCGCACCGCCCGCCGTCCGGCCAGCACGGCCCTGCCGTCGGCGGTGATCCGGACCTGCACCACCCGCCCGTCGGCCGGGTCCGCGGCCCGGTCGACCAGGCCCGTGTCCTGCAGCCGGGCGATCAGCTGCGTCATGGCCGGCTGAGTCACGCCCTCCCGCGTCGCGAGCCAGGTCAGGCGGCACGGCCCGAGCCGCTCCAGCGTCGCCAGCGTCGCGGCCGCAGTGAGCGACAACCCGCTCGCCGGGCTCAGCGACCGGAACAGCCCGATCAGCCGCTCCAGCGCCGCCGCCACCCCCGCCGCCAGCGTGTCCTCCGGCAGCCCGTTGCGTCCCTCCGGATCCCCAAGCAGCCCGTCGCGTCCCTGGGAGTCCCCAAGCCGCCCGTCGTGCTCCTCCCGGATTTCCATAAGTTATTTATATCAATTTCTTATGTATCTTGCATCCGAACATACATCTATTTCTGTTGTGCTACATGAAGACTACATGATGAACTGTTCGAATAACATGCTTCATAGGTTCTATTCCGAACGGAGCGTGGGTGCGTGCTCCAGGACTCCTTCCCCGATCCCCAGCCGGATGACGGTGAGCCAGGCGGATCACGAACCGGTCATGCCAGGCACGGGCCTTCAGCCCCACGGTGTCCTCAAGCGACAGCGCCCGCACACTCGCCCTGGCAGCTACCTGCACGGTGACGAAACTCGGATCGAGCGCCTCCTTCATCAGATCCATCTCCAGTGCCTCTCCAGGACCGGGGAGCCGTAGCGTCAGGCGAGCGTAACGGCCGGTCGCCTCCACTAGCTCCACGTGATATCCCACAGTTTGGAAGGCATTCTGGACATGCACGGCGATCTCCGGCAGCGGGGTGCTATCTCGCGTGGCGAAGTCTAGATCCTGGGACGGACGATGCAGGATCTCATGAACCCGGAAGGCATATCCCCCGGCCAGCAACAGGCCGTAGCGCTCGAAGACGGGCAGGCCATCAAGCAGGACTCGCAGGTGAGCTGTAGGCAGCCCGTCCAGGCTCACCGGCAGGCCGTCGTCATCAGCTTCCGCTCCCACTCCCGGCGGGCGTGCGGGCCCAGGAGTCGCCGCAACCGAGGCCACATGCCGACCAGCGATTCGCGATGCACGAACCGCTCAAGATCCTCCCGCTGCGCCTCCGCGAGCAGCAGCGCATACAAGACAAGGCGCTGGCCCTCATCGCCGACGTCATACCGGCGCCGTCCTGACCAGGCGACGTGCAACGGCAACTCAACCAGGCCCGTAGCTTGGCCCCTCAAGTCTTCCAGAGAAGCCGGCACGCGGCGCTGATACTCCGCCCAGCGCGATGGCAAAGCACCGTCCTCCATGTCCACGATTATGCTCCCCGAGGCAGGTCACCAGGACACGGCACACCGTAACCTCAGCTATTCGTGGCGATGGGTGCCGAGGCATGGACCACGATCCCGTCCAAGGACGGCGGCGTCGATGCGGTCGCGACCAGCAAGCACCTGTTCTTCGGAGGTGTTTGCCTGACACAGGCTAAGAGGTGGACCGGCCTGGTCGGGCTTGAGTCTGTGCACGCCCTGACCGGCGTGATGGCCGACCACAACGCCACAACCGGTGTGCTGGTCACCACGTCGTGGTTCGGCCGGGCCAGTGAGCAGTTCGCCAACCGCAACCGCATTACGCTTATCAACGGCGCGGAACTAAAGCAACTGATCAAGGAGTATTTGCACAAGGACGTGATCCCGGGTACCAGCCCGCCGAAACGGCTCCGTGCGTCGGACAATATCCAGACCGGCCGACCCGGACCAGTCCAGCCCTGACCAAGGGAGGCATCAAGTCTGTTTCGGCAGCTCAGCACCTATATTTGCGCATGCGTCCGCAGTCCGCCGTGCAAGCGATAATGACACACCGTGCCTGATTTCTTAAAGAAGGTCGCGCAGTTCGTCCACGCTGCGGCCAACTTGGCGGCAGATCGATGCGAGCGTTCCAACCGGGAGCGGTCGGGCGCCATGCACCGGGACGCTCACATGTCGCCCGTCTGCATGACGCATCACATGGTGGCTGCCGGTGACCCGTTCCAGTTCCCAGCCGACCTTGCCCAGTGCCTTGACGATGTCCTTCCCTGAGAGCCGGACCGGCATCAGGCCGCATCGCCGACTGTGACAGCGATTTCCCTCGTGAGTTCGTCCGGTACCGATCCAGCACCGAACAAGGCCCGGATGCCCTCAGCAAGATCATCGAGCGCCTCGTCGAGTGTGTCGCCCACCCCGAAGGCGCTGAGGTTCCCCGGCAGGCCCACCGCTTGCACACCCCATGCGAAAGAATCCGGCGCCGAGTCCGGATCGGGGCGGCCGGGATCGTCCAGGATCTCATACCGGACGTGGATGGTGGTCACAAGGTACCCTCCCTTCCTGCCAATGATGCCAGACCCCCAGCGATCATCGAAGACGCACACGCCCGGCGCTGTGAGGATAAGGCGCTCAGTTGCGGTATGGACCGATCATCTTCCCAGCTCAACAGCAGTATCTGCACATGCGGCCATGGTCCGCTGTGCCGCCACCACCATCGAGCCAAGCAAGCCCAGGGCTGGCAGCTAAAGCAACCCGAGCCTGGGCGTGCTGGTCTGGAGCACGCCCGCAGGCCGCAGCTACGTCACCAACCCCACCGTGTATGAAAGTTAGCCCGCCCGGCATGTCAGCAAGCCGACAGCAAGGCTGTCGACTGGGTGACTGACGGGCAGGCGCAGGCCCGCGATGGTTGGGGAAAAGCGGTTCAGACACTGAGGAGCTGACGATGACCTGGCTGCTGTCCAACATTCCCCTGATGGTTCTCTTCTTCGCCCTGTGGGTCGGCATCCCGGCCTGGCTGGTGGTACGGCACCCGGACACCGGCCCCCAGTCGGCTCAGGCGCCGGCTCCTGCCTACCTGCCCGCCCAGCAGTACGACGACCCCGGCTACCAGGACGCAGCCTGACCGCGGAGGGGACGGCCCGGGAAGCAGCTGGCAGGCGGGACCGCTGGTCTAGAGTGACGCTGTGCCTAGCACGCTATACCGTGACGCCGCACTGGCTGATGGCCGGTCGGCCCGGCTGCAGGTGGGTGTGAGCCTGCTGGTGCAGGACGGCCGAATCGGCTGGATCCGGCCCGCCGGCGAGGAGGGTGAGTGCCCGCCTGGGTGCGAAGTCGTCGACGCCGGGGGCACGACGATCGTTCCGGGCCTGGTAGACGGTCACAGCCACCTGACGTTGCCCGGCGGCTCGCACTGGATCGAGCGGGGTTCGGACCCGACCGAGACGCTGGTGGCCGTGGCCGAGGCCAACGGCGAGCTGCAGTACCGTTCCGGCGTCCGCTGGGCGCGTGACGTCGGTTCCCCCCGGCGTGCCTATGACGGCGGCGAGCGGGCGGTCAGCATCGGCGTCCGGGACCAGTGGCGGGGCCGCCGTGACCGGCCCTACGTGCGCGCGGCGGGCACCTGGATCACGGCGGCCGAGACGCTGCCGGCCGGGTTGTCGGTGGAGGCCCGTGACGCGGATGAGCTGGTGGCCGCGGCGGTTGGCCAGCTCGACGACGGCGCTGACTTCGTCAAGCTGTACCTGGACGGGCCGGACCCGGACAC
>Ga0335075_10015795_pt1 | contig 11303 bp, 9 predicted proteins | sample Lox_Sample_24_FD_206723 | JGI IMG/M metagenome (GOLD analysis project Ga0335075, IMG submission 206723) | Soil microbial communities from Loxahatchee National Wildlife Refuge, Florida, United States - Lox_Sample_2.4 | ecosystem: Environmental > Terrestrial > Soil > Wetlands | place: USA: Florida... | reverse complement strand
GCTCTGCCCCAGGGCAAGCCCTGGTTCGTCGCTCCACTTGCATGTGTTAAGCACGCCGCCAGCGTTCGTCCTGAGCCAGGATCAAACTCTCCGTGAAGTTACGTCACGAAAAGCTGTCATTGGTTACTACACGAAACCTATACACCGTGGTCTCGCACCATGACGGGGTACTTCTCTACTTGACTCTTGTACCGCCTCCGTGAACGCCTAAGCGCTCCCGTTGACGGGTCGAACCTGGACGCACACCACGATCACGAATGATCGTAGGTGCGCATGCTGTTGAGTTTTCAAAGACCGCCGCTGCTCTCCAGAGGGATCGCCTATGACGAGACCGTCAGACCCCGCGTCCGTAGACGTGCTTTAGGGCCGACGACGGAGTATAGCGAGATCTCGACAGACTGTCTAGTCCACATGCAGCCGCGCGAACCGGCGCTTGCCGGCCTTCAGCACGGCCCCGTCGATCCGGGCCACGGGGAGGTCGTACTCGCCCCGGCCCACGGCCGTATCGTCCAGCGACACCCCGCCCTGGTCGATCAGCCGCCGCGCCTGCGAGCGGGAGATCCCGAACGCCGCCGCCATCGCCTCGGGCAGATGCACCGTCCCATCCTCTCGCGCGCACGCGCGCGCGTCTGACATCGTGTCGGGCGCCCTGTGCTGGACGTGCACTTGGTCGAACTCCCGCTCGGCCCGCTCCGCGTCGGCCTCGGAATGCAGCCAGGCCACGATCCCCCGCGCCAGCGCGCGCTTGGCGTCCCGCGGACTCTCGTCCCCCGGCGGCTCGCGATGCAGCAGCAGCCGGTAGTACTCACCCATCGCCTCGTCCGGGATGCTCATCGTCTTGCCGTACATCTCCTCCGGCTCGTCGGTCACGCCGATCTGGTTGCCCAGCGACTTGCTCATCTTCTGATGCCCGTCCGTCCCGACCAGGATCGGCATCGTCAGGACGACCTGCCTGTCCTGTCCATAGGCGCGCTGGATATCGCGCCCCAGCAGCAGGTTGAACGTCTGATCGGTCCCGCCCAGCTCCACGTCGGCTTCCACAGCAACCGAGTCATATCCTTGCAACAGCGGATACATAAGCTCGAGCATCGAGATCGGCGCCTGCGCCTTGAAGCGTTTGGCGAAGTCATCGCGCTCGAGCAGCTGTGCCACGGTCGTGGTCCGCACGAGCTTCAGCAACTCGACCATGCCCATGTCCAGCCACTCGCTGTTGCGCCTGACCTCCAAATGCTCCGGGCTTGGGTCGAGGATCTTCAGCGCCTGGTCCTGGAAAGTCTGCGCGTTGGCCTCGATCTCCGCCTCGCTCAGCATCGGGCGCAGGCTCGACCGCCCCGACGGATCGCCCACGCGCGCGGTGTAGTCGCCGACGATCAGCACCACCCGATGCCCGGCGTCCTGGAACTGGCGCAGCTTGCCGAGCACGACCGCATGCCCGAGATGGATGTCGGGCGCCGTCGGATCAATGCCGAGCTTGACCCGCAGCGGACGACCTTCCCCACGCCGATGTTCAAGCATTTGGATCAAAGCCGTCGCAGGGAGGCCACCGACGGCACCGTCAGCGAGCTCCGTAGCTTCCTCGGCAATCGCGTCGGTGGCGTCCGGCATCAAGGCCTCATGCTATTGCACAGCAGAACACGAGAACCATCGATCGGCGGCGCGGGGACGGAACGTTTTCAGGCCGGCCGCCCGCGAAGCGGGTTTCGGACGGATGAAAACGTCCGTCCCCGCGTTGGTAGACTGCGACCCTCTGTGGAGTCCGCCGCACTGCCAGTCCGCGGTCGGCCGCGTCTGAAGAGGCTGCGCTTCCTGCTGATCCTCTTCGCCGTGCTGCTGCTCGGCCTGATCTCCTTCGTCTTCGGCATGTTCGTCGCCGTCGCGTCCGACCTGCCCTCGCTGACCAAATTCTCGCTCTACAAGGACGAGCAGTCCTCGACGCTGTACGACGACCTCGGCCATCCGATCGGCGTCCTGTCCCAGCAGAACCGCGTGATCGTGACCTCCGCGCAGATCCCCGCGATCGCCAAACAGGCGGTCGTCTCGATCGAGGACAAGCGCTTCTGGACCGAGGGCGGGATCGACGTCCGCGGCATCGCCCGCGCGTTCGTCGACGACGTCGAGCACAAAGGCGCCGCCCAGGGCGCTTCGACGATCGAGGAGCAGTTCATCAAGAACGCGCTCCAGGCCCAGTCCCACCGCACGGTCTTCGAGAAGCTGCGCGAGGCCGCCCTCGCCTACCAGCTCTCGCACAAGTGGTCGAAGGAAAAGATCCTCACGGCCTACCTCAACACGATCTACTTCGGCAACGGCGCCTACGGGATCGAGTCCGCCGCGCAGACCTACTTCGGCCAGGAGCCCGCCCATCGCGGCTGCGGCAGCCCCGGCCACGAACTGTGCGTGCAGCAGCTGCAGCCGTGGGAGGCGGCGCTCTTGGCGGGGATCATCCAGGACCCGACCGCGTATGACCCGGCCGAGCACCCCCAGGCGGCCCGCGAACGCCGCGATGTGGTGCTCCAGCAGATGTACGCCCAGGGCTATCTCACGAAGACGATCTACGAACAGAGCGTCGCTCAGCCGCTGCCCAACCCCAACGAAATCCAGGCGCCCGAGGAGCAGACGGTCGAAGGCGTCGACGCCGGCTACTTCACGAGCTGGGTCCAGCAGCAGGTGATCGAACGCTACGGCGCCCCGCGCGCGTTCGACGGCGGCCTGCACATCAAGACGACGCTCGATCTCGGCCTGCAGCGCGCGGCAGAACAGGCGGTCGAAGGCTACCTCGGCTACTCCGGCGATCCGTCCGCCTCGCTCGTGGCGATCGAAAACTCCACGGGCGAGGTGCGCGCGATGGTCGGCGGGCGCAACTACGACGAATCGCCGTTCAACCTCGCCACCGAGGCCGAGCGCCAGCCCGGCTCCTCGTTCAAGGCGTTCGACCTGGCGGGCGCGCTGGAGGACGGCATCTCGCCGGAATCGGTGTGGACGTCCAAGCAGAAGGAATTCATCGTGCCGAACACCGGCGGCCACGAACGGTTCGTCGTGCACAACGACGAAGGCGCCTACGTCGGCGAACGCACGCTGACCAACGCCCTCGCCTACTCCGACAACTCCGTCTTCGCCGAAGTCGGGTTGCGGGTCGGCACCCAGCGCATCGCCGACCTCGCCCACCGGATGGGGATCACGACCCCGATCTCGACCAACCCGGCGATGACGATCGGCGGCCTGCACGTGGGCGTCACGCCGCTGGACATGGCCCACGCGTATGAGACGATCGCCCACGGCGGCCAGCGCGTGAGCGGCACCCTGGCCGAAGACGACGCGCCCGTCGGCATCCAGGAAGTCGTCTCGCCCTCGAGCCCGCTCCCCGACGGCTCCCACCGCGACGTCAACCAGGTGCGCACCACGCCGGTCCTGCCCCCGGACGTCGCCGCCACCGAGACCGAAATGCTCGAGACGGTCCTTCAGTACGGCACCGCCAAGTCGGCCGCCCTGGACGAATTCGCCGCCGGCAAGACCGGCACGACCTCCAACTACGTCGACGCCTGGTTCGTCGGCTACAACCACAAGTACACGGTCGCCGTCTGGGTCGGCTACCCCGAAGGCGCACGGCCGATGACCACCGACTACGACGGCGGCCCCGTGCTCGGGGGCACCTTCCCGGCCCTGATCTGGCACGACTTCATGACCTCGGCGATGCAGATCGACAAGACCCGGGCCGAAGAATCGGCGGCGGCGGCAGCCGCACGGTCCGGGGGCAAGGCGAAGGGGACTTCGGGCACGAGCAGCGCCGAAGAACTCGTCCCGTCTGCGGGCGGCTCCTCGGGAACGCCCGCCCCCTCCGAACAGAAGACCGAACACCACGCGAGCCCGAACACCGGCGCCGGCACGGGTGGGGGCGCCGGAGGCGAAGCTGGTGGTGGCACCGGTGGAGGCGGTGGCGCCGCGGGGACAGGCGAACACGGCGCCGCCACGCCGGCGCCCGCTACACCAGCCGCACCGGTGACACCCGCTCCCTCCGCCCCTCAGACGCCGGCGACTCCCGCCCCCGCCGAAGCTCCGCCGTCATCCAAAGGCGGTGGCAGCCCAGGGGCGGGCGGGAATCCCGAAACCACGGGCGGCGTCAGCCCGACGGGGTAGGTACCCGACCGGGTAGGGGGTAGGGGGATGAGGATGGGTATCCATTTTTTCTCTGGTAATACTATGGCATTAGAGACTACTAAAGATATACAGGCGGGATACGCTGGGACACTTCAGGGCCGGGGACGGGACACGTTGCGGTTGCCGGCCACGCTGAACCGCCACTCCAGCTCGACCGCCTTCGTGATCCCGATCCGCGTGCCGATCACGACCGGGTGGTCCCACCCCTCGGAGCGTGGTTCGATCCTGATCGGACCGGTGCGCAGATCGCCCCCGTTCTCCGTCAGCTCGATGCCGAGCGCCTGGGTCAGCTTGCCCGGCCCCGAGCACAGGTCCGCGTCGCCCAGTCGTTGTGCGCCGCTTGCCGCCCGGCGCGCGCGCATCTGCTCGATCCCCGCGATCGGCTCCAGGGCCCTGATCAGCACCGCCGCGCCGACCCCCTCCGGCTCGCACACCGCGTTCAGCAGCGCGTGGATCCCGTACGACCGGTACACGTACGCGCGACCCGGGGGCCCGAACAGCGTCTCGGTGCGCGGCGTCAGCCCGACGAACGCATGACACGCGGGCTCGGAGTCGTGGTAGGCCTCGGTCTCGACGATCGCGCCGCTGCATTCGCCGTATGAAACCGTGCAGCCGATCAGCTCCTCGGCGACCTGCACGACCGGGCGATCGTAGAACCCGGCCGGCAGCCCCTCAGCCCGCCGGCGGGCCATCGAGCGTCGCCCTGGCCAGCTCGAGCTGCTCACGCACGCGCGCGAGCGAGGTGCCGCCCTCGGACACCTTGGACTCCAACCACGAGCTCTGCGTCAGCACCTCGCGGAACCGATCCTCGTGCGCGGCCAGCGTCTGGCTGTGTGCCGCCAGCTCGTCCGCCGTCAGCTCCGACAGCTGCCGGCCGCTGTCGAGCGCCGTGCGCACCAGCCCCGCGACGATCCCGTGCGCCTCGCGAAACGGCACCCCGAGCGTGACCAGCAGGTCGGCCACGTCGGTCGCGGCGATCAGCTCATCGCCAGCGGCCGCGCGCATCCGCTCACGGTCGAAGCTGGCTCCCGCGATCATCCCGGTCGCCGCCGCCAGCGCCAGCTCGATCGTGTCGACCGCATCGAACAGGTGCTCCTTGTCCTCCTGCAGATCCTTGTTATACGTCAGCGGCAGCGCGTGCATCACCCCGTGCAGGGCGGCGAGATGCCCGACCACGCGCGGCGCCTTGCCGCGCAGCAGCTCGGCCGCGTCTGGGTTCTTCTTCTGCGGCATGATCGAGCTCCCCGAGCTCCACGCGTCCGGCAACTCGCAGAACCCGAACTCGCTGCTCGACCACAGCACGAGCTCGGCCCCCAGCCGGGAGAGATGCGTGGCGCACGTCGCGGCCGCGTTCAGGTAGTCGAGCACGAAGTCCCGGCCCGACACCGCGTCGATCGAGTTCGGCGCGACCTCCGCGAACCCCAGCTCGTGCGCGAGGAGCCGGCGATCGGTGTCAAAGCTCACGCCGGCCAGCGCGCCCGACCCCAGCGGCAGCCGTCCCCCTGCCTCGCGCTCGGCGAACGCGAACCGCGCCCGGTCGCGCGCGAGCATCCAGAAGTACGCGAGCAGATGGTGCCCGAGATACACGGGCTGCGCCCGCTGCAGATGCGTATACCCCGGCATCGCCCAATCCAAGTGCGCTTTGGCCTGCTCCAGCAGCGCATCCATCAGCACGCCCACGGACACCTGCGTGCTCTCGGCGCGCTCGCGCGTGTACATCGCGAGGTCCGTGACCACCTGGTCGTTGCGCGAGCGCGCGGTGTGCAGCTTGCCCCCGACCGGCCCGGCGATCTCGGTCAACCGCCGCTCGATCGCCATATGAATGTCCTCATCGTCGGGCGCGAACGGGAACCGGTCCTCGGCGAGCTCATTCTCGACCGCGTCGAGTCCCTTCAGCAGCGCATCGCGATCCTCGACCGCGATGATCCCCCGGTCGGCGAGCATCCGTGCGTGCGCGCGCGACTGGGCGACGTCGTACGGCCACAGCCGCCGGTCGAACGCGATCGAGGCGTTCAGGCGCTGAAAGTCGGGGTGCTGGGGCTCGCGGAATCTGGACACGAGCGCTCAGTGTATGGCGGTGCGCCCATATCGATCAGAACACCCTGGCCAGGTCAACGGCGAATCCTTCCAGCAAGTCGGTGCGCAGCACCGCTCCCGCCGCGAGAACCTCATCATCGGCGTCCCGCATCACGCGAGTGAGGGTCCCCGCTTCGGGATCTGCCAACCACAACTCGCGGACACCCGAGTCCATGTACACCTGCCGCTTGGGCCCGAGGTCGTTCATCCGCGTGGACGGTGAGAGCACCTCCACAACGAGATCGGGCACGACCGTGAACGGTCCCCGCACGATCGGCGGGCGGCGATCCTCACTCCACCACGAGATGTCCGGAGCCAGGTGCTCGCCGCCAGGAAGGGCGACGAAGATCTCCTGCAGAACGAGCCCCCGCTTCGCCGCCTGCTCTTGCCAGCGATCCAGCGCGGAAAACAGCTTGCCCTGAACCCAGGATGTCGGGCCGGATACAGGCGACATCATGACGGCCTCCCCTCCAAACAACTCCATCGGCAGACGCCAGTCGGCCACCGTCTGCTGCTCGATGAATTCGATCGACTCGACATGGGGGTGGGTGACGGTGACGGTAGCCACCGCTCGAAGGTAGCAGACCGCCTGGCCACCCACCCCACTGAGCAAGACGATTTACTCGACCAGGCCCGGCGTCAACCTCGCCGGGCTGGTGCCGGCTGGGGTCCTCCACGCGTGCTCGTGCGCTCAACCTTCTCATCGAGCTCGACGTCGATCAGCCGGTCGTCGTCGAACCAATGACCGTACTGGTGCTTGCCGTCCTTGTCCACTTTCGGCACGAGCAGCACCTGGTCGCACCCCGAGATGTACGAGGTGAAGCCCGCACAGCGACCTTCGAAACCAGTCAGGTAGTCCCGATAGAGCCGCCCGAACTTGATCTTCGGCGCCTTCCCATCGCGTTTCCCAGCCTTCTGCGTCTTGTCCTTCAGTCCCATGTTTCGCTCCTTTCGGTGTTGGATTTCCGACACCGTAGGACCGCCTCTCACGAGATCAAGGGCATGTGCAGTTTTGACTCACTCTTGGCACAGTTTTGTGACATTTCGCCAGAGAACGCTCGTCCTCTTTCAGCCTGTGTAGTGTGGTTTTGCCTCAGCAGGGTACGACGCGGATCGCACGACGTGGGCTGTCACCAGCTTGCCGATATATCAATCGGATCGCGCGAGTTCGGTCGCACAGGTCAGAGATAGATGACCTCGACATCGAGCCGGTCGTAGGGTGGGTAGTAGCCGCGCCGTTGGCGTCAGCGCTCACCGGCGAATCTGTTCCAGCGTCTCGCGCACCATCTCCTGCGTCAGCACCGGCATCGGACGATCGGCGACCGCCACCAGCCGTCCACCCTTCTTCTCCAGACGGACAGGCGTCGTGGGATGCTCGACCTCGAGCCGCCCGTCCACAGCGCTCAGCTCCAACTTCTGCCCCGGCTTGAACCTGAGCTGCTCCCGCAGCCGCTTGGGAACCACGATCCGCCCAGCCTTGTCAATGGTTGCGATCATGGTAGAAGTCTACCACTGCACGGGTCTACCGCCCAATCGCCTCCCGCAGCGCCTCCGCCACCCGCGCGACCTGACCTTCAGTCATCTCCGGGAAAAACGGCAGCGCCAGACTGCGCGCGGCCACGTCCTCACACACCGGAAACTCCCCCTCGCGATGGCCATACTTTTCGCGGTAGTAGCTCATCAGATGGATCGCCGGCAGATACGGCTTGCTCTGCACACCCCGCTTCGCCAGCTCGCGCACGGTCTCGTCGCGATCCACACCCCGCGGGACCTGCACGACGAACACGAACCACCCGCGCTTATCTCCGTCTTTGTCCTCGCATGGGAGTGTCAGCGCATCGTCAACGAGGGCTTCCCGATACCACCCGGCGACCCGCACCCGCGCTGCCAACATCTCCTCCAGCCTCCCCAGCTGAGCGATCCCCAACGCACACGCCACATCCGACAACCGGTAGTTGAACCCAAGCCGATCGTGATCCAACCACCCCATGTCCTGCGCCCGCCCCTGATTGCGCTCCGAATCGATTCGCGCCTTCATCGCGGCATCCCCAAGCGTAACCCTGCCCCCCTCACCGGTAGTGATCTGCTTGTTCGCATAGAACCCGAACACAGCCGGACTCCCCCGCCCCCCCACAGCCACCCCATCGGCATGCCGAGCCCCCAACGCCTCACACGCATCCTCGACGATCGCCACCCCACGCCGCTCGGCAATCGCCTCGAACGCCGGCATATCGGCGGGATACCCAAATATATGCACGGGCAACATCGCCTTGGTCCGCTCGGTAACGGCCGCCTCAGCCGCCCCCGGGTCGAGATTGAGAGTCACAGGATCGATATCGGCAAACACCGGCCGCGCCCCCTCATACACAACCGCATTAGCTGACGCCACAAACGAGAACGGAGAGGTCACCACCTCATCCCCAGCCTCGACACCCACAGCCCGGACCGCCACATGCAGACCCGCGGTCCCACTCGACACCGCACTCGCGAACCGCGCGCCCACATTCGCGCACATCATCTCCTCGAACTCCGCCACCCGAGGTCCAAGCGACAGTTGCCCCGACCTGAGAACTTCCAGAACAGCCTCCTCCTCGGCGACCCCGATCACAGGTTTAGCCAAAGGAATCAAGTCGTACACGTCAGCACCCCCAGAGCGACCCTTCAGACCTCGGCGGTGCGAGGATGCGGGCGGCCGGCTGCCTGCCCGGCACAGCGTCCGCGCCCACCCCTACACCTTGCCGGACGCACGGAGCATCGACACCGACGAGGGCCGGCCACTTTGCATCCCCCGCTCCAGCGAATCGACCAACGCATCCCAGGACGCCGCGATCAGGTTCTCGGACACCCCGATCGACCCCCACACATCGTGCCCATCCGAGGCGTCGATCAACACGCGCGTCACAGCCCCGGTCCCCTTCGTCTCATCCAGTATCCGCACCTTGAAGTTGACCAGATCGATGTCCTTCAGATGCGGATGGATCTCGCCGATGGCATCGCGCAGCGCCCGGTCCAGAGCATGCACCGGCCCATTCCCCTCGGCGGTGCGCACATACCGCTCGGAGTCCACCCAGATCTTGATCGTGGCCTCGGTCGTAGCGCGGCCGCCCGAGTGCTGCTCGACGATCACCCGCCAGGACTCGAGCTCGAACAGCGGCTCATACTCCCCCGCCTCGCGGCGCATCAACAACTCAAACGACCCATCGGCGGCCTCGAACTGGTAGCCGCGATGCTCGAGCTCCTTGACGCGCTCGACGACCCGCCGGGTGAGCTCGTCATCGACGGCGATCCCGGCCGCCCGCGCCTTCTCGGCGATCGCCGCCCGCCCCGACAGCTCGGAGATCAACACATCGCTGCGATTGCCGACCGTCTCCGGATCGACGTGCTCGAACATCTCGCTCGCCTCCCGCACCCCGGCGGCGTGCATCCCCGCCTTGTGCGCGAACGCGTGCTTGCCGACGTACGGCTGCGCCGGATCGGGCGTGCGATTGAGCAGCTCATCGACCAGGTGCGCGGTCACGGTCAGCCGCGCCAGCCGCTCGGGTGCGAGCAGGTCATAGCCCAACTTCAACTGCAGATCGGCGACGATCGTCACGAGGTTGGCGTTCCCGGTCCGCTCGCCGATTCCATTGATCGTCCCCTGCACCTGCGTCGCCCCGGCCTGCACCGCCACAATCGTGTTCGCCACGCCGCACCCGGTGTCGTCGTGCGCATGGATCCCCAGCGCCACGTGCGGCAACTCGGTGCGAACGCCGGCAACCGCATCGCGCACGTCCAGCGGCAGCGACCCCCCGTTCGTGTCGCACAGCACGACCCGCTCAGCCCCGGCATCGGCGGCCGCGCGCAGACATTCCAGCGCGTACTCCGCGTCTTCGCGATACCCGTCAAAGAAGTGCTCGGCGTCGAACACGACCCGCTTGCCCTTCGCGATCAGGTGCGCGATCGACTCGCCGATCATCGCCAGGTTCTCCGCACGCGTGACCTTCAGCACGGTCTCCGCCTGGGCGGCCGAGCTCTTGCCCACGAGCGTGCACACCGGCACAAACGACTCCGCCAGCACGCGCAGTCCCTCGTCCGCGGCCACGTCCACCCCGCGCCGGCGGGTCATCCCGAACGCGACCACCTCCGCGTGTTGCAGCCGCTCCTTCTCCAGCAACTCAAACAGCTCGAGCTCCTTCGGGTTCGACGCGGGAAACCCCGCCTCGATCATGTCCACCCCGAGCTCATCCAGCGCGCGCACGACCCTGACCTTCTCGGCCGCGGTCAATGTCATCCCGCCGCCGCCCATGCCGTCGCGCAGGGTCGCGTCGTATAACTGTATGTCGGCCATCGGCTCAGCCCGCGGATACGCCGGCGTCGCCCGCGGGTGTCTCGAGGTCGGCCGCGTCGACCACATCCAGCCACTCGCGATACCGCTCACTGCGCCCGTGGATCGCGTCGTCGAACGCCGCCTGCAGCACGCGCGTGATCTCGCCGGGCTCGCCCGTCCCGACCGGGTGGTCGTCGACTTCGCGTACCGGCACGAGCTCGGCCGCGGTGCCGGACATGAACACCTCATCGGCGAGATACATCTCCGCGCGCGCGACGTTTCGCTCCACGATCGTATACCCGAGGTCCTGCGCGATCTGGATGATCGAGCGCCGCGTGATCCCGTCGAGGATCGAGTTGTGCTGGCCGGGCGTCGCGATCTCGCCGTCGCGCACGACATACACGTTCTCGCCCGTCCCCTCGCACACGTGCCCGTGTTCGTCGAGCAGTATCGCCTCTTCATACCCCGACTTCGTCGCCTCGATCTTCGCGAGCACGCTGTTCAGGTACTGGCCCGAGGCCTTCGCGTGCGGGATCAGCGAGCGCGGGCCGATCCGCTCCCATGAGGACACCTTCGCGCGCACGCCTTTTTGCTTGCCCTCCTCGCCGAGATACGCGCCCCACTCCCAGCAGGCGATCGTCACGTCCACCGGCGCCTGCAGCGGGTTCAGCCCCATCTCGCCGTACCCGCGGAACACGATCGGGCGGATGTAGCACGAGCGCAGCCCGTTGCGGGCGACCACTTCGCGCGTAGCCGACCGCAGCTCCTC
>Ga0335075_10015794_pt1 | contig 11303 bp, 11 predicted proteins | sample Lox_Sample_24_FD_206723 | JGI IMG/M metagenome (GOLD analysis project Ga0335075, IMG submission 206723) | Soil microbial communities from Loxahatchee National Wildlife Refuge, Florida, United States - Lox_Sample_2.4 | ecosystem: Environmental > Terrestrial > Soil > Wetlands | place: USA... | reverse complement strand
AGAGTTGCAACAAGCAACTTGCTGTGCATCTTCTGCTTTTTGGCCGCGTCTGAGTGTACTCTCACGCTCTTTTTTTGCGAGCTGGCGGTGCGTGCCCACCTCCTTCCGGGCCGGATCGGGGGGCAGGCATGACCTCCTTCAATAGGCCCGCGCCGGTCTGACCAGCAACAACACCCTTCCAGCACAACGTCCGGCATAGCCCTGCCATCAAAGAGCTGTTTAATCGCTGTCACTATGCTGTTGCTTCTATGCTCGCTGACCGCTACAGTGAGGTGGGAGCAGCAGCTAATAGCTGCACGAGGCCCGCCGCAAGGAAGGAGGAGTAGCAGTTATTAGCTGCTGTGAGCACCGAGACACCAGTCGGGGCGCCAACCCCAAAGGAGGTAACACATGACCGCCAGCCTTGCTCCAGGCGTTAAGTGGCAGCAGGCAGCAGGCGACCGCATCACGGTCACCCTGATCCCGACCGTCCAGGCCGATCTCCAACGGCTCCATGAGCGCACGAAGTTGTCGAAGACGGATATCGCGAACCGCGCCATCACGTCCTACGCCTTCTTCGAAGACCTCCTGGATACCGGCCACGACGTGATCGTCCGGGACCCCAGGACAGGAGAGACCCAACTTGTCCGATTCCTGTAGCGCCCCGTCGGGGACAAGCATCCGCTGGGCCTCTGTAGTTGAGGCAGAGGCCCAGCGGGCCACCCATCGCTCGAAGAGCCTGAGGGCACCGGACTCGCGGGCTTCCCCAGGCCGCACGCCGGCCCAGGGAACTCCTGGGATCCGCCCGGAGGCTTCGAGCTGTCCAGTCGAGATCGCCAAGCCGAACGGAAGGAGGTTCTGATGATGGTGACGCTCGTAATCCTGGGAGTCCTGTTCCTGGCAGGTGCAGGGACTGGCTGCCTAATGATCCTCGTAATCGGAATTCACCGCGAAGAGAAGGCGCGAACCCTCACGGCCACGCAGTGCCGTAGCCGTCTTATAGCCGGCACCCGTGCCATCAACGGGGTGTACACGCGTGGTCTTGACACGAGTCAAGAATCACAGGCGCGGACCCGGCGCGATGCGCTGGTCCTCGCAGGCCACAACACCAAAGCAGCGTGAAGATGCGGAAAATGTCACGTCCACGCGGAACTCACGAGGCTCCCGGCTCGGTTGCTTCTGCGGATGGTCCACTGGCCGTCCCATGCACTGAGCACGGGAGCCTCGCAGGTTGGCCAATCAGGTGGCATCCGCGATCGGCCGGAGGCACGTGACCCGGTCATTTGGCATCGAGCAACGGGCGTATCTCACCGTCGGGCCCGAACCGGAAGTTAAGCGCCCACTTGCTGAGATCGGCCGTCACCTCGTCTGGGTGTCGGCTCAGCTTGCCAAGCAGGATTTGGGACAGGTCTTGCTCTCGATTTTCCCTGGGCTGCGCAGTGGCCATCAGCAGGTAAGCGGCCGCCCGTGCTGGACGCCGCAGCATGTTGGCCTGATCGCCCTCCATATTCGCCAATTCGGTTAGAACGCCGGCGAGTCTTCCTCGGGCTCTGTTGGCAGCCACTTCGGCACCTGGGACACCGAAACAGTCGCCGACGGCGAACAGTGCAGTATGCAACTCAGTGACGTGCGCTCGGGGTGGTGCCACGAGTGCGCCCATCCCGTCATGCTGCAGAACCTTGTGAGCGTCCAGGCAGGCACGGACGAGGTGCTCCTCGACAAATCGATCGCGTCTGGTCAGGAAACCGAGAGCAAACTCAGCCCGGATTCGAATCCACGCGTCCCTCTCTCGCTCTAGCAGATAGCCAAGCGCATCCGCCACAGGGTCCACCCAGCCGCCTGCGATCACTGTCTCGATGGCCTGCCGACGGTAGACACCTGCGTTCTGGATGATCATGTGCAAGAACAGGCTCTTCGTACCGGTCCGCAACTGATCCGGTATGTCAGCGGCGTCCAATTGACTCGCAGCTTCCTGAACGTGCTCGAACCAGAGCTCGTCAACCGTGGGCCATGCGTTGCACACGGGTTCACCCGTGTCGATGACGTGCCCCAGCGTCTCCGCGATCCATCTCAGCCCGGCATTGGCATCAGGCCGCTCGTTGGGATCTCCGAATTCCTCCATAACCAGGCGCAGCTGAGTTTCGGTCCGCGTTCGGTCAGACGGGCTTCCGGCCACCGCACGTTCCCACAAACCCATCGCCGCAGTGCCGCGCTCCCTTATCGTGGCCTCGCTGTTTCTCGCTCGCAGCAGGAGCGCATCCTGAATCCAATCATCTGTTGCCGGTGACCATGCCATCGGAACGGAAATCGCGAGTTCGAGATCGAGGCTTCTGCCCGCGTAGATGCTGCGCTTTCGCAGTTCTTCGGAATCGCGTATCAAACCGCGGACCCACGACTTCAGCGCGTCAGCATGCTCACTCCTAGCGTTGAGCCTCACAAGCTTAGTGATCGCTCGCCACACCCGGAAGCCCAGAGGTGAGTAGCGCAGCTGGTAGTCCAGAATGCCGCGCATTCGGTCGAAGGCGTAGCTAGCCAGGCTGCCAAGCAGAATCTGCGCGTCATGGTTCATCATCGTGGGCGGAGCCACGGAGATCAGGATGAGCCGATTGACGAGGTGGTCGAGGTCGTCACGGTATCGGTCACGTATCCGGCCAAGGCTCTGGCCGGTCGAGTCCATCTTGTCGGCCGCTACGAACGCAGCGAGCAGAGCTGACGCTTGTATTAGGACCTCAACGTCGCTAGCCGGCGGATCTTTGAGGATCTTCGCAGTCCAGCTGGGCGGAATGTGCGCGGTCAGCGAACGCGTGCCATGGCCTCGGTGATCAGCAAATAGTCTGAGCGCAAGCGAGCACAAGCCGCCGGTCCGGTCCACATCAGGTGCCAGTGCGCCGATAATCTCATCGAGCTGTTCTAGCTGCTTCGCGGTCGGCCCATTCTTCAATGCCGTCGTCAGGGCCGGCCCGGCACTCGTCGTAGAGGTGCCGAAGCCCGCAGCGAGTGCAATCCTGCCCTGGCTAATGCCTGGCACCTGCTTCTTCAACAGCGCAAGCTGGCCCGTGGTGGCGTAACAGAGTAACTCGCGGGCAGAACTGATGTCCGTAATCTGCGGTGATACACGCCCATTCGACATTGCCGGGCCCCTCCCACCCGTTGCATGATTTGTAGCAAGTGTTAATGAAACTTATCAGAACGCTATGCGAGCGCACCAGTTTCGTTGTGCTGATTCGCCCGAGTGAGCCACCGTAACACTGCGTCACAGGCGCTAACCCGCAATAAAACATTGGTCCAAACCTAAATTCGAATTAAGACTGAAAGCTTGGCAAACGCCATTCAGCAATGCATGCTATTAGGAACATCCATCAGGCGCTCGATCAGCGAATTCTGGGAGGCGAGGAAGCTACTGTGACAGAAGTAATGGCAAGTTACGAGCAAACCGGCCTCGTGGGGGCCCTAACGGCGGCGGTTTTGGCTGGTGCCAGTTCTTCTACCGGTGGAGAATGCCTGGCCGATGGGCATTGTGTGCGTTGCCAAGACCACTACGGACGGACTGTCCGCAGGCAGGGCCACCTCCGTTGGCTTGCCGCGAGCCTACTCAAGTGAATCGTGGGCCCCAGAACGTATCGGCGGTAGCGTCCAGTGACGCCTCCGTACAGCCCACTCGGCTTAGTCAGCTTCTGGGAGCCTCAGCCCTCGGCAGGGTCGCCTTGCGCTGGGGCCGGCGGCGCGGAGCCGAGGCGGCGCGGGCTAGCCGTCGGCAGACTTTCGGTGCGGCGCGAATCACGGGTGCGCCGACAGATGCGGAAGACAGCCGACGTCGGCAAGGCCAGCTCCAGGCCAGCCAACCCGATGAACCAGTCGACGGCATGTAGGGCGTATCTTGCGCCGACATAGGCGGTAGCGACAGCGCCGATCACGCTAATGGGGATCGTGAGGACGCTGAAGAGCACGTGCGTCTCGCTCGCTGGAACAGTCGTGCCCACGGCGACGGTGCCTGCCACGGTCCTGATCTCGAGGGTTGCCGACGTAGTCGGGTTCTCCGGAGTGGGAGACCGCATCTGCGCGGGCTGCTTGGGGCTCGGGGTTACCCGCGAGCTATCGTCAACCGGACGAACGGGCTCGGCTGGCATCGGCGTCACTGGCGTGGCGCTTATCTCGAGGTATGCCGACCTGGTCAGATCCCCGCCCTCACCTTTGCGAGAGCGGCGACGCTGTCGGCGTGCCATCTTGCCCATAACCGCAGTGTAGAGGCCGGCCGACTCTGACGAGCAGTACGTTGATGTTAAGTCTATGTTAAATCGCTGGTCTAATGCTGTAAGTGAGCTGCAGAACAGGCGTCAGATCAATGCGTATGAACTGTAAAGCATTTGGGGTCGGGTCGTCAATCCCAGGCACGACCAGCGACTCGACCCTGCGACGCGATGATCTCGGCAGACATGTAGGGAACGGAAATCGCCCGCGAGCACCCTGCTCGCAGAGCTGTCAGACGATCTACGCCTCAGCGGCCAGCGCGGCACCGATCCGGCGCAGCTGGGCGGTCGCACCGCCGAGCGCGAACTCGTTGTGCTTAGCCGCGGCGAAGTATCGGTGTATCTCGCCGTCCATGTCGATGCCGACGCCGCCGTGGATGTGCACGGCAGTGTGCGCAACCCGGTGCCCGCCCTCGGCCGCCCAGAACTTGGCCGTCGCGATCTCAGTCTCGGCGGGCAGCCCGGCATCCAGCCGCCAGGCTGCTTGCCAGAGCGTCAGCCGGATGCCCTCGATGTCGATGTAGGCATCAGCGAGCCGCTGCGAGACCGCCTGGAAGCTGCCGATCGGCTTGCCGAACTGCTCGCGGGTGCGAGCGTAGGCCGCCGTCAGCTCCAGCGCCCGCTCGGTGACGCCCAGCTGGTGCGCACACAGGCCCACGGTGGCCCGAGCCGCGAGCCAGTCGGTGATGTCCGCCCCGGCAGCGATGCCGCCGAGGATCCGGTCATCAGGCACGGTCGCGCCGACAAACTCGACCATGGCTGTCCCGTTGCCGCCGGTGACGTGCTGCGGGCGCACCATCACGCCTGGGTCCTCCGGGGTGACCAGGAAAACCGCCACGCCAGACGGCGTGCTTGCGGGCACGAGCAGAACGTCGGCGGTCACGCCCGCCAGCACCGTAGTTTTAGCGCCGGTCAGCAGCCAGCCACCCTCGGACTGATAAGCCGTGGTAGCCGGCTGACGCGGATCTTCACTGCCCTCCTCGGCCAGTGCCGCAGTGAGGACCATCTCGCCCTGGCCAGCCGGTTGCGCCCAGCGCTCCCGCTGATCTGCTGTTCCGAATTCTGCCAGCGCCGTTCCGCCGAGAACGATGGCGGACAGGTAGGGAACGGGCGCCACCGTCCGACCGACCTCGATCAGGACGCTGCACTGCTCCAGCAGGCCGAGCCCCACGCCGCCCGCCGCCTCAGGGAGGGCTGCCGACAAGATCCCGGCCTTGGCGAGCTCCGACCATAGTGTCGCGTCGAACCCGGTGCCATTGCGCTCGATTTCGCGCAGTTGCTCGGGCGTTACCCGGTCGGTCAGGATCTGACGGCTCAGGCCGCCGAGGGCGTCCTGCGCCGCAGTCCGCGTGAAATCCATAGATGTCCTTCGGAGCCTTAGGGGTTTCGCGGGTTTCGGGGGTCCACGGGGGTGTCCCCCGTGGGTGGGGGTGTCCCCCCGTGGGTCCTCCGGCTGAAGGGCAGGCCGAGCGCGGCCGCGCCGATGATGTCTCGCTGCACCTCGTTCGTGCCGCCGCCGAAGGTGAGGATGAGAGCCGAGCGCTGCGTGTGCTCGATCCTTCCGGCCAGCACCGCGCCAGGCGACCCGGTCCGGACCTCTGCATCGGCACCGAGTACTTCCATCAGCAGGCGGCATGCCTCGATCGTCAGCTCGGTGCCGTAGACCTTGGTGGCGGAGGCGGCCGCAGGACCGGGCGATCCCGCCTCGGCCGCGATCCGCCAGTTGACCAGCTTGAGGAACTCGGCCTTGGCATGCACCCGCGCCAAGTTGAGCTGGACCCATTCCTGGTCAATGACGCGCCGGCCATCGGCCAGCTTCGTCGACCTGGCCCAGTCGGTCACGGCAGCGAGTGCCGACTGGACGGGAGCGGCCGAGGTAAGCGCGACCCGCTCATGATTGAGCTGGTTGGTGATCAGGGGCCAGCCTCTGCTCTCCTCGCCGACCAGGTTGGCCGCCGGCACCCGCACGTCGGCGTAGTACGTAGCGCTGGTGGTAACGCCGGCCAGCGTATGCACCGGGGTGTAGGAGAAGCCGTCTGCGTCGGTTGGCACGATGATGATCGACAGTCCCTTGTGCCGGAGGGCGTCGGGATCGGTACGGCACGCTAGCCAGACGTAGTCGGCGTACTGGATCAGGCTTGTCCACATCTTCTGGCCGCTGATCACGTAACTGTCACCGTCGCGCACCGCCTTCGTGCGCAGCGAGGCCAGGTCCGTGCCAGCGCTTGGCTCGGAGTAGCCGATAGAGAAGTGCAGCTCACCGGCCGCGATCCGGGGCAGGAAGCGCTCTTTCTGCTCCGGCGTGCCGAAGCGCATGATCGTGGGAGCGACCGTATTGATTGTCAGGAACGGCACCGGCACCCCGGCGACCGCCGCCTCGTCGGTGAAGATCAGCTGCTCGAGTACCGAACGGTTCTGACCGCCGTACTCTGCTGGCCAGCCCAGCGCAAGCCACCCGTCTATGCCGAGCTGGCGGACGACCTCCTTGTAGACCTTGCCGTCACCGTACTCGCCGCTCGCGCTGGCCAGCGCCGCGCGACGCTCAGGTGTCATCAGCCCGGCGAAGTACTCGCGCAGTTGCTGGCGCAGCCGCTCCTGCTCAGGCGTGTAGCTGATGTGCATTCAGGCCCAGTCTCCGCTCAGTAGAACGTCCGCGCTCAGTAGAACGTGTTCTAGTTGAGTGTAGCGGGAACGCCCCGGCAGGAACCAGGCTTAGCGGCGCCAGCCCCTCCAGGCTGGTCCCTTGCCCGTGAGATGGAACGCCAGTAGCGCGAGGCCGGCAAGCAGGAGGCTGAACGGCGAGAACACAGTGCCAGCTGCGACGCCGGCGGCATTGATAAGGAACGCGATTGCGAACAGCACCGCGGCGATAAGGGCAAGCATGGCGTCTCCAGGTCCTTGTTAACCGGAAAATCCGGCGGGCCAAACTACCCGGACAGCCGGCCTTCACTCTGACGCCAGGCGCTGTGTAGTCCAGCCCCGGCCGGCTTAAATGGAACGTGTTCTACGTCGTCTCAGGGAGGATGGCAGCATGGCCGAGGCTTACATCGTCGACGCGGTCCGCACTCCGGTCGGCCGACGCGGCGGCGGCCTGGCCGAAGCGCATCCGGCCGACCTGGGTGCCCATGTCATCAGCAGCCTGCTGAACCGCACCGGAGTCGACCCGCTCGCCGTCGACGACGTGGTCTTCGGCTGCGTCGACAGCATCGGCCCGCAGGCAGGCGACATTGCCCGGACAGCATGGCTGGCCGCGGGTCTGCCGGAGGAGATTCCCGGCGTGACAGTGGACCGTCAGTGCGGTTCGTCTCAGCAGGCCGTGCACTTCGCCGCCCAGGCGGTGATGAGCGGCACCGCGCACGTGGTGGTGGCCGGCGGCGTACAGAACATGTCCCAGATCCCGATCGCGGCCGCGATGCTGGCTGGCCAGCAGTACGGGTTCGCCGATCCGTTCTCCGGGTCGAACGGCTGGCTGGCCCGGTACGGGGATCAGGAGATCTCGCAGTTCCGCGGAGCCGACCTGATCGCGGCCAAATGGGGCATCAGCCGGGCCGAGATGGAAGCGTATGCACTGGCCAGTCATCAGCGGGCAGTGGCTGCCATCGACGGCGGCGCGTTTGCCGGCGAGATTGCCTCCTACGGGCCCGTTTCGGTCGATGAATGCCCCCGCAGGGACACCTCCGCCCCGAAGATGGCCGGCCTGAAGCCATTGCGCCCGGACGGATTCATTACCGCGGCTCTGTCCAGCCAGATCGCCGACGCGGCCGCCGCCATACTCGTCGTGTCAGAGGCGGCGCTGGCCGAGCACGCGCTAACCCCGCGAGCGCGGATCCATCACCTCGGCGCGCGCGGCGCCGATCCGGTGCTGATGCTGACCGCGCCAATCGCGGCGACCGCTCACGCGCTGAAGGCGACCGGGCTGAGCATCGACCAGATCGACCTGGTCGAGATCAACGAGGCGTTCGCCAGCGTCGTGCTGGCGTGGCAGCGGGAAACCGGCGCCGACCTCGGTCGCGTCAATGTCTGTGGCGGCGCGATAGCACTCGGTCACCCGCTCGGGGCGACCGGCGCCAGACTGCTCACGACACTGCTGAGCTCACTGGAGCGGACCGGCGGCCGCTACGGCCTGCTGACCATGTGCGAGGGCGGCGGGCAGGCGAACGTGACCATCATCGAGCGCGTCTGAGTCGCCTGACGGGCTCATGCCAGGATGTACCGATGAGCAGCCCTCGCGATACCGCCCTGGACCTGATCGCCTTCCTCGACGCCTCTCCGTCGCCGTATCACGCCGCCGCCGAAGCACTGCGCCGGCTGACCGCGGCAGGTTTCAGAGAGCTCACCCAGGCCGCCAGGTGGCCGGACGATCCGGGGCGCTACGTCGTAGTGGACGGTGGCTCGGTGTTCGCGTGGATCGTGCCGGCAGGCAGCCCGGCTGACGCGCCGTTCAGGCTGCTCGGCGCGCATACAGACAGCCCCACGCTGCGCGTGAAGCCGCAGCCGGATACCGGGCAGGCCGGTTTCCGCCAGCTCGGCGTCGAGGTCTACGGCGGAGCGCTGCTCAACTCCTGGCTCGACCGCGACCTAGGTCTCGCGGGCCGCGTGGTCGTGCGCGCGCCGGGCGGCCCGCAGGTCCGGCTGGTTTGGGTGGACCGGCCGCTGCTGCGGGTTCCACAGCTCGCCATTCACCTGGATCCAGGGCTGCGGGCCGACGGGCTGAAGCTGGATGCACAGCAGCATGTAGTGCCCATCTGGTCGCTCGGTGCACCCGATCCTGGCGGGTTCAGCCGCTTCCTGGGAGCCGAGCTCGGCGTCCCCGCGCAGGACATCCTGAGCTACGAGATCGTGACGTATGACCTGCAGGGCGGGAGGCTGGTCGGCGCCAGCGAGGAGTTCGTGAGCTCGGGCCGGCAAGACGACCTGGTCTGCTCCCATGCGTGCGTGTCAGCGCTGAGCGCGGTCGCTGCCCAGCCGCCGTCGCAGCACGTCAGCGCCGTTGTGCTGTTCGACAACGAGGAGATCGGCAGCCGGTCGACCACCGGGGCCGACGGCGCCTGGCTTGGCAGGCAGCTCGAGCGCACGGTGCTCGCCCGCGGCGGCAGCCGTGATGACTACCTGCGGGCCGTCAGCTCCTCGCTGCACGTGTCCGCGGACATGACGCACGCGACGCACCCCAACTATCCCGACAGGCACGAGCCTGGCCACTGGATAGCGCTCGGCGGCGGGCCCGTGCTGAAGGTGAGCGCCAACGTCTTCTACGGAACGACCGCGCCGACGCAGGCGGCCTTCCTGCTTGCTGCCGAGCAGGCCAAGGTCCCCGTGCAGTACTTCGTTAACAAGAGCGGAGTTCGCAGCGGATCGACGATCGGCCCGATCGTCGCAGCGGGCCTGGCCATCCCGACGGTGGACGTCGGCAACCCGAGCCTGGGGATGCACTCGGCTCGCGAGCTGACCGGAACTGCCGACGCCGCGATGCTGATCGCCGCGCTGACGGCTTTCCTGAAGCCGGTATAGCTTCTGAGGGCGACACAAGGTTGCGGCGCCGACAGAGGTTCGCGAGTCCGGCCTAGCCCGCTGGCCGACCGCCGCGCAGGGCGCCCGCCTGAGATCTAATCGACACTGCGAAGTCCAGCGCTTCGGTGGCAAGCGCCAGCCAGTTCAGGTCCGAGGCGGGATCCAGGCTGAGCCACTCCCGCATCGGCGTCCCCTTGTTAGCGTCGAACGCCGCGCCGTTACCAGACCTGATCAGCGCAGCGACCCGCCCGGCGGGCAGTTTGAGCACGAGCCTCCCGCGAACCAGCATCGCGAAGATCTTGCCGTCGTAACGCAGCGCACTGCGCCCGAAGCCGCCGCCGCCACGGGGCGGGGTCACTCGGTCGATGCCCATGAGGGCATCGACCAAGTCCTCGTACCGATCCCGGATCGGGTCCGCGCTACCCAGCACCGTCCTAGGCTAGACCGCTCATCTGACAGTGGACCGGGCGGAGGAGATGTCGTTGAGTGCATCCCCGATCTGCCGGAAGGCCAGCACGGTGACGACCAGCACGATCAGCGGTGGGTACACCTCCCACGGGTAGCTGTCGAACAGGTTGTTCACGCCATCGGTGAGCATGGTGCCCCAGTCCTCGAACGGCGGCGGCGGGCCGAGGCCGAGAAAGCTCAGCGCGGACAACGCGTAGATAGCGTCGGCGACCGCGAAGGTTGTGGTGACGATGAAGATGTTGAAGGTGTTCGGCACCATGTGCCGGAACAGGATGCGGGTCCGGGTCGATCCCATCGCCGTCGACGCCTGCACGAAGTCCCGCGTCTTCAGGGACAGCACCTGAGCGCGGACCAGGCGGCACACATACGGCCAGGACAGCAGGGTCAGCAGCAGGATGATCGTCAGCAAGCTGAGATTGAACATGCTGGCGCAGATCAGCAGCAGGATGAAGGTCGGCACAGCAAGCAGGGTGTCGACGATCCGCATGAGGATCGCGTCGACGAAGCCGCCGATCATGCCGGAGATCGCCCCGTAGAGAGCCCCGATCACGGTGCTGGCGATGGCGACCGCGAAGCCGAGTTCCAGCGAGGACTGACCGCCGACCATGAGCCGGCCGAGTATGTCGATGCCGTATTCGTCGGTGCCGAGCGGATGGCCCGGTCCTGGCGGCAGGTTCTCGAGGTTCAGGTTGGTGATGGTCTGGTTCGTCCGGTAGATCAGCGGCCCGACAAAGCAGAACAGGACCAGCAACAGTACGACGGCGCAGCCACCGATAGCGCGCTTGTTGTGCAGGAAGTCGTCAAGAATCAGATTCCTGGAAACGGCCGGGCCGGCTATCTCGCCGCCCGCCGGTACGCCAACCGGCTCGGCGACCGTGGTGCCGTCAGGCGACTGCATGGCGGATCCTTGGATCGAGTACTCCGTAAGCGATGTCGGCGGCGAGGTTGCCGACCACTGTTGCGACGCCGATGATCAGCGTCGCGCCGAGCAAGACCGGGAAGTCGTGCTGCAGGGCCGACTGCCAGAACAGCAGCCCCATGCCGGGGAAGTTGAAGATTGCCTCGGCGATGACGGCGCCCGCCACGATGTCAGGCAGCGAC
>Ga0335075_10015791_pt1 | contig 11304 bp, 12 predicted proteins | sample Lox_Sample_24_FD_206723 | JGI IMG/M metagenome (GOLD analysis project Ga0335075, IMG submission 206723) | Soil microbial communities from Loxahatchee National Wildlife Refuge, Florida, United States - Lox_Sample_2.4 | ecosystem: Environmental > Terrestrial > Soil > Wetlands | place: USA... | reverse complement strand
TGGACTACCACCTGCGCCAGGCTCGGGTGCCCGCGCCCGGCGGCCGCCGCGAGCTTGACCAGCTGATCGGCGAGATCGCGAGCACGCCGCTGGACCGCGGCCGCCCGCTATGGGAGATGTACATCGCCGAGGGACTGGCCGAGAACCGGATCGCGATCATCCACAAGGTGCACCACGTGCTGGCTGACGGTGTCGCATCGGCCAACCAGATGGGCAAGGCGTTAGAGCCACATCAACCGGCCCATGTCGGGCTGCTGAATTCGGTTGGCCCGCCGCCCACGCGAGCCGACCTACTGCGGGCGGCCACCCGCGACCACGTGGAACTGATCCGCAAACTCCCTCGGCTGGTGAAGGAGACGGCTACCGGCGTTTCCCGGGTGCGGCGCCGGTCCAAGGAGCGTGGCGCGCATCCCGATCTCGCCCGGAACTTCGCCCCACCGCAATGCTTCGTCAACCACCGCGTGACGCCGGGCCGGCGGTTCGCCACCGCGCCGCTGGCACTGTCCGACGTCAAGGAAACCGCCAAGCACCTCGGGGTGACGCTCAACGACATCGTGTTGGCGATGGCCTCCGGCGCGTTGCGTCAGCTGCTGCTGCGCTACGACGGACATGCGGACGCACCGCTGATCGCCGGTGTGCCAATCAGTTACAACACGTCCCCTGAGCGTCTCGACGGCAACGAGTTCACCTATATGACGCCATCGCTACCGGTTCATATCGACGACCCGCTCCAGCGGGTCGAGCTGACGTCGATGGCGACCAAGATCGCTAAAGAGAACCACCAGTTGCTCGGGCCCACGTTGCTGCCGGCCTGGCTGTCCTACCTTCCGCCCGCGCTGGCGCCGCGGTTCTTTCGGACGCAAGCCCGGCGCGTCGAGTCAGCCAGCGTGATGAATTTGACGATCTCCAACGTGCCGGGGCCGCGGGAGCGCGGACACATCGAGGGCGCGACGGTCAGCGAAATCTATTCCGTCGGGCCGGTTGTGGCGGGAAGCGGGCTGAACATCACGGTGTGGAGCTACGTGGATCAGCTGGCCATTTCGGTGCTGACCGACGACGTCACGTTGGTCGATCCGCACGAGGCGACCGACGCAATGATCGACGCCTTTACCGAAATACGAAGAGCTGCAGGGCTTTCCGAACAGCTTAGGCCGCTGGCCGCGGCCCTTCCGCTGGCCGCCGCGGCGAGCTGACCCGCTATCCCAGTGCCGGCAACCGGCGCTTGCGTGCGAGCCGGTCGAGCGCCGTGTGCATCACCTTGCTACGTGGGCATCGACCGCGACGACGCCCGGCTCGGTCAGCGTCGGGTCCCACTTGGGGACGTTCGGGATCTCTTGGGCTGCAGAATCTTTGACCAGCTGCGTGGTTGGCATAGGTGGTCCCTTGTAATGTGGTGGCGGGCTGCGGCAGTTCCGGCGAAATCGTCCGGACTGGACCTGTGCAGCAGCGTCAGCTTTACAGAGCGAGTGAGGACGTCACGTTTTGTGGCATATTGCATAGATGGCTCGTCCGGCATATGGGAATTCCCACATATCCGGGTTAGAAGTTTGCTACGGTCCGTCTGTGGCGGTGCGGGACTGCCGCGAGCGGTTGATCGACGCCACCCTGAACCTCTGTATCAGGTGTGGGTACGAAACGACGACTATCGACCAGATTGCCGCCGAGGCCGAGGTGCCGACGGCCGACTTTGCCCGCCACTTCGGGACAAAGGACGCAGTTCTGCTGTGCATCGTGGAAGACCTGCTACATGCCACCGCCGCCGCACTGAAGAACGTTGACGCCGCAGCCGGTCCAGAGCAAGCGCTGCTCCTCGCCACCACCGAAGTGTTGACCGCGATCTCCGGCGGCCGCGGCGTGATCACGCTTGACCGGATGCTCGCGATGGCCCAGATCGTCACCGCCAACCCTGACCTGCGAAAGCAGGCGTCGTTAATCCGTAAGCAGGTGTTGACCCAGGCGCTTGCCGATTGGGTTGGAGTCGGTGCGGAGGATCGACGCGTGCGCCACGCGGTGACGAAGTGGTCGGCGATCGCTGCCGGCGCGTATGTTGGCGCCGGCAGCATGGGGGACCACTACGATCCGCGCCAAGATGATCAACTGATGGAGCGGGGAATCGCCGAGCTCACCGCGAGCTTCGCCGACGTCATGGGCGATGACCCTCCACCCTCGGAGTGACGGCTTGCGAGTTGTCGCCAATTCCCGTGAGAGCTTCCTCCAAACGCAGTATCTGGCGCGGTCATCTCGCGTACCACCGCAGTTTGCCGCGGCGAACATGGGATGAGACCGCAGCCTGTCGAGTGCGATGGTCAGCACCTTCGCCGCCGGGGGTTGGCCCAATTCGGGACCAGGGTCTACGGAAGCATCAACGACGTGGTCTGTATCAGGTCGGGAAACGGAAAGTGCGACACTGTTCCCGAAAGGTCACGAGATGAAAGCACTTGGGATGGCGGCGGCAACCGTCGTAGCCCTCGCACCGTTCTCGGTGGTAGCCACCTCACCTGATGTGGCACGGGCGGCTCCATGTGCCGGCCTTTTTGCAAACCCCACATCCTGCGAGAACTGTCTGCATTTGGTGGAGGTGTATCACACCTCGAACGTCTGCGATAAAGCCGCGCCGTCCGGCCCGGCCCGGGCGGCCCCGAGCACGATGCCGGTGGAGACTCCGGAGGCTCTACCGGAGCCGGTTGTGCCGGAGCCGGTTGTGCCGGAGCCCGCTCTACCGGAGCCCGCGCCACCAAGCATGATTCCGGTGCAGAGCCCACCCCCACAGGTCGTTCCGCCAAGCCCTCCGCCCCCGAGCGCGATTCCGGTGGCCGCTCACGAGGAGCCCACCCAGCCCTGGTGGCCCCTGGCGTTGGGCTACGGGGCATTCGCGACGGCAGTGGGCCTTGTCGCCTGGATAATCAGTCGTGGAAAAAGAGCACGGATCTGACCGCTAGCTCCTTTCGATGATCTGGCGCACCACGGCGAATCGCTGCGGCGACCGCCGACGATCTCACTACAGTTGCGACAAGTTAGATGAAAGCGTGGGCAAAATGTGGGAACGGCGGGCGCCTAGGGGCAAATAGCAAACGAGAAAACCTCCTCCGCTAGTCCAAACACAGTCTTGACGTTCCGCGACCTGCCGCCCGACAGGACGGCACGACAGCGCCAGCTTGCACCTCGGCCACCTCTAGTCGGCGCGTAGGCCCGACGGCATCACCCCGTCGTAGAATCGTCATGGCTCATCGAGCCAGCCCCGGCCGCGTTAGCTCAGTTGGTAGAGCGTCGCCCTTGTAAGGCGAATGGCGAGAGTTCGAGTCTCTCACGCGGCTCCATTCCTGTCGGCACTGAGGGATTGAGCTAAGGAGGCCGGTTTCAACCGGTGTCAGCCTGACGGCTCACTCGTCGTGGTCGATGACGCGCTGTGACCGCACTGTCCGCGCCGACGAGCGGCGTGACGGGCGGCGGCCCGGCAGCGGAATCCGGTCGGCGATGCTGCTGAGCGGGTTGACCACCATGGTCAGCGATATGACGGCATCCTGCAATGTTGCGATGGCCGGCTCCAGCGCCTCCATCCCGGGGGTGAGCCGGGCCAGCGTGTCGGCGACATCAGCCAGTTGGTCCAGCGGTCCGTGCTTCGCCGTCAGCTTGTCGACGAGACCGCCCTCGCTAAGCAGCCGATCGGCCAGTCCGTCTTCGGCGAGCACGCGCTCGATCAGCCCCTCGTCGGCGGTCAGCTGGTCAACCAGACCGCCCGGCTTCAGCGCCCGCTCCAACCCGCCGCCCTCGGCGGTGAGCCGGTCGAGCAGGCCGCCGGGGGACGTCAGCATGTCGACGACTCCGCCCGGACGCAGCAGCCGATCAATCGGCCCGTCGGTGGCCAGGGCGCGTCCCAGTGGGGCGTCGTCGTCCAGCAACCGGGCCAGCCGGTTGGCCCGGGTGATCGCGTCGTCGATGCCCAGCATTTGCGCGACGGCATTCGGCCCGCCCGGCGTGGCCGCTTCGCCCAATGTGCGATGCGCCAGGCCGAGCGCCGACGTCGCAACGCCGAGGCCAGCGTCTGCGGCCGCGAGCCCGATGCGCACTGGCGCGGTGGCGACGTTGGCCAGGCTTTTGCCGAGGTTCATGCCTCAAGTGTATTCGCGGAGGTCGCAGCCATCCGAGACTGCCGCAAAACCAACTGACAGCAAGTCCACAGCAATTGTGGAGGCTGTCTTGAGGTAAGTGCGAGCAAATAGACAGATGGCATCGGCAATTGCAGAAGAAACCACCCCGGAAGCGCGGGTACTCGTCGTCGACGACGAAGACAACATCGTCGAACTGCTGTCGGTCAGCCTGAAGTTCCAAGGCTTCGAGGTGCACACCGCGACCAACGGGCCGGCGGCGCTGGATTTGGCCCGCGACGTCAAGCCGGATGCGGTGATCCTTGACGTGATGATGCCCGGCATGGACGGTTTCGGGGTGCTGCGCCGGCTACGCGCTGACGGCATCGACGCGCCTGCGCTGTTCCTCACCGCCCGCGATTCGTTGCAGGACAAGATCGCCGGGCTGACGCTCGGTGGCGACGACTATGTCACCAAGCCGTTCAGCCTGGAAGAGGTTGTCGCTCGATTGCGAGTCATCTTGCGGCGCAGCGGCAAAGGCATCATCGAGCGTCGCAACGCCCGGCTGACGTTCGCCGACATCGAACTCGACGAGGACACCCACGAGGTGTGGAAGGCCGGCCAGCCGGTGTCGCTGTCGCCCACTGAGTTCACCCTGCTTCGCTACTTCGTGATCAACGCCGGCACCGTTTTGAGCAAGCCGAAAATCCTGGACCACGTCTGGCGCTACGACTTCGGCGGTGACGTCAACGTCGTCGAGTCGTATGTGTCGTACCTGCGCCGCAAGATCGACACCGGCGAGAAGCGGCTGCTGCACACCCTGCGCGGGGTGGGCTATGTGCTGCGCGAGCCGCGATAGGCGAGTTACGGGGCGAATCAGCACAGGGTAGGCGAAGAATAACGGGATGCCGAGACAGCTTGGGGCCGCACTGTCGCTGCGCGTGGGGCTGGTCGCCGCGACCTTGCTGCTGGCTGCGTGTGGGCTGACCGTTTCCGGCATCGCGGTCACCGAGAGCCTGCGACACAGCCTGATCAAGCGGGTCGACCAGACGCTGGAGGAGGCGTCGCGCGGCTGGGCGCAGGCACCGCGGGGATCGCTCCCTGCCCCGCGCCGGGGGCCGACGCTGGACCGCCCGCCATCGAATTTCTACGTGCGCTACATCACCGTAGAAGGTCGCACCACGACGGTCGTCAACGACAGCAACGCAGAGCCCGCGTTGCCGACCAACAACGATGTCGGCCGTGAACCGATCACCGTCGGATCGGTCGACAAATCCAGTGTGCAATGGCGGGTGGTGTCGGTGCGGTCACCGACCGGTCGGTTGGTCACGGTCGCCTACGACCTGTCCGGCATCCAGCAGACGGTCCAGTCGCTGGTCTTGCTGCAACTCGGCATCGGTGCGGCGGTGCTGTTGATTCTCGGCCTGGCCGGGTCTTGGGTGGTGCACCGAAGCCTGCGACCGCTGATGGAGGTCGAACAGACCGCCGCGGCGATCGCCGCGGGCGAGCTGGATCGCCGTGTGCCCGAACGTGATCCGCGAACTGAGGTTGGTCGCCTTTCCCAAGCGCTCAACGGAATGCTCGCTCAGATCCAGCGGGCATTCGCGTCGTCTGAATCGTCGGCCGAGAAGGCGCGTACCTCAGAAGAGCGGATGCGGCGCTTCATCACCGACGCCAGCCATGAACTCCGCACCCCGCTGACCACGATGCGCGGCTTCGCGGAGTTGTATCGCCAGGGCGCCGCCCGCGACATGGAAATGGTGATGTCGCGGATCGAAAGTGAATCCCGCCGGATGGGGCTGCTGGTCGATGATCTGCTGCTGCTCGCCCGGCTCGATGCGCAGCGGCCGATCGAACAGAACCGGGTGGACCTGCTTGCCCTGGCCAGCGATGCCGTGCACGACGCGCGGGCGGTCGCGCCGAAGCGCAACATCTCCATGGAGGTGCTCGACGGGCCCGGCACCCCTGAGGTGCTCGGCGACGAGCCCCGCCTGCGTCAGGTGCTCGGCAACCTGGTGACCAACGCTCTGCAACACACGCCCGAAAGCGCTGACATCACGGTGCGAGTCGGCACCGACGCCGAACGCGCGATCTTGGAGGTCGTCGACGAAGGGCCCGGCATGAGTCAGCAGGATGCTCTGCGCATCTTCGAACGGTTCTATCGCACCGACTCGTCGCGCGCGCGGATCAGCGGCGGTAGCGGCTTGGGGCTGTCGATCGTCGACTCGCTGGTCCGTGCCCATGGTGGAATTGTCACCGTCACGACGGCGCAGGGGCAGGGCTGCCGCTTCTACGTCAGCCTGCCCCGCATCGCCGACGTGCCTGCCCGCGCCCGTTCAGCCAGGTGATGCGATGACGACTCCGATGGGTGACTCTGCGGACGCGCTCGCGGCGTTGTATACAGCCGAACGCTCCGAGTTGCAAAGCATTCTCGGGCATGCGCTTACACTGGTAAACGTCTTAGTCGGCTATTCTTCTGTCGTTCTCATTGCCTGGGCGACCAGGGCGGAGACAATACCGCATTATCTTATTCCACTTGTTCCGGCACCCGCTTATATAGTGATAGCTTGGCATTCGCAGTTGAACAGTCGAGTATGGGCACACAACCAGGTGGTTTTAGTCCTCGAGCAGAGGCTCTTGGATTTGATTCCCAGCATCAAACACCCGACGAGGCTGTGGATCGGGCATACCAGCGGCAGGTTAGTGGTTGAGTTGCCCGTGCTGGTAAAAGAGCGCAGGTTTGGTATGGCCGCCGCCAGCATCATGACTTATGGAGGAGTACTGGCAATGGTGTTGGCACTCACGTTTACGAGTGTCTTCGTCCCCGTGGTAATAAACCAGGATTGGCAAGCGCTCGCATGGACAATGGCAGTTGTATACCTGGTCGCGCTGTCATTATTGTACGTCTCGTATAAGTCGTCATTCGGCATCAGTGCCAAACACATGGATCGGTGGGCGGTATCTGCGCAGCAAACATTTTCCGAACAATTTAACCAGGGGCACGGTTATGAGGCAGCGAGCTGAATCGGTCCGCGTAACCCATTTCAAGCCAGTGCGGCGAGGGCGGCCTTGATCTTGGCCTGCGCCTCGTCCAGTGATGCCGGCGAAGGGTTGTTGTCGACGTTGGCGAAGCCGAAATCGCTCAGGCTGCGGGTCGGGAAGACGTGGATGTGCAGGTGAGGTACCTCTAGTCCGGCAATGATCACGCCGGCACGCTCCGCGTCGAACGCCCGGCACACCGCCTTGCCGATCAGCTGAGCCACCGACATCACCCGGCCGAACACGGCTTCGTCAAGGTCCTGCCATTGATCGAGCTCTGCTCGCGGCACAACCAGCGTGTGTCCCTGCGTCATCGGCTGGATGGTGAGGAAAGCGACGACCTCGTCGTCCTCGTACACGAACCGGCCCGGCAGTTCCCGGTTGATGATTTTGGTGAAGACCGTCGACATGGGCGTGCTCCTCATCGCTTCGTCCCCTCGCCGCTACGCGGCCGGGGGCGCCCCCACTGCATCGTCGCCGACGCGCGACATGCGCTCCAGCATAGGGGCCACCGTCGCGGGGCTTCTGGCGCACTTTGCTGTTACTGATAGGCCGCGAGGACTATCGTCGAATACTAGCTGGTGCGAATGAAGACGGGTTGGCAGCGGCGCTACGCGATCAACCCGCCCTGACACGCAGGGAGATGACATGTTAACTGTCACAACATTTCTCAGCAGTCCCGAGTCGGTGGGTGTCTGGAACGTGGTTCCGGACCGTTCCTTCATCCGGTTCGAGAACAAGACGATGTGGGGCGCGATGAAGGTCCGCGGGGACTTCACCGAGTTCAGCGGCGGCGGGCAAATCGAAGACGCTCGAACGGTATCCGGCCGAATCGAAGTCAAGGCCGCCTCGGTGCACACCGGGCTGGGGAAGCGCGATGAGGACTTGCGCTCGCCGGCGTTCTTCGATGTGGAGAAGTACCCCAACATCACGGTTGAGGTCGCCGGCGGTGAGGCTACCGGTGGTGACGCGGTCCGCCTGAACGCCGTTATGACCGCTAAGGGCATCACAGCGCCGGTACCGCTTCAGGCCCACGTCGAGGTGCTCGACGACGGCGCAGTGCGGTTGACGGCACAGACGACGGTCGCGCGCAAGCAGTTCGCCGTGGAAGGGAACATGTTCGGCATGGTGGGCGCCAAGACGGCACTGAATGCCAGCCTGGTGTTCCGTCACGAGCCCGGCTAGGCCCGCGCTGAGCGATCAATCAGTTCAGTAAGCTCCGCCACCGACCACGGCGGTGTGTCGTGGTGGTCTCGGTAGCCGAGCAAGGCGGGCGTGATGCGCGGGTATCGTCCGATGAAACCGCCTGAGGCGACGAAGATTTCGCCGGTCACTTGCTCAGCGAGATCGCTGGCCAGGTAGACGTAGGTGGGAGCGACGTACTCCGGTGGTGCGACATCCAGAGATCCCTGCATCGAGACGTCGTCAAGCAGCCCCCGCTGGTTCAATTCGACGATGTGTGCTTCGTAGTCGGGCCCGGTGGACAGCCGCGTCTTGGCGCCGGGGCAGACCACGTTGGCCCGCACGCCGTGTTCCTTGAGTTCCGCGGCGATCGCCAGTGTCAGGCTGTTGACCGCGCCCTTGCCGGCCGGGTATCCGGTGCCGCCGTAGTCACCGAGAAACGCGAACGAGCTGGTGTTGACGATGCTGCCGCCGCCTTGCTTGACCATCTTCGGGGCCGCGGCGCGGCAGGTCGCGAACACCGTGCCCAGGTGCGACTCGAGCAGCTCTTCGAACTGGGCGGGGGTGATGTCGAGGATGGACGAGCCGGGTGGTTCGGCGATGCCGGCACAGTTCACCAGAATGTGGATCGCGCCGAACTCGTCAATACACCTGTCCACCAAGGATTCCGCGAACTGCTGATCAGATGGTGAGCCAGGATGGGCCACCGCGCGTCCACCGTCGGCGCTGATCTCATCGGCGGTGGCACGGGCAGCGTCTGCGTTGCGGCCGTTGACCACGACGCCGGCTCCATGCTGCGCCAACAAGGCCGCGACGGCTGCACCGATGCCGCGTGATCCGCCGACCACGACTGCGCCGCGGTCGAGCAGCAGGCTCACTCGTCGGTGCCGAAAGTCATCATGTCGAGGTTCCAGTAACCGCGCATGTTCGTGATCAGCCCGGCGTCGTTGACCTTATAGCTGAACACGCCGCGCACCTTGCTGGTGATGCCGTTGTCAAACTTGCTGCGCAGCACCAGGATATGCGCGATCTCGTTCGGGTCGCTGGACGGGAACGTCTCCTCGCAGGTGATGGTCAGCTGGTTGGCGGCGATGTTGGTGTCGTAGAAGCCGGCCACTCCGTCCTTGCCACGCACACCCGTTCCGTCGGGGTTGGTGACGGACTTGCCGATCGGGTCCTCGACGACGACGTCGTCGGCCATCAATGCCAGCCAGCCTTCCCGGTCGTGGGCCTGAACGCAGCGCCATGACGACTGCGAGGCGGTCAGAGCGGGGGACTGTTGAACGGTTTCCTGGGTCATTTCGCTCCTATCTGCTGCCGTCGAGCGGCCACTTATTGCACGTTTCTCGCGAAATCCGGTGTCATAACTGGCCACTCGGCAGCAGAAGCACTACCGGTCGGCGTCAGTGTAGCGGATGACGCCGCGAATGTTCTTGCCGTCCAGCATGTCCTTGTAACCGTCGTTGATCTGCTCCAGTTTGTACTGACGAGTGATCATGTCGTCGAGGTTGAGCTTGCCGACCTTGTACATCGACAACAGCTGGGGGATGTCGAATTGGGGGTTTCCGCCGCCGAAGATGGTGCCCTGCAGGTTCTTCTGCATCAGGGTCAGCATCGCGAGGTTCAGGGTGACGTTGTTGTCGATCAGGCTGCCGATGGCGGTCAGCACGCAGGTGCCGCCCTTCTGGGTCAGGATCAGGTAGTTGTCGATGTCGGCGCCGTGCAGCTCGCCGACCGTGACGATCACCTTGTGGGCCATCAGGCCGTAGGTCACTTCCATCATTCCGCCCATTGCGGCGAAGATGTCGGGGTAGACGTGCGTCGCGCCGAACTTCAAGGCCTGGTCGCGCTTCCACTCGACCGGGTCGATCGCGAAGATGTAGCGCGCGCCGGCGTTGACGGCACCTTGCAGAGCCGCCATGCCGACCCCGCCGATGCCGACGATTGCCACGTCTTGACCCGGCCGGATGTCGGCGGTGCGGACCGCGGACCCGTAGCCGGTGGTCACGCCGCAACCCACCAGGGCGGCGACCTCGAACGGCACCGACGGATCGATCTTCACCACCGAGCTCTTGTGCACGACCATGTACGGCGAGAAGGTCCCCAGCAGCGTCATCGGGAACACGTTCTGGCCGCGGGCCTGAATCCGGAACGTTCCATCGCTCACCGCCGCCCCGTTCAGCAGCCCGGCGCCCAAGTCGCACAGGTTGCGCATGCCCGCCTGACAGGTGGGACAGCTGCCGCAGGACGGGATGAAGGACAGCACCACATGGTCGCCGGCCTCGATGCCCTCGACGCCCGGGCCCACTTCGGTGACGATGCCGGCGCCCTCATGGCCGCCCAGAACCGGAAAGCCGCCCATGGGGATCCCACCGGTCACCAAATGGTGGTCCGAGTGGCACATCCCGGCCGCTTCCATCTGGATCTTGACTTCGTCCTTCTGCGGGTCGCCGATCTCGATTTCCTCGATCGACCACGGCTGGTTGAACTCCCAGATCAGCGCGCCTTTTGTTTTCATGAAAGACCTCCATCAGCATGCCCTGACCCGGGTGTCGGTGAAAGGGACCGGCCTGCGCCGGACGGCAATTTAGAACGTGTTCTCATTCGCAGCCCATTATGACGTGCGTCACTGCGTTGTAAACACTGGGATCACCAGATGGGTACTGGGGCCTGTCCCAGCGGGTAGTAGCCGGGCAACTGCTCGCCGGCCAGGCTGCGTTCGATCCGTTTCTGCATGCCGGTGCTCAGATCGCCGGACTCGATGAGGGACGCGAACATCTTCGCGACGTGGCCGAAGTCGAAGAAGTCACGCTGCCACTCGATGAGCCGGTCGTCGTTGAGACGAAACCAGCTGCCACCGATGCCGTAGATCTCGTCCTGGCTGCCGTCCGTCTTGTTGACGATCTGCTTCCAGAAGCCGACGATTTCGCCCTGCTTGTCGTCGATGAGCACCTTCTGGTACTCATACACCCAGTTCTCCAGGCCTTCCATTTCCAGG